>ERZ1643251.23-NODE-23-length-314550-cov-10.609317_pt1 | contig 314550 bp, 244 predicted proteins | sample MGYA00579261_ERZ1643251 | MGnify/ENA primary metagenome ERZ1643251 (study PRJEB29033, sample SAMEA4952267) | chicken gut metagenome | biome: Broiler Chicken; feature: Gastrointestinal Tract; material: Caecum | place: Ireland | collected 2018 | study: Broiler... | reverse complement strand
GCTGGTCGGCCTGCTCGTGGCCGTCATACTCGTCGCCATGTACCTGCCCATGTTCTGTCTCGGAGGTATCATGGGATAGAACCCGACACAACGCGACATACCTGACACCCAACCGATAACCGATGTCGAACTTGAAAAACTTTTGCTAATGAAACAGACCATACCGTGTAAACTAAACCCTAAAATGTAATGCAGACAATCTAATCTATGGTTTTGCCTGTTTGTTTAAAACCACTTTTAATTAATTTTTTCATTATGAATGTACTTGATCGTAATGATGGTAGCTATACCATGCATATTTCTCTCATGTGGTATAATTTGAAATACTGCATATTGAATGGTCTCGCAATTCACAAGATCAGCAAACTGAAGCGTATCATAACTTGCTTCATCATTTTGTTTAATAATGTCATTGTTACCTGGGCGCAAATACCGGACGGTACGGCCCTGCCCTCATCAACCGGGACATCGGCAATAGCAAGAAATATTGATATTCCTGTCGATCTTAGTACAGGGCGGGCAAATGTCCAAATTCCTCTTTATTCAGCAGGTTTCTCAAAAATGCAAATTCCAGTAACTCTAAGTTATCAGACATCTGGAATTAAGGTAACGGATATAGCCACTTGGGTAGGATTAGGATGGAATCTAAGCGCCGGAGGTAGAATTACTCGGATAGTTCGTGGACATCCTGATGAAAAAGGTTATTTAGTTCCCGGACTAAATACAAGTTTGCAATTCCTTCTTGACAACGTGGCAAGTTGGGATTATGGGCTCTTTGACTTTTACTATAATGAACAATCCAATGCGGAACTCGATGGACAGCCTGACATATTTTATTTTGAAATACCCGGGAAATCAGGAATGTTTGTATTGGCTCCCAATGGGGAAGCTCATACAATCCCTTATCAGGACATTGAAATAGAACGGATTAACAATACATATTTTACTATTCGAGATGAAAATGGAAACAAATTTATTTTTGGGGACAGTATAAATTCAAGGGAAACAATCCAACAAACAATTGTTGATACGACGGATAATCTTGAAATCTTCTTTGATCATCCATTGAGCAATAAGTACGATGTAAAAACTAAAACCGTCGATTATGTTTCGACATGGCATCTCACTAAAGCAATGGACTGCAATGGTGATTGTGTGTCATTCACATATGACACTCTTTCATCATACGAATATGAAGATTATAATGTAGCGGCTCTACTTGACGTAAATGTTTCAACGAAGCAAAATACACGAAAATTCGATTATTTGCGACATATTAAAACAAAAGAGAGGCCAGCATATTTGAAAGAAATCGTATGGCGTGGAGGCAAATTAGAATTTATCACAGAGGCACGTTATGGAGTATTGTCTGGCGCTCGACAATTAAGACAAATAAAATTGTATTCGATTGAAAATAAATGCCTGAAAAATATAGTCTTTTCTTATGGCGAGTTTACGAATGGCTCTTTAAAACTGACAGGATTACGCGAGGAAGCAGGCACACTCGACCGTCCGATATGCACTTTCTTTTATAATACGTCAGTCAATATACCTGCACGACATAAAGCAGGTTTTGACCATTGGGGATATTACAACGGGACCACTTCTGAACTAAGGCAATTACCCACCTGTAATATCGATGAAGTGTCTTTAGATGGAGTATCCCGTTCACCCAATGTGACATATGCCAAAGCATCTATTTTAGAGGCGATTCTGTTTCCCAATGGAGCAAGAAAAGAATTAGAATATGAATTGAACCAAGGTGCGCTGTATTATAATAGCACTCAAATTCAAGCTGGAGGTCTTCGAATTAAACAGATTAAAGAATCGGAATCCTCGACATCACAGCCTCGAGTTACCAGCTACGAATATGTAACAGAATACGGTCAACCTTCCGGTGTTCTTTTATTCGATAAGCCAAGGTATTACGAAGTGGCACTAAAAGAAATGAATAATGGCGTGCAGCACTGGTGGGCTACGATTTTTAGTCGTAGTGGGAATAGTATGTCGGATGCCTCTGGAACTACAGTCTTTTATACGTCCGTTAAAGTTGTTCAGCCCGATTCATCTTATTGTTTGACAAAATTCAACAATGCCCATGATGAATATGGGTATATGGCCAGTATTCCCGATGGAGGCACGGTAAATTCGCGGTTTGAACAAGATATGAGTGGTTTTATTCTTAATACATCCAATTCGTGGATGAGAGTACCTATAGAAAAGGCTTCATACACAAAAAACGGCGAATTATTGTCCAAACAAACTAATGAATATATCGAAGATACGAAAAATAGAAAAGTTATTGATGCTTATTTGTTTGTCGCTTTAGGCGCTCAAGATCCAATCCGAGGAAGATTTTTAGGACGTTATAGATATATCTCGTCCCCGTATCGTTTAGCTCGGACTCGTAATTATACGACTAAATATGAATTGGAATCCGAAATTCGATATATGTATGGTGAAAGTCCATTACGGCCAATTGAAACTATAACATATACAGCAGGAAGTGACACCTTGCGGACAAAAGTCAAATATTCGTCCGATTTCGGTGATTTACAGCAATACAATGGGAATGACACAATGCTGTTGGCGCTAAAAGCTATGCAGTATAAAGGTATGAACGCAATTCCTATCGAACAAGTGACGGAAAAAAATGGGAAAATTGTTGAAGCTCAGTTATCGATGTTCCGAATACTGTTTGATATCAATGATGCAATCGTTCCACATAAAAACAAAAAAATAATTATACAAAAACCATTGTCAAGCGGCGATTTTGATTTTTCTGAAATCGATAACGGTCAATTTAAATTTGACAGCCACTATAAAGATGAAAAAATCGTAGACAAATACGATCAATATCTGAATGTAATTCAGAGTCATAACGTTTTTGGAAATACTAAAGCCGTTATTTACGGATATGAAGGAACCTTACCTGTCGCCGAGATTGACAATGCTCAGGTTTCATGCAATGGTGAACGTACCAACGAAGTGATTTATACGAGTTTTGAGGATATGAACGATCAATTCGTAGAACAGAATTTCAGTAAGACAGGAAGGAAAATTTGCCAAGGAGTATACAAGGCGGACATATCGGATCTATCTCCCGGAACTTATATTGTTAGCTATTGGATCAAGGACAATGCGACCGCACCTTGGCGATTTGTAAAAGAGACCTTTACAGTGCAAGAAAATCTGGTTGTTTTCAATAAGTCGATCGGTACGGCTACATCCTATATTGACGAGCTCCGGATATATCCTCAAGATGCAAGAATGGTCAGTTATACTTATGATCCGGGAATCGGCAAGACATCCGAAACCGATATCAACGACCGAAGTACCTATACGCAGTATGATGCATTTGGGCGTGTGATCGAAATACGGGATAACAATCAGCATAAGCGTACAAGTTATGAATATTACGATTAATCCATCAAGAAAACTCAATATGAAAAAGATATATATTCTGCTTGCTATCATGCTGTTGTGCCAGCAAGCATACGCTGCGACGAATGAATTTGTGATGAAGCCGACCTCATTTACGGTAGCAGGAGATGGTGGCAAATACTCTTTCAATTTGACTTGCGACAGATATTTAGGGCCGTTAAGCACTATGTCCGATATTATTGAAATGAATGTCAAAGGGTTTGAATTTATTAGCTATGAAGATAGCGGAGGACAAGTGGATTCTATACGGTGTATATTTCCAGCCAAAGCCTTGCTCGAAGGCAGTTTTATAATCTTCAAACCGAATACAACACCTTCTGCCATATCCGGAACAATTACGATACATCACTATACGCTTTTCCGGGGGAAACCTCAAGAGGAGAGAACCTTGGTTGCCACATATACCCAGCAACCGGGAATCATACCTCCACCACCCCTCGAAATTACCAACGGTAATGTCGAAAATTCCTTTATAGATGAAACCGGAACGAAAAAAAATCAAACAATAACGTATTATGATGCCTTTCGGCGTCCTATCCAAACTATTCACGTCGGAGCTTCACCTTCTGGAAAGGATATTGTAAATTTTATCGAGTACGATGAAATGGGACGCTCAGATTCTAAAAGCTATTTACCTTACCCGATCCGTAGCATTACCGCCGGAGCCAAAAGGAGTAATCCTCAAGACGAGCAAAGAAAGTATTATGTAGCGCAATATGATAATAATGGGGAATTCCCGTATGCAGTAAAACGATATGAATCAGGCGGGATGCTCTCGGCGCAAGGAGGAGTGGGATTAGCACAACATATTTCATTGGGGTTTCATTCGGAATTCGAGAGCCGACCTAATCTATCTACAGATTTAATAAAGAAGCTGACTGTAGTAAATGATTCAATATTGGCATACAACGATTATTTTCCTGATAGCACACTCATTGTTAAAAGGAAAGTCTCTTTTTCTTCGAATGACAAAACCAATTCGATGACAACAGACATATACGAATATTATGATTCGAATCAACAACTGATTGCTAAAGAGGAACGTATATCTTTAAATGATCGTCGGATTACTTATTATGTTTATGATGAAATGGGAATGCAACGTTATATCATACCTCCGATTCAATCCGAGATATTATCAGTGGGATATCATACGCCATATTCATTGCGAAAATATTGTTATTATAATGAGTATGACGAGTATGGTCGTTTATCGAAACAACATGTTCCCGGTGCAGATTACTCCGTAAAGCTGTATGATAATCGAGGCCGCTTAGCAATGACTCAAAATGGCAATCAACGTGATAAAAACCAGTGGTCATTTACCAAATACGACGCATTCGACCGTCCTGTATTGAGCGGAATTTATACAGGAGGGACATATGATACCCATAGAACTGCCTTACAATCTCAAACAATAATGTATGAAAGAAGGGGTAATGCAGTTCATGGATATACGAATGATACATATCCTTCGGTTACTTCGGAGGCAGATTATTTGATTATTTCTTATTACGATGATTACGAATGGTTGCCTAATTTGCGACCTTTCCTTGCTGGTGTCGATTATTTTAATTTTTCGGTAGAGGATGCTCTTGGCGAACAAAAAACCGAGTTTGTAAACGGAGCTACGACTGGCACTAAAGTCAAAGTTTTGGGTACTGATAGCAACCAATGGTTAACAACAGTTAATTATTATAATGATCAGGGTAAAATGATTCAGTCCTTTGCTGAATTGTTCGGTCCCAGCATTGTGTCCGGAGTTGAAATTATAAGCAATAAATATGATTTTCAAGGACAGGTAACTCAAGCAAAGGTCAAACAAGTGATAAAAAATACATCTTTATCCGGAGCAGACGAATATGAATATGGCAAGTGGTACACCTACGACGATCAAGGGCGTTTACAAAAAATAGAATTTCAAATTACGGGTGATACGAAAAATGGAAAAGTTATACTTGCAGAATACGCTTATGATGACATGGGACGTATGTCGACCAAATATATACACAATGGACAAGACTCAACCGTACAGAAATACAATATCGGCGGACAATGTATCGATTCGCAATCGGATATTTTCTCTTATGAATTGAGTTATTATGATAACGGGAATCTCTCTCAATCGCTATGGTCTGTTTCCAACGATTCGATAGCTTATTTGGGATATGGTTATGCTTACGATAGATATGGCCAATTAACGGCAGCCACACCGTTGAAATTGAATAGAGTGAATCCTCCTTCCTTTGCCATATTGACTAAAACGAACAATTATGCCGAGAAAAACATTTCTTATGATAAGAATGGAAATATCCTGACTCTTGTGCGAACCAATAGTTCTGGTAATGAATTACAAAATATAGCATATGGTTACAATGGAAACCAACTCGAGTCCATTCGTATCAGAAGTGGAAATACGTCGATAACAGGTTTTCAATATGATTCGAACGGTAATATGATATATGATCCGTTGGAAAATATTCATATTGAATACAATTCTTTCGATTTACCGGAAAAAATTTTTGACGGGTCAAATGAAATTAATTATATTTACACATCTGCCGGAGATAAAGTCGGCAAAAAAGCGGGAAGCTCTTTCACATATTATCGAGGTATGATGGTGTATGCCGACAGCGATCTGCTGTATATTCTGCATCCCGAAGGTACGGTAAGTAAGACTTCCGGCGGATACACCTATAACTACTTCAAAAAAGACTACGCAAATAACGTACGAATCTTTTTGAGCGCAGTTAACGGAGTATTGCAAGAGCAACAATCGACAGATTATTATCCGTTCGGGGTTGCGTGGCAATATAATAACCTCAACAAAAACAAGTATCTTTTTTCCGGTAAAGAATTTCAAACGGATGCCGTGGGGACTTCACACATACTCGGCATGTACGATTTTGGCGCTCGTTATTATAATCCGGTTCTCGGACGTTGGTCCAATATCGATCCGAAATTGCAGGGGTGCAATCCTTATGTCTTTTGCGGAAACAATCCTGTAATGCATATAGATCCAAATGGAGAATTATGGTGGTTGGCACCGATGATTTCCGGAGGATTATTCAATTTGCATTCCCAAGCTATGTTAGGTAATATTCATAATTTTTGGGATGGTTTATTGGCATTTGGCGTCGGCGGAGCGTCCTCGGTAGCAGGAGCTGGTATCGGGGGTGTCGCTGCGAAATTTGCAAACGACAATAATATACTTGGATTCAGAGGCGGGTTTTTTACGGGGTTTTCTTCCGGTTTCGGGTCCGGTTTTATTACTGGATTAGGTAATTCCGCAATGAATGGCAATGGCTTTACCAAGAGTTTGGGAAATGGGTTTATGACCGGTCTTACCGCTGGATTATCCAACGGATTGTTATCCGGACTTAATGATGGTTTGGTTTCATTGGAACGAGGATATTCGTTTTGGGATGGATCGAAAACATATGATATTATATCCGATCCAAGTATAAAAAATATTGCTGAACGAATAGTTAAAAATCCTCCCAATAGTATTTTTGAGAACGCTGATATACGTTTGCATCCAAAAGTATTCAAATATTTTGGTTTGCAACAGGGAGATTACGGTGCAAAAATAATGACGACAAAACCTCCGACAGGATATAAGCTTCTTGTGGATGGAGCATTTCTTAATAAATCAGGACAGATAACAATGGGAGCATTCAAAAGTTTCTATAATGGAACAGGAAGTTTGCATGTTTCATTAGCAGCTTTGGATGGATCTGAAATTGTATTTAAAGCAACAGTGGGTCATGAATTCATTCATGCTTATCATAATATGAAAGGCTTACTGTTAGGTCAATTATCGGAAGCAGTAGCATATCGTTACACAATAAAGACATATCTCGATGCAGGCATGAATACGAAAGCAATGGATATACTACAAATTGCAAAAGAAAGTGGATATTTATGTTTTCCTCCGATTGAATATAGAATGACCCCTTTTATCTCGTTCTAACAATTTTTTAAACTTCATTGTTATGAAACGTCTTATTGCATTTTTGTTGTTTACAGGGCTTTGTTTGCAGGGTGATCGGGCTCGTGGCGAAAGGCCGATTTTCCCCCCCGAAGATATCGATCGTACTTTCAATGTTGATTATGAAAGTCAGCCGATTCCTTCCATAGAAGAGCCTGAGCCGATTCCTTCCGAAGATATCGGTCGTACCTTCAGCGTTTATTATGAAAGTAGGCCGATCCCCAAATGTTATGATGTTACTTTATATAAGTACGGTGGTTATACGATCAATTTAACTTGTTTCCCTTCGGAAGATATAATATCGACGGCATCCATTGCCAGAGGTCATTGGAAAAAAGATTCCGACGGGATGGTTTGCCTGACGGACGGTTCGAACGGGACCGTCATGAAAGCGACGATAGAGAAAGATTCGGTACTCCGCTTTGTTTCGGCTTTTGACGCTTTAATGAAGAAGCCTTTGGAAAGAACGGATCTTTATGTTCAAGATGACCCTTATCTGAGTCGGGATTCTGTCAGATCTTTCATACGAAAACATCAGCGGCGGCCGATTGTAGAAGCCGGAAACCTTTCAGGTCATTATGGCGATACGACAAAGCCTTATTCTTTATTTCTGGAATTAACCAAGATGCACAAATACCGTTTGTACATGATTTCTCGTTCGAATTTGCTTTCTACCGGTACTTGGTGGCGCGATAAGAATCTGATCATTTTGACCGACAGTACGATGAAGCAGAATTTTTACGGTCTGATCGGAGAAAAAGGGATTCAGAGTATGGTTTTCCCGGGCGGTAACAGGGGGCAGTATCTGCCCAAATTGGATTGACGATTTGTCTTTTGAAGAATAGAGCTGGCAAATTGCCGGCTCTATTCTTCATCTGTTCTATCTGAAAATAGAGTCAGGTATTACGGATCTGAATGAGAGAATGGCAATATTTACAGTATTTCCATACTCCAATGAATAATCAGCACAATTCAAAAATGGTAATTTAACGGCCATTAGTTACAGTCGTTTCCTTTTCACCATCCCCGCCACCCCTTTCTCCGTCTTGACGAGCTCGTACCGGTCGAGCCTCTCGTACAGCTCTCCGAGCGTTTTGCAGCCGTAACGCTTGATGCGGTACTTGGGCATCAGCTTTTTGAGCGCCGTTCCGACCTGCGAGAGCGGCACTTCGTCCTTCCCGGCAGCGGCCGTCTCGAATGCCTCTTCGAACAGGGGCATGTCCCGGCGGATAAAGTGCTCCGGCGTGTTCGGCGGCAGCTCCGGCTCGACTCCCTGCTGTTGCCCGGCATAGCGGAATTCCCGGCACGAGGCGACCAGCGCCTCCGGCGTCTTGCCCTCTCCGTAGCCGAGTACCGTGAGCCCGGCCTCGCGTATGCGCTGAGCCAGCATCGTGTAGTCCCCGTCGCTGGCGGCAATACAGAAACAGTCTATCCCGCCTCCGTGCAGAATATCCATCGCGTCGATAACAAGCGCCATATCGGTCGTATTCTTGCCCGCCGTATAGCACGGAGCCTCTACCAGTCGGAACGAGTATACTTTGGCCTCCTTCTTCCATTTGGCCAGTGTCCGTCGGGTCCAGTCGCCGTAGATGCGCCTGATAACGAGCGCGCCGTATTGCTCCGCAAAGCGCACGATCTCGCCGATCCGCTCGTGGGATACGTTGTCGCCGTCGATCAGTACGGCTACCGCAGGTTCGTTTTTGGGTGTCATAATATCCGAGTTTCTTACAAAGATAGCTTAGTCCTGATTTACGAGGATACGTCTTCCTGCTTTATACGGTTTTATTTACCCGTCGTATCGTTTTTTTTACCATTGATATAAATATACCAGTTTGTCAATGAGTCGGATAGACGAAATTTATCTACAAAAAAACAATATATCCCCGGCAGCGAATAGGTAAGATCACTGAAAAAACAATGATACATTTGTTCCCGAACAGCTGCATCGAAGCATTTCTCGTATGAATCCATTCAAAGCATACCCGATGAAAAATTGAATTACGACCATACTGGCGCTTGGACATTTGCCTTTTGCGGCAAGGAAACGTACGAAATGAATTCTCCGGTTTCGTGAGAAGAACAAGTCACCGTATCGTTTACCGATAAATCGAACACTACTCGCCCCTTTTTCGATCCGATCTCGATGACCAAGGCACGAGAGAAATCGCTATCGTCGATCTCTCAGCTCTGTTTCGACACGGACGACAGCCTGACCGTAAGGCATAAGTCCGAGAGCGATACGATCCTGCGCAACGATTACTACCGCGTGGCGGTCTCGCTGGCCGGACTTATCGGCAAGAACGTGAGCACCACGATCACCGTGGCCGATTGAGAACCCCCAGCCACACAGACGATCGGTATCGGCGCATAGCCATCGTCTTTCGATTCATTCCGTCTTCATTTCCCATTGTTTCATTCCGGACCGGGGCCCGAAAGCCCCGCCCATAACCTTCGCTTACTATGACAATCCGAAAATATCTGTTTCAGACGTTTCTCGCACTCTGCTGCACACTGGTAGGCTGCCTCTCGGCCCACGATGTGCCCGTGCCCGATACGGAGCGGGAGGCGACCCTGACCCTGCGTTTAAGTCCGGAGGCCATGACCCGCAGCGGCGACGGCACCGTACAGGAGAGTGCCGTGCACGATCTGAGCCTCTACTTCTTCCACAAAACGATGCCCGAAGCCTCCGAACGTCTCTACCTCGAAAATCCCGGTGGCCGCGTTTCGCTGAGCCTGCCCCCGGGCGATTACGAACTGTTCGCGCTGGCCAATACGGGAGGCGATCCGGGCGAACTGACGGCCGAACGACTGGCCGCCTATACGCTGCTGCTGCGCAACGACGAGGAGCTCGCCCGAGGGGGTATCGCCATGTCCGCCCAGCAAAACGTCCGCGTGGAAGGAGCCACCGAGATTCCCCTGCGGCTGGAGCGATGCCTCGCACGGCTCGATCTGAGCGTCTCGCTCGGAGAGGAGTGCCCGCCGGGCCTCGAACTGCATTCCATTGCGCTGCGCAGCGTGCCGGCCACCCTCGCGCCCTTCGCCGACAACCGACCTGCCACGGAAACATTGCTTTCGGGCTTCGACCAGCAGGAAATCACGGACAACAGCGTACCCGCCCGCACGTACTACCTGCCCGAGAACCTGCGCGGCACGAACCCGGCCGTCACCGAACCCCGGCTGCGGGACATGGCCCATGCCCCCGAAGGAGCGACGTTCGTCCATATCCATGCGAGCTTCATGGGCGTTCCGCTGAACTATTACATTTTTCTGGGCAGCAATACGACGGACGACTTCAACCTGCGGCGTAACCGTCACTACCGCATGGAGGTGACCGTCCGGGGAGTCAGCAATGACGACTGCCGCGTTTCGATGACCACGCTGTTGCTCTCCGAGGGCTTCGCTCCGGAATACGACTGCTCGCAAACGGCCGCACTAAAGCTTCTACCTTTCTGCACGAACGATCCCGACGCCGCACTCTACCTGAGTTACGAGCTCGTCGAGGGCACGGGCCGCGCCCTCCTCGACGGGAGCGACTTTCCGCAGGGGACAAGACGACGGGTCGTGAGCGATACGCCGCTCGAGGTGGGCTATACGCAGTCCGAGCCCGGGGACATGCGGATGCGCTTCACGCTGAGCGATGCCTACGACAATCCCGTGACGGTCGATGCCTCGACCGTATTCCGGGCGGCCAATCCGCTTACGGTCGCTTACGGTACGAGCAAGGTCGGCATGGTGGCGACCGTCACGTTCCGTATCGGCGAGCCGGGTTACACGGGCCGCTTCACGATCGCCTACCGCAACGTATCGGGTTCGGGGAGCGTCTCGATCGACGGGGCGAAGATCGTCTCGGGAGGCAGTAAGACCACCGGCTACAACACGGCCACCGGCCTGAGCGTTCCGGTCGACATCACTCCCTCGGGCGATTACCGGGGACGGTTCACGATCAGCGACTCCGGCGGCCACAGCCGTACATACGAGGTGTCCATCGCTTCTGGGGTCCGGGATATTACGGTCACCGAAATCACCCAGTAGTGCTTAAATCATTGTAACACATAGAACGTTTTATGACGCTTTTCCTCGATATGTCGATGAGGTATTTGTAACTTGCTGCCAGTCAGTTTATTTTGATTTAAGCAGTAAAAAGTGATTACGTGGATTATGTAGATGGAGGAAAAGATGAGGATTTAACGTATTTAATTTTTGTTTGTAAAGAATAATGCAAGTTCTACACTGAAGAATGATAAACCATTATTATCAATTTTTAAGATAAATATTGCGTTCTAGGGCAACCGTGTATCGAACAATGCCTTTAATTTCTACTTCATTTACATGCCTATTTGTTTAGTTCGCAACCTTTTGCATGTCTATCTCATTGACAGATGACAAAATCTCAATATCGTTTAATCATAGAAATCAATATTATTGGCCTCTTGGTTCTCTGTATCCTCTTCCTTGGACATTGTTATAGTCTCTATTTCTTGTATTACCTCTTCTATCTGCTTCTTCTCCTCGTCGCTGATAGTCTCACTAAAATCAGTATCCAGAGACTCTCCAGCAATCAGAGCCTTAATCATCTCTATATAAGAAAATTGAATCTCAGCTGTTCCCTTAAACATGGTCACAGCCACATCACCTGCGTCGTTTTTTTTGAATACTAATTGCATATCTCTTAATTGAATTTTTTCAAGTTATATTTCTTAACACGTTTCTTTATCGATGCTTTCCCTCCATCGGTCTGGTCGGCTATAAGGTCAAGCACCTTCTCTCCGCCAATCTCACCCTCCAGCGAAGAAGATCGTATGGTAATCTTCTTGCCGTCATTCTTGCAGAGCACAATGGTTTGCGCATCAGCCATCATAGGGATGGTGGCGTTATGGCTCACCAGAATCACTTGCTTCTTATACTTTACCTTCTTGATGGTCTGAACCAACGCCTCGTTAATGTACTTCACCGCCAAGTTATCCTCAGGCTGGTCAATAATGATGGGGGAATTGCCCGCATCATAACCTAATATTAAGTCCAGCAGAATGGCACTCTTCCAACCTGGACTCATCTCGTAGAAGTTTCTGTCATCCGAAGAGACAATTTTATACGATGTATGGTCGTTTTTGCGCAGGTATTCGTAAATCAGGTCACCCAATTCTCTGAAGCTACTCACCTTTGGACGCAGTTTGAACTTCGATGAGAACAAGTTGTCTGGCACCACGTCGTTCATATTTCTGAAAGTGGAATTTAAATACTTGTTCAGTACTTCTATCAGAACCCCTTCATTGAACTTGAATGTGTTCTCTATATACAATGTATGACCAGTGGCCTTCACCTCCTTAGTGGTGAACGCCTTGTCTATCTCGGTTAGTTTCTGCTTTTGCTCCGCAAAGCGGCGGCTGTAGTTCACATAGTCCCGTAGGTGCTTCATCAAATTTTGTCGGTTCTTGATATTGCTCTGGTTCTGTCCCTGTCTTTCCTGTAACTCATTGTCCTTCTCCTCTTTATGTTCAGTGAGCAGTTCATTGACTTTGTCAAACAACATAGAACTTTCCCTAGCCTTTATCAGTTCTCTCAGAATCAGCTCTATCTCCTTGCTGATATTGCAAGTGAAAGGATTATCATTCACCCGCTTCTCCAATTCTTCCAGCATTTCCACATCAGCCTCGTAATCCTCCGCCGAATAGTCGCATTTCGTTCTCTCTTCGGGTTTGGGCAGCAACGGCAGGAAGATGTTGCCCTCTATCTTGCCCTTCGTAATCAGTTTGCCTGGATGCGGAATGTCTTTCAGCCAACGTTCAATCTTCTCAATGTTATCCACGCACAGCAGCATCTCGTCTACAATGCATTTCAGGTCTGCGAGCGTCTTGCTGATCTGACGTTTCACAGTGTCATCGCTGGGGAATGCCTTTTTCAGGATGGGTATCTCGTCAATCGAGGCCTCGTCATTCCTGTTCACTAGGTCTGCTATGAAATTTTGGTGGATATAATAGGGATGAATCTCCGAGGGGTTTTTCACGTCAATATGCTCCACCCCAAACTTCTTGTATTCTGAATTCATCAAATCTTTCTCAAAGAACTTGTTCACCGAGTCCACAAACAGCGTCTTGCCCGACGATGAACCGCCAATCACTACATTCAGACCCTCGCTCAGCATCACGTCTATGTCAATCAGTTCGTTTTGAAGTTTCACCCGTCCAATGTGCTCGCACTGTATGTGAGGTTTATCTTTTTGGTAGAAAAGGCGCGAATTCTCCGACAGCGACAACCTTACGCCATCGTAGGTGGGTTCCGCCATCATTCATGTGGGTACAAACGGTGAAGCCTCCGTTGATTTCGGTTCAGGATAATTACTAGGCACATAGTTGTCAGAGCAGGTAAGCAAGTTCACAAACTCCGCTATGCCAAGCTTTTGAAAATAAGCTCGCGTGGTATCCAGTCCTTTGTCCTCACGTGCCGTGAATCCGTCAAACTGGTTGTAGTAGATGCTACGGCTAATTGCATTGTCCACCTTCTCATCGTCATGCAGAGAGTAGTTAAACTGTCCGTGTTGCTGACCTGCGTGTGGCAAAAGCATAAACTCAAAAGGGTCGAAGGCATTAATTACCTTTTGTATGTCGGGAATTGATTGGTCTGTTCTGCAGGGCAGCTTGTTCTCATATAGTTTGTCCAAAATATCGTTCAGTGTATCAATGTTCTCCCTCGTAACATCCAAGTTGAAATAGATATGGCAGTGGAAGGCCTCTACGTCGTCGTGGTTCTTTATGTGCAGTTCTGCTCCCAACAACAGGTTCACCCCGACTGCTTTGGCAGCCAGATATACATCCCTGTTTATGGTGTTATGGTCAGTAAAGCTAATCAGGAATGGCTCGTCGCCGTTATACTCCTTGATTTTCCTTACCAACGTCACAATATCATAGTCTGTAGTGCGGTTGTTCGCGTCGGGATAGGTGTGGATATGTAAATCAATATATACTGGCTGCATAGTCTTCGCCTCCTTTCGCTATTCGTTACAACCTTTAAATTCATCTTCAAAGTAAGGGATGGCCCTATACTTCATAACTTCCAGAAAATAAGATCAACAAATCTTTAATCGATTAAGTCTTTTTGCATTAAAAATATGAAATATGAGAAATAATTTGTAACAGTTGATGGATTTTCATGAGCGTATACTACAGCTGTGTTTAGGAGGTTTGAATTGTGTATCCATCGTATTTCCCGATTACGCTTTCTACCGTTTCCGTTCATTCAGCGGATTATCCAGTTCCGTTTGCAGACGAGCGAGTTCATCGCCCAGATTATCTGCGATCTGTACGGTCGAGATCATTGTGTCGCGGATATCCCGAAGTAGTCGGATACCGACAAAAACAAACACCCGGCGTATGTCGCTTTTATGTGTCGATTGGAATTTACCGGGAATTTAATCTCACACAAAAGTTGGTAATGACACTATTTTTATGCATATTTGCAGTGTAACTTCAAAATCGCATAAAGAATATGAAGGATCAATATATTTACAGATCGATATCCGATGAGGTTAAAGAGGCATTCCGCTATTTCTCCGTCATTACGATCACCGGACCGCGTCAGTCGGGCAAGACAACCTTGATCCGTAACTTGTTTCCACAGTTACAGTATTATTCGCTGGAAAACCTCGACGTGCGGAATTTTGCCGAGAATGATCCTGTCGCTTTTCTGAACCAGCATGTCGAAGGAATGATTCTCGATGAGGTGCATAACGCGCCTAACCTGCTGTCCTATATTCAAGGTATGGTGGACGAAGATCCCACCCGGCGGTTTATTCTTTCAGGCAGTTCGCAGTTCGCCATGCTGAAGAAGGTTTCGCAGTCGCTGGCCGGGCGTACGGCCGTTTTCGAGTTGCTACCGCTGGCCTATTCCGAGATACATGAGCAGGCCGCCGAAAAAACGCTTGATGAATTGTTGTTCGACGGATTTTATCCGGCGATTTATGCCGGGCGGAATATTCCGAAATACCTTTATCCGGCGTATGTAAAAACATATCTCGACAAAGACGTGCGCGATCTGCTGCAAATTAAGGACATGATGCAGTTCCATACGTTTATCCGGCTTTGTGCCGGGCGTATCGGTTCGTTGTTCAAGGCATCGGAATTGGCGAGTGAGGTGGGTGTAAGTTCGAATACGATCGCTGCATGGCTGTCCGTTTTGCAGGCATCGTATATCGTAGTTTTACTGCCTCCGTATTTTGAGAACACCCGTAAACGGCTGACCAAAACGCCCAAACTCTATTTTACCGATACGGGGCTTGCCTGCAGCCTACTCGGCATCGAATCTCCGGTGCAACTTGCACGGGACAAAATGCGTGGCGCATTGTTCGAGAACTTCGTGACCATGGAGGCTTTAAAACAGCGATATAATCAGGGTAAGGAGAGCAACCTTTATTTTTACAGGGATTCGAATCAAAACGAGATTGACCTGTTACTCCGGAAACAAACCGGATTGTATGGCATCGAGATCAAATCGGCGATGACCTATCATACGGAATTTGAAAAGGCACTAAAACAGATGAATAAATGGATCAAAGAACCTGTAGCGGGTAAAGCCGTCATTTATGCCGGTACGTTGGAAAACAGTGCGGGAGAGATCAATCTGCTGAACTATTCTCATATGGATACTGTATTGGAATAATATTTACACGATCAATTAAACAAAGCAAGGGACACATGGAATCGTGTGTCCCTTGCTTTATTTTCAGTGCCTATCTTATTCCCCGTTTGGGTTTAGGAGGTTTCGGAAAGTGGTGCTGACGACTTTGTTTTTCCCCTGCATCAGCCGGAGCCAGACTTGTCTGCTTCCGTTCTGTCAGCGGATCATCCAGTTCCTTTTGCAGACGAGCGAGTTCATTGCTCAGATTACCTGCGACCTGTACGGTCGTGGCCATCGTGTGGCGGATGTCCCGGACGAGGGTCCGGTCGGATAACAGTCGCCCAACCCCAACGTAGAACATGGCCCTCTCGCCCACAGTCCCTCCTCCTTCCATTTCAAAACTACCGGTAGTACCGCAGTTGGCACGGAATCGGACATTATTCGTGCCGCGCCCCATACGATCCTCATACCAGATATCTATATCCTGACCAAAATAATACTTACGCTGTTGCGGAGTGGAACCTGCCGCATCGATAACACCGATGATCATATGTTCCTCGTTATAGCGACTCACACCCCAATGCGGGCCGAGAGTCTGTTGCAGACGACCTTCGATGAACGAGATACTTTGCTGCATATGCTCCTTCCATGCCTGCTGCCTCTGTGCGATCGCCTCTTCCAGCCGCCATTTATGCGCAGCACCTTCGGACGTGGCAAAGTAAGCATCGTTTCGCACCTTACGTTGCTTGTCGTCGACGATCCGGGTGTACTCCCGGTTGAGTGCATCGATCTGCTCCCGAAGCTCATAGCCTTTCGAGTCCCTGAGCTCTCGTTGAAAACGGTAATCGCTCTCGAGCTTATCCAAGGCGATCTGCTGCGTGCCTTTCTCCACGGCGATCATGTTGCGGAGACGGTATACTTCTTTCAATAAATCCTTTTTCGTCCACATTGTTGTGATATTAATAGTTGGTAATCATCCACTCCTCCTGCTTGCGCCGCTTTGTATTAGATGCAGTCACGGTACGCTGTACGGGACGAATCGTCCAGCCGAAGCGTCCGGCATACTCGCGGATCAGGTCATGGGGATACATCGTCAGCATGAATTTCCCCTTTATTCCGGAGAGCACCTCGAGCAGGCGGTTCAGGTTATCTTCGTTGAACATTCCCGTATAATGGCCCATATTGGAGCCCACATAGGGCGGATCCACGAAATGAAAGGTCGTCGGGGTATCGAAGCGGGAGAGCACTTTCAGGGCGTCGTCCTGCTCGATGGTGCATTTTTCGAGTAATTCCTTGAGTTCGGGAAGAAAACGGTCTTTGGCTGCGAAGACTCTGGCACCGCTTTTTCCCGTAGTACGGGTATACGAAAAGGAAGACGAAAATACGCCTGAGAATCCCAGCCGGCTAAGCACTCATACGGCCCAAGCCCGCTTGACCGGACTGAAGTAGTCCGGATGCCGGTAGATGAACCAGGCCACGTCGTGTTGTTCGCGGCTGTGGGCCGTGCGCAGCACCTCGAGGCGCAGGGCGTCGAAGTCCGCCACGACGGTACGGTAAAAGTTGACCAGCTCGCCGTTCAGGTCGTTGATCACATTGACCCGCACGGGACTCTTGGCGAAGAGCAGGGCAGCACCGCCGGCGAAAACCTCCGTATAGATATCATGTTCGGGAACGAGCGGCAAGATATCTTTGAGCATGGACTGCTTGCCGCCGTAATAACTGATGGGTGTTTTCATAATGCATCGTTATCAAATGGTTCGACATGATTTTGACCGCGTATCGTTTTCTTGTTCGTTTCTATCAAGACGGCGGTCATCGGAATACATGGGCCGGATCGTACTGCATACTACTTGGACTTGGATTTAGAAGATGAGGGAATAATGGCCGCCTTGTTGATACGGCGGTAGATATCGATCATGTCCAGCGCGGCTTTCAGCCGGACCAGATCGGCGGCCTCGTACAAACGCAGTCCGTTTTCCTCATAGCTGCGCAGCAACCCCTTGTGGCGATGTTGTTCGACAACGGCAGCATCCATGCGCAATACATGGCACACCTCTTCGAGCGTCATGACCAGGTCGATGTTGCGTATTCGACAAATGTAGGTCAGTACCTCGAGCATCAGCAAACTTTTACGATGGACCTTGACGAGCATCGCAAAACGGTTGCGCTCCAGCACGATTACTTTACTGTTCTTTTTCATGGAAATGGTTTTTATTATTTCTATTGCGATTTCGTTCTTCTTTCCGATAATACTCGCTTTGCAGGAATCGGTGGACATCAGAAGCCATATAGTAAACCTTGCCGCTGATACGAAATCCCCTCAGGTTGCGGCTGCGACGCCAGCGTAGCAGTGTGCGGTCGCAAACCTTCAGCAGCAGACGCATGTCGCGGTTGTCGAGCATCTGCTTGCCTCCGATGGTAGTGAGCGACTCGATCTTATGCTCCAACCGATCGAGACGATCGAGGAGCCTTTCGTGCAGCATCATGAATTCTTCTTTGCTCATTTCCATATGCATCCGGGGTTTTAACGGTTGGCAGGTCCCGGGATCAGTTCCATCGATCCCGGTTTGCAGACCACGATTTTTTTCTCTTTCATAAAGCGGATATAACTTTTGGCCGTAGACTCGGCCACGTCGAGCATCCGGCAGATCGCCTCACGCAACTCTACGGCAGAGTATTCGCTCCGCTGACGGAAGAGTTCTCCGGCCAGTGCCCTCAGTTCCTCCTGTTTACGGTTCTGCTGAGCTTCAGGACTGCGCTGGCCACGGCTTACGTGCATCGCCCGTTGCTTATCCCAGCCGAATTCGAGCAGCGGAACATCCAGCGGACTGCCATCGCGCACCTTGAGCGTTTTCAGGCAGCACAGGTCGCGTTTCTCGTCCCGTTCGATGGAAAGAATGGCGGCGGCCTTACGGCCGATCTCCGAACCGAGGTATCCGCGGATTTTCATACCGCTGGGGACAAGGTGCAGCACAACCACAATACAAGTGTTATAAATACCGGCCAAACGGTAGAGTTCTTCGACCAGCTCGACGCTCTCGCTCTCGTCGTTGACCGAGCGGATCAGGTCGGCAATGCCGTCGATCACCACCAAGTGGATACCGCCGTATCGATAATAGTACCGGTCCATGCTCCGCACGATGGCCTGCAGACGATCGCGCCGCGAAATGCAGCTCAGGCAATAGCCTTTGAACGATTCCGGAGGCATGGTGATGCCTGAACGGCGCAGGATCACCGATATGTTTTTGTAGAGCTGAGGTAGCGACTGTTCCGTATCGTAGAGCAACACGGCATGGCCGGCCTCGTTACCGGCCACCGTCGCCCCCAACGTATCGGAGTCTGCGTTCCCGGCCAAGGCTCCGGCGATAAGTGCTCCGGCATAGTGGCTTTTCCCACTGCCCTCGCCGCCCGTGATGCAGAGCAGGTTACCCTGCGTACCGAAAGGGACGCCGCTAATGGAGACGATGGTACGCGGCACCTCCGGCGGATGTACGGGATCCACTTCGCAGGGCTTGAGCATGGCGAAGGTCTCCTCGTAAATACGGTCCAGAAAACGGACGAACAGTTCGCGGAACTCCTCCCCGCTATGGCCCAAACGGAAATAGTCGGAGATGTCTTTCTCTCCCTTGACCCCCGACAGGGGCAGCGCGAGACGCTTGACTCCGTAACGGCGCAGCTCCTGCTCATGACGGCAGGCACTTTCTATTCCTACGGAGTCCATATCATAAAGTAGGACGATGTGCTTGAAGCGGTGCGAGAGCGAACGGATCAGGGCTGACGGTACGGTGCAGGTTTCGCTGCCGAAGCATACGGCATAGAACCCGTGGGCAGCCAGCGAAAGCACATCCTTTTCGCCTCCGGTCAAAAAGAGCGTATCGCCACGCACTGGCAGTTGCTCTAACCCGAAGCAGTAGTTCTCACCCGGATCGCCGCCATAGAGAAAGCGCATTTTATCGGCCATAGGACGGTAGAGCTTGATGTACTTCGGAAAGACATATCCGAACAGAGGCATCTGCTCGAAAGAACGCAGTGTAAAAGGCTCACCGTCCTTATTCCGGCTGCTGTACTCTCCGACAGATACTACATGGTAGCGGTCGAGCGTGCTGCGCCCGATGCCGTATTGCATCCAATAGGCTGTCTCTTGTTCGGAAAAGGCTTTATCCGCATAGCGGTACGGGCGGCTCACACGCTCCGGTGGTACGGGTGTAACCTTACGGGCTATGACTTCATTGGATACAGCGGCCGAGGGCCTCTGGCCGCTTTCCAGCCCCAGATGCAGGTCTGAGTCGATGATCCGCAGGATCTTGATGAAATCCTCCGGCCGGGCACAGTCCAGCGAGAAGAGACGCCCCACGAAGGCGAAGCAATCGCCGCTATAGTCATCGTTTCCAAAGTCCTTGAGCCGGTACTGACGGCTGCGTCGGTCCAGATATACGTTGCACGAGGGCTTGGTATCCTTATAGAGCGGATTGAGAAAGTTGCGACCTACACGCCACGCCCCCGGGATATAATGCCGGAAGACGTCCAAACCGTTATTTGTTCGGCTTAGCAGCGCGTCTTTGCTCAGCATAGAGTCGTTGGTTTTCGAGCAGATCCCGCAGGTATTCCTCGTTGCTGCGGATCAGGTGGTTTCGCAACATTCGCTTGATCTCCTTCACCTGATAGTAGACCTGGCGGTCCAAGCGCGAATAGGTGATTTTCTTAGCGGCGCGAAGTCGCTGGAGCGTACGCTCGCTGATCTTGAGGAACGTACAGGCATCGTAGTTGTCGATCCACATCTCATCGTCTGCCGACGGGTCGTGCTGCCGTTTTTGCTGCTCCTCGATAAACTCCATGATCTTATTCAGGTCGCTTTGCAGCTTACGAAATGCCGCCGAGTCGAAAGTGATAACTTCCATAACCTTCGCTATTTGAAATTACTTACAGCAAAGGTTTGGGTTAGATCAAGGCGATATACAGAATACGGTATGGATTTCTGTCGAATATTTTTACAACAGACTGGTTCTAAAAAATATAGAATGCAAAAGAATGTCCATCTCTTTACGTATATGAAAGCGATTCATACGCAAGAATGCATATTAACACATTAACTGTCTGAACAATGCACTCAAAATACAGTAATATGCAAACAAATCAGGGAACAGGTGTAAAAGCTGACCTGTTCCCTGATTTTCGAATTTTAGCGGCTCGATAGATTTTTTAAGTCGGTCGTATACCCATAACTGGTGTATATGTCGATCCGATTACCGTTTTATTTTTGTCCGTTTCATTTTTCTCAGGAGTGCATCGGTCATACTGTCGAGATAAGGTGTGGGGTCGTTACGCAGCCTCATCTCCCCGAGTGTGCGGCTCAAGTTGGAACCCAAGTCGATATTGAATACCTGTTGGATGTAGGCCGCCAATTTTGTCATGGGGATATTCCCGAAGGAACCTTTGGCTTGCCATGCGAAGATAATTTCGCACAAGCCGGTCTTGCTGTCCTGCCATGTCAGCCTTTCCATGTGAGGCTGCGGTCGACAGGCCGTCTGTTCTTCGCAGCGGATCATCTCAATGGCTTTGTGGCATACTACGGCCACATTTTTTTTCAGCCGCCCCACCACCGGTGGTATGCAGGATTTGCTTCTGTAAAGCTGTAAACTCCAAGCGGGTGTAACAAAGTACACGCATCAGGTGCGGAAATGAGGTTTCGGTATCGCAGAGCGAAGCGAGTGCCGAAACGAAATCATCGTAAGCGGCATCGAGGGCGATGTCTGTAAGAACATGGTTCCGTGTAGACTTTTCGAGCAGGTCGAACAGGGGCAATGAGGTTAGTGTTTTCATGATAATTGAGTTTTAGTGTTTGTTTTAGTTATGACAGGGGGCATATAGGTATATATATACCTATATGCCCCCTGTCTCAAATCTAAAATAACCAAAGCGGTAACGAATACTCTGATCAAAATCAATCTTAATCCAATCAATAAAATGTTCTTCTGTCTGCTTAAATAAGACACGAACCACCAAACAACAGCCAATCGAAGACTTTTGTATACAAAAAAATAAGAATAATTTGTGTAAATAAAAAAGAATATTTATATTCGCACTGTAATAAAGGTTCTTTGAGACAGGTTCGGACAAAAAATGAACGCTTAGTTTCCAAATCGTTACCTGTCAAAAAAGATAAAATAGAAAGTATTTGACTCTCAGATATATAGCGGAGTCGGGTTCGAATCCCGTCCTCTCCGCCAAGAAATTGAATGGAATTCAGGAATGCCCGCATAATCGTCGATTATGCGGGCGTTTTTTCTTTGGGCGGTTGCAAGAGCATGAACATACATGCAATTAGCAGTGAAAAATTGGTGTCGTATGCCATGAACTGGACGGTGACTTGGACTGGCGAAGCGGGTGCGCATGCAAAGAATCCGACGGTTAGGGATGATGCGGGAACGAATCGAGTGAATCCGATGCGAAAAACCATTGCGTTTCTGCCGCTCGACGGGGGGCTGATATAAGAGAGAATTGCGAGTGGCCTTCCATCATCCGTCCGCAATATCCGGGGCGTGCGAAACCGTACGATCGGACCGGACGGGAATACGCTCGTTCCGTTTGGTTATATGTTTTTTCACTGTCTTTTCGGGGCGCGAATGTGCGGCCCGGACGCCGTCGGGGGGCCGACGGACAGAAAGGAACGCTTCTGTCCCGTGACGGATCATTCCGCTCCGGTCTGCCAACCGCCGCCCAACGCTTTGTAGAGCCCTACCAGAGCAAGGTGCTCGTCTCGCACGGCGTTGCTCAGTCCGATCTGGGCGTCGAAATAGCGCCGTTGGGCATCCAGTACGTCGATATAGTTGATACTGCCGGCACGGTATTGCAGGTGGGCCAGCCGAACATACTCGCGGGCTGCGTCGCACAAAGCGCCTTTCAGGGCGGCCGCTTCGCGGACATGTCGGTAGGTGGCAACCGCGTCGGCCGCCTCGCGGAAGACCTCGAGCACTTTCTGTTCGTACTCCAGACGCGCCTCGTCGTAAGCTGCCATGGCGGCGCGGTATTTCGCCTGCTTGCGGCCGAATCCGAAAACGGGGGCGGCGAGATTGCCCGCCACATACGAGAAAGGCGAACGGAGAAAGTTCTCCAAAGCATCATTCTCCCATCCTCCCGTCAACGAAATGGTAAGCAGGGGGAAACGGTCGGCATAGGCTATGCCGACAGCGGCCATGGCTGCCCGTAGCCGCTGCTCCGACTCCTGTACGTCCGGCCTTCGCTGCAACAGCGCCGAGGGAAGCCCGGCCGGCAGACTGTCGGGCATAAGGGCCTGCGTATTCATCCGGCTGCGCACGATCTCCCAGCCCGGATATTCGCCCATAAGCAGCGAAATGCCGTTCTCGGCGAGTTTGATGCGATTCTCCAGTTCGGGAATGAGCGCTGCGGTCGTAGCGTATTCCACCTGTGCCTGCTGGTAGACCATTTCGGAAGTCAGCCCTCCCTCGAAGCGCAACCGGGCCTGTTCCACGCCTTCGCTGCGTGTGGCCAATGTACGTCGCACGACGGCCAGTTCGTTATCCATGGCGATCAGCTGGAAATAGGCCGTGGCTACTTCGGCCACCAAGGACATGCGCATCGCTCGTTGGGCTCCGACCGAAGCCAGATATTCCGCATTCCCCTGCCGCCGCGCCCAGCGCAATTTTCCCCACAGGTCGAGTTCCCACTCCGCCGTCAGTTTGGCGCCCAGCTCCGGGTCGCGGACAGGCGATTCGCCCGAGTAGTCGTTCGTTTCGTACTTTGCGTAGACCGGAGCGCTGAACACGGGCAGTTGTTCGGCTTTGCTCACCCTGTAAAGTTGCCGCATTCGCTCCACGTTGGCCGCCGCTCCGAGCAGGTCCTTATTGTGAGAAAGCGTCCGCTCGATGATCCTGCACAATAGCGTATCGCCGTAAAACTGCCACCATTTCGTATCGGCGACCGAGAGCGTATCCGGTCCGACATCCGCCATCCGTTCCGGAAGATTCAGCTCCGGGGCTTTGCACTGGCGCACGGCGGAACACGAGGACAGCCATGCGACGGCACCGAGAAGGCAGAAAAATGCAAGCGGGTTCCGTTTCATCGTTTCAGTTTTGCTTTGATCCGGTAAATCCATACGAAGAAGAAGGGGACGAAGACGATGCCGACGGTAATGGCGACCAGCATGCCGAAGAAAACGCCCGTCCCGATGCCCTGCCGGCTGGCCGATCCCGGACCGGAAGCGAAAACCAGCGGCAGCAGCCCGAGGATGAAAGCCAGCGAGGTCATGACAATCGGGCGGAAACGCAGATGCGCTGCCGTCAAGGCGGCCGTCACCGTATCTTGTCCCTTTTCGACCGCTTCCTTGGCGAATTCCACGATCAGAATCGCGTTTTTGGCTACCAGCCCCACGAGCATTACCAGACCGATTTGAAAATAGACGTTATTCTCGAGGCCGCACAGCCAGATGCCCATGTAAGCCCCGATACCGGCTACCGGCAGCGAAAGCAGGACGGCTACCGGAATCCACCAGCTCTCGTACTGTGCGGCAAGGAACAGAAAAACGAACAGGAAAGCCAGCGCCAGCACGAAACCGGTTTTCCCGCCTTCGTGTTTCTCCTGATAGGAGAGACCGCTCCATTCCACCCCGACCGACGGAGGAAGGTGTTCGTGGACGACTTCCTCCAATGCCTTCATGGCCTGACCCGAACTGTACCCGTGGGCCGCCTCGCCCGTGACGGTGGCCGAGTTGAACATGTTGAAGCGTTTGATCGTGCCGGGTCCGGTGGTGTAATCGGTCGTTCCGAGCGATGTGACAGGAATCATCGTTCCGTTCGAGCCGCGTACGAAGAAAAGGTTCAGGTTGTCCCGATAGGCGCGGTAGGGCGCCTCGGCCTGAATATAAACCCGGTAAATGCGGTTGAACATATTGAAGTCGTTGACATAAATGGAACCGGTGAACGCTTTCATCGTAGAAAAAACGTCGGAAAGAGTGACGCCCTGCATCTGCGCCTTGTCGCGGTCCACGTCGAAATACAGTTGCGGAATGTCTCCCTGCATGGACGATGCCAGTCCGGTAAGCTCCGGGCGTCGCCCGGCATAGTGCATCAGCGTATCGACCGCGCGCTGCAGCTCTTCGTAGGTCATGCTACCGCGGGCTTCGAGCACCATTTCGAAACCGCCCGAAGAACCCAAACCGGGGATGACCGCGGGAGTCGAGAGGTAGACTTTGCTCTCGGGATATCTCGACAGTTCGGTCCGCACGCGGTTCATCACCTCGTCGATTCTCTCCGACTGCCGTTCGTTCCATGGTTTGAGAATGACCGTCAGCAGGCTGCGGGCCTGATTGGTCCCTACGCGGGCGCTGGAACCCGTGACGTTCAGCACGTACTGTACGTCCGGTTCCGCCGTCAGGAAAGCCATGGCCCGGTCCGTCACCTCCCGGGTGCGTTCGATGGTTGCCCCTTCGGGCAATTCCAGTTCCACGGTGAAGTAACCCTGATCTTCCTGCGGCATGAAACTGCTGGGCACGAGTCGGTTCATCATCCAGATGCCGACCATGATGATTCCGAAAGCGGTAAACATACGCCGCGAGTGTTTCAGCGACGCGCGGATCATACGACCGTAGAAGCGGTTGCCGGCGGCCAGTCCGAAATTAATCCGCCGGAAGAAACGGTTTTTGCGGCCGGAGCCCGGTTTCAGGAAAAGCGAACACATGACAGGGCTGAGCGTCAACGCCACGATCGTGGAGATCACTACCGATACGGCGATCGTGATCGTGAATTGGCGGTAGAGCTGTCCCGTGATCCCGGACAGGAAGCTTACCGGCACGAAAACGGCGCAGAGTACCAGCGACATGGCGATGAGCGCCCCTCCCAGATTCTTCATCGCTTTTTTTGTCGCTTCGCGTGCGGGAAGGTGCTCTTCGTGCATGATGCGGTCCACGTTCTCCACCACCACGATGGCGTCGTCCACCACGATGCCGATGGCCAGAATCAATCCCAGCAGCGTCAGCATATTCAGCGAGAACCCGAAAAGCATCATCACGCCGAAGGTGCCGATCAGAGAGATCGGCACGGCCACAACGGGAATGATCGTTGCGCGCCAGCTTTGCAGAGAGAGGTAAACGACCAGAATCACCAGCAACAGGGCCTCGAACAACGTGCGGTAAACGTGATGGATCGACTCCGAAATATACGTGGTCATGTCGAACGGGATGTTGTAGGAGATGCCCTCGGGAAAACTCAGGCTGATCTCTTCCATCGTCTCCCGGACCGATTCGGCGACCTGCATGGCGTTCGCTCCCGGCAGCATGTTGATGTTCAGTACGGCGGCGTTCCCGCCGTTTATGCCGCTCTCGGTATTGTAGGACGAGGCTTCGAGCGAGATACGCGCTACGTCGCGCAACCGGATGATCGAGCCGTCCGGATTCGCCCGGATTACGATCTCCTCGAACTGACTGACCGACGAAAGACGGCCTTGAGCGGTGATGGGGATCGTGATGTCCACGCCTTCCATCGGCGCCTGTCCCAGCACGCCGGCGGCTGACTCCCGGTTCTGGTCTTTTAGGGCCGCTTGCAGATCGCTGACGGTGAGCCCGAGGTTGGCCAGTTTATCGGGCTGCACCCATATCTGCATGGCGTAATAGCGGCTGCCGACGTTCGATACGCTGCCCACGCCCGGAATCCGGCGCAACATGTCCAATACGTTCAGTGTGGCGTAGTTGCTCAGGTAAATCTCGTCGAATTTCGGGTCGGACGAGAGCAGGGTAATGGTCATCAGCTTGCTGGATGCCTGCTTTTCCACCGAAATGCCGTTCTGCACCACTTCGGCTGGCAGACGCGATTCGGCCTGTTTCAGTCTGTTCTGGATATCGACGGCCGCCAAGTCCGGATCGGTGGATATATCGAAAGTGACCGTGGCGGAGAAACTGCCCGAGTTGGAGCTGGAAGACTCCATATAGATCATGCCGGGCGTACCGTTGAGTTCCTGCTCGATGGGAGTGGCCACGGCCTGAGTGACGGTCTGTGCGTTCGCTCCCGGATAGGAGGCCGAGACCTTCACTACCGGCGGCACGATTTGCGGATACTGATCTACGGGCAACAGTACGAGGCCCACGATCCCGACGATGACGATAACGGTGGACAGAACCGTGGAGAACACGGGACGGTCGATAAAGAAATCCAGTTTCATAGGCTATTCTTCCTTTTCGGTTTCTTTCCGGACGGCTTCCCTTGCGGGTTGTACCTTCATCCCATGCGAGAGTTTGTGATATCCTTCCGTGACGATGTCCTCGCCCTGAACCAGTCCCCGCTCGATTACGATGCTGTTGCCCAATTCGGGCCCTGTTTCCACGAAACGCTTCTCCACGATACTGTCCGGGCGCACGACGAAAAGATAGGCGCCGCCCTTCTCGATCACGAGCGCCATGGACGGTACTACGACGGCGTTCTCGCGGACGTCGAGCAACAGCTTGACTTTGGTGAACTGTCCGGGCAGCAGGACGTGTTCCGGATTGGGCATTTCGGCCCGGACGGAAAAAGTGCCCGTCCTCGGGTCGACCTGGGGGTCCGCGAAATCGACGAGGCCGCGGAACGGGTATTGCGAATCGTCGGCCAGCGTAACGGTGATATAAGGGTCCCATTTGCGGGTGGAGTCCTTGTGACCGAGGTTGACGTTGCGCGCCTTGCTGCGCAGGTAGTCAAGCGCCGTCATACTGAAATCCACGCGGACCGTGTCGCTTTTGACGACGGTGGCCAGCAGTGACTGTCCTCCCGGACCGACCAATGTGCCGATATCCGCGCTGCGTTCGGATATATAGCCCGAAATGGGCGATCGTACGGTCGTGTAGCCCAGCGTCATCTCGGCTTGCGTGAGATCGGCTTCGCTGACTTTGACGTCCGCCGCAGCGCTTTCGTAAGCGGCGATCGCATTGTCGAGATCGAGCTGGCTGGCGGCATTTTGCTCGTAAAGAGGCCGGATGCGGTTCAGGTCGCGCTCGGCTTTCAATGCCTGCGCACGGGCTTTGTTCAACTGAGCCCGCGCCCGGTTCGCCCGGGCGCGATAAAGTTTCGGATCGATGACAAAGAGGGTCTGTCCTTTGTTGACATGCGTTCCTTCGGCGAAAAGCATCTGCTCGAGATAGCCTTCCACACGGGCGTGGACTTCGACGAACTGCTGTGCCCGGATCCGTCCCACATATTCCCCGTATATGTTCACGTTGTCCGTAGTCACCGGTTCGACCGCGACGATCGGGTAGACGGGTTGCTGCGTCTGCGGACGTAGCAACCAAATAAGCAGGGCCGCAACGGCAGCCAGTGCGGCAACCGCAACGATCCACTGCCGGCGGGTGAGCTGAATTCGGACGCGCGACAACCTGCGGACGGTCTCTTTCAGCTTTTGTGGCTCGGGAGAAAATTTAACTTTCTGCATACGCGATGTTTTCTATCGTCCGGGGGAGTAGGAATCCGAAAGACTGAACAATACCCCCCTGAACATATGACCATATTTTTCCGATGCCTGCGATAAGGAAATGCCGCGCGGAACGGATAAGCGGGCGACGGGCGCGTGTCCTGAAAAACCGTCCGGGATTCCGGGACGCGGCGTCCAATGCCGAGAGAACGTACTGCGACGACCGAAGGAACATTCGCAATTCGCAACACGACCCTATTACCCGTGAATTCCGATACTCGCTGCATACGTTGACGTCGCAAAAATAGATGTGTATAATAACTTCTGCAAACGGAGAAATATTGCTTCCCCCGTCAGAAAACGGATTTTTTTATGCGTATTGTTCTGTAAGGAAGGTCGTTTCTGGGTGCGACAAGATAATCGGGAAAAGTTACGACGAGATACGCGTATGAGGACTGATGCGGCAAGGGGCGTTTATGCGAGGCGGGGAAACCTGCCTGTTCTGGGGGGTAAAATCTGGTTGATATTGTATTGTTTGCGGCGTTCTTTCGTGCAGATGACCGTGTGCCGCTACGGAGCGTATTGCCGTCGATGGAAAGTCGTGCGGTCGTCGATTAAGTCCGGAGGTTTGCCCGGATATCCGGAGTCGACGTACAGCGGACCGGGGCTTCGGGGACTGCACCTCCGCGACGGAAGATCTGCGAACGGCCGGCGTACATTCTTTATCCGAAAATGGGAACCGTACAGGTTATTACGGGAACGGGAATTGTACGTCGCAGCGGAGAAAGTCGAAAATACTTTTATGAGAGGAACATGCCAAGGGAACTTGTTTCTTTTGACCATGTTTCGACAGTCCTGAAAAAGCGGAAGGACCTTCCGCCGGCTTGCTGCAGTACAAAACGGCATGCACGGGTTTGCAAGATTCTTTGAAAATGGAGCGAGGTTTCGGATGCGGCTTCCCGTATGAACCGATCAATGTGTTTGTTGCAAACCCGATTGTATGTCTCTATGTATCGGCCTGCGGATACCCGGGTTGAAAAATGTCCGATGTGTCACGCTTTTTGCATGTCTCCAATCGTCTGAGGACATGACTATATCTTTTTAATACAATAATTATTATGGAAACAAGTATCTGCATCGGGAAAAGAGGCTTATTGTCGGTATTCGTATGCCTTTTCGCCTCCGCGTTTTTATCGGTCTCCTGCGCTGAAAACGACACGGAAAGCTCCCCTTCCGGGGAGACCGCGTCCCTGACCGTTACGCTGAACCGGCAGGCGGCCGGCTCCAAGGCTGTCGTTCCGTCGGACGGCGCGGGAGCCGAAGACCTGGAAAAAGCCGAAAACACGGTCAAGAACGTGACGGTATTCGTATTCAATGCCAACGGTACGCTGGATAAGAAACAAACCTTCGCTTCGTCGAGCTTCTCCGAGACGATCACCGGGCTGATCGCCGGAACGAAGAAAGTCGTGGTGGTGGCGAACGTTCCCTCCGGCGTCGCTTTCCCGGACGGAATCAATTACAGTTGGTTCGCCGATGCTCAGAATGCGATGGATCTGGAGACCCAGTCTCCGCAAACGAACGGACTTTTCATGAGCGGGGAAGGGACGGTGACGCTCTCGGCTAATTCTACCGCCGCGACAACCGTATCCGTCAGCCGTGTCGCCGCTAAGGTCAAACTGGGAACGATCACCATTTCTCCGGAAGCCGGGCACGATCCGGACAAATTCGTGCTGAGCCGGGCGGTCATCATGAAGGCACGCGGCTCGGCCACGATGGGGCTTCCGTCGGTCAACACTCCGGAACTGTTTTACGGCGGCATGGCCGGAGACAAAAGCACCGAAAAAAGCTATCTGTCGGAGACCATATCGGCAGACGATCATTCAAACCGTTATTTCTATGTGTTCCCGAACGACAATAGCGGAGGCAATGCCACCCTCATTACGCTTGTGGGAACTTACGACGGACAACCCACCTACTTTCCGTTCCGCATCAACGACAAGTCGGGGGAAGACGGTGCTACCAGCGACGGGACCTTCATTCAGCGCAATCACGTCTATACGGTCAATGTGACGCTCAAACGGCTGGGAGGCGGCAGCACTGATCCGGAAGTGCCGGCCGATCCGGCGTCTCTTACGGTCACCGTCGAGCCTCAGGAGTGGGCGACGGAACTTGTCCAGAACGTGGAGTGGTAGTCGGAAAAAGGATTGTCCGGCCCGGAACCTGTCCCCGAGAGTATCGGCAGCTATGTTCTGCGGGGTAGTCTCAGGGTCATCTAAACAATACGGATCGTGAATACGGCTCGATATCTGTTCCTCAGAGGATGGCTGTGCCTCTCCCTGTGCTGTCTGTACTGTTTGTCCGGCTGCATTCGGGAGGACCGAAGCGACTGTCCTCCGGAAGCGGAAGACAGGCTCGTCGTACTGAAGATTATGGACGAAGTTACGGGGCGGGATATTACGGAGACCGGGGAGGCGGGCAGCGCCGTGTTGTACCTTTTCTCTCCGGACGGGCATTTCGTCGGCCGAGTCTCCGTAACGGGGGAGCAGATCGTGCGCCATGCGCCGGTCCTGTTGCCCGTCGAGGCGCTCGATCGCTGTCATGTCTCGGCATGGACCAATGCGGGGGCGGGCCAGTTGTTCCATTCGCCCGCCCAAGGGAGCGGGATCGAAGAGCGGGCCGTTTCGCTGATCGAGGGAGAGGATGCCTTTCACGGTACGCCGGACGATCTGTTTTTCGGACATGCCCGGCTTGCCCCGGTAGGAGCGGCCGGGCCCGAGGTGATTACTCTGGCCCGTAAGAATGCCAGAATGCGCATTACCGTGCGAGGACTGGACCGGCGTATTCTTGAGGACCGCTATTACCTCACCGTGGAGATACCTAACGACGGCTACGACTTTGTCGGAAACCCGACCGCGGGTACGGCCCGGGTTCGCAGGACCGGCGCGTTCCGTGATAACGGGGACTTCTCGACCGACGAAGCGTTCAATCTGATCCATACCGATCCGGCCGTCTCTCCGGCAGGCGGCGTGACGGTGAATCTGTATGAGAAAGCGCTCGGTCGGTCGGCCGACCGCCTGATCGCTTCGGTGACCGACGACGACGGTCGTCCGATCTCGCTGCCGGCGGGCCGGACCGTCAATCTGTTAATCGATCTGAATGAGGGCGGGGGCTTGTCCGTTTATACGGAAATCACCCCATGGGATGAAATATACCAATGGGATATTTGGTAACGACAAACGGAAAACAATGAGCAAATATGGAAATAGCGATAGGGACGATCCCGTCCCGGAGGAACGAGGCTCTCGCTTTCGGCTGCCGGTAATTGCATGGCTGTCTGTCTTGTTTTTCGCGGCTTGTACGAAGATGTCTCCGGAAGACGGCGTTGCAAGGCACGACGGGACGCTGGTGCGCCTGACGGTCAGTCTGCCGCAACCGGCGCTTCCGACGAAAGGCGCGAGAGCCGGAAGCTTGTCCGGCGATGCGGAAAACCGGATCGAGGACGTGATGATACTCGTGCTCGAGCAGGAAAACGGCAAGTATGTGTATCGCTACATGACGGAGGGGGAGAGGCTCGAATCGACCGGAAGCGGTACTCAGTTTCAGGCTAAGCTCCTCAGCACGTCCAAGCCGGTCAAGCTGATGCTGGCCGGCAATTACGGCGATGCGTTCGCCGCTTACGCGCCTTCGCCGAGCCACTCGGAGGCCGAGGTCAAGGCCGGAATAGGATGCTCGTTCACGGGAGCCGCGCAGAGTCTGCCCATGTACGGCGAGATCGCCGTTCCGTCCGGACTGGAGGCCGACAGGGAAAATCGTTTCAGCGTCAAGATGCTGCGGGCCGTGGCCCGGATCGATGTGGAGAAAGACCTGACGGCGGATTCGCGCCCGCTAAGGATCGAAAGCGTCCGTTTGTATCGTCCGAACGACAAAATCCAGCTTGCGCCCGACGAGTCCTTCGCTCCGGAGTCGCCCCAGGTCACCGCGCCGTCGGTATTCGCGGGCGCGGTGAAATCCCAGTCCCCGGTCGTAACGGAGACGAGCGAGCCGGACCCTGTTTCGATTGCCGGAATCTATGTCCCCGAGGCCGACGGAGTGGCCGATGCGGCGGCACGGCTGACGGAAGCGACCTGCATCGTCGTGGGGGGATATTACGACGGACAGTCCCAGCCTACTTATTACCGGGTGGATTTCGATCCGGGCCTCGAGGGCCATCCGTTCGGCCAGATACTGAGAAATTACAAGTACGTTTTCCGGATCAGAAAGGTAACCGGCCCGGGGTGGAGCGATCCCGGTCTGGCCGCCGTGAACAAGGCGACGAGCATCGTCGCGGAGATCGAGCCGTGGGAGGACTTTACGACCGAGATGCATTTCGAGGGAGACAACTATATCGGCTTGTCGTCCCGTAGCGTGACGCTCGGCTATCCGGCGGGAAAAGCCGACACGGTGGACGTTCAGGCAACGTTGCCCTATACGATCCAGTGGCTGGATGCCTCCGGAAGCCTTGTCGGCACGGCCGTATCGGGCGTCGGCGCCTCGCTGCCGGGAGACAACGGCTTTACGGTCTCGATCGGGCGGAACTCCGGCGACGCGGAGACGGTCACGCGATTGGTCTTCACTACGACAGCAGATAACCGCACGCAAAGCGACGTGACGGCCAGGCTACGGGTGACAGCCGGACGTTGGACGCTGGATGTCTCGGTAAGGCAGGAGAGTCCGGAGAAATACCGCAAGCGCTTCATCCGAGTGCTGTCGGTGACGGAAGTGGGCTCGCTCGGAACGAACAATCCCGCGGCGGCAAGCGGGCTGCCGCTGCGAAAGATATTGGACAATGCGAAAAACTTTTCGCCCACCGGCACGGTGATCGTCGGGGGATTCTCTTTCTCGGAGGCTTCCCGCACGGAGATGCAGGCCACGAGCGCGGGCTCCGGCTCCGATATATACCGGAATGTGAAAAACACGATCAATACTCAGGATGTCATTTACCTGACCTACAATACCTCGATTTCGGACGATCTGGCTCAGGTCGTGCTCGCATGGCTCCAAGGCAGTCCGAACCGGGTGCTGATCGTGGGGACCGACACCGAAACGACCAATGCAAACTTGCGCAAGTACCTGACTAAGGACGGAACATGGAAATATTACTATCAGAGTCCCGCCGTCGGAGGAAAGTTCAAGCGCGCGGCGCAGACGGACGGCAACAGGCGCTTTTTCGCTTCGCCCTTCGGGACGGTGGCCGAAAACGCGCCGATCGCGAAAGCCGACGACTACGCGGCCTATTGCTCGGACTATCCGTCGGATGTGACTCCTCTGGTGGTCAGCGATGCGGCCGGCTACGAAAAGGCGATGGTCGTCGGAGTCAACCGGCGAGCCCGCATCGTGTATCATGGCGACGCCAACTTGAACCAGAACGGCCGGTTGAGCTCGCAAGCCAATACGGACGGAACGGTTACGACGGATTTCGACCGGCTGACGGCCAATCTGTGGGCATGGATCGTGGAGCAGGTGTGCGGCCAAGAATGACCGCCTGCCGCGGTTCTGCCCGTTCGTATGAAAGCCGGGAACGATAAAAGCTCTGAATAATGAATGTGTTCATATCCAATCGGGTAGTCCTCGCCCTGTTGTGCTTGGGAGCGATATGGGGCGGCCGGGCCGCCGCGCAGGAGCGGCCGATCGGACCGCGAAAGCCCCTCCCTCTGCTGGAAGTCAAGACGAATGCGCTGTACTGGGCGACGGCGTCGCTCAACGCCGGTTTTGAAACGGGTTTGACTCCGGATATTTCGCTTGTGATCGACGCAGGATATAATCCGTGGACGTTCGGCGACAATCGGAAATTCAAGTTCTGGCTGCTACAGCCCGAAGTCCGGCATTGGTTCGGCTGTCGTTCCGAGGGGCACTTTCTGGGCGTGCATTTCCTGTATGCCGGCTTCAATGTCGGAGGCGTGAAGTTTCTGGGCATGGCCGACCGGCGGTACGAGGGAAGCCTGTACGGGGCGGGCGTGGCATACGGATACCGGTGGCCTGTCGGAAAGCGTTGGAGCGTCGAGGCTACGGCGGCTTTGGGCTATCTGCGGTCGGACTACGAACGCTATGTATGGAAGCGGTGCGGCCGGTATCTCGGCCGGGGACACAAAAACTACTTCGGACCGACGAAAATAGGCGTGTCGTTCTGTTTCGCAATCGAATGACCGGGACGAAAACCGGCGTGAAATTTCCGGTTCGCGTCCGATCGTATCGGCATGAACCGCGACGATAGTATGGCGGCGGCCGTGTGGATTTTCCGACTCCGGCGGACGCGCTTCGGAGTACGACGGTCTGCCGGTTCCTGACCGCGGGTGATTCTGAACCCGTGACCGTTCCGCTTCCCGGTTCCGGAAAATAGCGGTGTCGCCTATCATTTTAAAAGTGCCGCCTTATCGTTTTGAAATGGTTCGGGTTTTTCTTGCATAGGTCGAGGGCGATGTAATGCGTTGATTGACATTTTCCTGAAGTCCAATGCGCTATTGTGGCACGTTCTTGGCATTTCCGGACGCCGCTGCTGTGGCATAAAAGCCGTAAAACCGTACATGACGGTTTGGTATCCCAGCTCGCTTGCCGTAAATAATGTATGAAAAGCGCATAAGAATCGAAAAATGCCGCCGGCCCGTCAGGATGTTCGGTCTATTTTCCTTGCGCCGCTTCTCTTCCCTGCGACGCCGGTCCGGACGGGGCGACATCCGGGGCGATCTGCAAATTCTTTCAAATAATATTCGGTCATGAAAAACTTATGGATATCGGTTAGGATTACGTTGGCGATGTGCGTCGTGCTGACGGTGGGTTACGTTCTGCTTCTTCGCCTGACTTCGGCCGTTGTCTCCCCGAACGACGGGGAGGCCGCCCTCGTGGAGCTCGACGGGAAAGTGGTAGGAGCTGCCAACGTAGGTCAGACCTTTACCGACAGCGTCTATTTCTGGGGCCGTCCCTCGGCCGTGGAGTACAACGGGGGCGGCTCTGGCGGAAGCAACAAGGGCACGAACAATCCGGAGTACCTTTCGGAGGTGGAAAGCCGTATCGAATCGTTCATGTCGGCTCATCCGTATCTTGGGAGGGCCGAAGTTCCCTCTGAGCTGGTTACGGCGAGCGGTTCGGGTCTCGATCCCGACATTTCGGTACGAGGGGCCGAGGTTCAGATTCGTCGGGTGGCGGCTTCGCGGGGCATGTCGGAGGACGACGTGCGTAAGATCGTCGAAGCGAGCGTTGAGCGTCCTTGGCTGGGTCTTTTCGGGACTTACAAGGTCAATGTTCTGAAGCTCAACGTCGCTCTCGATAAGGCGCAGGGACGGTGAGGCGAACGGGTGGAAATTGATCGTTTTGATACCTGTTAAAAGTACCGTTTATGTCGAAACTGGACGGACCGGCGCGACTGCTGCTGACATTCCTGACGCTTCTCGCGATATTGGTGGTGCTCGTTACGCTATGTCGAGAGCTGGCGCCGGCGTGATGTGCTCCGTTGTACGATCGAGGACGGGGAAAGGAATTTTGGATAAAAAGAATTTTTATTGTTTTCGGAAAATATTTAATCTTGTCCTGAAATCGTTCGTTTTATGAACGGGACTTCGATGCAGTGGCAAGCAAAGAGACGATGGATGAAACCAGACAGAGTTCGCAACACTTTCTGGAGCTGATCAAAAGGTCGCACCGGGGAAAATTCAAAATCTACATCGGCATGAGCGCCGGTGTGGGAAAGACCTACCGCATGCTGCAGGAGGCCCATCAGCTGCTCGATGCCGGGGTGGACATACAGGTCGGCTATATCGAGACGCACGGCCGTGCGGAGACCGAGGCCCTCGTCGCGGGTCTGCCGCTGATTCCCCGACGCAAGCTCTTCTATAAGGGAAAAGAGCTCGACGAGATGGACATGCAGGCCATTCTGAACCTGCATCCCGAGATCGTGGTGGTCGACGAACTGGCCCACACCAATATCGAAGGGAGCAGCAATCCCAAGCGCTGGCAGGACGTGATGCAGATTCTCGACGCGGGAATCAGTGTGATCACGGCGATCAACATCCAGCATATCGAGAGCGTGACCGAGCATGTTCAGGAAATTACGGGCGTCGAAGTGCACGAGCGGGTGCCGGACAGCGTGCTGGCGATGGCCGACGAGGTCGTCAACATCGACCTCACGGCCGACGATCTGATCGCCCGACTGAAGGCGGGCAAAATCTACAAGCCGGACAAGATCGCGGCGGCGCTCGGCAACTTTTTTACGCAGGAAAACTTGTTGCAGCTGCGCGAGCTGGCGCTGAAAGAGGTCGCGCTGAGGGTAGAGAAGAAGGTCGAGATCAGCGTTTCGGCCGGAGACAAGCTCCTGCGGCACGACAGGCTGCTGGCCGTGATCGACTCGTCCGAAAAGGCGGCCCGGCGCGTCATTCGCAAGACGGCCCGCATGGCGACCCATCTCAATGCCGGTTTCATCGTCCTTTACATTCAGAGCGACAAGGAGAGCGACGACCGTATCCCGCTGGCCAACCAACGCTATCTGATCAACAATTTCAATCTGGCGACGGAATTGGGCGGCGAAGTCGTGCAGGTGCACTCCAACCGTTATGTCGAGGCGGTGGTGAACGTGTGTATCGAGCGAAAGATCAGTGCCGTATATATCGGAAAGCCTCGCTTCTCCCTATACGCCCTGTTCATGACGGCGCTCCGGCTGCGCCGCTTGCTCAATCGTCTGGCGAGAATGAATATAGATCTAACCATGCTATCGTAATATGAAACTTCGCAGCAAACTCAGTCTGGGCATAGGCATCCTGTTCACCCTGATCCTCATACAAGGCATACAGTCGATCCGGTACGTGCGCCATCTGTCGGTCTCCTCGAAAGAGATTCTGTCGGATAACTACAACTCCGTACATTATGTGAGCGAGATGCTCCGCTCCCTGGACCGCTTCTCTCAGGATTCGGCCTCCCGCCGGACGCTGATCGAAGCTCTGACCCTGCAGCAGCAGAATATCACGGAGATCAACGAGCGTCAGGTCACCTCCGCCCTCGAAGAGAAGGTCGGCCGGCTCAACGATTCCATTTCCGGAGAAGAAGTTCAGCAAATACGCGATGACCTGTACCGCATCATGGAGCTGAATATGGGCTCCATTCTGGCCAAAAGCCGGGGGATGGAGAGCAGCGCGGACGAGGCGGTGCGCTGGATATCGGTCATAGCGATACTTTGTGTCCTGTTGGCGGCTCTGTTCCTGCTTTATTTCCCTTCCATCGTGCTCCGCCCCATCGACAAGCTGAAGCAGGGAATCGTCCAGATCGCCAACCATAATTACGACCAGCGGCTCGACTTCGGCAATAACCGCGAGCTGCGGGGTGTCGCCGAATCGTTCAACAATATGGCGCAAAAGCTCTCCCAGTACCGGCGCAGCTCGCTCGACCGGCTGATGACCGAAAAGATGCGTATCGAGGCGATCGTCAACAGCCTTCACGAGCCGATCATCGGACTGGATTCCGAACGGAACATCCTTTTTATGAACGACGAGGCGTTCTCGATACTGAATCTCAAACGGGGAAACGTAATCGGGCGCAACGCCGCCGAGATCGCGATAAACAACGACCTGTTGCGTCGTCTGATCAGGGAACTGTACTCGAACAGGGAATCCGACGGGCCGCACGAGCCGCTGAAAATCTATGCGGACAATAAGGAGAGCTATTTCCAGATGGACAATATTCCGCTTTACACCAATGCCGTCGGGGAGCAAGAGCGGAATTTCATCGGGAATCTGATCATTCTGAACAACGTGACGAAATACAAGGAGCTGGATTCGGCCAAAACCAATTTCATTTCCACCGTATCGCACGAGATGAAGACCCCGATCTCGTCGATTCTGATGAGCCTCCAGTTGCTGGGCGACGCCCGGCTGGGCTCGCTCAATGACGAGCAGAAGCAGCTCGTAGGCAGCATCAAGGAAAGCAGCGACCGTCTGCTCGACATTACGGGCGAGCTGCTGAACCTGACTCAGGTGGAGTCGGGCAAGCTCCAGCTCCATCCGAAGATCGTCAAGCCGATCGAGCTGATCGACTATGCGGTCAAGGCCACCCATGTGCTGGCCGAACGTTTCCACTGCTATGTGGAAGTGGAGTATCCGGAAAAAATATCGAAACTGTTCGTCGACAACGAGAAGGTCGCGTGGGTCGTTACCAACCTGCTGTCCAACGCGATCCACCACTCGCCCGAAAATGCCCGTATCATCGTGGGCGCCAAGCAGCATGACAACTGGGTCGATATCTATGTTCAGGATTTCGGTCGCGGCATAGACCCGCGTTATCATAAGAGCATTTTCGACCGCTATTTCCGCGTGCCGGGGACGAAGACGCAGGGAAGCGGCCTCGGACTGGCCATCTCCAAGGAGTTCGTCGATGCGCACAACGGCAGGATATTCGTCGAGAGCGAGGTCGGCAAGGGCAGCCGCTTCACGATCTCGTTGCGGGTCTGACAACGGCCGGCCCGAGCGAAGAAAGACGGGGATGCGTCCGAAAGAGGCATCCCCGTCTTTTATGTCTTTTATGCCGGAACGGATGGCGGCGCGCTCCGGTTTTGTTCGGACGCGAGAGAGCCGTATGGGCATGCCGGCCGCGGACTTTACGGCCGGACGAAATGGAGGCTTCGGTGCTTATCCTCTTCGGCGAACAGGATCGCCGTGTTGACCAAAGACAAATGCGAATAGGCCTGAGGAAAATTGCCCAGTTGCTCTTTCGTATCGAAATCCAAATCCTCGCTCATCAGCCCCACGTGGTTGCCGTAGCGCAGCACCTCGTCGAAAAGGCAGCGCGCTTCGGCTTTCTCTCCCGTTACGAACAGGGCGCGGACGAGCCAGAACGTGCAGATCGTGAAGGCCGACGAAGGCATCCCGAAATCGTCTTCGCTGTTGTAGCGATACATCAGCCCGTTGTGCATCAGGGCCGCTTTCACGGCCTTGACCGTTTTATGATAGCGTATGTCGTCCGCATCCAGAAAGCCGTAAGGTTCCATAAGCAGCAGCGACGCATCCAAGGCCGTATTGTCATAAGTCTGGGAAAAACTCTGCAATTCCTCTTTCCAGCCCCTCTCCAGCACATCCCTGCGGATGAGCCCGGCCTCCTGCTGCCAGCGCTTCTCGCAGTCGTATTTGCCCAGCATCCGGGCGATTCTGGCCCCTCGGTCCAGAGCTACCCAGCACATCACTTTGGAGGAGACGAAATGGCGCTCCTCGCCCCTGATTTCCCAGATTCCCTTGTCGGGCTTGTGCCACTCCTGCATGACGTTGGCCTGAATCTTTTTCACCAGCTCCCACATATCCTCGATCTCGTCCAGCGGTCCCGGGACCAAGCGGTAGTATTGGTAGATCAGGTCCATCAGATAACCGAACGAGTCGTTCTGCCGCTGATGGTAGGCGTCGTTGCCGATGCGTACGGGCTTCGAGCCTTTGTAGCCGCTCAGATGCTCGAGAATCGTTTCCGTCAACTGCCGCTCTCCGCGGATGCCGTACATGATCTGGAAAGAGTCCCGGTCGGCGGTAAAGGTGGACTGAATGAAACGCATGAAGCGCTGCGCCACGCCGGGGTGACCCACTTTGAAAAGCGTCTCGATGGACATGGACGCGTCGCGCAGCCAGCAGAAGCGGTAATCCCAGTTACGCACCTCGCCCACCGTCTCGGGCAGGCTGGTGGTGAGGGCTGCCAGCATGGCTCCGTTGTAATAGGACATCAGCTTCAGTATCAGCAGGCTCCGTTCGATCACGTCGTTGTAGAGAGTGTATTTTTTCGTCCGGTTGCTCCAGTTGAGCCAGTAGACCAGCGTCCGGCAGTATTCCAGCTTTTCCCGTTCGATGTCTACCGGAATTACCTTCTCGTTATAGGAAAGCAAAAAGAATTCGTCTTTCTCGAGTACGATCTCCCTGCTCCGCTCGATGTCCTCCAGCGGAATCGAAGAGTAGAGGTATTGCCGGTCCGTAGCGTTCAGTGAGCTGTAGCTTTCGATATATTCCGTCCCGACGTTGCGGATGGTCTTTCCCCGGGCATAGTCCGGAGCCGGAGCGTAATGGACCCGAAACCGGGGAACGCCCCGGATACGACGTACGTAGCGGTAGAGCTCGGCCGGAAGATAGTGTTCGCTGTTCTGGGCCCGGTAGTAGGGCATGAAATCCAGTACCGTGAACTCGGCCTCGTCCGAAATGAAGTGCGTGGAGAGAATATTCGTGTGCGGAATGTAGGACTGCTCGGTGCGGTACGCTTCGGATACCTCGAAGCCGAAGCACCCTCCCTTCTCGCGGTCCAGCAGGGCTGCGAAGATCGACGGAGAGTCGAACTCGGGCAGGCAGAGCCATTCGATGTTTCCTGTTTCCGATATCAGGGCGGCCGTGCGGCAGTTGCCTACGGCCCCGTAATTGAGTCGATGGTTCATGGAGAGACGAGATTTATCGGTTTTTCGTTTGCAACAGCCTTTTTACGAAGCGGATCGCCGTCCGTCCGGGCCTTTTGCGGGACGGCTCCGAAGCGTCCGGTACTTTTTCGGTCAGGGAGCGCAGGAACGGGAGCACTCTCTCTTGCTGCGGCATGTTGTAGAGAGCCTTCTCCGAGACGCTGCCTACCTTGACGGCGAAAGAGTCGCGCGGCAGCGCCTCGAACATATCGTCGTCCGTCGTGTCGTCGCCCATGGCCAGAATGAAGTCGTAGCCGCCCTTTTCCAGCAGCCGCCGTACTTCGGAACCTTTGCTGTATTCGGGAGATTTGATCTCCAGTACTTTGCTTCCCTGAATGATTTGCAGCTTGTGCCTGAGACAGACCGAGACCAGCGCGCGGGTCAGTTGCTGGGCCCGCAGCTCGCCCAGCCACGGATCGCATTCGCGGTAATGCCATGCCAGCGCGGTATCCTTTACCTCCAGCCGCGAACGGGGGGTCTTTTCCAGATATAGGTTCAGAATGGCCATGATCCCCGTATTCCACTGCTGTCTCGCCACGCGGGTATGCCAGACTCCGTTTTCCCGGTAACGGGCTCCGTGCTCGGCAGCCAATGTCACGGGCAGTTCTCCCAGCCATCGCTCCAGTGTCGCCTTGTCCCGCCCGCTGTTGATCACGATTCGGTTTCGGGTATCGCCGCACAGAAGGCGCAGCGTATCCAGAAGCTCCGGTGTCGGACTGGCTTCCTCGGGCCGGGCGCGGATCGGAGCCAGCGTACCGTCGTAGTCCAGCAGAATCAGCCGCTTCCGGGCCCGGGCGTAGTGCCTGCGGATCGTCGTCTCGGATTCGGGTGAAAGCCGTTTACGGTTCATCGCCCAGTTTTTCCGGCAGGCCGAGCTCCACTCGTTGATAAAACTTTCGGCCCAGCGGTTCACGGTTTGCGCCGAGACGATGCGCTGCATTTTCTTCAGCCGTCTCAGCTGCTCCTGCTCCGGCATCTCGAGCGCCTTCACGATGGCTTGTTCGATCTGATCCATGTCGTTCGGGTTGATCAGCAGCGCGTCGCTCAGCTCCACGGCCGCTCCGGCCATCTCGCTCAGGATCAGGACTCCGGGGTTGCCGTCCTTGACGGCGATATACTCTTTGGCTACCAGGTTCATCCCGTCGCGCAGCGGGGTGACGAGCGCCACGTCCGCCACGTAGTACATGGCGACGAGCTCCTCGAACGAGAATCCGTGATAAAAATAGCATACCGGAGTCCAGTCCATCGTGGAGTATTTGCCGTTGATGGAGCCGATCTCCTCGTCGATTCGGGTCTTCAGTTCGGCATAGCTGCCCACATGGTCGCGCGAAGGGACGATCACCATGGAGAGAGTCGCTTTGCCTCTGTATTCGGGATGGCGCTCCAGAAAGGACGCGAAGCCGTGCAGGCGGTGCAGGATGCCTTTGCTGTAATCGAGGCGGTCTACCGAGAGGATCAGCTTGCGGTCGCCGAAAAGCCTGCGGTATTTTTCGACCGCGTCGCGTACCTGTATTTTCGACGCGGCCTTATGGTAAAGGTCGTAATTGATTCCCATCGGAAGCGCGTCCACCCGGGCCGTACGGCTGCCCAGTTGTGCCTCGTCCAGCCGGAACTCCACGTTCAGAATGTGCTGCGCGGCGCTGACGAAGTGGCGCATGTAGTCGGGCGTATGGAATGCGATGAAATCGGCTCCCAGCAATCCCCTCAGAAGCCTGGCCCGCTCCGGCAGGATGCGGAACAATTCGTAGGAGGGGAAAGGGATATGATGGAAATATCCGATGCATAGGTCGGGCATCGCCTCGCGCAACATGCCGGGCAGCAGCATGAGGTGGTAGTCCTGCACCCATACCCTGTCGCCGGGTTCCACGACACGGCAGATCTCCTCGCAGAAGCGGCGGTTCACCTCCCGGTACGCCTCCCAGAAACGGCTTTTGTAAAGCGTATAGGCATAGAAATAGTGGCACAGCGGCCAGATCGTGCTGTTGCTGTAGCCTTCATAGTAATTTTCGATTTCCGCCTCGGAAAGAAATACGGGATGGAAATGCATCCTCCGCAGTTCGGAGCCGATCGTTTTCCGCTCCTGCGGATCGTCGGTACAGATACCCGGCCATCCGATCCAGTGCTTTTCGTAAGGAATCTGCAAAGAGCCGAGACCGGTGGCCAATCCTCCCTCGCTGCGCGTGAAAGAAAGCCGGTCGCCCTCTCGGGTCATCCTCACCGGCAGTCTGTTGGATATGATAAAAAGTCTCATACGTGCTTCAAAAGCAAAAGAAGTACCGTCGGATCGGGCGTCTATTCAATCTTCAGATATATAGCGTTTTGCGTGAATGCGCTCGGGCGAAGATTCTATCAGAATGAAAAAATGCCTTTTCATTTTGATAAGTCCGGACGATGCAAGGATGACCGTGTGTTTGCAGACAACGATTTGATAGTCATGTATTTGGTTGCGTGGCGCATTGCGGTGGCATCCCGATTGTCTTGCGACAGGAACGAAAATGTGAGAACCGCTAATCGTAAACGAAAATTCAAAACGATGGATCACGATCCTAAATCAATCAAAGTCATGAAGTTCGGAGGAACCTCCGTAGGCTCTCCGGCAATGATCAAGCATGTCGCGAGGCTCATCAGCAACGAGGAGCCGAAACTGGTGGTCCTGTCGGCCATGTCCGGTACGACCAATGCCCTTGCCGCGATTGCCGCCGAATTGTCGCGGGGCAATATTTCCGGGGCTTCGGACGATATCGGAACTTTGGAAAGCAAATACCTCGAGACGGCCGGTCAGCTCTATTTTTCCGAAGGAAGCGCGGAAAAGGCGAGAAGGCATATCCGGGACTCCTTTTCCTTATTGAAAGGAGTGGCGGAACGGCCCTTTTCGTCCGTCGAGGAAAAGATCGTTCTGGCCCAAGGTGAGCTGATCGTTACGATGCTGATGCACCTCTACCTGGCGGAGACGGGCGTTCGCTCTACGCTGCTTCCTGCTTTGGAATTCATGCGAACGGACAAAAACGGGGAGCCGGATATGCGCTTTATCCGTCGAAATGCCCGTAAGGCCGTAAACCGCTACCCACATAACCGTATTTTCATTACGCAGGGATATATCTGCAGGAATGCGGCGGGCGAGGTAGACAATCTGCAACGCGGAGGCAGCGACTATACCGCGTCGCTGCTCGGGGCGGCGCTGGATGCTTCGGAAATTCAGATATGGACCGATATCGACGGATTGCACAACAACGATCCCCGCGTGGTATCGTCTACGGTTCCCGTGCGCAGGCTTACGTTCGACGAGGCTTCCAAGCTGGCGCATTTCGGCGCCAAAATCCTGCACCCCACCTGCATCCTTCCTGCCAAGCTGAGGAATATTCCCGTGCGTCTGCTCGATACGATGGACCCGTCGGCTCCGGGAACGCTGATCTCCGACTCGGCCGACGCGGGACGGGTGAAGGCGGTCGCCGCCAAGGACGGCGTTGTTCATGTCAAGATCCGCTCGATGCACAAGATTCCCGGCTACCGGTTGCTCGACAAAGTGTTCCACAGCTTCGCGCGTACTCGTACCTCCGTCGATCTGGTCGCCGTTTCCGATAACGAAATATCGTTGGCTACGGACAATCGGGAATGCTTGTCAGAGATACTCGACGGGCTGAGTCCCTACGCGGACATCGCGGTAGAGGAGAACATGACGATCGTGTGCGTGGTAGGCGATCTGAAGCGGAACGACAAAAGTTTCAGGCACAAGATCATCGACTCGCTGAGGAAGATTCCGCTGCGGATGATCTCTTACGGGGACAATTGCGACGTGTCGTTCGTCCTGCGCTGTGCCGATAAGAAAAAGGCTTTGGAGGCGCTCAACAGCTCCTGCGTCCTGCAGTGATGGGGCGGTTCCGGCGGAACGGCGTGCCGTTCCGCTTTCTGCAAGGGGGCTTACCATCCGGTTATGACGGGTGAATAGCATGCTTGTCGCGGACGATACGCTGCACGATGCGGACGGCGACCGATGCAGGCCGTCCGCTGCCGGGACGGATTAAGCCACTCCCGTAGGCCGGAAAATCTCGGAATACGGCGGCCGGAATCTCCTCCGGCTTACCATTTTGAATAATCGCTCTATCATTTTGAGAAGGATTTCGAGAGGGTGAAATATTTTGTTTGGCTGTAAGTATTTGATAATTAGTGATTTGTTGAAATAGGGTGCGGTTTGGCATTCATTTGGAAAAGCTCGGGCCCGAAAAATAGTAAAGACGGACTACGATCATGGAAGATGCAGGCGTAATACTCGTATTTCTGACGGCATGCGTTGTGCTGTTCCTGTTTTCCCGGAGCGTGGCGGATTTCGTCGATAAGTTGAACGATTATAAAAGACAGAGAAGAAAATGGTGAGTGTTGAAAACTTTAAAACGAAGAAAAAAAGATGAACGGATTTTTGCTTTTTCTACTGCTGCTCGCTCTGGGTGGGCTGTGCTATTGGTTCTACTTCAAATGTGTCGACTGGTTCGAGAAAATTTAACGGTTACGGCTATGTTCATAGGACTATTGATTCTGAGTATCGCGGTTTTCGTCTATCTGATGTACGTGCTCGTAAAACCGGAAAAATTCTAAGTGTGGAACTATCAAAACTTGTAAATAAATGAATACCGAAATTTTAGGCGTCATTCTGCAATGGGTGGCCTTGGTCGTGCTCTGCTATCCGCTGGGACGCTACATGGCCAAAGTGTACAAGGGCGAGCGCACGTGGCTCGACTTCATGACTCCCGTAGAAAAATGGGTGTACAAGCTCTGCGGGATCAACCCGGAGCAGGAAATGAACTGGAAGCAGTTCCTCAAGGCCCTGCTGATGGTCAACCTTTTCTGGTTCGTGTGGGGCATGGTGCTGCTCTGCTGCCAAGGTTGGCTGCCGCTCAATCCGGACGGCAACCCGGGACAGACTCCCGATCTGGCGTTCAACACCTGCATCTCGTTCATGGTGAACTGTAACCTGCAGCATTACAGCGGAGAATCGGGACTGAGCTATTTCACCCAGCTTTACGTGATCATGCTGTTTCAGTTCATTACCGCGGCTTGCGGCATGGCGGCGATGGCCGGTATCATGAAGGGGCTGGCCGCCAAAACCGCCAAGACGATCGGCAACTTTTGGGTATACCTGGTCAAGAGCACGACCCGTATTTTGATGCCGCTTTCGCTGCTGGTCGGTATTCTGCTGATTATTAACGGCACGCCGATGTCGTTCGACGGCAAGCAGACGATCACCACCCTCGAGGGCAATGAGCAGGTGATCTCGCAGGGACCGACGGCGGCTATCGTACCGATCAAGCAGCTCGGAACCAACGGCGGCGGTTATTTCGGAACCAACTCCTCGCATCCGCTCGAGAACCCCAACGCCTTTACCAACATGCTCGAATGCTGGTCTATTCTGATCATTCCGATGGCCATGGCGTGGTGTTTCGGATTCTATATCCGACGTAAGAAACTGGCGGGATGTATCTTCGGCGTTATGCTCGTCGCCTTTACGGTCGGTATATTCGTATCCGTTCCTCAGGAGATGGGCGGCAATCCCCATATCGATGAAATGGGCATCGCGCAGGATCTCGGCTCGATGGAAGGCAAGGAGATTCGGATCGGTTCGGCGGCCTCGGCCATGTGGGGTATGGTGACGACCGTCACCTCGAACGGTTCCGTCAACTCGATGCATGACAGCCAGACGCCTCTGAGCGGCATGATGCAGATGCTCAACATGCAGATCAACTGCTGGTTCGGCGGCGTGGGCGTAGGCTGGATGAACTATTTCGCCTTCCTCATCATCGCCGTCTTTATCAGCGGGCTGATGGTGGGCCGCACGCCGGAATTTCTCGGGCATAAGGTCGAGGCCCGCGAGATGAAGATCGCGACGATGGTCGTTCTGATGCACCCCTTCCTGATTCTGGTCGGAACCGGCATATCGTCGGCGATCGCGGCCGCCAATCCGGAAATCGGCTGGCTGAACAACCCGTCGTTCCACGGACTGAGCGAGATGCTCTACGAGTACACGTCGTCCGCGGCCAATAACGGCTCCGGCTTCGAGGGACTGGCCGACAACACTCCTTTCTGGAACATATCCACAGGTATCGCGCTGATCATGGGACGCTATTTCCCGATCGTGGGACAGGTAGCCATCGCCGGCCTGCTCGCCTCGAAGAAATACATTCCCGAAAGCGCCGGCACGCTGAAGACCGACACGGCCACTTTCTCGCTGATGACCTTCGCCGTTATCGTCATCGTGGCCGCTCTTTCGTTCTTCCCGGCACTGGCTCTGGGCCCGATCGCTGATTATTTAAGTTTCTAATTACGGACTGACCATGAAAAAGAAAAATAATTCGCTGTTCGACAAACAGTTGGTAAATACGAGCCTCGTGGAGGCGTTCCGCAAGCTCGATCCTCGGACCATGATCAAGAACCCGATCATGTTCACCGTGGAACTGGTGACCGCCATCATGCTGCTGATGTTGTTCTACATCGCCTTCACGGGAGACCAGTCGCAGGGTTCGTTCGGGTACAATCTGGCGATCTTCTTCGTGCTGCTGCTGACGATTCTGTTCGCCAATTTCGCCGAAGCGATCGCCGAAGCGCGCGGCAAGGCGCAGGCCGAGAGCCTGCGCAAGACCCGCGAGGAGACTCCGGCCAAGCTGGTAACGGCCAACGGTGCCGCGAAAGTGGTCAGCAGCTCGCAACTGAAAAAGGGCGATGTGTTCGAATGCTCCGCAGGAGATACGATTCCTGCCGACGGCGAGATCATCGAGGGCCTTGCCTCGATCGACGAGAGCGCCATCACGGGCGAGTCGGCTCCGGTGATCCGCGAAGCGGGCGGAGACAAGAGTTCCGTGACGGGCGGTACGAAAGTATTGTCGGACCGGATCATCGTCAAGGTAACCGCCAAGCCGGGCGAAAGCTTCCTCGACAAGATGATCGCGCTGGTCGAAGGTTCGTCCCGTCAGAAAACTCCGAACGAAATCGCTCTGACGATTCTGCTGGCCGGATTCACGCTGGTATTCGTGATCGTTTGCGCTACGCTGAAGCCGTTTGCGGATTACGTGGGAGCCAACATCACGGTAGCCGCTTTCATCTCGCTGTTCGTCTGCCTGATTCCGACTACGATCGGCGGCCTGCTCTCGGCGATCGGTATCGCCGGCATGGACCGCGCGCTGCGCGCCAATGTCATTACCAAGTCGGGCAAGGCCGTCGAAACGGCCGGAGACCTCGATACGCTGCTGCTCGACAAGACCGGAACCATCACGATCGGCAACCGTAAGGCCACGAAATTCTATCCCGTGCAGGGAGTCGACACGAAGACGTTTACCCGTCTGTGCGTACTCTCTTCGGTTTCCGACCAGACTCCGGAGGGCAAGTCCATCGTGGAGCTCGGAGCCGCGGCAGGCATGAAAGCCGACCCGATGGAAATGGTGGGCGTTCGTATGGTCGGCTTTACGGCCGAGACCCGTTGCTCGGGCGTAGACATGCCCGACGGAACCCGAATCCGTAAGGGCGCGACCGAGGCGATCCGCCGTATCGTGACCGACGCCGGACATGAGTTTCCCGAAACGATAGAAAAGACGGTACGCGAAATCTCCGAGAACGGCGGTACGCCGCTGGTCGTATGCGCCGACGAGGAGGTCAAGGGCGTGATCGAGCTGCAGGACATCATCAAGACCGGTATCCGCGAGCGGTTCGAGCGCCTGCGCAAGATGGGCGTGAAGACGGTCATGGTGACCGGCGACAATCCGCTGACGGCAAAATATATCGCGGAGAAAGCCGGTGTGGACGATTATATCGCCGAGGCCAAGCCCGAGGACAAGATGGAGTACATCAAGCGCGAGCAGCAGGCCGGCAAGCTAGTCGCTATGATGGGCGACGGTACGAACGATGCGCCGGCGCTGGCTCAGGCCGATGTGGGCGTGGCGATGAACAGCGGTACGCAGGCTGCCAAAGAGGCGGGTAACATGGTCGATCTGGACAACGACCCGACGAAGCTGATCGAGATCGTCGAGATCGGCAAGCAGTTGCTAATGACGCGCGGCACGCTCACCACGTTCTCCATCGCCAACGACGTGGCCAAGTATTTCGCTATCGTTCCGGCCTTGTTCATCGCGTCGATTCCCTCGCTGCAAGCCCTGAATATCATGCGCCTGCACTCGCCCGAGAGCGCAATCCTGTCGGCCGTGATCTTCAATGCGGTAATCATTCCGTTGCTGATCCCGCTGGCCCTGCGCGGCGTGACCTACAAGCCGATCGGAGCATCGGCCCTGCTGCGCCGGAACCTGTTCATCTACGGTTTGGGCGGTATCGTAGCGCCGTTTATCGGCATCAAGCTGATCGACATGTTAATTAGCGTATTCTTTTAATCGAAAGCAGTCATGAAAAACTTATGGATATCAGTTAGGATTACGTTGGCGATGTGCGTCGTGCTGACGGTGGGTTACGTTCTGCTTCTTCGCCTGACTTCGGCCGTTGTCTCCCCGAACGACGGGGAGGCCGCCCTCGTGGAGCTCGACGGGAAAGTGGTAGGAGCTGCCAACGTAGGTCAGACCTTTACCGACAGCGTCTATTTCTGGGGCCGTCCCTCGGCCGTGGAGTACAACGGGGGCGGCTCTGGCGGAAGCAACAAGGGCACGAACAATCCGGAGTACCTTTCGGAGGTGGAAAGCCGTATCGAATCGTTCATGTCGGCTCATCCGTATCTTGGGAGGGCCGAAGTTCCCTCTGAGCTGGTTACGGCGAGCGGTTCGGGTCTCGATCCCGACATTTCGGTACGAGGGGCCGAGGTTCAGATTCGTCGGGTGGCGGCTTCGCGGGGCATGTCGGAGGACGACGTGCGTAAGATCGTCGAAGCGAGCGTTGAGCGTCCTTGGCTGGGTCTTTTCGGGACTTACAAGGTCAATGTTCTGAAGCTCAACGTCGCTCTCGATGAGGCGCAGGGACGGTAACGAACGCCGCATTTTATGAAAAGACCGGATAAGCCATTCTGGCGACTGGCGGCATGCATGATTTGTTTCCTGATCGTTCTGCTGCTATTGGATATGGTTTTCTGAGCGCCGTTTTCCGTTAAGATTTTCGACACATGCGGCACGGAAACCCCGGTTTCCGTGCCGCAAACGGGGGCGGCGTATCGGATCGGCAAGCCTGCGAGCGGGTACGGAAAGACCCGGAACGGGCTGATAACAGGATTATCGATAACCCAAATAAAAAAGGAAAATTTAGACTATGAAACGTTTTATGATTTGCGCTCTGGCTTTGGCCGGAGTGTTGACCACAGGCCGTGTTTCGGCTCAGGACAAGGGAGTTTCTTTCAGTGGCGGGTCCGATCTCGTCAGTGCCTATGTATGGCGCGGCGTTACTCAGGCCGGTGTCAGCCTTCAGCCCACGCTGACCATGACGGCCGGCAAGTTTTCAGCCACGGCATGGGGCTCGGTGGATTTCGCCTCGACTTCTTATAAGGAGATGGACCTGACGCTGGCCTATGCGCTGGGTCCCGTGACCCTCTCGCTGGCCGATCTCTACTGGGAAGGCGGCGCCGGGGACCGGGGACTCGTGAACCGCAATTATTTCACGTTCGACGGCCGATCGCCCCACCGCGTGGAACTCGGCGCCAGCTGGGTCGTGTCGGAGAAGGCTCCCTTTACGCTCTCCTGGTACACGATTCTTTTCGGCGCGGCCGACGTTAATGCCAAGGGCAAGCGGGCTTACGGTTCCTATTTCGAGGTGGCCTATCCGTTCTGCGTAAAAGGGATCGATATGAAGGCCGGCGTGGGCATGGTTCCTTGGAATGCCGTCGGGACTTACGGCATAGACCGCGATTTCTATGTTCAGAACGTTTTCCTGAACGCCGGTAAAAACTGGGAGATCAAAGGAGCCGAAGGTATGAAGCTGGGATTTTTCACCAATCTGATCTGGAATCCGGCTACCGAAGATGTCAACTTCGTAGGGGGCATCTCGTTCAGAATGTAGCGCGACGGGCGGAGACCGGACAATCGTCTCTCTAAGCCGCGACGATCCGGTCAATGGCGTTTCCTGCCGTCGTGCAGGCGGATCGATGCGACGATTCGCTCCGAAGGAAAGAGGGGAAGTGGAGTCCTCCGGCGAATACTTACTGACCCGCAGGCATGTCTTTGGGGGGAGCCCGGGAATATGATAAGAGACATGAACGGCTCCGTCGGGCTATCTCGTGAAAATGGCAATGTGTCACGCGACACATTGCCATATTTTGTTGTCGCATGCCTTCGGCCGGTTGGCGAACAAGGAGGGTATCGGGACTTGCCGGGTCGAGTGGGGAAAACGTATCGCGAGCTATGCGGAAAAGAGCGACCGGGCAGCCTTGTCGGAAAACTGGTCGAAGTGCCGGTTCTCCGGCGGATCACGCCCGGTCCGGTTGTGCGGATCCGGTCCGGTCTCCGGCGGAAAGCCGGCCGTATGACGTTTCGATTAAATTTATCCGACAAGGTTTGCTGTTTTTGCGAAAAACTTTTTATCTTGTAGCAAATTTCGACGCATTCGGAAAGAAAGGGGCCTTTTTTCTGAATGCGGAAATAATTGATTTGAAGGCCTCTATAAACTATATAATTACTTGCAAGGCCTGTCCGAAACTTGTATCCGGATTGAACCATTAACCTTATTATGATTATTGATATGAAACACCTGAACTTGAACAATTCGGGATTCTTCTCTGCAAAGGGAAGGCGTTCCCGTGGCGTACGCGCCGCTCGCACTTTGATGTGGTCGGCTTTCATGGTCCCGTTGCTGCTGATGGGAGCGTGCGAGGACGACCCGGAAGATTACAGGCAGATCCCTGTGCCTTCGTATCCCGAGGTCGATGTTCCGACCTATATGACTGTTGCCGTCGAAGCGTCCAACGATGTCGACATCACGCGGCAGGGCCGGTTCGAGTATGCCGTCAGCACGACCGGCACGGACCCTCAGCTCATATTGGACAAGCTGGCCGGCGCTTTCAATGCCGATTCCTGCGTGCTGACTTTCGAGTATAGGAGCGATTCGACCATACGGGACGTGGAGCTTTATTTCGCCGAGCCGCTGTCCGCGACGCGCATGATGAAGGCGAGTCCGATTCCGGCCTCCAGGGTCTCGGGCGAGGAAACTTCCGACGACAACGACGAATGGGCTAAATGGTCGGTCGATCTGGGCTTTCAGGCCATTAACATGTCGTGGGGCGCTCCGCAGGATTACCTGCGCATCGATTTGGGCCAAACAGAAGGTATCGACATAGAAATCAAGAACATTCACTTTCGTCCCAGAACGGCCGAGGAGGCCGCTACGGGCGATGTGCTGGACCAGTTGGCCGACAACAAAGCGAATTATCTGACCAAGACGTTCGAGTCGGCCGTTTCGAACGTGAACGTGACGACTGACAAGGTAACGATTTCCGGTATCTGCAGCGGCGAGGGTTCGTTCAGTCTGGTCGAGATAGCGCCTTATATGGTAGACGGCATGTTCGAAGGACATTTCGAGTCGGAATATATGATCGAAGTCTCGGGCTCGTTCACCAAGGAGCTGGACCGTTTCGTAACGCGGGGCGACTTCAAGTTCGACCGCGCGCTGTCCAAGTGGGCGATCGTCAAGCATACCGGCGAGTACGACGTGCTCGTTTCCGCTGCACGCTATGCCGATCAGATTCAGACCAAGGCTTCGGCTCCGGCAGCGGTTCTGAAAACCAAGAAGGGGCTCGGGGGCATTGCGGCCGGACAGGCCGAGTACCGGACCGATTATGCCGATCTGGGTATTTCGTGCACGGTGATCAATATTCAGCCGACTCATTTCTCGAAAACTTCGGGTGGCGGCAGCGATCTGACACACGAGTTCGGCGGCAAGACTTACTATTTTGACAAGGCTCTCGTCGAAGGAGTGGATGCCGATCTGGAAATGGCCGCTCAGAATAATCTGGTCGTAGCGGCGATCATACTGATCCCGCCTGCCAATTCGCCTTTCCATGCCGGTCATCCCGAGGACGGGACACTGATCCAGCATCCCGACTTCAACGGCGGAAGCTACACGATGCCGAACCTGACGACGATCGAGAGCGCCAACTACTATGCCGCCGCGCTCGATTTCATGGCTCAGCGCTATTGCGGCAACGACTTCTCGCACGGCCGTATCCACCATTTCATCATGCACAACGAGGTGGACATGGGTTACTCGTGGACCAACATGGGTTCGCCCACGATGGAAACTTATGTGGACACCTATGTCAACTCGATGCGTATCGCCTATAACATCGTACGCCAGTACGATCAGAACGCCGAAATATTCGGCTCGTTTGCCCATTCGTGGGCAGTAGCGAACGACGCTAAGTCCTATGTAGTGAAGGATATGCTCGACCGTATCAACGGGTACTCGCATACCGAGGGCGATTTCCGCTGGGCTCTGGCTTACCACTCCTATCCGTCGAGCCTGATCGATCCCAAGACGTGGAACGATGCGCAGGCTACGTTCGATATGGACTCGCCGATGGTGACGTTCAAGAATCTAGAGGTGCTCGACAAGTGGGTCAATATGCCCGAGCATATGTATAAGGGGACGACGCGGCGCAGCGTATGGCTGTCGGAGAACTCGGCCGCTTCGCCTTCGTACAGCGAGACGGATCTGGCCAATCAGGCCGCCTGCTTCGCCTATGCTTGGAAGAAGATGAATAAGCTGACCGGTATCAACTCGATCCACTGGCATCCGTTCGACCATCCGACCGAAATCGCTCAGCATCCCAATCAGCGTTTCGGCCTTCGCAAGAGCTGGGAGGATGCCGAAGAGCCCTGTGCCAAGAAGCCGATCTGGTTCCTGTATCAGGCTGCCGGTACGGCCGACGAGGATGCGAAATTCGCTCCCTATATCGATGTGATCAACGAGACGGCTAACGATCCGATCTCGAGTTGGGACGATATTATGCATACGGTTCTGTAATGAGTGAACCTCGGCTTTCCGCAATCCGCTGAGGTTTGCGGAGGGTACGACTTTCGTATCGGGCGCCGCGACTTTAGTCGCGGCGCTTTTGTTTCGGCGGGTTCGGAGATATGGGATCGGGTTCGGAAACGGAAACGGAAACATTCGATTAGGCTTGAGTCGATATCCGGGGAAATGCCGTATAGTTGCGCTGCCGTAAGCGATCCGGTAAAAAATTATGGGCGTATGGATTGTAAAGAAGGGTCTCGGGTCTCGGGTCTCGGGTTTCGGGTTTCGGGTTTCGGGTTTCGGTATCCGGTACTACTGATGTCGGGTAAGGCGATTCGCGCTTTTGCGGTAAGCCGGAAGGAGTGCGGCGACTGTTAAAAGCCGGAAAGGGGATTGGATCGGTCGGAGACGGATAAAAATAGAGAGCGGGCTGCCTCGGGCAGCCCGCTCTCCTGTTCGTCGATTCCTTGCGGAAACTATTTGACGGTGTTCATGTATTCGATCAGTTCGAGAACCTTGTTCGAATAACCCCACTCGTTGTCGTACCACGAAACGACCTTCACGAAACGCGGCGAGAGCTGGATACCGGCCTTCGCGTCGAAGATCGACGTGCGCGGATCGCCGAGGAAGTCCGACGAAACGACGGCGTCTTCGGTGTAGCCGAGGATGCCCTTCAGCTCGCCTTCCGATGCTTCCTTCATGGCCTGGCAGATTTCGTCGTAGGTCACGTCCTTGGCCAGCGTACAGGTCAGGTCGACAACCGAAACGTCGAGGGTCGGAACGCGCAGCGACATACCGGTCAGCTTGCCGTTCAGGGCGGGGATCACCTTGCCTACGGCCTTGGCGGCGCCGGTCGACGAGGGGATGATGTTGCCCGATGCGGCACGGCCTCCGCGCCAGTCCTTCATCGAAGGACCGTCGACGGTCTTCTGAGTGGCGGTGGTCGAGTGAACGGTCGTCATCAGACCCTCTACCATGCCGAACTTGTCGTTGATCACCTTAGCGATCGGAGCCAAGCAGTTCGTCGTGCACGATGCGTTCGACACGATGGTCTGGCCGGCATAGGTCTTGTTGTTGACGCCCATCACGAACATCGGGGTGTCGTCCTTCGACGGAGCCGACATCACGACGCGCTTCGCGCCGGCCTTGATGTGGGCCTCGGCTTTCTCCTTGGTCAGGAACAGGCCGGTCGACTCAACGACGTACTCGGCGCCCACTTCGTTCCACTTCAGGTTGGCGGGATCCTTCTCGGCCGTTACGCGGATCGAGTGGCCGTTGACAACCAGCGCGCCGTCCTTCACCTCGATCGAGCCCTTGAACTGGCCGTGCATCGTGTCGTAACGAAGCATATAAGCCATGTAGTCTACCGAAATCAGGTCGTTGATGCCGACGATTTCCACATTGTCCTTGGCCATGGCCGCACGGAACACCAGACGTCCGATACGTCCGAAGCCGTTGATACCCACTTTAATCTTTGACATAATCTTTACTATTTAAGGTTAATTGACTGCTCTTTTTCACCGGCACAAAAGTACGTAAAAATCAATGAGCTTCAAAATTTTTATATTAAATTTTTTTAAGAAAACACGGCTTTCGCCCCATCGTCTTCGCCTCCCGTACGGTCGCGCAGGATATCGCAGTCGTTTGTGGCGCAAGGCCGCGCAAAGGACGGGACAAAGCAAGAATTATTCCGTTATAATCCGGCCTTTTTGGCGCGCTTGGCCATGGCCGAGGCGAACACGAAGTCGTTCAGCTCCCGGTTGTCGGCGTCCAGAATATCGTGTTTGGAACCTTCCCACCACTTGCGTCCCTTGTATATGAACAGGATGTGCTCGCCGATCTCGAGTACCGAGTTCATGTCGTGCGTATTGATGACCGTCGTGATGTTGTATTCCTGCGTGATCTCGTGGATCAGGTTGTCGATCAGCACCGAAGTCATCGGGTCGAGGCCCGAGTTGGGCTCGTCGCAGAACAGGTACTGCGGATTGAGCACGATGGCGCGGGCGATCGCCACGCGCTTGATCATGCCGCCGCTCAGCTCGGCCGGGTAGAGGCGGTTCACATTGCTCAGGTTGACCCGCTTGAGGCAGAAGTTGACCCGGTCGCGCTTTTCGTCCTCGGGCATCGACGTAAACAGGTCGAGCGGCAGCCGGACGTTCTCTTCGACGTTCGACGAGTCGAGCAGCGCTCCTCCCTGAAAGATCATGCCCACTTTTTCGCGGATAGCCTTCATCTCCTTGAACGGAAGTCGGTTGAACTCCACGTCGTCGTAATAGATGCTGCCGCTGTCGATCTTGTGCAGGCCGACCAGCGATTTGAGCAGCACGGTCTTGCCCGATCCGCTCTGGCCGATGATCAGGTTCGTGATGCCGGGCGAGAACTCGGCCGAAATGTCGTCGAGTACGATGCGCCCGTCGAAGGATTTTACGATGTGTTCGGCTCGGATCATGTTATGTGAGAAGGACTTGGGTGAGAATCAGGTTGAAAATCAGAATCACGATGCTGCTCACGACGACCGCCTTCGTACTGGCGCGGCCTACCTCGAGCGAGTTGCCGTCGGCGTAATAGCCGTAAAAGCCCGAAATGGACGTGATGATGAATGCGAACGTCGACGACTTGATCAGCGAGTAAGTGATGTAAAACGGCTTGAAGTCGTACTGGATACCGATAATGTAGGAGTCGGGGTTGACCGCTCCGGTCAGAATGCTCACGACATAGCCGCCGGCCACGCCGATGATCATGCTCAGAATGGTCAGGAACGGGAAGAAAAAGACCGTGCTGACGATCTTGGGCAGAATCAGGTAGCTCGCCGAGTTGACGCCCATGATCTCCAACGCGTCGATCTGCTCGGTGATGCGCATCGTTCCGATTTCGGAGGCGATGTTCGATCCGACCTTGCCGGCCAGAATCAGCGCGACAACCGTCGAACTGAACTCCAGCAGCATCGATTCGCGGGCGGCGTATCCGATCAGGTATTTCGGAATGAAGGGCGACTCTAGGTTCAGGGCCATCTGGATCGTGATGACCGCCCCCATGAACACCGAGATGATCGCGACGATGCCGATCGAGTTCAGTCCGAGGCTTTCGGTCTCCGCCAGGATGCGCTTGCCGTAGATCGAGGCCTTCTCGGGTTTCGAGAATACCTTGCCCATCAGCAGGAAGTAGCGGCCTATGAGTTCGAACAGATTCTTCATGCTATTCTTTAATCTCCTCGTAGTCGACATAGTCGCCCACGTTCTTGTTGATCTTCTTGCGGGGCGATGCCTGCGTCTGCTGGACGGTCACGTCTCCTTCCGCCCGGGAGCGCGAGGCTTTGCGGCCTCCCCACGTATAGGTGCGCGAAAAGCCTCCGGCCTGCCCGCTCTCGGCGAACTCGCGCTGTTTCTTACGAATCCAGTAGCCGAGCGCCAGCCGCCCGACAAGCCCCATCAGGTAGATTCCGACGACGATGAAAAACAGGATGGTCAGTATCATAGCTTGCAAACGATGCCCGGGAACGCTTCATGCAAAGAATATTCCCGACAGTGACAAAGGTAATATTTAATTTCGCATTTGCGAGCGAAGTCCCGTGAAATGGACGGTTCCGCCGCGGAGACATGGCCGATCGCGGGCCTTGTCCGTTTTGTAACGCAATACGCTGCCACTGGCGAAATTATTGTGGATATTCCGCAGGTTTCGCTATATTTGCGGGACCGGATGCCCTGCGCATGCGCGAGCGTGCCGCCCGGCGCCGGAGAGCTGAAAATTCTAATTGCGTGCTACGATGGAACTGACCGAACTGACCGCCATATCCCCGATCGACGGGCGCTACCGCGACAAGTGCGAGGTGCTGGCCGACTATTTTTCCGAACTGGCTCTGATCCGCTACCGCGTGCTGGTAGAGGTGGAGTATTTCATCGCGCTTTGCGAGTTGCCTCTGCCTCAGCTGGCCGACGTGGATCGGGGCGCTTTCGAGAAACTGCGCGATCTGTACCGCGACTTTACCGCTGCCGACGCTCTGAAAGTCAAGGAGATCGAACGAACGACCAACCACGACGTAAAGGCCGTCGAGTATTTGGTCAAGGGGAAGCTCGACGAGCTGGGACTCGGCGCTCACCGCGAGTTCGTGCACTTCGGCCTGACGTCGCAGGACATCAACAACACGGCGATTCCGTCGAGCCTGCGCGATGCGTCGAACGACGTCTACTATCCGCTGCTCGAGCAACTGACGGCCAAGCTGACCGCGTTGTCGAAAGAATGGGAGGAAGTTCCGCTGCTGGCCCACACGCACGGGCAGCCGGCCTCGCCGACGAAGCTCGGCAAGGAGATCCGCGTGTTCGTCGAGCGGATCGAGAAGCAGACCGCGCTGCTGCGCGCGATTCCGTCGCCCGCCAAGTTCGGCGGAGCGACCGGCAACTTCAATGCGCATGTGTGCGCGTATCCCGATGTCGACTGGGTCGGGTTCGCGAACCATTTCGTCAACGACGTGCTGGGACTCGACCGCTCGCAGACCACGACGCAGATCGAGCATTACGACAACATCGCCGCTATTTTCGATAACTTCAAGCGCATCAATACGATCCTGATCGACTTTTGCCGCGACGTGTGGACCTACGTCTCGATGGAATATTTCAAGCAGCGGATCAAAGCGGGCGAAGTCGGCTCGTCGGCCATGCCCCACAAGGTCAATCCGATCGATTTCGAGAATGCCGAGGGCAATCTGGGCGTCGCGAACGCCGTCTTCTCGCATCTGTCGGCCAAGCTGCCGGTGTCGCGCATGCAGCGCGATCTGACCGACTCGACGGTACTGCGCAACATCGGGGTTCCGATGGCCCATACGGTGGTCGCGTTCAAGTCGATACTCAAGGGGCTCGACAAGCTGATCGTCAACTTCGACAAGATCAACGCCGATCTGGAGAACAACTGGGCCGTCGTGGCCGAAGGCATCCAGACGATCCTGCGCCGCGAGAACTATCCGAATCCCTACGAGGCGCTGAAGGCCCTGACCCGCACGAACAAGCCGATCGGCAAGGCGGACATCCGGGATTTCATCGAGCGGCTCGAGGTGTCGGAGAGCGTCAAGCAGGAGCTGCGCGCCCTGTCGCCGCAAACCTATACGGGCGTCTGCAAGTATTAGCGGGGTCCGGATTTTGCAACGCAAAGCATGTTCAACCAAAACGACCAACCATGAAAAAGTACAAATGCGAAGTGTGCGGATACATCTACGATCCGCAACTGGGCGATCCCGACAACGGCATCGAGCCCGGAACGGCATTCGAAGACCTGCCCGAGGACTGGGTCTGCCCGCTGTGTCAGGAGGGCAAGGAAGTGTTCGAGCCGATCGATTGAAAACCGGTCTGAAATCTGTAACGAAGGGGCATGTCCAAAAAAGGCATGCCCTTTTTGCATTATCGTTCGCTTTTTATTCCATGTGCCCGTAGATCGAATCATAATTTTTTTGTCATAGAAGTTTGCGTACTCATGCACACAAGGAAAAACGCTTTTTTATCGCTACATTCGTAGCCGACGGGCCTTGCCAGCGGTCGATCGAAGATTTGACGGAATTGACGTTTTATCGTCTGGACGAGAGGTTCAGCGGGTTGGAGATTCTGTCCGAAGCCACGGGGCGGTATATTGCGGCCTATCTGCACCGCGACGGCAAGCGGATTCCGGTCGGCTTGATTCCGCGCGATCGGGCTCAGTCGTTGGGTATCGATTCGGCGCGGGCCGTCTCGACGCTCCATTTGGGCACCGATCGGATGATGCTCGAAAGCTATGCCTACAACTCGGAATGGGGAGGGGGCGACTGGCAGGTGTGTCCGGGTACGGGCGGAGCTCATAATTTTGTGAACGGGGTTTGCAGCGCGTGCAATATGTTGCTGCCGACCGACGTCTATCCCGATTATTGCGGACGATGCGGACGGTTGAAATTGCAGTGCGTATGCTGTCCGGTATGTCATAACTTCCCTTGCTCGTGCTCTCACGGGGAAGGCGGAGATCAGGGCGAGATCATTACCTGCACGAAGCCCGGCTGCCCCGATCCGTACCATTGTAACGGGACATGCGGCGGAGGGTCCGGCGGAGGGACCGCCGGCGTCGGTACGATGCAGATAGTTGCGCAGGATATTACGACTGCGGCCGGACTGGCTGTCGATGAGGTGATTAAGTTGTCGGGGAGAACTGTCGCCAGATGTAACGTCGGTGTCAACTTGGTTTTCAAAATGCTGTCGAGCTACACTAAGCATCTGGACGGTATGCGGGCCAACGATATGGTCAAGCATTGGCGCTCCCATCCGGACGAATGGGTGCGGCTGGAATCGGGCGAAGAAGCTCAGCGCATGGCGAACGACGGATGGTTCGTCGTGGCAGGTTGGATTAATCCTGTACCGAACGGTTCTGGACATGTCGTTGTCATTGTTCCGGGAGAAATGGTGTCCAGTCGAAGTGGAAAGATGCCTGTATGTATGGATACTGGTAACAATATGCGATCAGAAAAGCAAAGTTTGAGTCAAAGTTTTGGTCGCGACAAATTACCTAATGTCGAATTTTATTATTATAGATAGTTGTAAAAATGAATATGAAAAACTTGATTCTTTCGTCGCTGCTTTTGTGCTGCGCGCTGCCGGCAGTAGCGCAACACGACATTTACACGTTGGACGGACAGGGGAAAGTCGTTGCTGATTCTCGATATATCGATCCCTTTTATTGGGAAGACCAGCGGACTCCGTACGAGCAAATCTATTCCGAGACTTTGCCGGTTCAAGGTTTTGCCAAACCGTATACCATAAGACTCTACAACTATGAGAACAGCGAGTACGATCCCGGATATTTCTGTATCATAGAAATCGAATACGGCGGCCGACCGTGCTTGAGACTGGCTCAGTCGAACGCATGGGATAAGTTCGTTATAGATTATGAGTATACGGACCAATATTACCGGCTGGTCGATCTGGGACAGCGGACATATGCTTTGCTGTTCACGGGGTATCATTATGCCAGCGATCCGGAGCAACTGACGATCGTCATCTTGCGAGAAGGCGAAGCCACGCTCGTTTTCAATAGACAACGACATATAACTCAGTGGGGAGATAAAGCGTCTTTCGAGATGACGACCATGACGCGTTTACCGCAAGATCCTCCGATCAAAAGCAGTGCGCCCGAGTATGAAAGAATATGGCAGGAGGGCGATATTTTGAAGTCGCAACAGTATTAGTCGGAGAACCGAACGATTCGATGGCGGCAATATTTTGGTCCGAATTTTTGGAAACGTGCGGTCCGTCGGTTTTTAGCTTACGGTTCGTTTCTTATAAAAACATGTTATGAAAAGACTGCTTTCGGTACTGGCCGTTCTCTGCGTCGCAGCGCACGCATCGGCACAAGATTCGATCTACACGATAGACGTTAACGGGGATATTCTGACGAACTCTCAATTTATCGATCCGTTCTTTTGCGAGGACCAGAACACTCCTTATGAGCAGATGTATTCCGAGACGCTTCCGCTTCCGGGCTTCGGGAAGCCCTGTACGCTCAGGCTGTATAATTACCGGGGTTGGGCCGATACCGAGCCGGGCCACTTTCGGATCATCGACGTCGAGATCGACGGAGTCCGGGCGTTGCGGATGGCGCGTTCCGACGCATGGGACAAGTTTAATACGGAGTCGAATTCGACGGATGACTATTACAAACTGGTGCGGTTGGACGATTCGACCTATGCGCTGATATTCGTCAGTTTCGTGTATGCGAGCGAGCCCGGACCTTTGACTATCGTCGTATTGCGGGACGGGAAAGCGGCCTTGGTCTATAACAAGGACCGCTACATCACTTCTCTGACGGAGAATCCGTTGAAGATTCACACGATCAGTCAGTTTCCCGAGGCTGTGCCCGAGAGCACGCACGCTTCGCTGTACGAAGTGATCTATCAGGACGGCAATTTGCTGAAGTGGCGCATGGGGAAGAATTGACATTAGGAAGTCGTTGAACCAACGATGCGGAGAAAGTGAAGCTTCTCTTGGTAAATTCGTTGAAAATGATTTTCTTTATGCAACGAATCATCCCGACAAGCCATGATGAAAACACTGATCCTTTCGTCGCTGCTTTTGTGCTGCGCGTTGCCGGCAGTTGCGCAACACGACATTTACGCGTTGAATGCCCGGGGAGAGGTGGTTGCCGATTCGGCGTTTATCGATCCGTTCGTGTGGATCAATCCGACGGTCGAGTACGAGCCGCTTTATTCCCGGACTTTGTTCACTCCGGGCTTAAGCGGGTCTTACACGGTCAAGCTGTACCGCTACAAGAATAGCGAGAACGACGGAGGGTATTTCAGCATCGTCGAGATCGATTGCGGCTCGAAGCAAGTGTTGAGGATGATTCAGACAGACGGTTGGGACAAGTTCGACCCGGATTACTCTCCGACGAGCGACTATTACAAGTTGGTCAGGCTGGACGATTCGACGTATGCTCTTTTGTTCGTCGGTTTCAATTACGCGAGCGAACCCGGATTGCTGACGATCGTTATCTTGCGAGGTGGTCAGGCGACACTTGTTTACAATAAGGGCCGGCATATCACTTCTCTGACGGAGAATCCGTTGAAGATTCATACGATCAGTCAGTTTCTCGAGGCTGTGCCCGAGAGCACGCACGCTTCGCTGTACGAAGTGATCTATCAGGACGGCAATCTGCTGAAGTGGCGCAAGGGGCAATAGAATCTTTACGAAGCCGCCGATCACCCGAAATAATGAATGATATGAGAAAGCTGTTGTTGCCGGCTACGCTGTTGCTTGCCTTCGTGTCCGCGAATGCCCAAAGCGAAGACGATATTTTCATTATGGACGGATCAGGGCGAGATAATAGCCAATCCGAGATTCGTCGAGCCGTTTCTGTGGAGGGAAGATCTCGGGTTTGACACCGTTCGGGTCGAGAGCCGGACGATTTCGTTGCCCGGCTTTCGGAAACCGTTTGCTATCCGGTCGTATACGCTGGAAGGTTTCGAGAACGAGCCCGGCTGCTTTTGTGTCGTCGATATCGAGTGCGACAGCCGACTGCTGTTGAGGATGAAGGAACTGGATGCGTGGGACCGATTCCCGGAAAGGTTCAGAACGGATGGCGACTGTTTCAGAATGGTGTCTGGACGAGCGGACCTACGCTTCTGCTGCTTGCGGGCTATCCCTATCCGGGCGAGGCGCAATTGCTGACGATCGTCGTTCTGCAGGAAGGACGGGCGACGCTCGCGTATAACGGGCATGGCGAGATCGACGAGCTGTGGAACCGGCCGCTACGGATGCGGCTGATTACGGACTATCTGGAGGCTATCTGGGAGGAGGACGATTCTTTGCCGGTGTATGCGAAGATATGGTTCGGCAACGGACGGCTCGGTTCGGACCGTATCCGCTGATGCCCGGCGGGCTCTCGGACAGAGACGGGGACGACGCGGACTGCCGGTTTTGAGGAAGCGGCAGCGGTTTTATATTCCAAACGGGTTAATTTGCTTGTTTTCGATGTTTTAGGCAGGGAATTTGTTTGAGTGCGCCGTATCGGCCGCGTGCCGTCGAGACGACGGGTACGGACCGATGTCAGCAAAAGTCACTTAAACCATTTTAATGCCATGAAACATCTGTATTTGATTCTGGTCGCCACGATGATAGCGTTGTCGGCCGCGGCCCAAGCACCCGAAGACGAGTCGACGATGACTCGCGAACAGAGAGAACAGCACCACGAGCAGCGTGTCGAAGAGCGCGCCGTGCGTCATCAGAACGAGCTGAAGTATATGGACTCGGTCGTGCTGAGCCGCAACTACAAGTTCGTTCCGAACAGCTTCCAGCAGGAGCCGGCCGGCAACATGCACCAGATTTACAGCGTGCTCTATTTCCTGTCGATGCGCGGCGACTACATAGACATCGATATGCCTTATCTCGTCGGCGAGGTTCCGCCTTATCATCTGACCATCATGAACTACATCACCTTCGACATTCAGAAGTATACGGCCGTGCAGGACGAGGACGGGTGGACCGTTTCGTTCATGTCGAATCTCTACTCGACCAATACCTACACGTTTACGTTCAAGATTTACTCGATCACGCGGGAGGCCGTGCTGACGCTCGCCTCGCAAATGTACCCGACGGTGACCTATAACGGTACGGTGCAGGCGATTTATTAGGCCGTTGTTATGAAAGGAATACGGGTTTGGCTTTCCGCCGCCGTGCTGTCGATCGCTTGTCCGACTTTGTCCCTGTCTGCCGGGCAGGGCGACGGCCCGGGCGTGCCGGACCGTCGCCAGCGCGTAGCCCGAGAAAGAGAGGTCCGGCAGCAGCGGTTCTCGGCGCGGATCGACTCGCTGGTCTCGTCGGGCGAGTTCCAGTTCCTGCCCGTCAGCATGATGTGGAGTCCGCGGATGCAGTCGCAGATCATCGACGGCTACTACTATTATGTCGGGATTTTCAAAGAGCAATTGCAGGTGCACATGCCGGTCGTTGTCGGACGGGCGCTGACGTACAACGCGATCGCCAATTTCGATACCGACAGCCTGTCCGGTTACCGGAATGAAAAAAACGATACCGGGTGGAAGGTCTCGTTCTCGGCCGAGGACGAAACGGGGACGACCTATGCGTTCGTTTTTACGATTTATCGGGTGACGGGCCGTGCCGTGCTGGATATGATATCCGACAGCAATCTGATTCAGTATACCGGTACGATCGTCGCGAACGATGCGATGCCCCGGTCTGCCGATCCGGCGCCGCCGATGAAAAGAGGGGCCTCCGGCCGTCTGACGCCGGAGAACGACTGATCTGATGCAAGCGACGGGCGCTCCGAAAGCGCCCGTCGCTTGTCATGGGATAAGGGCGGCTTCCCGTCGGTTCCGAGTGCGAGCATACCTGCGGGCGTTGTTTGCACGGCACGGGGCGTCGCCCTGCGTAGCTCGGGGACGGCGGTAGCGAAGGTCTGCGACGGCATAACCGTCCGCGCGGCGGCGAACGCTCGCAGACTGTCCGGAAAGGGCCGGACCGAAAGGTTTGCCGGTACTGCGGAATGCCTTGTCGAGAATGTTCGCGTCGCGACTGGTCGTGCACGGCAGAAAAAAGCCACATGCGGTCCGGAGCCTTCCGGACCGCATGTGGCTTTTTGTTCGGGCGTCGTATTTATTTTTTTACGGAAGTCGTCGCCTTGATGTAGTGGTGATGCTCGCCGTAACGCTCGAAAGCCGCGCGGTCGAGCGTCTCTTGGTGGTCGGGGTGAGCGACGCTGATGATCAGCCGCGCGCGCTCCTGAAGCGAGCGTCCGTACAGGTTCACGGCTCCGTACTCGGTAACGAACCAGTGGACGTGCGAGCGCGTCGTGACGACGCCGGCTCCGAGCGTCAGCTCGGGCGCGATCTTGCTGATGCCCTTGTTCGTGGTCGAGGGCATGGCGAGGATCGCCTTGCCGCCTTCGGAACGCGAGGCTCCGTAAATGAAGTCGATCTGTCCGCCGACGCCCGAGTAGAACTTCGTACCGAGCGAGTCGGCGCAGATCTGGCCCGTCAGGTCGACCTGAAGGGCCGAGTTGATCGCCGTCACTTTCGGGTTCTTGGCGATTACGAACGGGTCGTTCGTATAGCCGACATCCATCATGGCGACGCCGGGGTTGTTGTCGATGAAGTCGTATACTTTCTGCGAGCCCATCAGGAACGTGGAGACCATTTTCCCTTTGTCGATCGCCTTGTTCCGCCCGTTGATCACTCCGCTTTCGACCAGCGGGAGCACGCCGTCGGCGAACATCTCGGTATGGATGCCGAGATTCTTGTGGCCGCCGAGCTGAGCGAGCACGGCGTTCGGAATCGCGCCGATACCCATTTGCAGGCAGGCCCCGTCTTCGATCAGCGCGGCGCAGTGTTTGCCGATCGCCGTCTCGACTTCGTTGGGCTCCGAGAAATGAGCTTCCTCGAGCGGCGTGTCGTCTTGCACGAACAGGTCGATGTCGTCGACGTGAATGAACGCGTCGCCGAACGAGCGGGGAACATGTTTGTTGATCACGGCGATCACCGTTTGCGCGCATTCGACGGCGGCCAGCGTCGCGTCGACCGACGTGCCGAGCGATACATAGCCGTGCGCGTCGGGCGGCGAAACCTGAATCATCGCGACGTTGCACGGAAGCACGCCGCTGCGGTAGAGCTTCTGCGTCTCGCTCAGGAAGACGGGAATGTAGTCGGCGTAGCCCGACTGCGTCACCTTACGCACGTTCCCGCCGACGAAAAACGAGTCGAGCTGGAAAATCCCTTCGAACTCGGGAGCGGCATAGGGAGCCGGGCCCTCGGTGTGCAGATGGTGTATGTGAACGTGCTGCAACTCGCGGTTGCGGCCCCGCTCGCACATGGCCTTGATCAGGCATTGCGGAGCGCTGGCCACGCTGCTCAGATGGACGTGGTCATGGCTTTTGATTGCCCGGACGGCCTCCTCGGCCGTGATGAAATGGATCGGTTTGGTCATTGCGTTTAAACGGTTAGTTCGATTTGAAGTCTTAAAACATACAAATTTAAGCAATAAAAAGATAATAAAAAACGGATAGGCGCGGCCGAAATCACTATCTTTGCCCACAGAAAATCCGATCGATACCTTCCGATGCGTCGTCTGGGCAGATTTTTCAGCGGAGAGCTTACGGCGGGCCGCCTCGTTTTTTGGGGCGGGCTCGTCACGCTGCTGTATGCCGTGCTGAGCACGGGCGTCTATCATCCCGACGAACATTTCCAGATTCTCGAATACGCCCATATGAAGCTCTTCGGCAAGCCCGCTCCCGAACAGCTGCCGTGGGAGTACGGCCTGAAAATGAGGCCGGGATTCCAACCCATGATCGCTTATGCCGTCGGCAAGCTGCTGCTATTTGCCGGCGTCTATTCGCCTCATCTGCTCGCTTTGCTGCTCCGGCTTTTCAGCGGTGCGCTTTCGATGTGGGCCGTCTGGTCGTTCGGACGGGCGGCCGTTCGCCGGGGATGGCTCGGACCGTCCGGGCGGAACTGGTTTCTCGGGCTGAGCTTCGGGTTGTGGATGCTGGTCTATCTGCATGTGCGGTTCAGTTCCGAGATTCTCGCGGGGAACCTGCTGATGCTGTTCGTTTCGTTTTATCTGCTTTCCGACCGTGACCGGGGAGTGTTCCGTCGGGGGCTCGCTTTGGGCCTGCTGGCAGGCGGGGCTTTCGTCGCGCGCTATCAGATCGGATTCGCGCTGCTGGGCTTCGGTCTGTGGATGCTGGCGTTCGACCGGCGCTGGCGGATGATCGCGGGCATGCTGCTCTCGTTCGCGCTGATGATCGGCGTGGGAGTGCTGTGCGACCGCTGGCTCTACGGAGAGTGGACCTGCACTCCGCTGAACTATCTGACCGAGAATATGCTGCATGGCCATATCGATACGTTCGGAATCGATCCGTGGTACTATTATCTCTATGCGATTCCGCTCGAAGGAGGGATCGTGTTCGGGGGCGTCGTGCTCGCGGCCGCCGCATGGTTCTTCGTCCGCTATCCCCGCCATATGCTGACATGGACGTTGCTGCTTTTTCTGGCTGCGCACCAGGCGATCGGTCACAAGGAGGTCCGTTTCCTGTTTCCTGCCCTGCTGTTCGCGCCTTTTTTCATCGTGCGGCTGGCCGAGAACCTCCCTCCGGATTTCCTGCGCCGTCGTGCGGTCAGGGCGGTCGGCGTCGTACTGGCGGTCGTCAACGGTATGATCATGATCGCGGCGCTGGCCGTTCCCGGAACCAACATATGCTTTTTCGACCGGGTGGAACGATTGGCCGAGAGCGGACGGCCGCTCGCCTTGGTGCATCTCAGGAACCAGAATACGTACTACTGTTATAACGAGGCGATTCTCGATTCGGTGCCCCGTCTGGTCATGTCGTATTATTGGATGCCGGCCGATGCGGCGTACCGTACGTTCGACTCGGCCGAGGAGCTCGGCCGGGGTGTCCGCGAACTGAGTTCCTCTATGGACGTTTATCTGCTGAGCGAGGACCCGGAGCCGGAAGTACCGGGATGTACGTTGCAGCGGGTCGCATGGAGCCCTTTCCCGAAATGGGTGACGACCCATTTCAACTTCAACGACTGGGCCGGGCGCAGCATTCGTACCAGGAATATTTTCCGAATCTCTCCCGATTCCCGTGCCGTCGCACGGCAGGAATAGATGCCGTTTCGACTAATAAATTTTAACATAAAATCGATTTTCAGGTTAAAATTTATTATTTTTGGCAACGGCTAACAACAATTGCTTTTCCACGATGGAGGGAGAAAACCATATTTCCGAACGCGATGACGTCGTCATCCGTTTTTCGGGCGACTCGGGCGACGGAATGCAGATGACCGGCAAGCTGTTTACCGATACGGCAGCTCTGATGGGCAACGGCATTTCGACCTTTCCCGACTTTCCGGCCGAGATACGCGCGCCGCAGGGGACCGTTTCCGGAGTCTCGGGATTTCAGGTGCATATAGGCGATCATCCGGTCTCTACCCCGGGCGACTATTGCGACGTACTGGTCGCGATGAATCCGGCCGCCCTGAGGGCCAACGCCCGCTGGCTGAAGCCCGGGGCGACGATCATCTGCGACGGCGACACGTTCAACGACCGCAGCGTCGAGCGGGCAGGTTTCCGGACGTTCGATCCGGTGACGGAGATGAACCTGCAGGACTATAATGTCGTCTTTCCGCACATGACGAGCATGACGCGCGAGGCCGTGGCGACGGTCGGTCTGGACCCCAAGGCCGCGTCCAAATGCAAGAATATGTTCGCGCTGGGCATCTGCTTTTGTATCTACAATCGTCCGCTGGACCATGCCGTCGATTTCATTCGCCGCAAGTTCGCGAAAAAGCCGGCCGTCGCCGAGGCGAACGTGCTGGCGCTCAAGGGCGGATATAATTATGCGTCCAACACGCACGCGTTTGCCAATACCTATGTGGTAAGGCCGGCGCCGTTGCCGGCCGGGCTCTATCGCAGCATCAGCGGCAATCAGGCGACGGCTTGGGGGTTGATGGCCGCTTCCGAGAAAAGCGGCCGGCCGCTTTTTTGCGGCTCGTATCCGATCACGCCGGCTACGGCTATTCTCGAGGAATTGGCCAAGCGGAAGGATCTGAACGTCAAGACGCTTCAGGCCGAGGACGAGATATCGGGCATCTGCACGGCCATCGGAGCCGCATATGCCGGCAATTTCGCCGTGACGACGACTTCCGGACCGGGCCTGTCGCTCAAATCGGAGGCGATCGGGCTGGCCGTGATGACCGAGCTGCCTCTGGTGATCGTCGACGTGCAGCGCGGAGGTCCTTCGACGGGTTTGCCGACCAAACCCGAGCAGGCCGATCTGAATCAGGCGCTGTGGGGCCGCAACGGCGAGTGCCCGCTGGTGGTCATGGCTGCGAGCACGCCTTCGAATTGTTTTCACTATGCTTTCTGGGCCGGCAAGATCGCCATGGAGCACATGACGCCCGTGCTGCTGCTTTCCGACGGCTTTATCGCCAACGGCTCGGAGCCGTGGCGGATTCCGTCGATGAAAGAATACCCGAAAATCACGCCTCCGATCGTTACCCGGGCTCCGGAGGGAGGTTTTCAGCCTTATGCGCGCGACGAGAAGCGGCTGGCCCGGATGTGGGCGCTGCCCGGGACCAAGGGCGTCGAGCACCGGGTGGGCGGCTTGGAAAAGGATTCGCTGAGCGGGGCCGTGTCGCACGATCCGGAGAATCACGAGCGCATGGTCGGCCTGCGTGCGGCCAAGGTGGCCCGCGTGCAGGATTTCATCCCCAAACAGGAGGTCGTGGGAGGGCGCCGGGGCGAGCTGCTGGTCGTCGGGTGGGGCGGCACGTACGGCCATCTGCTGACGGCCGTGCGCGAGCTACAGCGCCGGGGCGAGCAGGTATCGCTTTGCCACTTCAACTTCATTCATCCGCTGCCCCGGGGCGTGCGCGAGATTTTCTCGCGTTTCCGGCGGATCGTCGTCTGCGAGCTGAACTCGGGGCAGTTCGCCGGCTATCTGCGACAGCAGTTTCAGGAATTCGAGTTCCTTCAGTACAATAAGATACAGGGGCTGCCCTTCACTGTGACGGAGCTCGGGGACGAGTTCGCGCGTCTGTTAAAATCGTAGCCATGAACAACGAAAAGAACGACAAGTACAAATACTCGCCGGCCGACTTCAAGAGCGATCAGGAGGTCAAGTGGTGTCCCGGATGCGGCAATCATGCGATCCTGACGTCGGTCGTCAGGGCGCTTCCCCAAGTGGCCGAGGCGCTGCATTACAAGCACGAACGGTTTACCTTCGTGTCGGGCATCGGCTGTTCGTCCCGCTTCCCGTACTATATGAACACGTTCGGCTTTCACGGGATTCACGGCCGGGCACCGGCTATCGCTACCGGCGTCAAGGTGGCCAATCCGAAGCTGTCGGTATGGCAGGTGACCGGCGACGGCGACGCGCTGGCGATCGGAGGGAATCATTTCATCCATGCCGTGCGGCGCAATATCGACATCAATATCCTGCTGTTCAACAACGAGATCTACGGACTGACCAAAGGGCAGTACTCGCCGACCTCGAAGCTGGGCAAGGTGACGAAGACCTCGCCGTTCGGGACGATCGAGCACCCGTTCAATCCGGGCGAGCTCGTGCTCGGCGCGCGGGGCACGTTCTTCGCGCGCACGATCGACGTCGAGCTGAACCTGACTCAGGAGTGTCTGGTGGCCGCCGCGAAGCACGACGGGACCTCGGTCGTGGAGATATTGCAGAACTGCGTTATCTTCAACGATAAGACGCATGCCGATTTCGCGCTGAACAAGGAGGTGCGCGAGGAGAACACGATCACGCTGCGTCACGGCGAGCGGATGATCTTCGGACGCAACCGCGACAAAGGACTCGTACAGATCGGCATGAAGCTGATGGTGGTCCGCATAGGCGAGGGCGGCGTGACGGAAGAGGATATTCTGATTCACAATGCGCACGAGCCGAACCCCGGCGTGCACATGATGCTCGTGAATATGCGCTATCCGAACTATCCGGTCGCGCTGGGCGTGATCCGCGACGTGCCCGATCATACTTACGACGACAATATCGTCGATCAGTTGGAGGAGATCCGGGCAAAATCGAACATCCATTGCGTCGACGACCTGCTTCGCAGCGGGGAGACGTGGGAGATACGATAGAGGGCGTTTGGGCAGGCCGGGCCGGAGACGAGATTGCGGCCCGGGCCTGTGCCGGACGTGCGGTTCGTGAAAAGTCATGCCGCTTCCGGGTTGCGGCCGTTCCATGCGCCGTTGGGTTTCGGTGCGGTTGCGGGCCTGTGCGTGCTCTTTACTGGTCGGTTGATACCGGAGTCGGGGCTATGCGGAAAGCGGAGAGAGGAAGCTTGTTGCGAGCGGGATCGGCGAGGGCAGATCTGGCGTAGCCGTCCCGGCCCGTCAGGCTCGTCGACCGAGGCGGATGCCCAACCGGGAGAGGGTGCGGTCGATCGTGCGATTGATTTCGGGCGACAATTTCAACGAATAGACCGCTCCGCCGTACAGCGCGGCGACCAGCGCGCTGCGGATCAGACCGTCTGCGATGAAGTGCCCCATCGGCGGAACGAGGGCCGACGCGCCGATACATCCGGCCGCCAGCGCGACGACGAGCAGATCGGAGAGCGCGAACGGCTGGATGCGGTAGAATTTCCAGACCGATGCGATCCGGATCGCGTTGTAGGCCAGCACGGTGATCATCGTGGCAAGCGCCGCGCCCGTCATGCCCCAGCGCGGGATCAGCAGCGCGTTCGACGCGACCGTCAGCGCGACGAGCATCAGCGAGAACGTGAAGTCGTAGCGGTATTTCTTCGACGTGACGAGGATCGTGCCGTTGAGGCCCGAGTACATGTCCATCACGCGGGCGAGGCCCAGAAACAGAAAGACGTAGCGCCCGTCCGAGTAGCTGCCCGGCATCAGCGAGAAGATATTGTCGAGGTTGACCCAAATCAGCAGGAACAGAAAGCTGCCGACGATCAGATTGACGAGCGACATCTCGCGCGAGATGCGGCGCATGCCTTCCATGTCGCGCTCTTTCCACAGGTTCGTGACGACCGGCGTGGCGACCTTGATCATCGAGCGGTAGGGCGTCAGCATGGCGGCCACCATGTAAGCCATCGTCGAGTAGACGGCCTGCTGGGCGAGTCCCCGCATGCCGGCCAGCATCGACTGGTCGATAACTGGCACGATGTACATCGACGTGCCTCCGAGGTACTGCCAGAGACCGTAAACTGCGGCGACAGACAGCAGCCTGCGCGTGCGTCCCGTCCATACGGGACGCAAGTCGATCCGGCGGGTCCAGAGCGTGTAGACGAGCAGTACGAGCGTCGGCACGAAATAGATCAGCACGTATCCGACGATGAACTGCTCGAAGTCGATCGCCCCGAGCGCGTAGAGCGAAATTTCGGCCGTGACGAGCAGCCGCAGCGCGACTTCGTAGACGAACGACGAGACGACGGTCTTGTAGAGGGCCTGCAACCAGGCCGTGAAGAAATTGAAAAAGAGCGTCGTGAAGCCCAGCGGAATCAGCAGCAGATAGTATTTCGACAGCAGCGGCGACTTTTGGGCGTAGTACTCCGTGACCGGCTCGCGGAAGATCAGAAAGAGCGTCGTGAACAGCACGAAACCGAGGCTGACGCCCAAGGCCGTCCAGAAGAAAAAGCCGTTATGCCGTCTGTCGGGCGTGCGGAAAAACGGGAAGAACTTGACGATCGTCGAGTTGATTCCCATAGCCGAAAACTGGGCGTACATCACCGCCATGCTGACCAGAATATTGGCCAGCCCGACCTGCTCCTCGCTCAGAAAGTTCGGAAACAGCAGAATTTTGTTGACGTACCCGACGACGATACCCAAATAGGAGAGAATCGTGATCGTGATGCTGTTGCGCTTGACGATGCCCACTTGCTGGCGTTTTATGGTTTCAACTCGCTTGCGGCCGGTTTCGCGGAACGGGCTGCCGACGGAGATTCGGCTCTCTTCTGCGGTATTACGGTGTTTTCTGCCGTTTCACGCGGTCGCTGCCGATGCATCTTAGCGGCGGTCGTTTCCATGCCGTTTCGCTTTTGGCGGTGTCTGCCCGCCTTGCACGGAAACATACTTGCTTGCGGAAACGGGGCAGGATTCCCTCCGTCCGGTTTCCTTGCGGCATGGGCCGGATTCCGGGACTCCGGACAAGACGAGCCCGCCCGTTTCTGCGACGGAACTCGTATCCGAAGGGGACTTTCCGTAGCCGGCTCCGAATCCGGAGCGAAATCCTGCGGCCGCCGGTCGAGGGCTGCGGTTACTTTAAGGGAAATACGGGAGGCGGAGTCTGCGGAAGACCGCCGTGCCGTCCCCGTCGCTTACATCCTTTCCGGTACGTTGATCCCGAGCAGGCCCGCTCCCGAGGCGATGACTTCGGCTACCGTCTGCGACAGCCTCAGACGCACGGCCTGCACGGTCGGATCGCTCTCGCGCAGGATCGGAATGTCATGGTAGTAGCCGTTGTACTGCTTGGAGAGCTCGTACAGATAGTTCGCGATGACGGCGGGCGAGAAGTTCTCGGCAGCCTGAATTACCGTTGCGGGATAGTCGGCCAGCGCCTTGACGAGCGAAATCTCGTCGGGCGACAGGACGATGCCGTCATGCAACCGTTCGGCCGGGGCGATCCCGCGTTCGGCCGCCTTGCGCAATACCGAGCGGATCCGGGCATACGTATACTGGATGAACGGGCCCGTGTTGCCGTTGAAGTCGATCGATTCGCGCGGGTCGAACAGCATCGTCTTGCGCGGATCGACCTTCAGAATGAAATACTTCAGCGCCCCGAGACCCACCGTCCGCGAAATGAGGGCCGTCTCCTGCTCGCTCATGTCGTCGAACTTGCCCAGTTCCTGCGACATCTCGCGGGCCGTGCGGACCATTTCGTCGATCAGGTCGTCGGCGTCGACGACCGTTCCCTCGCGCGACTTCATTTTGCCCTCGGGCAGCTCGACCATGCCGTACGACAGGTGGGTGATGTGGTCGGCCCACGCGTAGCCCAGCTTGCCGAGGATCAGCTTGAGTACCTGAAAGTGGTAGTTTTGCTCGTTGCCCACGACGTAGATCATCTCGTCGAGCTTCTCCTCGCGGAAGCGGGTCAGCGCGGTGCCCAGGTCCTGCGTCATGTAGACCGATGTGCCGTCGCCGCGCAGCAGCAGTTTCTCGTCGAGCCCGTCGGAAGTCAGATCGCACCATACCGATCCGTCGTCGCGGCGGTAGAACACGCCTTTGGCGAGGCCCTCCTCGACGATCGATTTGCCGAGCAGATAGGTCTGCGACTCGTAGTATACCTTATCGAATCCGACGCCCATCGCCTCGTAGGTCTTGTCGAAGCCCTCGTAGACCCAGCCGTTCATCGTTTCCCAAAGCGAGTACACCTCCGGGTCCTTGGCTTCCCACCGGCGGAGCATCTGCTGCGCCTCGCGCATGATCGGCGCCTCGCGCTTGGCCTCCTCCTCGCTCATGCCGGCGGCCGTGAGCTCTTTCACCTCGGCCTTGTAGGCCTTGTCGAAAGCGACGTAGTAATCGCCTACTAGGTGATCGCCCTTCTTGCCCGACGAGGCGGGCGTCTCGCCCCGGCCGAACTTCTGCCATGCGAGCATCGACTTGCAGATGTGAATACCCCGGTCGTTCACGAGGTTGACCTTGATGACGCGGTAGCCGGCCGCTTCGAGTATCAGCGACACGGAGTAGCCGAGCAGGTTGTTGCGCACGTGCCCCAAATGCAGCGGCTTGTTCGTGTTCGGCGAGGAGTACTCGACCATGACCGTGCGACCGTTGGCCGCACGGCGGCCGTAGCCGGGCGTGCCGAGAATTTCGTTCAGCCGTTCGGCCCAGAAGCGGGGCGAGAGCGAAATGTTCAGGAAGCCTTTGACCACGTTGTAGCCGCTGATTTCCGGTACCGCGCCGACCAAAGCGCTGCCGATCTCCTCGGCCGTAGCCTCGGGACTCTTGCGGCTGAGCTTGAGCAGCGGGAAGACGACGAGGGTCATGTCGCCCTCGAACTCCTTGCGGGTCTTCTGTATCTGGACCGGGGCGCCGCCGGTGTCGCCGTAAAGCGACTCGATGCAGCGGGAAACGTGCTGTTGGATGAATTGCTCGATGTTCATGGTTGTCTTACGGGGATATGTTCTGTATCTGGTTTGCTCTATTCGGAGCAAATGTAAGCAATATATTTTACATTTTCAGCGCGAAGTCCCGTCGTGGAGGGCGTCTGCAGACCCTGCCGGCGGCGAGAGGGAGCTGCTTGTCCGCAAGTACCGTGAGGACGGTTCCCCGGTACGGGCGATCTTGTCCGGAATCTGTCCGCGTCGGAAAGTCTTCGCGAATACCGTTCGGGTACGGACCGAGAAGCGTATCGTTCCGTGCCGGGATGCGGCGGGAACGAATCTTTTTCGTACTTTTGCGCCGATGAAGATTGCCGGAATCGATTTGGGCGACAAGCCTCTGTTTCTCGCGCCGATGGAAGACGTGACCGATCCGTCGTTCCGTTACGTGTGCAAGATGTTCGGGGCCGATATGGTCTACACGGAGTTCATTTCGTGCGACGGGCTGATCCGCGATGCGGCCAAGACGGTGGCCAAGCTCCGTCTGTACGATTACGAGCGGCCGGTCGGCATTCAGCTTTACGGCCATCAGATCGAACCGATGGTCGAGGCGGCCCGTGTGGCCGAGGCGGCCGGACCCGACCTGATCGACATCAATTTCGGCTGCCCGGTGCGCAAGATCGCCGGGCGCGGCGCCGGCAGCGGCATGATGCGCGACGTGCCGAAAATGGTCGAGATGACGCGCCGCATCGTCGAGGCGGTCCGTCTGCCCGTGACGGTCAAGACGCGGCTGGGGTGGGACGAGGATTCTAGGAATATCGTCGAGATCGCCGAGAGGCTGCAGGACGCGGGGATCGCCGCGCTGACGATTCACGGGCGCACGCGCGCCCAAATGTATCGGGGCGAGGCCGACTGGACGCTGATCGGCGAGGTGAAGCGCAATCCGCGCATGAGGATTCCGATCGTCGGCAACGGCGATATCGACTCGGGGGAGAAAGCGGCCGAGGCGTTCGAGCGATACGGCGTGGACGGCGTGATGATCGGTCGGGCGACGTATGGACGTCCATGGATATTCCGGGAGATCAGGCAGTTTCTGTCGACCGGCGTGCCGATGAAGCAACCTTCGGTGCGAGAACGGGTCGAACTGGCGAAGCTGCATCTGGCCAAATCGCTCGAATTCAAGGGCGAAAAGGTGGGCGTGCTGGAGATGAGACGGCATCTGTCGTGTTATTTCAAAGGACTGCCCGATTTCAAGGCGACCCGGCTAAAGCTGGTCACGCTGACCGATCCGGAGCAGATCGTCGCCACGCTCGGCGAGATCGCCCGCGTGTGGGGCGACTACGACGCTTCGGAGATTGTTCCCAAGCCTTTGTCGCACGAAGTGTGATCGTCCCGTTTTCGGCCGGACTCTCCGTAGAATGGCCGAAGGACCGGAAATGTCCGATGCAGACGTTGCGGAAGGGGTTTTCGGTACCGGCCGCTGTCGGAAGTTAGAGACGTCCCCCGTTGTCGCACGGATCGCGGCGAGAAAAGCGCCGTTGGAGAATAGGGGCGTTCCGGCGCTCCGTTCCGCATCTTTGCCGGATGCCGTGCCGGGTCGTTTCCAATACGCCGGCAGTTTTTCAGTCAGTCGTCGATTCGTCCCTCGGTTGTTTTGGAGGGATTCGGTGCTGCGGAGCGCAGCCGATAGGGGCCGGCATGGGGATAATATCCGGAGTGCCGTGTCCGTTTCGCGGTCTTCTGACGAGGCGGCCGTCTCGTTCCGGATGAGCATGTCGAAGGTGCTCGTTCGGTATGGCTTGGGGATATCCATGCGCTGGTGCGAAGTGTCGGGCCGAAACGGATGCGGCTGCCGACGGGCGGAACGGGATCGTTCGCACGGGCCGTTGCGTCGGCTGTATCGGGAGAGTGCACGGTCCGAGAAAAGGACAGGCGGATCGCCTGCGGATTATCACGCTTCCCCTTTCCCGTTCAAATATTAGGGACGTAAAATTCGTAATGAAGGCGCGACATGCCGGTACGTAGCGTTTCGCGTATTTTGAGGACGCGGTCGATTCCGTTTCGGAGTTCGTGCGGATCGGTTCCGACGCGGCTTTTGTTTGTGGGTATTTGCTCGACGAACTGCTGGGCGGCGGCGAGAGCTATCGGCATCCGTATATTCCGTGCCATGCGTTTCGTCATACGAGGCCCGGTCGAGGACGAAGTTGCGGAATGCGGAGCCGGCAGAGGTTGTCGGGCCGTCCGACTTTTCCCGTATGTCGGACGACAACGGGTCTGAGCAGACAGCCCGCTGTAAACAACCGCTAAGCATGCGGTTTTGCGGAAAATCCGATGGCGCAATAAGGCTATCGCCCGGAAACTTCCTTGCGATCCGTCTTCAGTCGGATATTCCGGAACTCGATCTTCATCGGCGGTCCGACGTGTACCTGCATGCCGATCAGTCCTTCGGAAGTACGTTCCTGCGGGTCGTCGTCCACGACGACACTCATCACATGGCCGTTGATCAGATGGATCAGCGTATGGCCCCGGGCGATTACGTGGCACTCGTTCCATCCGTCGCGGTCGATTTGTGAAAACAATTCGACTTTATCGCCCGTCGAGCCGACGACGTAAGGCTTTTTGCCCGTTTCCACGCAGCTTACCTGCCCGCGCAGCGCGAGGAAGGTGCGGCCCCGCTCCTCGTAGTTTTGTCCGGTCCATTCGCCCTGGCCGTCGATGTCGAGCTGATAACCGCGCAGCGCATCGGGCACGCCGGGCACCTCGCTGCTGCGATAGTTGATGCCGCTGTTGCCTTCGGCCGAAACCCGATACTCCATCTTCAGCTCGAAATCGGCGGGAGCGTCTCCGCGCCAGATGATGAAGGAGTTCCGTTCCAGCAACGTTTCGGGCGTCACTTCGCCGACGATGCAGCCCTCCTCGACTCTCCAATAGACGGGGTCGTAGGTCCAGCCGTCGAGCGTGCGGCCGTCGAAAATCGGACGGAAGTCCGTTTCGGGCATACCCTCGTCCGGGAACGGGGATTGGGCGCCGAGCGAAGTCGTCAGACAGAGCGCTGCGGCGAAAAAGAACGGGCGAAAACGGTCGATCGCTCCGCCGCAAAAGTATTTTACCTGTTTCATAGCCGGGGGTATCGAAAGTTCGGAGCGGGTTCGGCTCGGTTGCGGAACTCGCTCCGAACCGGAGATCGTCTAAATGTCGTCCGAACAGAATTTATAGCCGAGGCGCTTGCCCGTCTGTATCTTCGAGTTCTCGATTTTCGTGTTGAGCTGATCGACCGATACGATCTTGACGGCATCGTACGGCGGAACGAGCAGGTCGAAGTCGATCGTATAGTCGATGGCGGTCTCGACGATGTTGAGCAGCGCGTCGCGGTCGATTCGCTGGGTGCCGAAATTGTTGTGCCTCATGCTGATCTGACGCTTGCCCTCGACGAAATACTGCATTTCGCGGTTGACGAAAATCCGGCCGATCAGGTATCCCTCGTCGGCGCTGCGGTTGTATTTGAACGAATCCGAGAGAAAGTTGTATATGTTGATGATGCCGCAGTAGGAGTTGTCCCGGTTGTCGCGGACATAGGAGTTCTGCCAGATGATGTGCTCGCGGTTGAACTCGAAGACGTTCGAGTGCATGCTGAAAATCAGGATGTCTTCCGCAATCTGCAGCTGGGCCTCGAACTTGCCCCGGTCGCGGTACTCGATCTTCACTTCGTCCTTTCCTTCCTCCTCGAGGGCGTCGTCGATTTCCGACGACATTTCATGCAGCACTTCTTTCAGGCGGCCGAAAACCGAGAACGTGTTGTCGAACACTTTCTGGCTCAGCGATGCTTTCTGGCTCAGTTTCTCGATCAGGCTGCCTCGTATACTGCCGGGGTCACCGTCCATAGTCTTTTCGATTGGTTAATGAGTGTTTTTATATTGTCTGAGTGTCTGGTCTTTTTGAATCGTACTGCCCGCGCAGCCTCTACATGAGCCGTATCTGCTGTCCCGCGCTTACCTGCGAGTCGCGGCTGCGGCGGTTGATCGAGCAGAGGTTCTTCAGCCGGATGCCGTACATCTGCGAGATGCCGTGAAGCGTCTCGCAGTCCTTGGCGATGTGGATCAGCTTGCCGTTTTGGCTGCGCTTGTTTTTCGCCCGGATGTAGACCATATCGCCGGGACGGGGCTGCGTGCCGGCATCGAAGTCGTTGTACTTGGCCAGCTTTTTCTCGCTCAGTCCGAATTCGCCCGCAACGGACGAAAGCGTTTCGCCCTCGCGGAGCACGACGAACTGGCTGCCGTTGTTCTGGTAAACCGTGTGGCCTCCCTTGCGGCCCTGCACCGAGACGGAGTAATTGTCGATATCCACGATGTCGGCGGGCGCGGCGTGCGGTATCTCCTCGGCGATCAGCGCCTGCTTGTCGGGCCGATTGCCCATGATCTGCGGATCGATGTCGCGTCCTTCGTCGAGCAGGTACAGACGGTTGTCCTCGATGATCTTGATCAGCAGCTCGGCGTATTGGGGATTGGTCGCATAGCCGGCCTGCTTGAGCCCGTAGGCCCATCCTTTATAGTCCAGCGGGTCGAGCTTGAACAGGTCCTGATAGCGTTCGGAACGGTCCAGAAACTCGGAGTGGTCGCGATAGGAGTCTTCGACGGAGGCGTACTTGCGAAAGCATTCGCCCGCCGCGTCGTCGTCGTGCGAGATCGTGGCGCCGGTCCATGTGCTCTTGCACTTGATGCCGAAATGATTGTTCGCTTCGCGGGCGAGCCGGCCGTTGCCGTTGTCCGATTCGAGAAGCGCCTGTGCCATTTTGATGCTGGCCGGGATGCCGTAGATGTCCATCTCCTCGACGGCGAGTCCTTTGTAGCGGCGGATATACTCCTCGCGCGACAGTTTCTGCTGCCCGAGCAGAGTGGCGACGTTCAGCACGGCGGCGATCAGCAGCGGGACGATTCGGTTCGGATTCATAGTTTCGGCGCTTTTCGGGTGAATGTTGCTGAAATGACCGGCAAAGCGTGCGGCTCCGCGGGTCGGTCTGCGCGCTTCGCCGGACGCGGGCCGGCGGTACGAGCCGTTACAAAATTAATATTTTCTTGCAATTTGCGCAAAAATCTTTAGCTTTGTCATATAATCCAACGTCCAAATGATCATGTTTACCTCGAAAAGCAACCGGATCTTCGCGCAGGTCATCGACGACTACCACCGTTGCGACGACGTGGACGCTCCGGTCCGAAATCCTTATGCGAACGGCTCGATCGAGTATTTATTGTATCTGAAAAACTGGATCGATACGGTGCAGTGGCATCTGGAGGATATCATCCGCGATCCGAATATCGATCCGGTCGAGGCGCTGAAAATCAAGCGTCGCATCGACCGCTCGAATCAGGAGCGGACCGATATGGTGGAGTATATCGACAGCTATTTCCTCGATCTGTACAAGGACGTTCGGGTAGCTGCTGACGCGACGGTCAATACCGAGAGCCCGGCGTGGGCGATCGACCGGCTGTCGATCCTCGCGCTGAAAATCTACCATATGGAGCAGGAGGTGCGGCGCGAGGACGTGTCGCAGAAGCATATAGAGGAGTGCGGGCGCAAGCTGGACGTGTTGCGTCAGCAGCAGGTCGACCTGTCGGGCGCGATCGACGCGCTGCTCGATGACATCGCTGCCGGGCGCAAGTACATGAAGGTGTACAAGCAGATGAAAATGTACAACGACCCGGAGCTCAACCCTGTCTTGTACGCGTCCAAATAACCGGCCCCGATATGGCAATTGTCGGTCGTGCCGCTCCGCTCAGCTTACTCGTTATCCGGTTGTCCGCCATGGGCGACGTGGCTATGACCGTGCCCGTGCTGGCTTTGTTGCGCCGGCAGTATCCCGAAATAAAGATCACCGTGCTGACGACCAAGTTTCTGCAACCTTTCTTCCGGGAGGTGGCGGACGTCTCCTTTTTCGCTCCCGACCTGAAGGGGCGGCACAAGGGGGTGAAGGGGATATGGACGATGAGCCGCGATTTGGGGCGTTTCGATCTGGTCGCCGACTTGCACGACGTGCTTCGGAGCAAGGGACTGCGCAAGCTGATGCGCCTCAAAGGATCGAGGGTGGCCTATATAAATAAGGGGCAGAAGGAGAAGAAGGCTCTGACCGCGCCGGAGAAAAAAATCAAGGTTCAGCTGAAAACGACGGTCGAGCGTTACCGGGATGTGTTTCTGAAGCTGGGCTTCGATCTGCCGCCGGTTCCGCTGCCGGAGAGGATACGCTATCCGATGAGCGAGACCGTCCGGGAACTGGCGGGCGCCCGGGAGAAGCGGTGGATCGGCGTGTCGCCCTTCGCTCAGCACCGAGGCAAGATTTATCCGCCCGAGATGATGGAGCGCGTGATCGTCCGGTTGTCTGAAATTCCGGGAACGAAGGTTTTCGTGTTCGGAGGCGGCGCGTCGGAGCAGGCTTATGCCGAGAAGGTCGCCGCGCTTCGCGAGAATGTCGTTTCGGCGATCGGGCGGGTCCGTCTGGGCGAGGAAATGGAACTGATCTCGAACCTGGACCTGATGGTAAGCATGGATTCTTCGGCATTGCACATGTCGTCGCTGGTCGGCGTACCGGTCGTATCGGTCTGGGGGGCGACGCATCCTTTCGCGGGATTTTACGGTTTCGGGCAGGACCCGTCCTTGGCGGTGCAGCTCGATATGGCGTGCCGTCCCTGTTCGGTGTACGGCAATAAACCCTGCTTGTACGGAACCTATGCCTGCATGAGCGGTATTCCGCCCGAGGCGATCGTCGAGAAGGTATGCCGTCGGCTGGGCGTGGAAATGCCGCCCGAGTGCGACGTTCCGGATCGGTAGAGCGAAGACGGGCCGAGTGCGCCGGGCGAGGCGGCGCCGAGACATGGAGGGAACGTGCCCGGTTGGGTTTTTGCCGGTTGCAGGGGAAATGCTCCTGCGCGGCATGCGAAGGTCCGGCGGCAGGTCGCGGGACCGAGTGCGGCGGAGACTCTTTCGCGGGAATGCGCTCGCATGAAACTCAAAAAACGAATGATACTCCGAAAGATATTCCGTGCGGTGGGAATCGGAACGGCCCTGCTTGCGGCGGCGGTCGCCCTTTTCATCGCCGTGTCGTGGGCGGTCGAATACCGGCCCGGGGAGCGGGAAACGACGATCTGCTGCCCGGAGGGAGAGATCGTGCCGTTGCCCGATACGCTGACGATCCTGTCGTGGAACATCGGTTATGCGGGACTGGGCGACAACATGGACTTTTTCTACGACGGCGGCCGGCGCGTGCGCGACAGCCGCGAGCGAACGGCCCGGAACCTGAAGGAAATCGTCGAGACGATCTCCCGGGTGAATCCCGACATAGCGTTGCTGCAGGAGGTCGATCTCGATTCGCGCCGCAGCTACCGCATCCGCGAGGTCGATACGTTGCGGGCGGCGTTCCCCGGCTATACGCTCGCTTTCGCGTACAATTATAAGGTATGTTGGGTCCCCGTTCCGCTGCGGGCTCCGCTGGGGCGCGTACAGGCAGGAGTCGTGACGCTTTCGCGCTATGCTCCCGTCTCGACGGTTCGCTACGGCTATCCGTCCGCTTTCGGGTTTCCTGTACGGTTGTTCAATCTGAAGCGTTGCCTGCTCGAGGCCGAGTTCGTTACGCGTGGCGGCGATACGGTATGGATCGGCAACACGCATAACACGGCTTACGACACGGGCGGCATGCGTTCCGACGAGATGCGCTTTCTGGGAGAGCTGCTGCGCGCGGCCTCTCTCCGGGGCGTTCGCTCCGTGACGGGAGGCGACTGGAATCAGTATCCGCCCGGCTACGAGCCTTCCGAGGAAGAGCTGTCGAACCGCTTTTTCGTTCCTCAGGCGGTCGACTCGTCGCTGATCGGGCCGGGCTTCCGTTTCGCGTACGATCCGGCAAGGCCGACGCTGCGTTATCTGGACCGGCCCTATGTCCCGAGCCGGGCCGGTATGGAGCGTCCGACGACGACGCTGACCGACTTTTTCCTTCTCTCCGGCGGTATCCGCGTACTTTCGGTAGAAACGCTTCCGCTCGGGTTTCGGTCGAGCGATCACGATCCCGTGCTGCTTCGGATCACGTGGGAAAGAGAGGCGGATGCGCGCCGCTGAGTTTTTGTGTTAAATAATTCACAGTTCGTTTCGCGATTCCGCAAAAATGTTCTACCTTTGAGTTCCGAAACAACGGGTTTCCAAATCAAAAAAGCCATTATTCGTATGAACGTACCTGATCATTTGAAGTATTCGAAAGACCACGAGTGGATTCGCGTGGAAGGCGACGAGGCGTATGTCGGGATTACCGACTTCGCGCAGAGCCAGTTGGGCGATATCGTTTTCGTCGACGTGACGACGGTGGGCGAGACGCTGGCGCAGAACGACGTTTTCGGAACGATCGAGGCGGTGAAGACCGTGTCGGACGCTTTTCTGCCCGTCGGCGGCGAGGTGCTCGAGTTCAACGAGAGCCTGAACGACGCTCCCGATCGGGTGAATGCCGATCCGTACGGAGAAGGCTGGATCGTCAAAATCCGCATGAGCGATCCCTCCGAGCTCGGCGTATTGCTGTCGGCCGACGATTATGCGAAACTGATCGGGTAGGGTGCGGTGCCGACGCGCGGCGTCCGCTCCGGAGAAAGTCAGCGATTATCCAAGGTATTACTTAAAAAACATACAGAATCATGAGCAAAGTTACAGTAGTGGGTGCAGGTAACGTGGGTGCGACCTGTGCCAATGTGATCGCGACGCGGGAGATTGCCGACGAGCTGGTTCTCCTCGATATCAAGGAAGGCGTTTCGGAAGGCAAGATGCTGGATATTTTCCAGACCGCTACGCTAATGGACTTCGATACGAAGCTGACCGGCGTGACGAACGATTATGCCGCTACGGCGGATTCCGACGTCGTGGTCGTGACTTCGGGCATGCCTCGTAAGCCGGGCATGACGCGCGAGGAACTGATCGGCGTGAATGCCGGCATCGTCGCTTCGGTCGTGGGCAATGTCCTGAAGTATTCCCCGAAAGCGGTCATCCTGATGATCAGCAATCCGATGGACACGATGACCTATCTGGCGCTGAAGAAGAGCGGACTTCCGAAGAATCAGATCTTCGGCATGGGCGGTGCGCTCGACTCGGCCCGCTTCAAGTGTTATCTGAGCAAGGCGCTGAAAGCCAACTCGAACGAGATCGAGGGCATGGTGATCGGCGGTCACGGCGACACGACGATGATTCCGCTCTATTCGAAGGCTACCTACAAAGGCATTCCGGTAACCGAACTGCTGAGCAAGGAAGAGGTCGAGAAGGTCGTTGCCGACACGATGGTGGGCGGAGCGACGCTGACCAAGCTGCTGGGCACGTCGGCCTGGTACGCACCGGGCGCAGCAGCCGCTTATGTAGTGGAGTCGATCATCCGTGACCAGAAGAAGGTGGTGCCGTCGTGCACGTATCTGGAAGGCGAGTACGGTCAGAACGACATCTGCATCGGCGTTCCGGCCGTGATAGGCCGGGGCGGCGTCGAGAAGGTGCTGACGCTGAACCTGACGGCCGACGAGAAGGCGCTGTTCGAAAAGAGCGCCGAGGCCGTTCGCAAGACCAACAACATCCTGCACGAGATCAAGGCGCTCTAAGGACGCCGGATCGGAATAAAGCCGGACGGGGGATTTCCCTTCGTCCGGCTTTTCTTTGTAAGGGGGGAGAATCGTAGCCTCTGAGCGGGCTGGAGTTCCTTGCCCGGTTCCCGAATGGATTTTGCGGGAGAGACGATCCGGATACGTATCGGAGAACAGGCTCGGACGCGGGACCGGAGGTGGAACGGGGATGTTCCGGGGAACGGTACTTGTCGGGGGAAAGGATGTACGGAGCCGAAAAGCAGGGCCCGTGAAGGGCGAGGGGCCGGCGTCCGTCGACGGGAAAGCCTTACGGAGCGTGAGCGGGGATGCCCGGCACAGGACCGGTCTGCGACGTGTGGACGATGATCTGGCATGTCACAGATGCGCGGGCATGTCGGCTCTTATATGGATAGCCCGTGAAACCGCAGGCTGCTAAGGCATTCTATGGTACGCCGTGGAAAACTATTTAAGAAGCTATGGAATACGATTTGTTGGGAAGCAGCTTCGGGGCGTGGCCGTCGGCGTCGTGACCGTCCTTATGCCCGTAAGCGTCGTCGGAGCCGTCTGGCCGCCGTCGTGCCGTCAATCGCATGGTTGACGTAGGGGGCGTGTGCGGTCGCTTCGGTTGCGGGGCATGGGATCGTCTGGCCGGTCCCGATCGTAGTCGGATTGCCGTCATCTTGAGGTGAACACGGGTTTCGACGCGAGGCGTTTGGTCGCCGGTCGAGGCGGGCAGAGAAGCGATTGCTTTCGAACAGCGCCTTCTCGTCGGCCGTCAGGTTCAGCGTCAGCACCTTCTCGACGCCGCCCGGCCGGTCACGGAGTTACGAACGGTCGGGAAAGCGATTTTGCTGACGACGGAAGCGGTATGTACCAAACGGAAAACGGCGGCCGGGAAGGGCCGCCGTTTTCTGAAAATAACATGAACTAACAAATTGGCAGAATTTTTATTACATAATCTTGTTAAATAGGTTTATAGTATAGAGCAAGGCGAAAAATCGGCTATTGTTCCCAACCCGGGTTCTGCCACTGAACGCCGGTATTGTTATTGGCTTTGTTCACTTCGCTCTGCGGAAGGGGATAGAGATTGAACTTGTCGGCTCCGCAGGCACGGTCGCCTACCTTGAATCGGGTGTAGGTGAATCGGTTGCCTTCCTTGGTGATCCGCATGCCGGTGACGGTCCGGTCGGTTTCGCCCAGAATACCCCAGCGGCGTACGTCCCAATAGCGGTGTTCCTCGAAAGCCAGCTCGACGCGTCGCTCGTTGCGGCAGCGAAGGCGGAATTCGTCCTGAGAAGCGATGTCGAGCAAGGGCATGCCGGCGCGGCTACGCACTTCGTTGATCGCCTCGAGAGCCGTCATCCGGTTGTCGGGATTCTGGTCGGGACCATAGGCTTCGTTGGAGGCTTCCGCATGGTTCAAAAGCAGCTCCGCCAGCCGGAATACGCGCACGGCTCCGTCGGCGCTGTTGTCATGGCTCGATTTCCAGTTGTTGAACTTGCGCATGTAGTAACCCGTGCGGGTGTGCGTCCGGTCGATGTTGAGAGTCAGCCCTTCGCGGCCTCCGACGAACGTTTCGACCCGGTTGCCCGTACCGTCCAGATTGCGTTGCGCGCCGTTGTAGTAGATCGAGGCGTAGAAACGCGGATCGAGGCTCGCATAGGGGTCCTGAGGGTCGTAGCCTGCGGCGAGGGCCTGCTGGTTATAGTTGGGCTTGGTATGGTCGCCGCCGATGTACGGCGTGTTCAGATCCAGTACGGGATAGCTTTCCCCGTCGGGAGCGACGAACTCGTAGGCGTCGACCTGCTCCTGCGTAGGGCAGGGACCGGCGGTCGACATGCGGTCGTTCGACGGAAGTCCCGCATCTCGCCAAACGGACTGACGGCCTCCGTAGCCGTAGATCGTTTCCTTATCCGTCGAACGGGAAGCGTCGGAGAGCAGAATGTGGAAATAGGCGTAGGCATTCTGGGCCACGTCGGCTGCCGGAGCGGTCTTATACAGTACGTATCCGCCTTCGTTCATGCAGGCGTCGACCGCTTCGCCGGTGATTTTCGCCGCGTCTTCCCAAGAGAACGTTCCGTCGGACCACTTCGGGCTAGCAGCGTACAGCACCGCTTCGGACATGATCGCGTAAGCCATGCCGCGCGTCACGTTGTTGTCGCCCTGATCGGCCGTCCACGGAAAGGAGCTGGCCGGGGATTCGAGCGCCGCGCGGCAGTCCTCGATGATGAACTCCACGCACTCGTTGAACGTGGCGCGACGGTCGGACGAGAAGTCGTGATCGACGCCCAGCTCCTCCTTGATGATCGGGACGCCTCCGTAGCGCTTGACCAGCTGCCAGTAGTACAGCGCACGCATCGTATAGGCTTCGCCCATCCATTGCTCCTTGTCTTTCTGAGTTACGTTGCCGGGCAGCGTGTTGACCTGCATGCCGGTAATGAAAATGTTGCACTTGCGGATGCCTTGGAACAAGGACTCCCACGGATTGTCGGGACCGTACCAGTTGCTTGACGAGGTAGAGCCCTGATAGAAGTTGTAGTAGTTCTGTCCGTTGGACGTTCCCGCGTCGGAGTGGTGCGTCTCGTCAGTGTACCCCGCGCGGGTCAGGCTGACGCCCGGGCAATAGTTGTAGCAACCGTTGAGCCACCCCATGATTTTATATCGGTCCTGGAATATTTCCCCTCTCGATATGCGTCCGTCGGTAGTCAGGTCCAGCTTGTCGTTGCAGGAAAATACGAGTCCGAGGACGGCTGCGGCTAAAATGATGACGTATTTTTTCATAGTGATTGTTTCCTTCGGTTAGATTAGAATAGAGTCCTCCTGTCAGAATACGACGTTGATGCCGATGTTGTAGGTCCGGTAGGCGGGGAAGTCCCAATAGTTGCTTTCCGGTCCGAAGTCGCCCGATTTCATGCGGTCCCATGTCCAGAGGTTCTGTCCGCTCAGGTAGATACGGACTTTTTCCGCTGAGATGGCTCGTGAAATCCGGGCCGGCAGCGTGTACGAGATCATCACGTTCTTCAGTCGGAGGAATGCCAAATCGTAGAGATAATAGTCGCTGGGCTGGTGGCTGGTGCTGGTGTTCATCGAGAGGGCAGGCCCCGAGATCGGCTCGCCGTTGGCCACCCGTTCCCATGTCCATGCGTTCCAGTGGCGGGCGCCGTAGATGCCCGAATAATTGTTCTCGTAGATGCCGACGCCGCTTTTGACCGAGTTGCACTGGCCCTGTCCTTGGAACAGCACGCTGAAATCCCATGACCGGTATGTGAAGCCGGCCGAGAAGGAGTACTGTATCTTGGGCATCCAGCCTTTGTTCAGGGGGACTTGGTCGGCTTCGGTGATCCGGCCGTCCTCGTTCAGGTCGACGTACTTCAGGTCGCCCAAGCGGGGAGTGCCGAACGAGTGCTCGGGTGCCGCGTCCAGCTCCTCCTGCGTGTTGTAGTAGCCGTCGGTGACGTATCCGAACTGGGTGCCCACGGGGAATCCTTCCGTTCGGTGGCGGTATACGTAGCCCTCGTCCTTGATCGCCTCGGCTACGTCGATCACCTTGTTGTCGGCCCATGTGAACGTGCCGTAGGCGAATACGCGCCAGTCCTTGTTGATCTGCTTGGTGAAGCCGAGCGAAAGGTCTACGCCGTGATTCTCGAACTTGCCGACATTCGTCTTGGGGTAGTTGCCCAGCGGTACGCCCTGATAGGCGGGAATGCGGGCGACGGCCTGAACGACCATGTTGTCCATCCGTTCCTTGAAGTAGTCGAGCGAGAGGGTCAGCGAGTTGAACAGCCCGATGTCGATGCCGTAGTTCTGCTTCTTCGATACCTCGGCCTCGAACAGCGGGTTGCCGATCAGACCCTCCTGAAGCACGTAGCGGTAAGCGGTCACGGTTCCTCCGCGCACCTGCCGCACGTCGTCCATGTAGGAGAAGCGCTGAGAGTCGAGCAGGTCGTTGGCGGTTTTGCCGTAGGAGGCTCTGATTTTGAGCAGCGTGAGCCAGCGCGAGTCGCGCAGAAAGGCCTCGTTCGAGGCGACCCATGCGCCCGATACGGAAGGAGTAGCCATGAAGCGGTGGTCGCGGGCGAACTGGTCGGAACCCGAATAGCCCAGGTCGAACTTCACCAGATAGCGGTCGTCGTATCCGTAAGTGGCTTGGAATCCGGAGTGGAGTCTTTTGTAATTCAGGTTGTTGGCTCCGCTTCCGGTGTATTGCTGCGAGAGGCTCTGGTAAAGCATGTATCCCATCGCGCTGACGCTGTGCCGTCCGAACCGGCGGGCGTAGTCCAAATGGACGATGCCGTCCAGATGGTAGTACTCGGTACTTCCCTTGCCGACGGACAGGGGAGTGTCGATGTCGCTTCCTTTGCGGACGAACTCGAGCACGTCGTAGTCATCCGTCCGCCGGTATTTCTCGTAGCTTTGCGTCGTGATGTGATAGCCGTTGGCATTGGTCTGGTAGGCGAATACGCCGCTCAGCGAGAGTCCCTTGGTCAGAAAGCTCATGTCCAGATTCAGTCCGACCTGCGAGTTGATGTTCGTGACGGTCGTCCGCGTGAATCCGGCCCGGTTCAGGCGTCCGTAGGCGGGATAGTCGTAATCCTGCGTCACGACGACCTTTCCGTCGGGCGTCAGAGGACCGGGCGTCGTCGGCGGAACGATGAACAGGCTCTGGTAGATGCCGTACAGCGAGTAGGTCGCGTTATCGGGCGTCCGCTCGCGGCGGATGTTGCCGCTCAGATTGACATAGCCGCTCAGGTACTTGTTCAGCTTGACGTCCACGTTCGTGCGGTAGTTGAACCACGTGAAGTTCGGGTTGGACTTGTATTCCTCGTTCTCGGTCTTGAACCAGCTGCCCTGATGCAGGAAGCTGACGTTTGAGAAGAAGCGGACGTTGTCGTTTCCGCCCGATACGTTGACATTGACGCGCTGCTGCGACGAAAGTCTTTTCATGAACATGTGGTACCAGTCGTTGTCGGGGTACAACTCGCGGTTCTCGCCCGATTTGAACTGGGCGATCTGCTCCTCGGTGAAGGGAAGCCGGTCGCCGCTCAGGCCGTCGTTGATGGCGGCTTGCCGGCGCATCGTGGCGTATTCCCACGAGCTGTAAATGCGCGGATGGGTGATCCATTGCTGGAACGACTGGTCGAAGCTGGCCTCGATCTTGGTGCGGCCGGGCTGCCCGCGCTTGGTCGTGATGACCAGTACGCCGTTGGCGCCCTGAATGCCGTACAAGGCTGCCGTCGAGGCGTCTTTGAGGAAAGTGACCGTCTCGATCTCGTTCGCGTTGATGTACTGATAGGATTCGTTGGCGTTATACGAGCACGGAATGCCGTCGATGACTACCAGCGGCGTCGTGTTGTAGTTCTGGGTGTGGAGTCCGCGTCCTATTGCGTAGAGTTTCTCGCGCGTAGGCTCGGACTGGTACTCGTCCAGATAGAGGCCCGTCAGGCGGCCGGTCAGCGCCTGAGACAGGCTGGCTACCGGGCTTTTGCGCAACTCGTCGCCCGTGACGACCGAGACGGCGCCCGATACGTCCTTGAGCTTCTGGTCGGTATAGCCCATATGGATGGTTTGGTCGCCGTAGTGCCCGTCGGCGAGCATCTTCACGTCGACGTCGGCGCCTTTTTGGTAGGGAACGCTTTGGTCGGCATATCCCAAATAGGAGAATACGACCCGGTCGCTGCCGTCGTTGACGTCGATCGAGTACGATCCGTCTTTCTGCGTGACGGAGCGGTTGTTTCCGTTGGCCGAGCGAATGGCGACACCGACCAGCGGCTTGCCGAACTCGTCGCGGACCATGCCCTTCATGGCCGCGCCTTTCTGCGCGTACGCGGCCGACAGGGGACCGGTCAGCATGAGTACGAGCAGCAACGATATTTTGATAAGGGTTTTATGTGTCATCTCGTTTGTCGGTTTTAAATCCATTAATGAAATTGGCTGCTACCATCCGGGATTCTGCCAGTTCATGCCGGTAATCGACTCCAAGCGGGAAGCCTCGGCCAACGGAAGCGGCAGGAACAGGAACTTGTTCGTGTAGCAAGCGTACCCGTTGTCGCGTATCTTGATCCGCTGGTAGGTGTAAGTGCCGTTCGGCTGCTCGTCGATCTGCATGGCCGTGGTATAGTGCAGGATATCTTCCAAATTGCCGTCGGGCTGCTGCCAGCGGCGGATGTCGAAGAAGCGGTGCTCCTCGAAAAACAGCTCGATGCGGCGCTCGGCGCGGATTTCCCGGATCAGCGCCGCCTGATCGGTCGTCGTGATATGGGGCATGGCTACCCGGTCGCGGATCTCTTTCAGCGCTTCGAGCGCGTCGGACGTGTGCCCGGCTTCAGCCGCTGCTTCGGCATAGTTCAGGATGATCTCTGCGAAGCGGAAATGTTTGAAGCCGGGGGCGTCGTTGCGTGGTGAAGTTGGGTTTTTGGTTGGGTTCAGGTATTTTCGCGAGTAATAGCCGGTGCGCGTGCGCTGCCGCTTGTTCGTCGTGGACGCCTTGAGGTCGGAGCCGGTCCACGGGTCGGTTTGGCTGCAATCGATTTCCCGCGCGCGGAACGTATTCACGGCGTATTCGCCTTCGGCGAAGCTCCAGCGGGTATAGCGCTTCGAGCCGTGATAATAGATCGAGGCATAGAAGCGCGGATCGCGGAAGCAGGAGTACGGGTCGCTTTCGCTGTATGCTTCGTTTTTGGAGTCTTTGGCATTGGGGTTTAGGTTGGGCTGCGTATGCTCGACGTTCAGGTAGGGCCTGCTCAGGTCGAGAATCCAGTCTCCCTCGTTCGTCGGGTAGGCGTCCACCATTTCCTGCGTCGGAACGGGGCCGGACTTGTATCCTTCCTGCATGCCGATGCCGCCGATGTGGTAGACCTGCCCGTTGCCGTTGCGGTCTTCCCAGATCGTTTCCAAGTCGCGCCCCCCGCCGTAGTCGTGCCACTCGCAGAAATACTCGTTCAGTGCGGCTGCTGCTGCGGCCTGATCGTCCGGATAGTCTTCGGGCGTGATCAGGGCCTGATCGTTCGTATACTCCTCGATTTTCGAAGTCTTGTAGAGTTCGTAGCCGGCGCCCTTGATCGCGTTGTAGGCGTCTTGCGTCACTTCGTATGCCTTATCCCAAAGGTTGTTGCCTCCGTTATATAACGGACTGGCCGCATAGAGCATCACGCGCGACTTGATCGCCCAGGCAACCGCCTTGGTGACGCGCTGCTGTTCGGCACTGGTAGTGATTCTCCATGGCAAGGCATCCGTATTGATCGCCGAGTCGCAGTCGCTCAGGATGAAATCGGTCAGGTCGGTGATCGAAGCCGGTGTCAGTCCCGAAAAATCATCGGCCATGTTATAGGGCGTGTCCTCTATCGGCAGCGTAGGACCGTAGAGGCGCAGCAACAGCATGTAGTAGTAGGCCCGCAGTACGTGCGCTTCGGCTTTCCACCGCTGCCTGTCGGACTCGCTGTCTACGTTGGCTGTCCCGATGCGGCTGATGAAGTAACTGCAGTTCCAGATGGCGTTCCAGTAGGCTTCCCAATAGCTTTGGGCCGCTGCGTCGGCATAGAGCGCACCGTTGCCGATATTGCCGATGTCGGTGCCGCCGGCCGAAATGTTTCCGTTGTACATGTTGTTCGGAACCATGCCCGAACCGTCGCTGTCGGCATCGTTGTCGAAGCACTCGTCGCTGGTGCAGACGAACCAGTTCGTCCAGAAATAGTACCGATACCCGCACTTGGGAATCATTGAGTAGCAGTTGTTCAGAAAGGCTCCGGTCTTGTCGTTGTCGGCAAATACGTCGTCGTAGCTGATTTTCCCGTCGGGAGCCGTGTCCAGCACCTTGGCGCACGAGCTCATTGCAAGGACCGCTACGACAACCGGTAAGAAAAGATATTTTATTTTCATAACATTGATTTTAATGGAATTAGAACGTGATATTCACTCCGACGTTCATCATTTTCGTCAGGGGGTATGCGATCGGGTCGTCCTGCTCGGGATCGATATGGTCGGCGACCTGAGGCGAATGGGTCCACAGGTTCTGTCCGCTCACGTAGACCCGGACCTTGCTGATGCCTATCGCGCGGAGCCAGCGCTGGGGAAGCGTGTAGCCGAGCTCGATGTTCTTCAGACGGATGAACGAACGGTCGAAGACGAAGAAGTCGTTCGCCCGCGTGTTCACGTTATCGCCCGTGTGCAGCGCGGGATAGGTGATTTTCTCGCCGTTTTCGTAGCGTTCCTTGGTCCATGCCCGCTTGTGATAGTTGTAGTAGGTGCCTTCCTTGGTCCACTCGTACACGTTCTGAGTAACGCCTGAGAAATGGGAGTATTTCGAGACGCCTTGGAAGAAGATCGTGAAGTCGATGCCCTTGTAGTCGAGTCCGAGCGTGAGTCCGTAGGTGATGCGCGGAATCTTCGTGTAGCGGAGGGGAACCTGGTCTTTCTCGTCCACCACCCCGTCATCGTTCAGGTCCATGTACTTGAAGTCGCCGAGTCCCGGCGTTCCGAAACTGTATTTCGTATGAGACAGGTATTCGTCCAGCTCTTCCTGCGTGTTGAAAAAGCCGTTGCCGTTGCTGTAGTCGATTTTGTAGCCCCAGTTCGTGTTGATCGGGAAACCGGTCTGGCGGTAACGGTAGACGTAGTCTGAAGGATTGATCGGTTCGTCCATGTAGATCTGCTTGTTCTTGTTGTAGTTGAACATGCCCCGGAACTGCAAGGTGAGGTCCTTGGCGACCCTTTTGATATAGTTCAGCTCGATTTCGAAGCCCTGGTTCCGGACTTTACCCATGTTCATTTTGGGAATATTGGCCAGCGGCGTACCCTGAATCATCGGTACCGACTTGCGATCGATCAGGATGTCTTCCCGGTTCTCGATGAAGTAGTCGAATGTCAGGTTCAGCTCGCTCCACAGTTGCAGGTCGAAGCCGTAGTTCTGCTTCTTGGCGATTTCCCATGACAGATTGGGGTTGCCCAACAGTCCGGCACTGACTCCCTGCCCGTTGCCGAGGCTTCCCAGCGTGCCGCCTCCCATCGTGATGTTGTCGATGTACAGGAAGCGGTTATTGCCGAGCTTGTCGTTACCGACCTTGCCGTACGAGGCGCGAAGTTTGAGCATCGTCAGCGTGCGGCTATCTTTGAGAAACTTTTCGTTGCTGATTACCCAGCCGGCCGATACGGCGGGGAAAAAGCCGTAGCGGTTAGAGGGCGCGAACTGCTCGGAGCCGTTATAGCCCATGTTGAACTCGAACAGGTACCGGTTGTCGAAGTCGTATGTGGCCCGCGCGACGAGTCCCATCACGTTATACGGCAAATCGCCTCCGTTCGTTTCCCAATAGTCGCGCTGGACGAGCAGCATGCCTCCTACCGTGTGGAGACCGAACGTACGGTTGTAGTTCAGCGAGGCCTGCAGGTTGATCGTGTAGCGCGAGGCTGCGCTCTTGCTGATCGTCAGCGGCGAGTATTCCTGATTCGAGTAAATCGAGTAGGAGGGAACGTCGTCCACGTTGCTCACGACGTAGAGCAGTTGTCGCTGTGCGGCGTCGAGGTTGGTGACGGCCAAGGCGTCGTAAGAGGCCATCCCTTTCAGACTGAGCCCTTTGGTGATGAAGCTCAGGTCCCATTCGCCTCCCAGCGTGGCGTTCAGACTCGTGTTGACGTCGTTGTGATAGCCTTGGCGGTTGATTACTTCCATGGCCGAACGGTCCAAATAGGTCGGGAAGACCAGAGCCTTCTCGTCCAGTCCGGAGTAGGGATCGACATAGGGGCCCGGCGTGATCGGCGTGATCGTCGTGGCTTGGTACAGCACGTCGCGCATCATCCAACCCGTATCCGTATTGGGATAGGTACTGCCGCTCGGCATGTTGACCTGTTCGATGTACGTGCCCAGATTCAGGAAAGCCTTGAAGCTCTTGGTCACCTGATAGTCCAGATTCGCCCGGAAGCTGTAACGGTCCATTTTGGCCGACGGGTCGTAGCCGAGGAAGGATTTGGGCTCGACCTTCAGGTTGCCGCCCTGATGCAGATAGGCCGCGTTGACGAAATACTTGACTTTTTCCGTCCCGCCGCTGATGTTCATGTTGACGCGGGTCTGGGGCGTGTAGCGCTTGATCAGCTCCCGATAATAGTCGTGGTTCGGATACAGATATTGCATCTGGGCCGCTTTCTTGGCATAATCCGGATCGTTCGGATCGAGCCCTTTCAGCGGGTCGGCATACTTGGCCCGGGTAATTGCATCAAAGGGAGCTTCTTTATGGTCGTTTCTCGAAGCCTGATTCCGCAGGTCGATGTATTCGAGCGAGGTGAGGCGCTCCGGTTCCCGCGTGAACGAGGTCCAGCTCTGCTCGAAGTTCAAATCGAGCTTGGCCTTGCCGGTCTGTCCGCGCTTGGTCGTGATCAGGATCGCTCCGTTGGCTCCGCGCACGCCGAATACGGCCGTAGCCGAGGCGTCCTTCAGCACGGACACGTTGTCCACCTCGTCCGCGCTCAGGTAGTCCATATTGTCGCGCGGCACGCCGTCGATCAGAATCAGCGGACTTGTGCCGTTGATCGTAGCGGCACCTCGAAGCATCAGCGTCGATTGGTCCTTACCCGGCTGGCCGCCTCCCTGCTGGAGGGAGGTCAGACCCGACAGGCGTCCGGCCAAGGCCGTGGAGAGGTTCGCCGACGAACTTTGCTTGAGCTCCTTGGTCTGAACCGACGAAACCGAGCCGGTTACCGAAACTTTTTTCTGGGTTCCGTAGGCTACGACGACGACTTCGTCGATGTTCTGCGAGTTGTCCTGAAGAGCTACTTTCAAGGATGTCTTGTTGCCGACCGCTATCTCCTGAGTGTTGTAGCCCAAATAAGAAAATACGAGGGTAGCCCCGGGTTCGACCGAGAGCTGGAAATGTCCCTGCGCATCGGTCGTCGTGCCGGTAGAGGTGTTCTTGACCATGACGGTCACTCCTACCAAAGGTTCGCCCGACTCGTCGGTAACGGTACCCGAAACGGGCTGCTTGGCTTGCTGGGCGGATAACGGGGCCGCTCCGAGATGGCCGCTCTCCGCAGCATAGGCTCCGAACGGAGCCGACGCCAGCAGAGCGAGTGCGGCGAATATCCTCGCTCCGGCTCGGGTGCCGCTCGTTGCTGTCATCCATGTCCATACGCTGAGTAGAGGTTTGTTCATAGATAGAAATTTTAGGTTAAAAATTAAGTTTTAGGATTATTCCTGGTGTGGTTGTGAGATGAAAAACTTCGTAAATATAAATATTTTATTATTTGAAAAAGAACGTAGGAGGATATTTTTTTCATTTAACCGGTTAAATTTCATGTGTTTCGGGCTTTTTTTTGAAATCCTGGAATGATTTTTTACCTTTTTAACAACGGAAATCGGCGGGATATGTCATGTGAAGCCGAAGGGCGGATGCGAATGGTTTGATTCTCAAAACGGCATAACGGGAGGATATGAGCCGGATTGGAACGAACCGCTTGATTGTCAGTCCGGTTTTCTCGGGAAAGACTTTTTGAAACAAATTTCGGACCGTAGACGGTATTATTAAAGAAACGCGCCGCAACGCGGTCCGACCGGAGGAAGCGGGTGCGTCTGAGGGCGTTTCCCGCTCAGAATCAGGGGGGCGGCGAGAACCTTGTCCGAGGCGTGCGTGTCTGTCGTTCGACGGGAGGCGACAGTGCCTTGTCTTTGTTTCACTGGTTCCCAGTACATTGTCTCCGACCGACCTCGGATACCGGCGTGTCATGGCCGCATGGCTCTTTTGGGGTGAGGAAGTTCCTTGATTCTTTCTGCTATTCGCTTTCGACGGTCCGGATTCCTCGGGCCGGTTTCGGTCCGGAACTTCGCTTCGACGCTGCCGGAAGCTTTTTGTTCGGATAAAAGTATTACTTTTGTTCGTACAATTACCGAGTATGGATCTGAAGGATGATTTCGGTCGATCGTGGCAGCAGGCGGGGCCTATGGAGGGTCCGTCTGCCGCCGTGCCGGAACGGGAGCCCGATCCCGCTCCGCAGCCCGTACGCCCTCCGTCCCGCTTCGAGCGCTATGTGGGGCAAATGCTTTCGGGCAGCTTTCTGATGCGGGCCGAAGTGCGGCGGCAGTATCCCTACGTGCTGTTCATGGCTTTGCTGATGTTTCTGTATATCGCCAACGGGTTTCGTATTCAGAAGCTGCACCGCCGTCACGACCGTCTGACCGAGCAGGTCAAGGAGCTGAGGGCGCGGTCGCTGACCGTGTCGTCGCTGAGGATGATCTCTACACGGCAGAGCGAAATTATCCGGGAGCTGGAACTGCGGGGGATTCCGCTCGAGGAGTCGCTGAGTCCCCCGAAAGTGATCGAAAAATAGACGATGAGCGAGGGCAAAACGGATATAAAGAAAGGCATATTCCGGCGTGTCCGGGTGCTGTACGCGCTTTTCTTTTTCGTCGGAATGCTCATTGCGGGCAAGATTCTCTACTTGCAATACGGGCCCAAGGGACCCGCCTTACGTAACAAGGGGACGACGATCACTTACGAGCGCGTCAAGCTGGAGGCCGACCGGGGCGACGTGCTGGCCTGCGACGGACGTATTCTGGCTACGTCCGTCCCGATGTACGAGGTACGCATGGATTTCGCGGCAAACGGTCTGATCGACTCGATCTTTCTGCGCGACGTCGATTCGCTGGCGGGCAGTCTCTCCTCCTTTTTCGGCGACAAGAGCAAAGGCGCATACAAGCTGATGCTGGTCAATGCGTTCCGCAACAGGAAAAAGAACCGGTATACGCTGATTTCCCCCCGAAGGGTCAATCATTTGGAAATAAAACAGATCGCGAAATTCCCGCTGTTTCGTCTGGGACAGAACAGCAGCGGTTTCATCGCCCGGCAGATCAATAAGCGGATGCTGCCTCACGGGCGGATGGCCGCCCGTACGATCGGGATGGTCAACGAGGCGGGAACGCGGCTCGGGATCGAAGGGGCGTTCGACAGCGTGCTGAGGGGTATCGACGGCAGCGTGATGATGCAGCGCGTTTCGGGCAGTTTCCGCGTACCCGTGCCCGACGAGATGAACGTCGATCCCGTGGACGGAATCGACGTGGTGACGACGCTCGACGTCGATATTCAGGACGTGGCCGAGAAAGCGCTGCGCGACCAGTTGATCGCCATGCAGGCCGATTGGGGCACGGCGATCCTGATGGAGGTCGCTACGGGCGAGATCCGTGCGATGGCGAACCTGACGCGGTACAGCGACGAGCGGGTCGTCGAGGATTTCAACTACGCGATCGGGATGAATCTGGAGCCCGGCTCGACCGAGAAGCTGGCTTCGCTCATTACGCTGCTCGACGATGCCGGGGCCAGTCTCGACGAGACGTACGATACCGGCGACGGACGGATCGTGATCGGCCGGGCCAAAGTGGTCGATTCGCATGCGTGCGGATTGCTGACGCTCAAGGGCGTTTTCGAGAAGTCGTCGAACGTCGGGTTCGCAATGGCCGTCAACAAGTATTACCGGGACGATCCGAAACGCTTCGTCGATCATCTTTGCAAGATGGGACTCGATCAGCCGCTCGGACTTCAGATCGCCGGGGAGCAGAAGCCCGTTATCCGGAAGCCCGGTGACAAGTGGTGGGACGGCACTACGCTGACGATGATGTCGTACGGTTATGCGCTGCGCCTCACTCCGCTCAAAACGCTGACTTTCTACAACGCCGTAGCCAATGGCGGAAAAATGGTCAGCCCGCTGCTCGTCAAGGAGCTGCGGCAGTACGGACAGACGCTGCGGACGTTCGGTGCGCGGACGATGGTTTCGTCGATCGCCTCGCGCGAGACGCTCGAGGAGGTGCGCGAGGCGATGCGGGGAGTCGTCGAGGAAGGAACGGCGCGCCGGATGCGGAGCCGGTATTATTCGGTCGGGGGAAAGACCGGCACGGCCCAGATCGCCATGGGACGCAGCGGTTACACCGACCGCAACGGCGGCCGCCATTATCTGGGCACTTTCGTGGGCTATTTCCCGGAAGACGATCCCAAGTACAGTTGCTTGGTCGCCGTAAAGACGTACAATGCGCCGGGGCATCGCCGCTATTATTACGGGGGTACGGTGGCAGGGCCGGTGTTCAAGGCGATCGCCGACCGGGTGTATGCGAAGAATACGGCTTGGCAGAAACCCGTTTCGGAAACGGGCGACAAGTCCGCGAAGAAGCCTTTCGTCAAGGCCGGCCGCGTCGAGCAGATGCGCGAAGTCGGTTACCGTTTCGATATTCCTTATGAGGGCCGTCGCCGCGAAAAGCCGTGGAAGGAGTTGGCCTCGATCGATTCGGCCGGAGCGGTCTATACGGAGTACGACGAGCGCGGCGGAACGGTGCCCTGCGTCGTCGGCATGGGGCTCAAGGATGCGATCTACCTGCTCGAGCGACAGGGAATGATCGTCTCGTTTTCCGGGGCGGGGACGGTTTTGAGCCAGTCCGTGCCTGCCGGCTCGAAGGCCCGGCGAGGACAGACGGTCTCGCTGATTCTCGGCGTGGAGCCGCTGCCCGAGGGGGAGACGGTCCGGCACGAGAAGACCCGCCGGACGGAATAGAAATTTTTGAGGGCCGATGCGCATCCGGGGGCAATCGGCCTGAGGCGCTCTTTCGGGCGCGGGCGCGTCCGTCGAGGAACCTTTCGGCGACGGAGGACTGCCGTGCGGGGCGATTTTACGAACGGCGGGAAGCCGAAAGCGCGGGTGGCTTGTTCGAAGGTTCGGCGGAAAGCGGTTGGTGCCGCCGATTCTCTGCGCGGTGCCGCTCTTGTCGGAGAAGCGGTCGGGACGGAAAAACGTTTTGCCGGTTCGGTCGGCGTTGCGGAATTTGTCGGCGGCGATGATTGGACGATAGATCTACACGGCGTTTTGCCTGTGCGCTTTCTGTTCGTTGTTGTCGCGTCGGATCGGGAGAGACCGTTTGTGCGCCGAACTTTTTTGTAAAAGGCCGGCGATAGCGTTATATTTGTGCGGTAATTGTTTTCGGGACCTTATGGGGAAACGGATGAAATATGCGGTATGGGCGGCGGTCGCGATGATTTTCGCGTTGCATGCGGCTTGTTTGCAGCCGTCGCGCTCCCGGCTTCTCCCTTGCGCCGGTCCTGTCGAGACGATTGCTGCGGCAGGGACGCTCGATGAATTGCACGAGCTGATCGTTTCCGCATGGGCGTGCGATTTGGTTCCGGCCGTTTGCGGATCGAACTCCGTTCAGGTCCATATTCCCGTTCTGAGGCTGCCGTCGCATGGGCGGGACGGCTGGCAGTGTCCGGTCCCGGAGCGTCCGGCGGAAGAGGGGCGCTCCGAAATTCTTTTCGCCGTTCAGCGTGTCTGTTGCGAGCGCTTCTGCGCCTCGCTCGCGCAAGCGGGATATTATGTCCTGGCCTTGCGGAAAATCATTATTTAGCCGGTTCGAGTTTCAGGCGAGCGGGACGCGTCTCCGATGCGGTTCCCTGCCGCAGGCATGGGCGGACTTTCCCGGGGAGTCCGTGCCGAAATGTCGTTTGGGTACGGTCGCGAATCGCAAGGGTATGCGGCCGGGCCTCCCGGGAATGTATTTATGAACCGACTGAATTTTGAAAAAATGGACAAGAAAAAATCGGAATCGATAGACGACGTGTTGTATGCCGTAACGGAGGGGCGGATCGTCCGCCGCAGGAAAAATCCGCTTCCGGCCTTGCTGATCGGCGTAGCCGGTGCCGGACTGGCGATCTGGAGCCTGACGGCTTCCTCTATGTCCGAGCATGAAAATCTGGCTTCCATACTGATGCTGCTCGGAGGGGGCGTCGCGCTGGTCGGACTGATCATGGCAGGCATCGCGCTCGCTTCCGGCTCGCCGGTCTACGAACCGACCGGCGAAAGGATCCGGCGCGGCAGCATCTATTACGACACGGCCCGGAAGCAGGAGCTGTGCGCCGCCCTCGAGGCGGGGGATGCGGATCGTCTCTCCCGGATTCCGCGCGGCGGATCCACGAGCGGAGTGCTGCTGACCCTGTATGCGACCGGTAGCGGCTCTTTCGCAATGGCTCAGGTACTGGAATATGTGCCGCACGCTTTCGAGCCTGTGACCGAGGTGGTCCTTTTCTCTGCCGAGCAAGGGCGTGCTGTGGCCGCTATGCTCTGAGGGTAGGGGCGGGACCTCGTCTTTTGATCCGGAGAAGAGGCGGATTCTCCGTTTGCTTTTCCTTAAACTACGGCGGCTGCGGCAGGAATTTTCTCCTGCCGCAGCCGCCGTAGCATGAGAAAATTGCCATGATCCGCGTTTTTGGGTTGAAAAAGCATTACTTTTGTACCTGTTCGGGGCGGTCCTAAGGGCGGAGAACAGGACGTACGGCGGCTTTCCCGTCGTTTCGTGTCTTGACCGGGTCCGCGTGCCAGCTTCGTCGCGAGCCCGGCGTTTCACGCCGGAAAATTCTTGTACGCCGCGCTTCGGTCGGCCGTGACGGAAGCGGGTATATTTTCAGGCTATGTCGCATCTCGATCCGCTGATATCCGATCTGGCGCTGATCCTCGCCGTGGCGGGAATCACGACGCTCCTTTTCAAAAGACTCAAGCAGCCCGTCGTGCTGGGCTATGTCGTAGCCGGCTTTCTGTGCAGCGGCAATTTCCTGCTCAAGGGAGTTTCCGATATGGCGAACGTCGACCTGTGGGCTCAGATCGGCATCATCTTCCTGCTTTTCTCGCTGGGACTGGAGTTCAGCTTCAAGAAGCTTGTCAACGTGGGCGGCCCGGCGTTGCTGACCGCGCTGGTCATCATCACGGGGATGATGTGCACCGGGTTCATGGCCGGCAAGCTGCTCGGCTGGACGTCGACCGACAGCGTTTTTCTGGGCGGCATGCTGTCGATGTCGTCGACGACGATCATCATCAAGGCGTTCGACGATTTGGGGCTGCGCAATCAGCGGTTTACGTCGCTCGTGTTCGGTGTGCTGGTGGTCGAAGACCTGTTCGCGGTCGTGCTGATGGTGCTCTTCTCGACGCTTTTCGCCCAAAGGGCGGTGGCCGATCTGTCCGTGTCGTGGCAGCTTTTCCGTTTCGTTTTCTTTCTGGTGCTGTGGTTCGTCGTGGGCATCTATCTGATTCCGACTTTCCTCAAGCGTATCCGGCGCTTCCTTAATGCCGAGACGTTGCTCGTCGTGTCGCTGGCTCTCTGTCTGGGCATGGTTGTCGTGGCGACCTACGCGGGGTTCTCGCCCGCCTTGGGCGCTTTCATCATGGGGTCCATTCTGGCCGGTACGACCGAGGCCGAGAGCATCGAGAAGATCACCGCTCCGGTCAAGGACCTGTTCGGAGCGATCTTCTTCGTATCGGTCGGCATGCTCGTCGAGCCTGCCGTGCTCGTGCAATACCTCGGTCCTATTCTGTTCCTGACGTTCGTAGTGGTGGTCGGGCAGATTTTCTATGCGACGCTCGGCTTTCTGGCTGCCGGGCAAAATCTGAAGGTTGCGATCCAGTCGTCGTTCTCGCTCGCGCAGATCGGCGAGTTTGCCTTCATCATCGCCTCGCTCGGACTGACGATGGGTGTCACCAGTTCGTTCCTTTATCCGGTGGCCGTGGCCGTCTCGGTCGTCACGACCTTCACCACTCCGTTCATCATCCGGCTCAGCGAGCCGGCTTACCGCTGGCTCGACCGGATCATGCCCGCGCATGTGAAGAGCCTGCTCAAGCGTTACGACGCCGGTACTCAGACCGTCAACACCGAGCGCGAGTGGATGAGGTTCTTGAAGAGGTCGCTGCTCAATATCGCGCTCTACTCGATTCTGCTGGGGGGCGTCGTCTGGATCTCTTCGAGCTACTACGCTCCTTGGATCGAGAGCAAGTTCGAGGGTTTCTGGGGCAAACTGATCGCGACGACGACGACCGTCCTCGTCATGGCTCCGCTGCTGTGGGCGCTCGCGCTGAGGCACCTCAGCAAACGGCTTTTCGTGCCGTTGTGGAACGATCCGCGATTCAATCACGGGCTGATCGTGACGCTCGTCGTGCTGCGAATTCTCGTCGCGCTGATGTTTCTGATGACGGTCGTGGCCCATTTGAGCACTTCCCGGTTCGGCTCGCTGATTACGTTCGCTCTGGTGCTGCTGTCGCTGATTCTGTTCTGGAAGCGGATCAAACGGCAGTTCCTGCGTTTCGAGAAGCGGTTCTTCGCCAATCTGAACGAGAAGGAACTCAGCACGGTCGTCCGTACGGCCGATTCGCAGGCGAAGCATCTGCATCTGGCCCGGCTGACCGTGTCGGGCGACAGTCCGCTGGTAGGCCGCAGCTTCGGACAGCTGAACCTGCGTTTGCGCTACGGCGTGACGGTCGTTTCGGTCCTGCGGGGCAGTCACCGTGTCAATGCTCCGCATGCCGAGACCGTTTTCATGCCGGCCGACCGGATTTCCGTCGTCGGTACGGACGAGCAGTTGCAGCAGTTCGCCCGTGCGGTCGAGGTGCCTCTGTCGCCGGTCGACCGCGAAGATGTGACAATGTACCAGTTTTCGGTAGGCGAGCGCTCGGTGCTGATCGGCATGACCGTCGCCCAGTTCGGCATGATGACGCGCGGAAGCTGTCTGATCATCGGTATCGACCGCAGCGACGGAACTTACGTCCGACCGCTCAGTCTGGTCCGTTTCCGCCCTTACGACATGGTATGGGTGGCCGGCGACAAGGAGTCGATCGACCGGGTGATCGCCGGAGCCGGGGAGCATGGGCCCAAGACGGTGCGCAAGGAAGCTCCGGAACACTCTCCGCGGGAGCGGTCGTAGGTCGGCCGTGCCGGGTCGCATTGTCGATAAGTTGTCGATTAAAAGGCGTCTCGTTTTGTATTTCTGCGTATGAAAACCCTACTTTTGTACATTGGATAAAAAGTGCAAGGCATGTTATTGAACGATCTTTTGAAAGCGGCGGACGTACTGGAGTCTGCGGGCGATTGTTCGGCGAACGTCTCGTCGCTCGAGTTCGACTCGAGGCGGGTGACTCCCGGCGCGCTGTTTTTCGCTACGCGAGGCACGCAGGCGGACGGGCATGCTTTCATCGAGGCGGCGGTCGGGGCGGGGGCCGTTGCGGTCGTCTGCGAGACGATACCCGCGCGGTTGGCCGAGGGAGTAGCCTATCTGCGCGTCGCCGACTCGTCGGTCGCGCTGGGACGCATGGCGTCCGCTTTCTATGGCGACCCGAGCCGGTCGCTCAGGCTGGTCGGCGTGACGGGGACCAACGGCAAGACGACGACCGCGACGCTGCTGTACCGCCTGTTCCGGAGCCTCGGCTATAAGGTCGGCCTGATCTCGACGGTGACGTACTGCATCGACTCCGATCGGCGCGAGTCGACGCACACGACTCCCGACAGCGTCCGGCTCAACCGGATGATGGCCGAGATGGTCGATCGGGGGTGCGAGTACTGCTTTATGGAGGTCAGCTCGCACAGCCTCGTGCAGCACCGCACCGAAGGGTTGCATTTCGCCGGGGCCGTGTTCACGAATATCACGCACGACCATCTGGACTATCACCATACGTTCGCCGAGTATATCCGCGCGAAAAAAATGCTGTTCGACGCGCTGGGAAAAGAGGCGTTCGCGCTGACGAACGCCGACGACCGCAACGGCGCGGTCATGGTGCAGAACACGAAGGCTTCCGTCAGAACCTACGGGTTGCGCACGATGGCCGATTTCCGCTGCCGCGTCGTCGAGATGCTGCTGGACGGCATGCAGCTCGATCTGGACGGCCGCGAGGTCTGGGTGAAGTTTCTGGGGCGTTTCAATGCCTACAACCTGACGGCCGTCTATGCGACCGCCTTGCTGCTCGGCGCCGACCGCGACGAGGTGCTGCGCACGCTGAGTGGCCTGGGTCCGGTGGACGGCCGTTTCGAATCGATCCGCTCGCACGACGGCGTGACGGCGATCGTCGATTATGCGCATACGCCCGACGCGTTGCAGAACGTCATCGATACGATCGACGAAATCAGGGGCAAGGACCGGAAGCTGTATGTGGTAGTAGGCTGCGGAGGCAACCGCGACCGGACGAAGCGTCCCGAAATGGCTCGCATCGCGGCCGACGGGGCCGATCTGGCCGTGCTCACCTCGGACAATCCCCGGAAGGAGGATCCCGAGGCGATTCTTGCGGAAATGAAGGCCGGGCTCGACGCTTCCTCGCGTTACCTCTGCATTGCCGACCGGCGCGAGGCGATCAAGGCGGCCGTCGCGCTGGCGCGGCCGGGCGACATCGTACTGGTGGCCGGCAAAGGACACGAGACCTATCAGGACGTCGGCGGCGTCAAGCATCATTTCGACGACCGCGAGGAGGTTCGCCGGGCGATGGGACTGGAATAGAAGAAACGGACTGCGACATGAAACGCCTTTTGCTTTTGCTCCCGCTTTTATGCACGGCCGTGGCGGCTCGGGACCCGAGCGCGCTGGGCATGCGCGTCGATACGATCGTCGCCGGCCGCGACACCGTGACCGGCGAGCGTCTTTCGGCCGTGCGGTACGGTTTTACTTCTCGGTATGCGGTTTCCGGTTTCGACGCCCGTCCCGAGGGCGATTGGGCGATCTGTCAGTTGAGCAAGCTGGCGCCGATGTGCAAGTATATCCAGTCTTTCGGCAAACTGATCGGGTGGGATATGCGTACGGGGGAAGTTCGCTGGGCGCAGGACGTTCGGTATCCCGGGGGAGGCGCATACCAGAACTCCGTGAGGCTTTGCGGAGACGTTCTGGTCCAATCCGACGGCCTCCGAAACCGGTGTTTCGATGCGACGAGCGGCGAGTTGTTGTCCGAGAACCGTTACGGACTGTATTATCTGAGCGATGCCGGCATCGCTTTGGGGTACGATAAAGTCCGGCCGCAGCAACTCAAGGGAATCGATTTGAGAACGGGAGAGGAGTTGTGGACGCGGGAATTGAAGTTTCATGGAGACCGGTGGAATCAGGTGATCGCGGGCGACTCGGCGGTTCTGATTTCCGCGGCAGGACTCCATTGGGTCGGTCTGTATTCGGGACAGGGGTGGGATCGTCCGTTGCGGACGTTCCGGAATTCGCTGAGCGATACGAAGCATCCCCTGACTTCCAATGTGATTCTCTCGGGTTCGATGCTTTCGGAGCCCGTTTTGTATCAGGCGTCCTGCGACAGTATGTTCGCATTCGATCTCCGGGGGAACGTTCTGTGGGCGACCCCGCTGCCCGATGGCAAGTCGGGCATATCGCGGATTTACGAGACGGATACTACGATTGTTCTGGTCAATAAAGGGGTGGCCGGCTCGGCGTACGGGCCGGTGCCTTACGGATTGGCATATATGGCGATTTTCGCCAAGCAAGACGGCCGGATGACGTTTTTCAAAGGAATCGGAGAGACAAAGGAAGACGCCGTCTACTTTTCGATTCCTTGGTCGGACGACCGCCTGCTGTTGGCGGGAAAAAAAAGAATAGCGCTTTACGCGAAAAACGGGGAATTGCTGGCCGAGAATACCTTGGCTACCGTTTCCGAGGGAGAAATCCATTCTATCTTTTCCGACGAGTGCGATTGGTTCGCTCCGGAGAGCGGGGGATTCCGGCCCGTAGTGGACCGAGAGGACGAGTGGGCGATCCGGACCGACGACGGATGGCTGGCCGTGCTTGACGATAGCCTGAGAATACGGCGACAGTACGTTACGGATGCCCTGATCTTTTGTTTCGCCCGTGTCGGCGATCTGAGCGTTTTGTACGACAAAGAGCTGACCCGTTTGGTGGGATCGGACGGGAAAGTCCGGGCGGAAATGAAGGTGGGCGTGCCGGTATCTCTGCATGCGCCGGTTTTGTACTGCATCATGGACCAGAACTCGCTGGTGAAAGTCGATCTGAGTCCGTCGCTCGGACGCGACTGGAACGATCCTGATCCTTTCGAAAAAGCGTTCGTCGCCGACAATCGATGGAATCATTAGAAAACGTGTAGTTTATGTTATACCATTTGGTCAAATATTTCTCGCAGCATTTCGACATTCCCGGCGTGGGGATGTTTCTCTCGCTGTCGTTCCGCGCGGCGATGGCGATCATTCTGGCGCTGACGATCGGCATGATTTTCGGCCGGAAGATCATCCGCCTGCTGCAGCGCCGACAGATCGGCGAGGAAGTGCGCAATCTCGGCCTCGAGGGGCAGCTTCAGAAACGGGGCACGCCGACGATGGGCGGTCTGATCATTCTGCTGTCGATTCTGGTTCCGATCCTCCTGCTGGGCGATCTGACGAACGTCTATACGCAGCTGATGATCGTCTCGACCGTATGGCTGGGGCTGATCGGCTTTCTGGACGACTACATCAAGGTGTTCCGCAAGCGGAAGGAAGGTCTCAGCGGCCGGTACAAGATCGTCGGTCAGGTCGGACTCGGCGTTATCGTGGGCTGCGCGATGTGGCTCAGTCCGCAGATCGTCGTCAAGGAGAAGCTCGAAGGCAAGTCGCCTCGCGCCCAGATCGAGTACGTGACCGAGAACGGCCAGAGCAGTCCGGTCTATGTGACGCCGGCCGAGAAAAGCGTCAGGACGACGATCCCGTTCGTCAAGAACAACGAGTTCGACTACCACTGGCTGATTCCGGGCGACGGTCCCCGCTCCGAGCGGTGGAGCTGGATCGCCTACGTGGCGGTCGCGATTCTGGTCATTACGGCCGTGTCGAACGGGGCGAATCTGACCGACGGACTCGACGGGCTGGCCTCGGGCGTGTCGGCCACGATCGTCGTGACGCTCGGCATATTGGCCTATCTGTCGGGCAACGTGATTTATGCCGATTACCTGAATATCATGTACATTCCGTCGAGCGGCGAGCTGGTCGTCTATGCGGCGGCCTTCGCCGGGGCGCTGTTCGGCTTCCTGTGGTACAACTGTTATCCGGCGCAGGTATTTATGGGCGACACGGGAAGCCTGGCCATCGGCGGGATCATCGCCGTGTTCGCGCTGCTGATCCGCAAGGAACTGCTGCTGCCGATCCTGTGCGGAATCTTCTTCGTCGAGAGCCTGTCGGTCATTTTTCAGGTCGGCTGGTTCAAATATACGAAAAGACGTTACGGCGAGGGCCGGCGCGTGCTGTTGATGGCTCCGCTGCATCACCACTATCAGAAAAAAGGATATTTCGAGTCGAAGATCGTCGTGCGTTTCTGGATCGTGCAGTTGCTGTTGGCGGCCGTTACGCTCGTTACGCTTAAAATCAGATAGCCATGCCGAAGATTGTCGTGTTGGGAGGAGGCGAGAGCGGCTGCGGGGCGGCCGTGCTGGCCCGCGTGAAAGGATTCGACGTATTCCTGTCGGATATGGGCGTTATCGCGCCCAAGTATAAAGCATTGCTCGCCGAATGGAACGTGCCCTACGAAGAGGGACAGCATACGGCCGGGCGGATACTCGATGCCGACCGGGTCGTCAAGAGCCCCGGCATTCCCGACAAGGCGCCGATGATGAAGGCGGTCCGCGAACGCGGAATTCCGGTCGTGTCCGAAATCGAGTTCGCCGCCCCGTACACATCGGCTCGCACGATCTGCGTCACGGGCAGTAACGGCAAGACGACCACGACGACGCTGACCTACGAGATTCTGCGTCGCGCGGGCGCGGACGTCGCTCTGGGGGGCAACATAGGCCGGAGTTTCGCGCTGTCGGTCGCCACGGAGCGGCGCGACTGGTACGTGATCGAGCTGAGCAGCTTTCAGCTCGACGGGTGCTACGATTTCCGGGCCGACATCGGAGTGCTGACGAACATTACGCCCGATCATTTGGACCGGTACGAGTACCGGCTGCAGAACTATGTCGACAGCAAATTCCGCATCCTGCGCAACCAGCGTCCGCAGGACTGCTTTATCTATTGCGCCGACGATCCGCTGACGCTCGAGAATCTGCCGAAGCATCCGCTCTCCATGCGGACGCTCCCGTTCAGCGTCCGGCGCGGCGATTGCGCCGCCGTGTTGCGCGACGGGACGATACGGGCCGAGGCTGCCGGCCGCCGGCTGGAAATTCCGGTTTCCGAGCTTCGGATCAAAGGGATGCATAACACATACGATGTGATGGCGGCCGTGCTGGCCGCTCTGTCCGCCGGGATCGAGCCGGACGCGATTCTGCCGACGCTCCGCTCGTTCGAGGGAGTCGAGCACCGGCTGGAGCCTTGCGGCGAGATCGACGGCGTCGAGTACGTGAACGACTCGAAGGCGACGAACGTCGATTCGGTATGGTACGCTCTGGAGAGCATGACGCGGCCGGTCGTGTGGATCGCCGGCGGAACCGACAAGGGCAACGACTATTCGAGACTGTACGATCTGGCCGGAGCGAAAGTCAAGGCGCTCGTCTGCATGGGCGTCGACAACGAGAAGCTGATCCGTGCCTTCGACGGGCGCATTCCCCGCATCGAGGACACGCACTCGCTCGACGACGCGATGGCTGCGGCGCGGGCTGCGGCTTCCTCCGGCGATACGGTGCTGCTTTCGCCGGCTTGCGCGAGCTTCGACCTGTTCAAGAATTACGAGGAACGGGGGCGTCAGTTCAAGGAGTGGGTGGCGACGCTCTCGCAGAAGCACCGTTGACGACAGCCGTGCCGGGGCTCGCCTTCCGGAGGCGGGAGGGCCGACGGGACGAAATGTCCGGATCGTGCGGACGGGGAGAATTTCCCGCATCCGGAGCCTCCCGGCGGAGCGGACGGGATGTGGTCCGGAGAAGCGGTGTCCCGGAGCGAGGCTTGCGGTCGTGCGTATTCGTCCGGGCCGTTTCTCGGTACGGACGGGGGCAGCGGCCCTGCCGAGGACGCGCATGAGGAATTAAAAGAGAACCGATGGAATGGAACTGAACGGGAATATCCGGAAAATGGAAACGCGGGGGCTTTCGGCCGAATCGGCCGAAAAGCCGGGGTTTTTCGACCGTTTTTTCGGGGGAGACCGCGTGCTGTGGGTGATTATCGCGATTCTGTCGGTCGCTTCGCTGCTCGTGATCTTCTCGTCGACGGCGTCGATGGCCTACCGTAAGGCCGGGGGCGACACGTCGCATTACTTTTTCGCCCAGTTGAAGTTCATCGTGCTCGGATTCGCCGCGATGATCGCGGTGCACCGACTCAACTACCAGCGCTATGCGCGGCCCCGGCTGCTGGCTCTGGTGTTCGTCGCCGCGCTGCTGTTCATGCTGCTGACCTTTTTTATCGGGGTCAACCTGAACAGCGCGTCGCGCTGGATTCGGATTCCGGTGATCGGCGTGACGTTCCAGCCTTCCGACTTCTTGCGCATCGCGCTGATAGCGATCCTCGCGCAGCAGCTGGCCAAGCGCCAGCGCTTCATCCATCGGATTCCGCTGCTTCCGGCGCTCACCGTGCGGGGCTGGCGCAAGAACCCCCGGAAAAATCTCGATATTCTCACGCAGACGACCCTTCCCGTGCTGGGACCGATCGCGATCGCCTGCGGGGCGATTTTCATGTCGAACTTTTCGACGGCGGCCATTACGTTCTGCACCTGCTGCATCATGCTTTACATGGGACGCGTGCGCGTGCGAGAACTGTGGCGTCTCGTCGCGCTGGTGGTCGTTGCGATGGTGCTGGCCGTTTCGTTCATGTACGTTTTCGACATCGGACGCTCGCACACCTGGGTCAACCGGCTGGGGATCGGTTCGCTGATCGGGGAGACGGAGCAGGTCGCCGAGCAGAGCGACGACGACAACCTGCAGCAGGAGCAAGCGCGCATCGCGATCGCCTCGGGCGGACTGCTGGGCAAGGGGCCCGGCAACAGCACCCAGCGCTCGAACCTGCCGCACTCCTATTCCGACTTCGCCTATGCGTTCATTGTCGAGGAATACGGCTTCGTGGGCGCCATGGGCATTTTGTTTTTGTACCTTTGCATTTTCTTCCGGGGCATCGTGACTTTCCGGCGGTGCGGAACGGCATTCCCGAGCCTGCTCGTGCTGGGGCTGTGCCTGATGATTACGTTTCAGGCGATCTGCAATATGCTCGTGTCGGTGTGCATATTTCCCGTGACGGGTCAGACGCTGCCGCTGGTCAGCCTCGGCGGGTCGTCGATCGTGTTCACCTGCGTGGCGCTCGGGCTGATTCTGGGCATCAGCCGTCAGGTCAAGGAGCAGTCGCTGGACCGGCCCCGGGGAGAGACGATGCTCGACTGAGCGGGCCGGCGGACGGATATTCCGAATCCGAAGCCCGGCCGGTCGGCGAATCGGCGATGGAGGGGAGAAAGGGGCCTGAATCCCGTTACGGCGGGACAGGTGGAGCGACGTCCCGGCCGGATGTCGGACGGGATTTTTTAATTCGATCTATCAAGTTGAAACGCAAAATGAGCGAGGAACGCAAATTGAAAGTCATACTGAGCGGCGGAGGCACGGGAGGCCATATCTATCCGGCCGTCGCCGTCGCTGAGGCGCTCGGACGCCGGCTGGGCGACCGTGTGGACGTCTTGTTCGTCGGGGCCGAGGGCAAGATGGAAATGGAGAAGGTGCCGGCGCTCGGCTATCCGATCGTCGGCCTGCCCGTGGCGGGGCTGCAGCGGCGGCTGACGCTGCGCAACCTGACCGTTCCGGCCAAAGTGCTCGCGTCGTTGGTTAAGGCCCGGCGGGTGATCCGCCGCTTCGGGGCCGATGTGGCCGTCGGCTTCGGGGGATACGCCAGCGCTCCGGTGCTGTGGAGCGCGCAGCGGATGGGCATTCCGACGCTGATTCAGGAGCAGAATTCCTATGCGGGCGTTACGAACAAGCTGCTCGCATCGCGGGCCCGGCGCATCTGCGTAGCTTACGAGGGCATGGAGCGCTTTTTCCCTGCCGATCGGATCGTGCTGACGGGCAATCCGCTGCGCGGCCGTTTCGCCGCTTCCGGGGACGCCGCCGCGCTGAAAGCCGAGGCGCTGGCCCATTTCGGGCTGGAGGCCGGCAAACCGGTCGTGCTGGTCGTCGGGGGAAGCCTCGGCACCCGGACGTTGAACGAGGCGATGAAGGCCCATGCGGATGAGATCGTGCGCGAGGGTCGGTTTCAGGTTATCTGGCAAACCGGGAAGTATTACGAACGGGAGATGGACGAGTTCATGCGCGGCCGCGATGCGCGCGGCATCTGGCGAGGGGCCTTCATCGAACGGATGGACTTGGCCTATGCGGCGGCCGACGTCGTCGTCGCCCGTTCCGGGGCAGGCACCGTCTCGGAGCTCTGCCTGGTCGGCAAGACGGTCGTTTTCGTGCCTTCGCCCAACGTGGCCGAGGATCATCAGACCAAGAACGCCATGGCGCTCGCGGATCGGGGGGCCGCGCTCGTCGTGCCCGACCGCGAGGCCGTCGCCCGGGTATTCTCCGAGGCCGGGCGGCTGCTGGCCGACGATGCGGTACGCTCGGAAATGGAAAAGAACATACGCGCGCTGGCCGTCGCCGACTCGGCCGACCGCGTGGCGGATGAAATACTGAAAGTCGTAAAACGATCGGAATGAAATACGGGAAAGTCTATTTTCTGGGCATAGGCGGAATCGGCATGAGCGCCGAGGCGCGCTATTTTCTGCACGAAGGCCGGCGCGTGGCCGGCTACGACCGCACGCCTTCGGAGCTGACGGCCGAGCTGCGGCGCGAGGGCGCCGAAGTGACCTATGACGAGTCGACCGACGCGATACCGGCCGATTTCCGCAGCAGCGACGATACGCTGGTCGTCTATACGCCGGCGATCCCCGAGGATCATCCGCAGTTGCGCTTCTTTCGCGACGGCGGTTTCGAGGTCGTCAAGCGCTCGCGGTTGCTCGGCGCGATTTCGGAGGGAAAGTACGTGATGGCCGTTGCCGGCACGCACGGCAAGACGACCACTACGACGATGGCCGCTTGGTTCAACCGTGTCGCCGGAGGAGGGGGCAGCGCTTTTCTGGGCGGCATATCGAAAAATTTCGGGAGTAATCTGGTGCTGGGACCCGGACCGCGCTTGGTCGTCGAGGCCGACGAGTTCGACCGCTCGTTTTTGCAGCTGCATCCCGATGCGGCCGTCGTGACGGCGGCCGATGCCGACCATTTGGACATTTACGGCACGCACGAGGCCGTGAAGGAGGCTTTCGCGCAGTTTGTCGCGCAGATCAAGCCCGGCGGAGCGCTGATCGTCAAGCGGGGAGTCGAGCTCGATCTGCGCAATCCGGAGATTTCGGTTTACCGGTACGGCTACGACGGGCCCTGCGATTTCTATGCCGACCGGATCCGCGTGCTCGACGACGGGCGGTATCGCTTCGATCTGGTTTTCCCCGACCGCAGGCTGGAGGAGTGTACGCTCGGCATTCCGGGGCGCGTCAACGTGGAGAATTGCGTGGCCGCCGCCGCGTTGCTCTGGGTTGCCGGGTTCGACGAGCGGAAGCTCCGCGAGGCGATCGCCTCGTTCTCGGGAGTCCGGAGGCGGTTCGATTTCTACGTCAACGAGCCCGGTCGGGTCTATATGGACGATTATGCGCATCATCCCAACGAGTTGCGGGCGGCGATCGGTTCCCTGCGCGAGATGTTTCCCGGCCGGAGGCTGACCGTCGTATTTCAGCCGCACCTTTACACCCGCACGCGGGATTTCTGCGAGGAATTCGCCTCGGCGCTTTCGCTGGCGGACCGGGTGCTGCTGCTGCCGATCTATCCGGCGCGCGAAGAGCCGATCGAGGGCGTCCGTTCCGAGATGCTGCTGCCGCTGCTGACCGTTCCCGCGCGCGTCGTGTCCAAGGACGGACTGCTCGATGCGATCCGGGACGAGAATCCGGAACTGCTCGTGACTTTCGGCGCAGGGGACATCGACCGCTTTTGCGGCCGGATCGCGGAGACGCTGTCCGTCCCGGGTCGGCCCGCCGCGAAAGCCGATTGAGAGATTTCCTGCGGTTCCCGGCCGGCAGACCGGAGATTTTCCGGCCCGAATTTCGCGGATACCGCGATTGTGCTTAATTTTGAACGGAACGAATCGGGTCTTCTTGCCGGAGAAGACCGGAACGAAAAATAGCGTCGTGTTTTGAAAAGGCCGCTCGTCATAACCCTGAACGTGCTTTCGTGGACAGCCATCCTCGTCTATCTGCTGCTGTCGTCGCGCTACACGCGCGAGCGGAAGCAGCAGAGACCGTGCCGCGAGGTGCGTGTCGTGGTGCTCGACAGCGCCGAGCGCGGGTTCATCACGCCGGCCATGGTACGGGGGTGGTTCGCCTCGGAAAAGATTCCGCTGGTCGGACGCGAGCTCTCGTCGATCAATACGCTCGAGCTGGAGCGTTTCGTCCGGCGGAGGGGATATGTCCGCTCGGCCCGCGTCTATGCGTCGATCGACGGCGTCCTGACGATCGAGATCGCCCAGCGGAAGCCCGTTATGCGATTCAATACCGACGACGGGTATAACTTCTATGTGACCGACGACGGTTATGTCCTGCCGCAGCAGAGACAGTTCTCCTGTTATGTCCCGATCGTGACGGGCCGTTTCGAGCTGCCGTTCCCCCGCGACTATGTCGGACCGCTCGACTCGCTGGCCGGAGGCGGCGAAAAAAAAGTAGAGAAAAATTATTTGTTTTTGGCTAAACTGATTAATTTTGTAAAATTCGTCGGTTATGATGACTTCTGGAACGCGTTCATCGTGCAAATACGCGTGAACGGCGCTGATCCTCAGACCGAAGGCGAGCCTCAGGTGGAGATCGTGCCCCGGGCGGGCGATCAGGTGATCGCGCTCGGAGGGATCGACGCGTATGAGCAGAAGCTCGACAAGCTGATGAGCTTTTACCGCAAGGCGGTGCTTTACGAGGGATGGGACCGTTACCGGTACGTGAATTTGAAATACAAGGATCAGATTGTCTGCGTCAAATAATATGGAAAACAGAGTGGAAAACGGAGATTACGTCGTTGCGATCGATTTGGGAACCAACACGGTGGTCACGGTCGTCGGTACGAAAGATGAGGACGGCCGGATCCGGATCGTGGACCGGGAGGTTTCCCCCGTGCAGGGGATGGGCATGGTCCGCGGCGAGATCAAGAACATCGAGCTTGTCTCGCAGAGCATCAAGGCAACCGTAGCGGCCATCGAGCAACGGCAGCAGATCCGGATCACGGAGGCTTACGCCGGCGTTTCGGGCCAGCATATCCGTTGCGTGAAACATCCGTACCATGTGTTCAGCCGGGGCGGCGAGATCCGTCAGGAGGACGTGCAGCATCTGCACGACAGCATGCGCAACGTGCCGGCTCCCGAGGGGGAAAAGATACTGCAGATCATTCCGCAGAGCTATGTCGTCGACGACGAGGAGGAAACCTCGAGCCCGGTGGGCACGTTCGGCACCAAACTCGCCTCGACGTTCAACATTCTGCTGGGCGACTCGACGGCGATCAGCCGGGTCGAGATGGCGCTCAAGCGCGGCGGAATCGCTCCGCTGGGCCTGTTCCTGAATGCCGTGGCTTCGGCCGAGGCGGTGCTTTCCGAGGACGAAAAGCAGGAGGGCGTCGCCGTGATCGACATCGGGGGCGGCACGACCGACGTGACCGTCTACGAGAAGAATATCATCCGCCATGTCGGGATCGTTCCGATGGGCGGTAACGTGGTCAATAAGGATATCCGCTCCTACGGAATACTCGAGAAGCACGTCGAGAGCCTCAAGACCCGTTACGGCGGGGCGATGCGCGAGAAGGCCCAGCCCGACAAGTTCATCACCACGCCCGGCCTGAGCGCGAAGGCGCCCAAGGAGATTTCGTGCCAGAATCTGGCCGCGATCATCGAAGCCCGCATGCAGGATATCATCGATTTCGCGGTCGAGGAGATCAAAAAGTCGGGATACCAGAACAAACTCTCCGCAGGCGTCGTACTGACGGGCGGGGGCGCGCAGTTACGCGATTTGGACGCGCTGTTCAAAAGCTATACGGGCATGGACGTCCGCGTGGCGGGCCCCGAAGCGGTGCTCGCGGCCGATAGTCCTGACGAGGCGACGGGTCCCGACATGTCGACGGCCGTCGGAATTCTGGCCAAGGCTTTCGCCGAAGACCGTCCGGCGCGTTCGGCCCGCCCGAAAGTTTCTTCGCCCCGTCCCGTTTCCGGTTCTTACGATGCGACCGAGCCCAAGGCCGGCGTCAGCCGGCAGAAGATCAACGATCTGTATCGGAACGACGCGGGAGCGTCCCGCTACGGACAGTCCGCTCCCGGCGAGTCCGTAGCGGAGGAGGAGTTCGAGCCGAAGAAGGCCAAGAAGCAGAAAGGAAGCCGGGGACCCGGATTTTTCTCCAAGATCAAGGAGAAAATGATCAACATGTTCGACGAGGAGATCGACGATAACGAGATTTAGTACGCACGTTGCGGAGGCCTGCTCCGAAGCGTGCGGCACAATATATTGACGGAAACAGAACAAAACGAAGCGGAAACGATATGCCCGAGGTAGATAAGATCATCGATTTTGAGATTCCGAAACTTTCCCCGTCCATTATTATGGTGACGGGCGTCGGCGGCGGCGGAAGCAATGCCGTCAATCACATGTTCGAAATGGAGATTGCCGACGTGTCGTTCATGGTGTGCAATACGGACCCTCAGGCGTTGCGCAACAGTCCGGTGCCGGTCAAAGTGCGCTTGGGCCAGAACGGGCTCGGAGCGGGCAACAATCCCGAGAAAGGACGGCAGGCGGCGCTGGAGAGTCTGGACGAGATCGTCGAGATTTACAAGCGCGAGGGGACGAAAATGGTCTTCATCACGGCCGGAATGGGCGGCGGCACGGGTACGGGAGCTGCTCCGGTCATTGCGAAAGCGGCCCGCGAACTGGGGATTCTGACTGTCGCGATCGTGACGATTCCGTTCAAGACCGAGGGGCCGAAGCGGATGAAGCAGGCTTATCAGGGTATCGACGAGCTGCGGGAGTGCGTCGACTCGTTGCTGCTGATCAACAATGAGAACATACAGGAGATTTTCGGCAAACTGACGCTGACCGAGGCGTTCCACAAGGCCGACGACATTCTGGCCACGGCGGCCAAGGGCATCGCCGAAGTCATCACGCGCGAAAACACCGTCAACGTGGACTTCGCCGACGTGCAGACCGTGATGACCAACAGCGGCGTCGCGCTGATGGGTTCGGGACGCGCGTCGGGCGAGGACCGGGCGATGGCGGTGGCCAACATGGCGCTCGAGTCGCCTCTGCTGAACCATAACGACATTGCCGGAGCGAAGAACATACTGATCAACATTACTTCGGGCGAGGAGGAGATCACGCTCGAGGAGACGTACATGATTACCGAGTACATTCAGGAGCGCGCCGGAAACAACGCCGACATCATCTGGGGCGCCGGCAAGGACGACTCGCTGGGCTCCGACATCGAGGTGACTATCATTGCGACCGGTTTCGACTACAACCAAATGAATATGGTGTCGTATTCGCCCCTGCAGGGCTATAAGGACTCGCTGCGCAAAAGCGTGCCGACCGAGGAGCCCGGGATGCAGGCGGAGCAAGAGGAACCGTCCGTCGAACCGGAGGCCCGCGAGCCGGAAGGTCCGTTCAAGACTCGGATCCGCAAGCCGGTCGCTCCGGCGGCGCAGCCGTCGGCTCCGGAAGCGCCCCGCCCGTTCGAACGGCCCGCTCCGAGACCGGCCGCGCCTCAGGCGCAAAATCCTTTCGCCGCTCCGGTCGCTCAGCAGACGATCGCTTCGAAGCGCGACAAGGAGTCCGATATCGATATCGACGAGCTGGAGAACCGTCCGGCTTTCGTGCGTCGTAACGTGAAGTTCGTCAAAGACAATTCGGCGGAGGGAGGACGCAGCTCGCGCGTGGCTCTCAAGGACGATAGCGCGCCGAGCGACAAGACCCAGAACAGCTCGCTGTTCGATTAGCGCGGCGTTTCGTCGTCCGAGCCGCGAACCGCGACCGAACGGATGAGTCGGGGGCGGGTACGGCCGGAGACCGGGCGTACCCGGCGGCGTTCCGATCATATTTCATACCGAAGCCTTGATGGAGTGTATCATACAAACCGTGATGTTTCGCCCGTTTACGGGCCACGACGTTGCCGTGTCGATCGTCATCGCGGTGCTGCTCGGCTGCTCCGCGCTGGTATCGGGTTCCGAGACGGCCTTTTTCTCGCTGACTCCGCGTAACATCGCTCAGCTCAAGACGGGTCGCAGCCGCAGCGGCCGGGCGATCCTGAAGTTGCTGTCGGTGCAGGAATATTTGCTGGCCACTATTCTGATCGTTAATAATCTGGTCAATATCTGCATCGTGATCCTGTCCAACGGACTGATCGATTCGCTGACGGATTTCGGCGGAGCGGCCGGGCTAGAGTTCGTCGTCAAGACGGTCGTCGTGACGTTTCTGCTGCTGCTTTTCGGCGAGATCATGCCCAAAATATTCGCGTCGTACAACCCCTTGCGCGTTGCCCGGATGACTTCGATTCCGCTTCTTTTGCTCAAGTCGGTCTTCCGTCCGCTGGCTTATGTGCTGATCCGTTCGGGAAGCTACATCAACGAGAGCGTGGCCAAGAAGCGGGTCAATATTTCGATCGACGAGCTGTCGAACGCCATCGAGATGACCACCGACCAGACCGTCGAGGAAAGACGGATGCTGTCCGGCATCGTCGGTTTCGTGCATACCGAAGTCGTCGAGATCATGAAGCCTCGCGTCGATATCGTCGCGCTCGATCTGAAGGACGATTTCGCCGAAGTCCGCCGCGTGATCATAGAGTCGGGCTTCTCGCGGATTCCGGTTTGCGAGGAAGGGATCGACGACGTGAAAGGCGTGCTTTACGTAAAGGACATGCTGCCCTATATTTCGCACGGCGACGACTTCGAGTGGCAGCACCTGATCCGCCGCGCCTATTTCGTGCCTGAGCATAAGAAGATCAACGATCTGCTCGAAGAGTTCCAGAACAACAAGATTCATATGGCGATCGTCGTCGACGAGTACGGGTCGACGCTCGGTCTGGTCTCGCTGGAGGATATTCTGGAAGAAATCGTCGGCGAGATTTCGGACGAGTCCGACATCGAGCAGTCGTTTTACACGAAGTTGTCCGAGAATACCTATCTGTTCGACGGCAAGACGCATCTGAACGATTTCCTGAAGGTGCTTTCGTTCGATGAAGACTATTTGGACGAGGCGAAAGGCGAAGCCGAGACGCTGGCCGGACTGATGCTCGAGATCAGGAAGGATTTTCTGCGCCGGGGCGAGACGCTCGCGTATCGCCGGCTGACTCTCCGTGTCGACGCGATGGACGGTCGCCGGATCGATAAGATACGGGTTACGGTCGCCGACTCGGAGGATTGAGCCCGAGGATCGCGGAATATTCTGGCGGACCGTATGCCGGCCGAGTGCCGTAAAACGATGCGCATGCCGGAGCAGGTTGCCTTTCGAGCCTGAGAAACCGATTTTCCCCTGTCTCTTAATTCCATGTTCCGTAATAGCCGCTGAGGCTTATTTGTCGGGCGGTTTGTTCGACAGCCGTTTCCCCTGTGGCCGGTTCGGCAGGAGTCGTGCGGCGCATGCCGGCGCAGGAACAGGCCGAAATAAGAGCGGACAGGCCCGACGACCTGTCCGCTTCCGAATGTGCCCGCTCGGAGACGCGTTCTCTCGCCTGCTTCGAGGATGCGCCCGTCCGCTTCCGTACACGGCGTGCGCCCGAAGGACTCGCGGAACCGCTCCGGCGACAAGCCCCGAGTGGCTATCTATATCTTGTTTTTGATATCCTGATATTCCACTTCGAGCCCTTTCTCGTAGAGCTTCATTGCCCGCCGGCTCATGCCCATGCTCGAGAAGCCCCCGTCGTGATAGAGATTCTGCATCGTAACCTTGCGCGTCAGGTCGGAGAACAGCGTGAGCACATAGCCTGCGCAGTCGTCGGCCGTGGCGTTGCCCAGCGGCGAGGTCCGGTCGGCGAAATCCATCAGGTCGCCCATTCCCATGACGCCGCTGCCGGCCGTCGTCGGGGTGGGCGACTGCGAGACCGTATTGATGCGGACGTGCTTCTCGCGGCCGTAGATATAGCCGAAGCTGCGGGCGATCGACTCGAGCAGCGCCTTGGCGTCGGCCATGTCGTTGTATCCGTAGAGCGTGCGCTGGGCGGCGATATACGTCAGCGCGACGATCGACCCCCAGTCGTTCAGCGCGTCTTTCTTGCGGGCCACCTGAATGACCTTGTGGAACGAAATGGCGGATATGTCGAGCGTCTTGGCCAGATAATCGTAGTCCAGATCGTCGTATTTGCGTCCTTTTCGTACGTTGAGGGACATGCCGATCGAATGGAGGATGAAATCGAACTTGCCGCCGAAGTGCTCCATGGTCCGGTCGATGAGGCGTTCCAGATCGGGCACGCTCGTGGCGTCGGCCGGTACGACGATCGTGCCGCACTGCTCGGCCAGTTGGTTGATCGTGCCCATGCGGATCGATACGGCCGTGTTCGTCAGCACGATCTCGGCTCCCTCCTCAACGGCGCGCCGGGCCACTTTCCATGCGATGGAATTCTCGTTCAGGGCGCCGAAAATCAGCCCCTTCTTCCCTTTCAGCAAATTGTAAGACATATTTCCTAATCCTTTTAGTCGCGGGCAAAGGTAGCGAAATATGCCAAACTGCCAAAAGCCTATTGCGGTACGAAGATATAGGTGATGGTCCCGCTCTGACGGTCGGCGGCCGAGCCGTCGACATTGAACCGGGAATTGCGCGCGGCCGTGACGGCCGTCTCGTTGATGCAATTGCTCGACGTCGTGGTCTCCTTCAGCGAGGCTGCCGTTACCTTGCCGTTGCGGTTGACGGTGATCGCTACGGTGACCTCGCCTCCTCCCTCGCACTGGTAGGCCGGCGTGTGCAGGTAGACGTCCGTCCGTCCGGGCAGCGAGTAGGAGACCAGCACGCGTCCCTTCTGCTTCACGCCGCTCGGCTTTTCTCCGTCCTTGGCTTCCCGCTGGGCCTTGTGCCGGGCGATCATTTCGCGCTCCTCGCGGCGGCCCCGCTCGAACGCCTCGCGCGAGGCCTGCATTCTGCCCCGGACGGCGGCGGCTTCCTCGTCGAGGCTCTCCATGAACTCTTCGGTCGCTTCGGAAAGGTTTCCCGACGACGCGCTCCGCTCTCCGACCGACTCGTTGCGGCCGTTCTCGTCCGAGACCAGATTCCTTACGTCGCGATAGTCGCTGCGCTCGTCCCGCTGCTCGGGCTCCTGCTCTTCGGGAAGAGCCGCCTGCAGATCGGTCAGGTCCATGTAGATCGTATTGTAGGTGACGCGCTGCTGGAGAACGATTTTGGCCGAAACGAACACGATACCGAACGCCAGGTAGGCAATGACCATGCAGCACAGCCCGACCCGGTGCTCGTAAGCCCATGAGCCCGCGTCGAACGGGCGTTTCTCGAAAGGCAGCGGAATGCGTGCCCGGGGCTGTCGGGGAGGCTGCGGACGAGGCGTTTGTGACGGTTTTGTCTCTCGGTCCATCGTTTGCTATAAAAGTCGAACAAAAGTACGATTTCTTTCAAAAAATTCATACCTTTGCATTTAAAATAATTTTTCGATATAGCATGTCGCACAAACAGAGAACATTAAAGGCTCCGGTTGTTTTCCGAGGAAAGGGACTGCATACGGGGCTCGATGTTACGATGACTATTAACCCGGCCGACTCCGGCTGCGGAATACGTTTCCGTCGAATCGATCTGGAAGGGCAGCCCTTCGTCGACGCGCTGGCGGAGAACGTAGTCGATACCTCGCGCGGAACCACGATAGAAAAGAAAGGCGTCCGGATAGGGACGATCGAGCATGTGATGGCGGCCCTGTGGGGTTCCGGCGTCGATAACGCGCAGATCGACATCGATGCGCCCGAAACCCCGATTCTCGACGGCTCGGCTCTTCCTTTCGTCGAGGCTATCGCTTCGGCGGGAACCGTCGAGCAGCCGGCCGACCGCGTCTATTTCCATATCACCGAGAAGACCGTTTATTCCATTCCCGAGCGCGGCGTGGAGATCGTCGCCTATCCCGACGACGAGTTTTCGGTCAACGTGAACGTCGATTTCAATTCCAAGATCATCGGGAATCAGTACGCGCGGCTCGACCGCATGGAGGATTTCGCCGAGCAGATCGCACCGTGCCGCACGTTCGTTTTTCTGCACGAACTGGAGCCTCTGATCAACAACAATCTGATCAAGGGCGGCGATTTGGACAACGCGATCGTTATCGTCGAGAACCGTATTTCGGACGAGGAGCTCGACCGTCTGTCGAAAATATTCGACAAGCGCGACGTGCAGGTCAACGAGGGTTATCTGAACAATCTGCGGCTGCGTTTTCCGAACGAACCTTCGCGGCATAAGCTGCTCGATATGATCGGCGATCTGGCGTTGATCGGGCAGCGCATCCGGGGACGCATCGTGGCCTACAAGCCGGGCCATGCGGCCAATACCGAGTTCGCGAAGATGATCCGCAAGGAGATCAAACGAGGCGGAACGCGCCCGATGTTCCGGATCGATCCGGCAGCCAAGCCTCTGTACGACATCAACCAAATCAAGCGCCTGTTGCCTCACCGTCCCCCGTTCCTGCTGGTGGACAAGGTGATGCATCTGGACAGCGAGCATGTGGTGGGGTTCAAGAACGTAACGATGAACGAACCGTTTTTCGTCGGCCATTTCCCCGACGAGCCGGTGATGCCGGGCGTGCTGATCGTCGAGGCGATGGCTCAGTGCGGCGGCATTCTGGCGCTCAGCTCCGTGCCCGACCCGGAGAACTATTCGACCTATTTCCTGAAGATCGACGGCGTGAAGTTCCGCGACAAGGTGGTGCCGGGCGATACGCTCCAGTTCGAGCTGACGCTCGCCGAGCCGATTCGGCGCGGCATCGTGCTGATGGAGGCCAAGGCATTCGTCGGCAACCGCTTCGTTACCGAGGCCCTGCTGATGGCGCAGATCGCCAAGAACAGGGTCGGTTAGTCGGAAACGGCATATTTCAGACAGAGTAATCATTTAATCCAAACCGGTATGATAAGCAAATCAGCTCATATTTGTGAAGGTGCAAAGTTGGGAAAAGACGTGACCGTCGAACCTTTTGCATACATCGCTGCCGACGTCGAGATAGGCGACGGCTGCTGGATCGGCCCGGGTGCCGTGATTCTGGACGGCGCGCGTCTGGGAAAGAACTGCAAGGTGCATACGGCGGCTGTCGTGGCCGGTCTGCCTCAGGACCTGAAGTTCAAGGGCGAGTATTCGACGGCCGTGGTCGGCGACAATACGACGATTCGCGAGTGTGCAACGATCAGTCGGGGCACGGCGGCCAAGGGTGTGACCAAGGTCGGAAGCAATACGCTGATTATGGCTTATGTGCATGTAGGACATGACTGTACGGTCGGGGACAACTGCGTACTGGTCAACCGCGTTTCGCTGGCCGGCGAGGTGGAAGTGGGCGACTGGGCGATTCTGGGAGGCCACTGCGCCGTGCATCAGTTCTGCCGTATCGGCGAGCATGTGATGCTGAGCGGCGGGTCGCTCGTGAGCAAGGACGTGCCGCCGTTCGTGAAGGCGGCCCACAATCCGTTGTCGTTCGTCGGAGCGAACTTCATCGGTCTCCGCCGCCGGGGATTCACGGCCGACAAGATCAACGAGATTCAGGAGATGTTCCGTATCCTGTTCCAGTCGGGCTACGCTTACTCGCGCGCCTGCGAGGTGGTCGAGACGCAGATGCCCCGCACGCCCGAGCGCGATCTGGTGCTCGACTTCATCCGCTCTTCGAAGCGCGGCATCCTGAAGCCGTTCAATCCGAAAAAGCAGAACGACGAAGTCGAGTAGGCGTTTTTCGGCGAAGCGTCGTTTCCGTTGAGCCGTATTTCGGATACGTATGACGGGGCCGGGAAAACGAAATGCTGGCTGTTTCAGCGAAAAATGACGCGAAAATATTGCAGAGGCCGAAAAAATAACGTATATTTGCATCGAGGCATCAATATCAAGGGAGGGGGACGGGCAGTCCCCCCCTTTTGTTGAATGAGCGGGCCTGCGGAAAAGTCGTCGGGCCCCGAACGGACGAAAACGGTATGGATACGGAACGCATACGCGAGATCGCAGAGCAGGCGCTGTCGGGAACCGACCGGTTCGTCGTCGGAATCCGGCAATTGCCTTCCGACGAGATCGAGGTGACGATCGACAGCGATACGACCGTCGGAATCGACGACTGCATCGCCCTGAGCCGCGCCGTGACCGGGGCGTTCGACCGCGACGCGGAGGATTTCGCCCTGACGGTCGTTTCGGCGGGAATCGGGCAGCCGCTCGTTTGCGAGCGCCAGTACCGCAAGATGGTGGGGCGCGAAGTCGATGTCGTTTTGCGTGACGGTCGCAAGTTGACGGCCGAGGCGAAGGCGTTCGACGGCGGGGCTTTGACGCTGGCTTATGCCGAAAAGGTAGCCGTCGAGGGAAAGAAGCGCCGCCAGAGCGTGATCCGCGAGGAGACGATTCCGCTCGATGCGATCAAGAGGACGGCGGAGCACCTGAATTTCAGGTAGCGCGCCTGTAGGACGAAGAGATATTGAACTTAAAATATTACGGATAGCGGTCGCGTCGGTTCGGCAGCGGGCCGGACGCGAGCCGGAAAATCTCACATTGACACATGGATAATCTCAATCTCGTAAGCACTTTCGCGGAATTCAAAGAGCTTAAAAACATCGACAAGAGCACGATGATCGGCGTTCTCGAGGACGTTTTTCGTCATTTGCTGATCAAGACCTACGAAACAGACGAGAACTTCGACGTGATCATCAATCCCGAGAAAGGGGATCTCGAAATATGGCGCAACCGCACGATCGTCGAGGACGGGACGGTCGAGAACCCGAACCAGCAGATCTCGCTTACGGATGCCCGCAAGATCGACTCCACGTACGAAGTGGGCGAGGAGGTGGCCGAGGAGATCAAGCTCGCGGACTTCGGCCGTCGCGCCGTGCTGTCGCTCCGACAGAACCTGGCCTCCCGGATCATGGACCTCGAGAAGGCCAACCTGTTCAACAAGTATACCGAGAAGGTCGGCGAAATCATCACCGGCGAGGTCTATCAGGTGTGGAAGAAGGAGATACTGGTATTGGACGACGACGACAACGAGTTGGTGCTGCCCAAGTCCGAGCAGATTCCGAGCGACTTTTTCCGCAAGGGCGAAAGCGTGAAGGCGATCGTCGCCCGCGTCGAGATGAAGAACAATTCGCCCTACATCGTGCTGTCGCGTACGGCTCCCGAGTTCCTCGAACGGCTGTTCGAGATGGAGGTTCCCGAAATCTACGACGGCCTGATTACGATCAAGAAGATCGTCCGCATACCCGGCGAACGGGCCAAGGTGGCCGTCGAGTCGTACGACGACCGGGTCGATCCGGTCGGCGCCTGCGTGGGCATGAAAGGTTCGCGCATCTACTCGATCGTCAAGGAGCTGCGCAACGAGAATATCGACGTCGTGAACTGGACGTCCAACAGCCAGCTGCTGATCCAGCGGGCGCTGAATCCGGCGAAGATCTCCTCGATCAATCTCAACGAGGAGACCAAGACGGCAGCCGTCTATCTGAAGCCGAACGAGGTGTCGCTGGCGATCGGGAAGGGCGGCCTGAATATCCGTCTGGCCAGCATGCTGACCGGCTACGACATCGACGTGTACCGCGAGCTGGAGGAAGAGGACGTGGCGCTGGACGAGTTCAAGGACGAGATCGACGAGTGGATCATCGATCAGCTCAAGGGAATCGGCTGCGATACGGCCAAGAGCGTGCTGGAGCTTTCGGTAGAGGATTTGGCTAAGCGGACCGATCTGGAGGTCGAGACGGTGCAGGAGGTCGTGAATATCCTCAAGTCGGAGTTCGAATAACGAACACGTCGCCGGACGGAGCGCATGCCGTGCCGCTCTGTCCCGCGAGCGATCCGTCCGGCGCACGGCCGAGGCCGAGAGGCGCGCGATGAATACAAAGGTAATACCGAAGAAAAACAAGGAAATATGCCAAATGCAAGAAGACTGAGACTCCATCAGGTTGCAAGAGAGTTGAAAGTAGGACAGACGACGATCATCGAGTTTCTGGAGAAGAAGGGTGTCAAAGTGGAAAACTCGCCCAGCTCGATCATCGAGCCGGCGGTCTATGCCATTCTGGACAAGGAGTTCGGAGGAAACAAGAACATCGAGAAAGTGAATATCCGCGAGAAGATCGCCCTGAAGCACGAGGCGGTTTCGCTGGGTACTCGTAAGGGATCGGACGGGGCGTCCGAAGAGGAGTCGGGCTTCAAGAGCGAGGTATTTGTCAAAAGCGGTGTTATCAGCGTCAAGGACGAAGTGGCGGCGATGAGCACGCCGAAGATTTTGGGCAAGATCGATCTGTCGGGCGGCCGCTCGGGGCGTTCGTCGTCGTCGGAGAAAAAACCTGAGTCTCCGAAAAAGCCTGCTGCCGCTCCTGAAATATCAGCGTCTTCCGCCCCGGCGGCCGATGTCAAGCCGGTCGAGCCGTCGCAGCCGGTCCGGCAGCCGGTCGTCGTTGCCGAGCAGCCGGCTCCGTCGCCTCGGCCCGAGAAGATGGTGACGGCTCCGGTCGTGGTGCAGAGCCAGACTTATGACGAGCGGGTCGCAGCCGATCAGAGCAACTTGTTCCGGCCGGAAGAGGGAGCCCGCCTGTCGGGTCCCAAGGTGCTCGGCAAGATCGACGTGCAGTCTTTCGAGAAAAAGAAAGGGGAGGACGGCCATCGCCGGCGCGAGAAGCGCAAGCGCATTACTAAGGATAAGGTCGATATAACTCAGAAGCAGAATCAGACGGCTACGGCCCGGCCCGACGGTCGTCCGAAGTCTCAGGGAGGCGGCCCGTATTCGTCGCAGGGCGGCTCCCAGCACGGTCCGAAATCCGGGCTGCGCGACAGGAAAAAGGGCAAGTCCGTGAAACCGGTCGTCAAGACGGAGATCAGCGACGAAGAGGTACAGAAGCAGATCAAGGACACGTTGGCCCGGCTGACGTCGAAAGGCTCGAAGTTCAAGACGGCCAAGCATCGCCGCGACAAGCGCGAGGCCGTGTCGGCCCGCCTGAGCGAGGAGATGGAGCGTCAGGAACAGGAGAAGAACGTGTTGAAAGTGACCGAATTCGTTACGGTCAGCGAGCTGGCGACGATGATGGACGTGTCGGTGACCGACGTCATAACGGCCTGCATGAATCTCGGACTGATGGTGTCGATCAACCAGCGGCTCGACGCCGAGGCTTTGGTCGTCGTGGCCGAGGAGTTCGGGTTCAAGGTCGAGTTCGTGGCCGTCGAGATACAGGAGGCGATCGACACCGAGGAGGACAGCGAGGAGGACCTCGTGCCGCGTCCTCCGGTGGTGGCCGTGATGGGACACGTCGACCACGGCAAGACCTCGCTGCTCGACAATATACGCAACGCCAACGTGATCGCCGGGGAGGCCGGCGGAATCACGCAGCATATCGGCGCTTACAGCGTGAAGCTCGACGACGGGCGGCGTATCACGTTCCTCGATACGCCGGGCCACGAGGCTTTCACGGCCATGCGTGCTCGCGGAGCGAAAGTGACCGACGTGGCGATCATCATCGTTGCGGCCGATGACAATGTGATGCCGCAGACCGTCGAGGCGATCAACCATGCCACCGCCGCCGGCGTGCCGATGGTATTCGCGATCAACAAGATCGACAAGCCGGGGGCCAATCCCGAAAAAATCAAGGAGGAGCTTTCCGCGATGAACTATCTGGTCGAGGACTGGGGCGGCAAGTACCAGTCGCAGGAGATTTCGGCCAAGAAGGGTATCAATCTCGACAAGCTGCTCGACAAGGTGCTGCTCGAGGCCGAATTCCTCGACCTGAAGGCCAACCCGAACCGCAAGGCGCAGGGCGTCGTCATCGAGTCGACGCTCGACAAGGGGCGCGGCTACGTGGCTACGGTGCTCGTGCAGAACGGAACGCTGCGCGTCGGCGACGTGATGCTTTCGGGCGTCTACACGGGCAAGGTCAAAGCGATGTTCAACGAGCGGGGTACGCGCGTGACGGAGGCTCCGCCTTCGACGCCCGTGCTGGTGCTGGGGCTGAACGGCGCGCCGCAGGCCGGCGATACGTTCAATGTCATGGACGACGAGCGTTCGGCCCGCGACATTGCGAGCAAGCGCGAGCAGCTGCAGCGCATGCAAGGATTGCGTACGCAGAAGCATATTACGCTTGATGAAATCGGCCGGCGTATCGCGATCGGCAACTTCAAGGAGCTGAATATCATTATCAAGGGCGACGTAGACGGCTCGATCGAGGCGATGGCCGACTCGTTGATCAAACTGTCGAAGGACGAGGTTCAGGTCAACGTGATTCACAAAGCGGTCGGCCCGATCTCCGAATCGGACGTGTTGCTGGCCGCTGCCAGCAATGCGGTGATCGTCGGATTCCAGGTCCGTCCGTCGGCAGCCGCCCGCAAGCTGGCCGAGAAGGAGGAGATCGAGATTCGCCTCTATTCGATCATTTACGATGCGATCAACGACATCAAGGACGCTATCGAGGGCATGCTCGCGCCGGTGATGAAAGAGGAGATCGTCTGCTCGGTCGAGGTCATGGAGACGTTCAAGATCACGAAGGTCGGCACGGTGGCCGGCTGTCTGGTCCGCGAAGGCAAGATCACGCGCAATACGAATATCCGCGTGATCCGCGACGGCATCGTCGTCTATACGGGCAAGCTCGGGTCGCTCAAGCGTTTCAAGGACGACGTGAAGGAGGTGACGACCGGTCTGGAATGCGGTCTGAACATCGAGAACTACAACGATGTCCGCGTGGGCGACATTATCGAGGGCTACGAGCAGGTCGAGGTGAAACGCAAGTAGACGCACGCTCGGAGAGATATCTTTCCGTTACGGTTATTCCGCCGGCTTTTGTCAGAAAGCCGGCGGAATTTTTTCCTGTTTCGCCGGAAAGACTGTCCCGCCTTCATTCGCAAGGGGCCGGCAAGAGATCGGCGGATTTCCTGCGCGAGGCCGACCGCGGCTTGTGTTGCGGATACCGTACCCTTTTCAGAAGCTTGAATCGGGAGCCGAAAACCGGTCTCGTTCCGTTGCCAAGATTCGGGAGAATTTCCTGTGCGGAATCGCTGCGGCTTATGTCCGATGCCGTATTCTGTCGAAGGGCTTGGACTGAGCGGGGAGGCTTCATTGCCAAGATTCGGGAGAATTTCCTGCGCGGAATCGCTGCGGCTTATGTCCGATGCCGTATTCTGTCGAAGGGCTTGGACTGAGCGGGGAGGCTTCATTGCCAAGATTCGGGAGAATTTCCTGTGCGGAATCGCTGCGGCTTATGCCCGATGCCGTATTCTGTCGCAGGAATTGGACCGTATGGTCGAGGGTCCGTCCTGATTTTGCGGGAAGGTTTTCTGCGTTCACGCTATACGCGGCGCACGATATCGATAAACGAAAACACCGCCCGCGTCCGGCTCTCGTTCGGCGGAAGGATGAATTCCGGTTTCGGTTCGGGACCGGTCATGGGGAAAGCGAAGGACGTTACATCCGGCTGATGCGGGCGACGGGCGAGATGTCCATCGGAGCGAATTCGCCTCGCTGATACTTGAAATAGCCGGTTACGGCGATCATTGCCGCATTGTCGGTCGTGAACCGGAACTCGGGCAGGAACGTCCGCCAGCCCCGCTTGCGGCCCTCTTCCGCGATCGCTTCGCGCAGTCCCGAGTTGGCCGAAACGCCTCCGGCGATCGCTATGTCGCGGATATCGTACTGCTTGGCCGCCTTCGTGAGCTTGGCGAGCAGAATGTCGATGATCGTCGCTTGCAGCGAAGCGCACAGGTTTGCTTTGTTGTCGTCGATGAAACGCGGGTCTTCGTGCATCCGGTCGCGCAGGAAGTAGAGGAACGACGTTTTCAGCCCGCTGAAGCTGTAGTTGAATCCGTCGACCGACGGTTTGGCGAACTTGAACCGCTTCGGGTCGCCTTCCTTGGCCAGTCGGTCGATCACCGGGCCGCCGGGGTAGGGAAGGCCCATGAGCTTGGCGCACTTGTCGAACGCTTCGCCGGCCGCGTCGTCGATCGTCGTGCCGACGATCTCCATGTCGAGGTAGTCCTTGACGAGCACGATCTGGGAGTGGCCGCCCGACACGAGCAGGCACAGGAACGGGAACCGGGGATGCGGCAGGTCGCGGTCGGGCAGGTCGATGAAGTGCGAGCAGATATGTCCTTGCAGGTGGTTGATCTCCATCATCGGCACGTCGAGCGACAGGGCCAGCCCTTTGGCGAACGAGACGCCTACGAGCAGCGAGCCGAGCAGACCGGGACCGCGCGTGAAGGCGATGCCGTCCAGGTCGGACATGCCGATGCCCGCTTCGCGGATCGCCCGATCGACGACCGGAATGATATTCTGTTGGTGCGCGCGCGAGGCCAACTCGGGGATTACGCCTCCGTACTGCCGGTGAACTTCCTGACTGGCAATGACGTTCGACAGCAGCCGTCCGCCCCGGATCACGGCGGCCGACGTATCGTCGCAAGAGGATTCGATTCCCAAGATCGTTATGTCCATTTCGGCTTTATTATTTGTCCGATTTTTACTAAACTTGTACCTTCGCGGCGGCACGGCCGTTTCCGGAACTCCGTCCCGGAAGCGTTGCGGGTCTTATGCCTCGGAAGGTGCGATCGATGGGCAAAGTTATAAAAATAATACGATCTTTCATCTCGGCGGCGATTCTTGCGCTGATCGTTCTGCCTGTGGCGTTGTCGCTGCTGCTCTATTTGCCTTGGATACAAGATTTCGCGCGCCGCGCTGCCGCCGGTTTTCTGAGCGACAAGTTGCAGACGGTCGTCTCGGTCGACAAGCTGCATCTGAAGCTGTTCAGCCGGGTGACGCTCGACGGCTTCTATGTGCAGGATTACCATGGCGACACGCTGTTGTACGCGGGGCGGATCGTTGTGCCCCTGCAAAGCCTGAATGTCTTTACCGGGGCCGTGACGCTCGGCCATGTGGGCCTTGAAGACGTCCGTTTCGATCTGATGCAGGACAGCACCCGGACGAGCAATCTGAGACAGATATTGCAAAGAATCAAGCGCAAGGAGAAACGGGAAAAGAAAAGAAAATTCCGGCTTCATGCCGCCGGCGTAACGATCCGGGACATGGATTTCCGGCATCGCAAGTTCGATGTGAAGCCTCGCGAGTACGGCGTCAATTTCACGGATCTGGACGTGCGCCGCTTCAGTCTGAAGGTCCGCGACGTTTCGGTCGAGGGAGACAGCGTCGCTTTGGCGATCGACTCGCTGACGCTGCGCGAACGCTGCGGTCTGCATATCCGCAACCTTTCGACGCCGGCGTTCGGCATTTCGGGAACGGGCATGCGCTTCGACGATCTGCGGCTGACCACCGACGAGTCGGACGTGCGGATGGCCTATCTCTATTTCGACTACGACACGTGGAAAGGGTATAAGGATTTCCTGAACGACGTCCGCATACGCTCCGAATTCAGCCGCTCGACGGTCAGTTTCCGTACTATCGCCTATTTCGCTCAGGGACTGCGGCGCTGGCAGACGGTGCTGCGCGATGCCTCGGGCTCCGTCGACGGGCCGGTATCCGCAATGAAAGGCCGTATCGGCCGAGCGACCGCACGCAGCACGACGCTGAGCCTTCGTTTCGGAATCGACGGATTGCCCGAGGTGGCCGAGACGCGCTTTTCGTTCGACGTTTCGTCGCTACATACCGATGCGGCCGATATCGAGTACTTCGTGCAGGACATAGCGGGACGCTCGCTGGGGAAAAGCCTGCCGCTCGTCGAGCGGATGGGGCGGATCGCCTTTTCGGGCCATTTCGACGGGCTGTTCAGCGATTTCCGAGCCGACGGCCGCTTGCAGACCGATGCGGGCGAGGCTTCGGTCGATTTCGATATCCGCCCGGTCGAGGGCGGCGCGACCGGTTTCCAAGGTCGGCTGAGTACCGCCGATTTCGGCGTCGGGCGACTGCTCGAGGCTTCCAAGCTGGGCCGGGTGTCGCTCTCGGCCGACGTGAGCGGACAATTCGGACAGAGTTTCCGGATGAATGCCCGCGCCCGGGTTCCGAAACTCGAGTTCAACGATTACGCCTATCGGGACATTGCGCTGGACGGCCGTTTCGAAAACCGGCGGTTTACCGGGAAAATCGCGTCGGACGATCCGAACATGACGTTCGATTTCGACGGCGATCTCGATTTCAACGGCGAGCAGCCCGTCTATCATTTCGACCTGAATCTGGTCAACGCCGATCTGCACGAGCTGCATTTCAACCGGCGCGACACGGTGTCGCGGGTGCGCTGCGGACTGCATGCGCAGGCATCGGGCACTTCGCTCGACAACATCAACGGGGAAGCCGAGATTTTCGACATGACCTACGTCAACCAGCTCGATACGGTCCGGACGGGTCGTATCCGTTTGCTTGCCGAGAACGGAAGCGACCGCAAGCTGATCGGGCTGTACTCGCCTTTCGCCGACGCCGAGCTGCGGGGCAAGCTCAGCTACGAGAACATGTTCTCGTATTTCAGCAACACGCTGCGTTCCTATTTGCCTTCGCTCTCGGAGCGGCCCCGGACGGCCGAGGATTCGGTTCCTTCCGTAGCCGGGGCCTCGCGTATCGATAGTTACTACCTGCTCGACGTGAACGTGAAGCGCGCGAACAACGTGGCGGGCATTTTCTCTCCGGGGCTCAGGCTCGCTCAGGGAACCAAGCTGGTCTTCCTGTTCAATCCCGAGAGCGATGTCTTCTCGCTGACGCTCGACTCGGAGCTGATCGAGAACGAGCGGTTTTTCGTATCCGACCTCAAGGCCTCCTGCCGCAATCAGGGCGATTCGATTTCGCTTTTCGTGACGGCCGCCGACCTGTTCGCCAAGGGAATGTACATGCCCGATTTTTCGGTGATCGGCGGAGCTAAGGAGAACCGGATCAACCTGGCCGCGCGGTTCAACAACTCCGACAACGGGACCTATGCCCTGCTCGGTACGACCTCCACGCTCGGCCGGGACCCGCAAAGCGGCGTTCCTCAGGTGCGCGTCCGTTTCAATCCCTCGTCTTTCACGACCAACGGGCGGACCTGGAGAATCTGGGCCCGGCAGATCGTTTTCGACTCCACGCGGATCGACGTCGACCGGTTCAGCATCTCCAGCGGACAGCAGCGGCTGTCCGTCGACGGCGTGGCCTCGCGTAGCGATCGGGATACGCTGCGCTTGCAGTTGCACCGGTTCGACCTGAAACCGTTCTCCCGCTTCGCCGAGCGTCAGGGCTACGCTTTCGAGGGCGTGACCAACGGCTCGGCCGAGCTGATATCGGCCTATGGAGGCGGAGTGCTCCGCGCCGGCATCGATTTCGACAGCGTGCGCGTCAACGGAGTTCCGTTAGTCGACAGCCGCTTCGAGAGCCGGTGGGACCTGCAGTCTCGCCGGGCGCTTTTCAGGCTGATCGACCGTGCGGCCGACAGCTCGATCGTCGAAGGATTCTATGCGCCCGCCGACAAGCGTCTGGAGGCCGACGTGCATCTGCGTAGGATCGATCTTTCGCTGCTCGATCCGGTGCTCAAAGGCGTATTGCGAGAAACGCAGGGCATGGCCGATGCTTCGCTGCGGCTTACCAATCCCGGCGGGAAGCTGACCCTCGACGGGACGATCGGCGTCGGGACGTTCCGCTCGACGGTCGATTACACGAACGTTCCCTATACGATGTCGGACGCCGTGATCGATGTCCGCCGGAACACGATGACGCTGCGACCTACCGAGCTGTACGGGCCGTCGGGCGGTCGGGCCGGATTCGACATGAGCTTCAGTTTTGCCAATCCGCGCAACCTGAGCTACGAGGTGCATGTGCGGCCCGACCGCACGCTCGTACTGAACACGACCCCTCGGCAGAACGAGTTGTTTTACGGGAGCGTCTACGCTACCGGTAGCGCGACGATCCGCGGGAACAAGAACGGTGTGAGCATGGACATCGTTGCGGCCTCGGCCGAGAATACCCGCTTTTTCCTGCCGTTGGGCAACAGCGGGTCCGATATCTCGGCAGCCGACTTCATCGTTTTCGAGGATCCGGCCAAGCGGGCTGCCGACGACAGCCTTCGGAGCGTTTCGCGCCGGAGACAGTTCCTTTCGCGCCGGATGGGCCGCGAGAGTTTCCGGTCGGATATGGACATCAAGATGGCGCTCGACATCCGGCCGAACGCCGAGATGCAGCTGACGCTCGATCAGGCCGGCGACAACGTGCTGCGCGGGCGCGGCAACGGAACGCTGAACCTGCATGTCAATCCGGTGGACAAGGAGTTTACGATCTATGGCGACTACGATATTACGGAGGGAAGCTATCGTTTCTCGCTTCAGAATTTCGCCACGCGCAACTTTCTGATTCAGGAGGGAAGCAACATTCAGTGGACGGGCGATCCGGCCGACGCGTTGGTGAACATCACCGCCGTGTACAAACTGAAGGCATCGCTGGCTCCGCTGCTCAGCGGGAGCGGAGGAGGGCAGAACCTGCGGCGCAACGTGCCCGTGGAGTGTATTATCCGGCTGTCGGACCGGCTCACGCAGCCTACGCTGACGTTCGACGTCAGCGTGCCGAACACCGATCCCGAAACCCAGTCGCTCGTGCGGAACGCGATGAACACGCAGGAGATGATGTCGACCCAGTTCCTTTGGCTGCTCGCCACGCAGAGCTTCTATGCCGACAATTCGGGTACGAGCCAGAACCTCAATATCGGCGCGATGGGCGCGACCGTGACGGGCATCGAGTTCCTGTCGACCCAACTGAGCAATCTGCTCTCGACGGATCGTTTCCGGCTGGCGCCGAAGTTCCGGCCCAAGAGCGAGGAGACGTCCGACGAGTTCGGCACGGAGTTCTACGGCGAGCTGATCAAGGACCGGCTGATCGTCGAGGGCGACGTCAGCTACGATACGGGCAACGGCATGCCGATGAACAACCGGACGGCCAACAGCCTGACCGGCGACGTGACGCTCAGTCTGTTGCTCGACGAAGCCGGCAATCTGAAAGTCAAGGCTTTCACGAGGACGATCGACCGGTTCGACGAAAATCAGGGCCTGCAGGAGAGCGGTTTGGGAATTTCTTACCGGCAAAGCTTCGACAACTTCGGCGATCTGATCCGGAACATCAAGGACCGCCGGCAGCGCCGGCGTCTGTCGCGCGAGCTGCGGCAGGCCGAGCGTAAGGCTGCGGCCGATAGTCTGAAGGTAGCGGCGGACGGGAAATAAAAATGTCCACAAATCGCCGGTCCGCGATGCGATTTCGATGAAAAAGCGTATTTTTGTGATTCGGCAGCGGCGGTATGTGTATGTGGGCGTTGCCGGGCCCGCGAAGGGAATGACCGGAAAACTAAAAAACTCTTTATTGAAGATATGATGATCCTGTTGCAAGCAACCGAAGCGGTGGCGGTGGCCGCCGAGCAGGCTCCGAAGACGATGGGGCTGGGCGAACTCTTTCTGGCCGGCGGATTTCTGATGTGGCCTCTGCTGATTCTGGGCGGCGTGGCCGTTTTCATCTTTTTCGAGCGCTTTTGGGCGATCCGCAAGGCTTCGGCCGTCGATATGAATTTCATGAACCGGATTCGGGAGCATATCTGCGAGGGACGGATCGGAGCCGCCGTACAGCTCTGCCGCCAGACCAATACGCCGATCGCCCACATGATCGAGAAAGGAATCGGCCGCATCGGTCGCCCGCTCAGCGACGTGCAGAGCTCGATCGAAAACGTCGCCAACCTCGAGGTGTCGAAGCTCGAGACGGGACTTCCGATTTTGGCGACGATCGCCGGCGGCGCGCCGATGATCGGATTTCTGGGTACGGTGGTCGGTATGGTGCAAGCGTTCATGAATATGTCGCAGGCGGGCGGAACGGTCGACATGACGGTGCTGGCGAGCGGCATGTACGTCGCGATGGTGACGACCGTCGGCGGTCTGGTCGTCGGCGTGCCGGCCTATTTCGGCTACAACTACCTGGTGGCGCGCATCGAGAAGCTCGTGTTCCAGATGGAGGCCAACTCGATCGCTTTCATGGATATTCTGAACCAGCCCATCGAGCAGTAGTCGCCTGATTGATAACGGATAAAAACGCAAGACTATGGCTATCAAAAGGGGGTCGAAAGTAGAGGTCGGATTCAGCGCCTCGTCGATGACGGACCTGATCTTCCTGCTGCTGCTCTTCATGATGCTCTCGACCACGCTGATCAACCCCAATGCGGTGAAGCTGACCTTGCCCAAGAGCTCGAACCAGATCAAGGACAAGGCTGCGACCTCCGTCTCCATTACGGCCGATCTGACCTATTATCTGGAGACCGAGCCGATCGCTTTCGACAAGCTGGAGGCGGCTCTGCAGACGCGTCTGCAAGGGCAGGAAGACCCGGTCATCTCGCTGCATACCGACGAGACGGTCCCGTTCGGAGAGGTCATCAAGGTGATGAACATCGCCATGCGGAACAAGTACAAGATATTTGCGGCCACGAGGCCCGAATAGAAGGCATATGATCGACTTTCAGCAAGAGGACCGCACGCAGCAGCGTGTCATCGGCGCGGCGGCGACGTTCGCCTACGCGGCGCTGGTGCTGCTCCTGCTGTTGCTCGTTCGCTTCACGCTGGCCGAGCCGCCCGATACGGGCGAGGGGCTGATGATCAATTTCGGCAACGTGACCGAAGCTGCGCCCGGCGAGGATCTGGCGATGAACGACGAGGCGGCCGACGCTCCGCAGCAGACGCAGGCACCTTCGGAGGCTCAGCCCGACGAGCAGGAGCAGATGACGCAGCAGACCGACGAGGACGTGCCCGTGGTGAAAGAGGAAAAGAAGCCGGAGAAGAAACCGAAAAAGGAACAGGTGCAGGCCAAGCCCCAGCCGAAGCCTCAGCAGCCGGCCGAGAAGCCGCGCGAGGTGAATCGCAAGGCGCTTTTCCCCGGTCGGACCGAGGGCAGCTCTTCGCGCAGCGAAGGCACCGGAACCGGGACGGGCAATCAGGGCGATCTGGCCGGAACGCCGGAAGGCAGTCACGAGGGGACCGGAACGGGAACGGACGGCAATTCGGCCAGTCTTTCGGGCCGTTCGCTGGTCGGCGGTCTGCCGAGTCCCGACTACCGTGCGAAGGATCAGGGACGCGTCGTGATCGAGATCGTCGTCGATCAGCAGGGACGGGTTACCTCGGCCGCCTACCGGGCCAAGGGATCCACGACGCAAAACAACGTACTCGTCAACGCGGCGCTGAGAGCCGCGAGGGGCGCGCGGTTCAATGTGGACGAAAGCGCGCCGTTGTCGCAGACCGGTACGATCACCTATAATTTCCGGATGCAATAAATCCTTGCCGGCGTAAGGGCCCCCCCGATTGCGGAGGGACCGTTTTTGCGGAATCCGCCCGGAGAGCGGCAGGGGGGACGTCCGGTTCTGTCGTCTGTCGGTTCGTTCGCCGAATTTTCGATACCAAATCCTATGAGACGTTTTCTGCTTCTTATTTCGCTCGCGCTCGCTGCCGGAACGCTCGGCGGACAGCCGTCCCTGAAGTTTTTGAAAAAATCGGTCGATTTGGGACCGGCCGATCCGAAAGGCGCGCCGGTCGCAGAGTCGGTCGCTTTCGTCAATGCGGGCGACGAGCCGTTGGTCGTGTTGAAAGTGGCCAAGTCTTGCGAATGCGTGCAGGCGAAATTCTCCAAGAGGCCCGTCATGCCCGGCGACACGGCCGTGCTGACCGTTACGTTCAATCCGCGCGGACAGCAATCGGGCGACTACCTGAGAGCCTTGAAGGTATACGCCAATACGCCGGAAAAAATGCACATTTTGACGGTGCAAGGCTCGGTCGGGACGAAGTAGCGCGGAGCGGGTTTTGCTCTTGCGCATGACCGGTTCTTCTCCCCTCGTGTCGGCGGGAGGGAGGCCTCTATCTTATATGGGAAAGATATGGACATACTGATAAGGAATGCGTTGATTTTGCCTATGACGGCTTCGGCAAACGATCCCCGGAAATTTTTCAGGGGATCGGTCGCCATTTCCGGAGGCCGCATATCGTCGGTTCTTCCGGCGACTCCGGACAATGGGTCCGATGATCGGGGAACGGAGTCGGAGAACCGCTCGCGGCGCGTGATCGACGCCGGAGGGAAGTTGCTGATGCCGGGCCTGATCAATTTGCACAACCATGTGGCGATGTCGCTGATGCGGAACTATGCCGACGACCTGCCGCTGATGGAGTGGCTCGCCGACAGGGTCTGGCCGTTCGAGGCGAAGCTGACGGGCGACGACGTCTACCTGGGAGCCCGCCTCGGGATCGCCGAGATGCTGTTGGGCGGGACGACGACTTTCGTCGATATGTACTGGCATGCCGACCGCGTGGCCGAGGCCGTGCTCGAGAGCGGTATGCGGGCTGTCGTGTGCCCGGCCTTTATCGATACGAACTACGAAGCGTTCGAGCGGGAGACCGTCCGTCTGGTCGAACGCTATGCCGGGGCGGACGGGGGGCGCCTCGGCGTGCGCATCGCGCCGCACGCTCCCTATACGTGCTCGCCGGAATCCGTTCGCAAGGCTTTGTCCTTATGTGAAAGATACGGCTTGGGCATTCATGTCCATCTGAGCGAGACGCGTTCCGAGACCGAGACGATTCGGCAGCGCTACGACAAGACCCCGACCGAGTACCTGCGCGACCTGGGCGTTTTCGACTATCCGACGCTGGCCGTGCACTGCGTGCACCTGACCGAGGAGGATATGGACATCCTGCTTCGCTACGGGGTGTCGGTCGCATATAATCCGCAGAGCAACATGAAGCTTGCCAGCGGGATCGCTCCGGTCGCGCGGATGATCGGGCGCGGCCTGACGGTCGGCATCGGAACCGACGGCCCCTGCTCGAACAACGACCTCGATATGTGGGACGAGATGCGCACGGCCTCGCTGTTGCAGAAAGTCGCTACCGGCGATGCGAGCGTGTTGCCGGCATACGAGACGCTGCGCATGGCGACCGTCGGCGGAGCGTGCGCGGTCGGCATGGAGGGCGAGTTGGGCGTTGTCGCGCCGGGAGCCCGGGCCGACCTGATTCTGGTCGACATGGGCGGGCCGCATTGGGCGCCGGGTAACGATCCGATAGCCGGTCTGGTGTACAACGCCAAATCGACCGATGTCGATACCGTGCTTGTCGACGGGAGAATTCTGGTCGAGCGCGGAGAGCTGATCGGGACGGATACGGTGGCACTGGTGCGGGAGGCATGCCGCCGCGTCGAACGGATCGAGAGGCGGTAAAAGCTGTCGAAAAGGCGTGTCGTCGTCGGCGCTTCCGATTCATGTATTTTGCCCCGATCGTATGCTTTATCGTACCGGTTTTCGAGTTTCCGGTTTCTCCGTATGAAATCGCTTCCGTCGGAAGAAACTTCGCGGTAGAGACTGGATCGGATATGCAACCTGTGACCGCAAGCCGCGACTGGCGGAATATAGAAACTCCGGGTGCGGCACCTTGATACATCGAAGCAATCATTGTCTGCTTTGCTGTACCGACCGTCGAATTTTCAGCGCTTTCGGTTTCATGGCGTGAAATTCTTTTCGCCGGAAAGGCGACTCGGTGTCGGGTGTGCGGCCGCGGGCCGCAGGTCAATTCCGGACGCGAACGCCGATGAGCGGCTATCTCGTATCAGGACGGCACGGCTCGGAGGCAGAGAGGTCGGACGGTTCCGGAAAATGGTCGGAAGCGGTCTGTATGGTTCGTATGGGATTGTTCGCGCGGGCGTGTCCGAAAAGACGGTCGTACGGATGCGCGATCGGACTCGGATCGCTCTTGCGGATCGCGGGATGTCTGCCGTTTCGCATCCGGAGCGCATACCGTTGCGGCGCTTCCTGTCCGTGCGATGAAACCCGGGAGGAAGTCCGGCATCGGCCGGCCGGGTGCCTCCCGCCGGACTTTTCCGTCCGGACTCACCCGCTCGGACCTTTTCTCCGGACGCACCCCTTCGTACCTTTCCCTCCTACTCGTTAGGCGGTCGTTTTGTATCCGGTTCTCGAGGAGCATTGCGATTCCGAAGACGAATCCTTGCCGCGGCTTTCCCTTTTGTCCGTTTTTTTCGTATATTCGCCTGAAGGACAATCATTCCTACTGCTGACCTAAATTTCGATACGATGAAACTTTTCCGACATCTGCTGCCGGTCTGCCTGCTCTTGTTGGGACAGGCGGCTGCGGTAGCCTCCGGCGACGCTTCCGGCAATGCGGACGTTCCGGGCATTCATGCGATCGGCAACGGCGAACTGTGCGTTTACGGTCGCGGCGCCGACATCCTGCAAATTTTCGGACCGCCCTATTCTTCCCCCTCCCTGCTTACGCTGAGCCTGTGCGACGGACTGCAGGTAGCCTCGGAGCGCGAGGCCGGCTCTTCCGTATGGAATCACCGGCTTCGGGACGGTCATGGGATTGCGGGCCGGCATACCGATTTCGTCGCGGACGGCAGTCCGGTATTCGTGCGGCTTTTCCGGCAGAAGCGGCCGGTCCGCTACCGGCTCGGGGTCGAGCTGGAGGAACGCTACCGTCCTTTCGAGGAGAGCCTGAGCTGCGCGGAGGACGGACTTCCCGTCTCGTGGACCGACGCGCGGAGCGTCTTTCGCGTCGATCTGAGGGCCGGCGTTCCGTTCTACAGTACGTACCGAAGTCCTGCGGGCTATTGCTACCGGCTCGTGACTACCGGAACGGTCCGTTTGGAGCGGTCCGGGGAGAACGGACGTGAGCTGACGTTGACCGCCTCGCCGGGCGAGGGCGCGCTGTACGTGATCGCCGCCCGCTCCCGGGAAGAACTCGACCGAGAGACGGCCCGGGTCGCCTCCGTTTCCGGGCTTGCCTTGTTGAAGACGGCATCCCGGTCCGCAAGCCGGCCGAATGTCACGGCATCGGCTCTGTCGGGCGAACGGCGGCGCGAGTTTCTGCAGGCCGTCGACGACGCGGCCGCACTGATCCGCAGCCAGCAGTCGTCCGAAGGCTCCGTACTGGCCGGCATCATCTATCATATGGGCTACGTCCGCGACCAGTACGGCGTTTCGCGGGCGCTGCTCGCGCTGGGCGAGTGGGAGCGCGCGCGGATGATACTCGACTTCTACTGGCGGGTGTGGCAGCGCAGCGGCCTGATCCATAACGCTCAGGCGATCGGCTACCCCGGCATTTTCCACCGGCACGAGAATGACGAGACGGAGATTACGGGCTATCTGGTCGTGCAGGCGTTCGACTACTATCGCAAGACGCGCGATACGGCTTTCCTGCGCGAAATCATGCCGATGCTCGAGTGGGCGACCGAGGCCCAGCAGCGGAATCTGATCGACGGTATGCTGCCGTTCAACGGCGACGAAACCTATATCGCCGGGGGCGTGGTTCCCCGTCAGGTGATGTATCACGGCTCGGCCGAGGCGACCCTGCTGTTCGTCGAGGGAAGCCGCCGGCTGATCCGCTTCGTCCGCGAGCAGGGGCTGTGGAGCGCTGCACGGATCGGAGCCTTGGAGCGCGACGCGGACGAGTGCAGCGAGCGGTTCCGCGATAATTTCTGCCGCGACGGGCATCTGTACGTTAACAATCCCCGGCGGGAACGGAAAGTCGCCTATCCGCCGACCCGGCCCGGCGTCTGCCTGTATCCCGGGCATTTCGACTATTTTCCCGAGACGTACCATTTCAAGGGATGCCTCTATTTTTGCAAAGATTGCATGACCAAGGACCATGCGGCCGTCGAGCTTCCCGAACCGGAACTTTTCAGCATCCCGTCGGCCAATCTGTTTCCCGTTTATATCGGCTCGGAACTTTTCTCGGAGAGCGAGAAGCGGGCGTTTTTGGACGATGTGATCGCGTTGTACGAACGAACCGGGAAAATTTCCGGACAGGATCGCATACTGGGCTACGACTTCGGCATGTTCCTCTATGCGTTGTGCGAGACGGGACATCCGTTGCGGGATGAGGTATACGACCGGATGATGAGCCTGCGCGACGGTGCTGGAGCATGGGTCGAGTATTATGTCGACGGCCGGCCGAGCGGTTGCGGCTGCCGTCCGTGGGAGAGCGGCATCAATATCGAGGCGGCGATCCGTTATGCCCGATAACGCGGAGGTGGCTGTCCCCGGTTTCGGGCAATGTACGCTTCGTCGGTTCCGGTTTACGGCAAGCGCCGGAAACCGGGCCGGTCTTCGGACCCGCTTTCCCGTCCGGTCTGCGGCTTTTCAACGGAGAACCGCGGACATTCGGAACGGAATCGATGTATCGGAACGTGCGGTCGTGGCGGCGAGCTGCAGTCCGGCCGGTTTGTCCCTTATTTCCGGATGTCTTCGAAATAGCTGTTGAGCAGCTCGCGGGCCGCTACGAACGAGCTTTTTTTGTCCGACAGCACCAGTTCCTCGTATCGGGCGATCCGCGATTCGACGGCCTCGTTGCGATAGAAACTCTCTCGCAGCGCCTCGTGGATCGTCTCGTACATCCAGTATTTGGCTTGCCGGTGGCGGTTGCGCTGGTAGTAGCCGTTGCCGCGCGTGAATTTCAGAAAGTCCTCGATGCCGCTCCAGATTTCCCTCAGTCCCGTTTTCTCGACGGCGGAGCAGGTGTATACTTTCGGACGCCAGCCCGAATCGGGCATCGGGAACAGGTTCAGCGCGTTCGCAAAGTGGCTTTTGGCCACTTCGGCCCGTTGCACGTTGTTGCCGTCGGCCTTGTTGATCGCGATCATGTCGGCCATCTCCATGATGCCGCGCTTGATGCCCTGCAGCTCGTCGCCGGCTCCGGCGATCTGCAGCAGCAGGAACAGGTCGACCATCGAGTGGACGGCTGTCTCGGACTGGCCCACGCCGACCGTTTCGATGAAGATCACGTCGAATCCGGCCGCTTCGCACAGGATGACGCTCTCGCGCGTTTTGCGCGCCACGCCGCCGAGCGATCCGGCCGAGGGCGAGGGCCGGATGAATACTTTCGGGTTGTGCACGAGCGTTTCCATGCGGGTCTTGTCGCCGAGGATCGAGCCCTTGCTGCGTTCCGAGCTCGGGTCGATCGCCAGTACCGACAGCTTGTGCCCGAGACCGGTGACCATGTCGCCGATCGCCTCGATGAACGTCGACTTGCCCGCGCCCGGCACGCCGGTGATGCCGATGCGCACCGAACCGCCCGAATAGGGCAGGCAACGCTCGATGATCTCCTGAGCCTGAGCGTAGTGTTCCGGCAACAGGCTTTCGACCAGCGTGATCGCTTGGGACAGGACCGTGATGTTACCCGAGCGGATGCCCTCCATGTACTGGTCGGTCGTCATTCGCTGCCGCCTTACTTTGCGGAAATGGGGATTGACGATCGGCGGTTGTTCGATTCCCTTGTTGACCGCCAGCGCGCTGTCATGCTCGCGGCCGTGTATCTCTTCGTAGTGTTCCATGGAAGTGTTGCGCTTGTCGTTACGAAGATACCGCTTTTTCCCGGAATTCGGTGCGCGGCTTCCGATTAATTCGTCCGCCGGTTGCGGAACGAGGCGTCCGTCCGGCGGTCCATGACGCATGTCTTTTCGGTGCGCGGCGCGTGTTCCGGACCGGTCGGGTCTGGGCGCCGCGTGTCCGGCCGTCGTTCGTCGATTACGGTATCTTCGTCGGGCGATTATATGCTTCAATGTACCAAAGTTCTCGCATCCGGAGTTTCCATATCCGTCAGCCGTGGCTTGCGGTCTCGTATTGCGTCCCTACCATGAAGTCCTTTTCGTCAAGCGATTTCATGCGGAGAAACCGGAAACTCGAAAACCGTTACATAAAATATATGATCGGGCTTCGTTGTATCGTTCGCTTCTGCCATGTATTCTTGCAAGGGATGCCCGAGCGGAGCGGTCGGTCCCGGCGTGATTCGGACGGGTTTTCGCAGCCCGGACAATCCAACGAGCCTCGCGGCGGAGCCCGATCGGGATCGCTCGCTTTCTGTCCGGCCGCCCGTTCCGTGCCGGAGCGCGGCAACCGAAGGCGTGCTTTTCGATCGGGCGTTGCGCTCCGGTGGACGAATGACGAAAATGTGATACCTTTGCCTCCATGAACCGCAAGATACTCTCTCTGGCCATTCCGAATATCGTGTCGAACATCACGATTCCGCTGCTGGGCATGGTCGATATGGCCATCGTCGGGCATCTGGGCGACGATGCGCTGATCGGAGGGATCGGCATCGGTACGTCGGTCTTCAACTTCATCTACTGGAACTTCGCGTTCCTGCGCATGGGAACGAGCGGTTTGACCGCGCAGTCGTACGGGGCCCGGAATTTCCCGGAGATTACGGCCGTGCTGGTCCGCGCGCTGAGCGTCTCTCTGCTGGCGGCCGTGCTGCTGATCCTCTTTCGGGAGCCTGTCGGACGGTTGGCCTTCCGGATGATGGACGGCACGCCGCATACGATGGACTATGCGGCCGAGTATTTCTATGCGCGGATCTGGGCCGCTCCGGCGACCGTTTCGCTGTTCGCGTTTCAGGGATGGTTCATCGGCATGCAGAACTCGCGCTTCCCGATGTATATTTCGATCGCGATCAATCTGGTCAATATACTCTGCTGTCTGTGGTTCGCGCTCGGGCTGGGGTGGGGTATCGCGGGCGTCGCGTGGGGAACCGTCGTCGCGCAGTATACGGGGCTGCTGCTGTCGGTAGCGCTCTGGCTGCGCTACTACCGCCGTTTCGGCCGCTACGTCGATCTGCGCGACAGCCTGAGGCTCCGGCCGATGACGGCTTTCTTCCGGATCAACGGCGATATTTTCCTGCGAACGGCCTGCATCGTGATCGTCTACACGTTCTTCACGGCCGCTTCGTCGGGCATGGGCGACACGCTGCTGGCCGTCAATATGCTGCTGATGCAGCTTTTCACGCTGTTTTCCTATCTGATGGACGGATTCGCCTATGCCGGCGAGGCATTGGCGGGAAGGTATGTCGGAGCGCGCAACGCGCCGATGCTGCGCCGGTGCGTCCGGGCTTTGCTCGTATGGGGAGCGGCGGTTGCCGCGCTTTATGTCGGCCTGTATGCGGCGGGATGGCGGAGCGTGCTCTCGCTCTTTACCGACAGTCGGGAGATTCTGGTCGGAGCTGGCGATTACGTGGCCTGGCTGATCGTGATTCCTTTGGTGGCTTTTGCGCCTTTTTTGATCGACGGCGTGCTGATCGGTGCCACGCGCACGGCCGTGATGCGCAATTCGGTCTTTCTGTCGACCGTCGGTTTTTTCGCCGCTTATTACGGATTGAGGGACGTGGCCGGAAACGATGCGCTGTGGTTCGCTTTCCTGCTGTTTCTGGTGCTTCGCGGCGTATTTCAGTATTTTATGACGAACCGGTTGCGGATCGTGTGACGGGTTTTCTCTCCCGGTCCCGATGCCGCGTGGCCGTCACGGTATCGGTTGCCGGGACGGTCCGGTCGCCGGGGATGCGGCGGAGGCGGGACGAGTGTCTTTCGGGGCGGGAGTTCGTTCCCGTCGGTTGCGCGCCGAGCATCTGCCGGACCGCAGCGGAAAGAGATTGCGGAAAGCGTTTCGGAAAGAATCCTTTGTCGTTTCCCGAACGGACCCGTCGGACCTGCATCCGGACCGGAGCGGTCCGTTGCCCGACTCCTTTCAACGGGAATGAGCTTTCACGGATTACTGGACCGGGACTTGTACCGGAATCTTGACCTGCACCTTGTTCGGATCGTCCATCGTAGCCGGGACCTGCGCCGGAGCCGGCTGGCTGGCTTCGCCGGAGTCTGTCGTTTCGGTCGGAGAAACCGTTTCGCCTTTGTCGGAACGGTTCGTCGAATCGACGGCCGGAGCAGCGGCCGCCTGCGCGACCGAATCGGCTGCGGCGCGTTCGGCCTCGGCACGGGCTTTCGCCTCGGCTTCGGCCGCCTGCTGCTCGGCCTGCTTGGCTTTCAGTTTTTCCTGCTCGTCGGCGGTGTTGAGCGCTTCGGCGAAATCGCGGAACGCGTAGACCGACAGCATTTCGATCTTGACCAGTCCGAACTGGCTTTTCAGTTCGGGATATTTCTGCGAGAAGCTGTACAGCAATTCGGTGGTGAGGCATCGGCACTGCCCGGTTTCGGTGTCGTAGATCACGGGAATGCGCGTCGAGAGCCTGTCGACGGCGCCTTTGACCGCTCCGCCGATCAGGCCGCCGATCTTCGGGATCGAACCTCCGGTCTTGACGGCCGGAGCCTGCGAGTAGTCGCCCAGAATGCTCTTGTATTTCGGGTTCAGCGGGATGGCGATGTTCAGGTACAGATAGCGCTTGCCTGTCCCGTATTCGGCCTTGGCGTACCAGTCGAGTCCCGAGAACGGCTTGCAGTTCAGATAGACCGTGTCTTTGTAGACGATGCCCCACAGACTGTCGGTCAGGTAGTCCTTGTCCATGGCCTCGTTGCATTCGATCTTGTAGTCGTTGCCCGGGCTCACTTTCATCAGGGCCGCCGACCGCTTGTCGGCATAGTAGATGCGGCTTCCGTCGGGATTGTTCGTACGGTAGTCGTACAGCGTCGGGTATCCGTTGGGCGTTTTTTTCTTGATTTGGGCGTGCAGCCTGCCGGAAGTCGCGGCGGCGAGAAAAATCAGCAGCGTGAAGACGTATTTCATAACCTGTCCGAATTTTGGGACAAATGTAGCGATAATTTCGCAACGGTGCGCGACGAAAAAAGCGCCCGCCGGAGCGGGCGCTTGGAATCATACGTTTGGGGTCGGATCGGCTACTTCCCGCATCCGCATCCCGAAACCGGGATCTTGTCGATCCGGCGCTGGTGCCGGCCGCCCTCGAACTCGGTCGAGAGGAAGGTGTCGACGATCCTGATCGCCGTGTCGCGGTCGATGAAGCGGGCGGGCATGGAGCATACGTTCGCGTCGTTGTGCTTGCGCGCGAGCGACGCGATTTCGGGCTCCCAGCAGATCGCCGCGCGGATACCCTGATGCTTGTTCAGCGTGATCGTGATGCCGTTGGCGCTGCCACACATCGCGATGCCGCGCGGAAGCTCTCCCTTTTCGATCGCCTCGGCCAGCGGGTGCGCGTAGTCGGGGTAGTCGCAGCTCTCCTCGCTGTGGCAGCCGAAATCGTGCACGTCGTAGCCTTTCGAGTCGAGGTAGCCGATGATGAATTCCTTGAGCTGGTAGCCGGCGTGGTCGCTGGCGATACCGATTTTCTTATCGTCCATGTCGTTCGTTGTTAGCTGAATGGTTTGAATACGGTCCTAAAGGTAGCAAAATATCCGCATTTTGCGTGCCTATTTGTGCCTTTTGGCCAGTTCCTCCTCCAGATCGGCGATCGACAGGCCCTGATTCTCGAGCAGCACGAGCAGGTGGTAGATCAGGTCCGATGCCTCGTAAACCAGATCGGGATTGTTGTTCGCAACGGCCTCAATGACGGTCTCGACGGCTTCCTCGCCCACCTTTTGCGCGATTTTGGCCGCTCCTTTCGTAAAGAGCTTCGTCGTGTACGAACCCTCGGGCATGTCGCGGTGACGTTGCCGGATCACCGACTGCAGCAGCCCGATGAAGCCCTCGTTCTCGCGGCCGCCGAAGCAGGTCTTGCTTCCCGTGTGGCAGACCGGGCCTGCCGGAACGACGCGGATCAGTAGCGTATCCGCATCGCAGTCCTTTGCGATGCTTTTGACATGCAGATAGTTGCCGCTCGTTTCGCCTTTGGTCCACAGCCGGCCTTTCGTGCGGCTGAAGAATGTGACGCGGCCTTCGGCCACCGTTTTGTCGAATGCCTCTTCGTTGAGGTAGCCCAGCATCAGGACCTGACGCGTGTCGTCGTCCTGAATGATGGCGGGAACCAGTCCCTCGCAGCTCTTGGCTGTGTTCAGTTCGCTGAATTTTATCATAATCTGACGGTTATATGCTGTTCGTACAATTGTCGCTTAAGTGATGGAATGGGTATTTCGCCGTAGTGGAAAATGCTGGCTGCCAGCGCGGCATCGGCTTTGCCGAGTGTCAGCACATCGGCGATGTGCCGCACCGATCCGGCCCCGCCCGAGGCGATAACGGGAATCGACAACCGCTCCGACAGCCGGGCGTAGGTGTCGCACGGGTAGCCGTTTTTCGTCCCGTCGTGGTCCATCGACGTGAACAGAATCTCGCCCGCTCCGCGCCGTTGCGCCTCGGCGGCCCAGGAGAAAAGCTCCCGGTCGGTGAGCCGGCGGCCGCCGTGCGTCGTTACGCGCCACCGGCCGTCAGCCTGCTTGGCGTCGATCGCGACGACGACGAACTGGCTGCCGTATTTCGAGGCGATGTCGCTGATGAGCTCCGGATTGCGCACGGCGGCGCTGTTGACCGTCACCTTGTCGGCTCCGGCGGCGAGCAGTCGTCCCGCGTCCTCGACCGATGCGATGCCGCCGCCGACGGTGAACGGAATATTGATCCGCTCAGCGATGCGGGTGACCAGCTCGGCGAATGTGCGCCGGCCCTCCTGCGTCGCGCTGATGTCGAGGTAGACCAGCTCGTCGGCTCCCTGTTCGGCGTAGCGTCGCCCCAGTTCGACCGGGTCGCCCACGTCCTTCAGACCGAGAAAGTTGATCCCCTTGACGGTTTGTCCGTCCTTGATGTCGAGGCAGGGTATGATGCGTTTGGCTAACACGTTTCTGTCGTTTTATTCGGGTTATCTCGTTCCGGACCGGATTTTCCGATACCGGAGGGTTTCGTTTCGGGCGCGGCCTCCTGCCGTTACGCTTTCGGTCGGGTGGCCGACGGCGGAGTTCGGGTATTGCGCCCCTTGCTTTACCGCTCGGCCGCGCCGTAATGCGTTTCCAGCCGGTCGAAGCCGATCCGGCCCTCGTAAATCGCCTTGCCGACGACGACGCACGGCACGCCCGCTCGGTCGAGCTCTTCGATGTCGTCCCACGAACTGATGCCGCCGCTGGCGGTCAGTTCGATCCGGGGAAAACGTTCGAGCAGTTTCCGGTACAGGTCGACCGACGGGCCCGACAGCATGCCGTCTTTGGCGATGTCGGTGCAGATTACTTGCCGCAGGCCGCTGTCTGCGAACCGTCCGATCAGTTCCTCGACTCCGATTGCGGAGGCTTCCTGCCAGCCGTTGACGGCGACGCGGCCGTCGCGGGTGTCCGCCCCGAGCACGATCCGCTCCGGGCCGAACTCGGTCAGCCACTGTCGCAGCAGGTCCGGCCGGGCGACGGCGATGCTTCCGCAGATCGCTCGCGAAGCCCCCGAGCCGAACACGTCGCGCAGCGCCTCGGTGCTTTTGATGCCGCCGCCGTATTGCACTTCGAGCGAGGTGCGTGCGGCGATCCGCTCCAGCACGCCGAGATTGGCCGGACGGGAGGCTTTCGCCCCGTCCAGATCGACCAGGTGCAGACGTCCTGCGCCGCACTCCTCGTACCGCAGGGCGGCGTCGAGCGGATCTTTGTAATAGGTGGTCTTCCGGTCGTAGTCGCCCTGTGTGAGCCGGACGCACTGGCCTCCGATCAGGTCGATGGCGGGAATGACTTCGATCATAGTCTCAAAAAGTTTTGCAGGATGCGCTCGCCGACCGAAGCGCTCTTTTCCGGGTGAAACTGCGTTCCGAAGAAGTTGTCGCGCCGGATCGCGGCGCTGAACGTCTCTCCGTAGGTCGTCCGGGCGATCGTGTCGGCATTCGTCTGCGGCGCGTAGGAGTGGACGTAGTAGACGTATGCGCCTTCGTCGAGGCCGTCGAACAGCGGCCCGCGCAGGTCTTCGATACTGTCCCAGCCCATGTGGGGCACTTTCAGCCCTTCGGTCCGGAGTCTGCGGACCTCGTTGTCGAAAATGCCGAGGCATTCGGTGTCGCCCTCTTCGCTGCGGCGGCACAGCAGCTGCACGCCGATGCAGATGCCCAGCACGGGGCATTTCAACGAGCGGATCACGTCCGGAAGTCCGCGCTCGCGTAGCTTGGCCATCGCGCTGGAAGCCTCGCCGACGCCCGGAAGCAGGACCCGTTCGGCCGCTCGAATCGCGGCCGGGTCGGCCGTAATCCGGTATTCGGCTCCCAGCCGTCCGAGGGCGTTGGCCACCGAACGGAGGTTGCCCGTGTCGTAGTCGATGATCGTAATCATAGCGTTCCTTTGCTGCTCGGCAGCTCGAAATGAAAGTTGTCGCGCGCGATGGCGGTGCGCAGCGCGCGCGCGAATGCCTTGAATATCGCTTCGATCTTGTGGTGCTCGTTCTCCCCTTCGGCCTCGACGTACAGGTTGCAGCGGGCCGATTCGGCGAGGCTCTTGAAGAAGTGGCGGAACATTTCGGTCGGCACGTCGCCGACGTACTCGCGAGAGAAGCGGGCGTTCCAGACCAGCTCGATGCGTCCGCCGAAGTCGAGCAGCACGGCGGCCCGGCACTCGTCCATCGGCAGGCAGAAGCCGTAGCGGCCGATGCCGAGCTTCGATCCGAGCGCTCGGCGGATCGCCTCTCCGAGCGCGATGGCCGTGTCCTCGATCGTATGGTGCTCGTCAACCTGCAGGTCTCCCCGGACCTGCAGGTCGAGCGATATGCCGGCGTGATGCACGATCTGGTCGAGCATGTGGTCGAAAAACTTCAGTCCGGTGTCGATCCTCGACGTCGAACTGCCGTCCAGATCGAGGCGGACCCGGATGTCGGTCTCCCGCGTGCGTCGCTCGACGACGGCCGTGCGCTCTCCGGCGCGCAGGAACTGCCATATCCGGTCCCAGTCGTCGGTAATCAGCGCGCAGACGTCCGACAGACCGCTCTGCTCGGCCATGCTCCGTCCCTGCTCCGTCTCGCGCAACAGGATCGCCCTCGCGCCGAGGTTGCGCGCCAGCTCGACGTCCGTCAGCCGGTCGCCGATCACGTAGGAGCCTTTCAGGTCGTACCCGCCCGCGAGGTACCGGCCGAACATTCCCGTGCCGGGTTTGCGCGTCGGGGCGTTCTGCTCGGGCAGCGTGCGGTCGATCAGGACGTCGTCGAAATGTACGCCTTCGCCCTCGAGTGTCTTGATAATCAGGTTCTGAACGGGCCAGAACGTCTCCTCGGGAAACGATTCGGTGCCGAGGCCGTCCTGATTCGTGGCCATGACCAGTTCGAAGCCGAGCGTCGCGATGCGGCTCATCGAGCCGATGGCCTTCGGGACGAACTCGAGCTTGCCGAACGAGTCGAGCTGGTAGTCGACGGGCGGCTCCACGACCAGCGTACCGTCGCGGTCTATGAAAAGGACGCGTTTCATGCGGTTTCGTTTTTCAGCGTTTCGATCAGCCGGTCGTTCTGGGCGGGCGTGCCGATCGTGATGCGCAGACAGCCCTCGCAGCCCGCGACGCGCGAGCGGTCGCGTACGATGATTCCCTCGCCGATCAGCCGCTCGTACACGCCCCTCGGATCGTCGAACCGGGCGAGCAGGAAATTGGCTTGCGACGGGTAAATCTTCCGGACCGCAGGCAGCGTGCGCAACGCCTCGGCCACCCGCTCGCGCTCCGAGACGATCTCGGCTACCTGACCGTCGATGCTTGTCTCCAGCCGTTCGAGCACGGCCCGCTGCGTGATGACGTTGATGTTGTACGGGTATTTCACGCGGCTCAGCGTTTCGACGATCTCTTCCTGAGCGAATGCGAGCCCGAGCCGCAGCCCGGCCATGCCCCACGCCTTGGAGAGCGTCTGCAAGATAATCAAATTCGGGAAGCGGTCCAACTCGCCGAGCAGGCCCGGCGTGTCGGCGAAATCGATATAGGCCTCGTCGAGCACGACGATGCCGGGGAACGTGCGGACGATGCGCTCGATCTGCGCGCGCGGGAAGCAGTTGCCCGTCGGGTTGTTCGGCGAACAGAGCAGCAGCAGCCGCGTATCGCCGTCCGTCGCCGCGAGCAGCTTCCGCTCGTCGAGCGAGAAGTCGGGCTCGAGCGGAACCTCGCGCATCGGCACGTCGTTGATCGCGGCGGCCACCTTGTACATGCCGTAAGTCGGCGCGATCGACACGGCGTTGTGCAGTCTCGGTTCGCAGAAAATGCGGAATGCGAGATCGATCGGCTCGTCCGATCCGTTGCCGACGAATATTTTCTCCGGGGCGACGCCCTTGATTTCCGACAGGCGCCGCTTAAGCTCGCGCTGCCGGGGATCGGGATAGCGGTTGCAGCCGTTGTCGTAGGGGTTCTCGTTCGCGTCGAGGAAGATGCCGAGTTCGCCTCGGTACTCGTCGCGGGCCGTCGAGTAGGGGGCCAGCGAACGGATGTTCGGGCGATAGAGTTCGCGTATGTCCATATCGTTCTTCATAACGTGTCCTTACAGGGATTCGAGGCGGATCGTCACGGCGTTGCGGTGCGCGTCGAGGCCCTCGGCCGAGGCCATCGTCTCGATCGTCGGGCCGAGGCCGCGCAGTCCGTCGGGCGTGATCTGCTGATAGGTGATCTTGCGGAGGAAGCTGTCGAGGTTCACTCCGCTCATCGAGCGGGCCCAGCCGTAGGTCGGCAGCGTGTGGTTCGTTCCCGAGGCGTAGTCGCCGGCGCTTTCGGGCGTGTAGTTGCCCAGAAAGACGCTTCCTGCGGCCGTGATGCGCTCGGCGACGGCCCACGGCTCCTCGACCGACAGGATCAGGTGCTCCGGCGCGTAGGCGTTGCTCATCTCGATCATCTCGTCCGGAGAGTCCAGCACGACGATACGGCTGTTCTCGATCGCGAGCGCGGCCGTTTGCCGGCGAGGCAGCGCGGCGAGCTGTCGCTCCACTTCCCGGGCGACTTGCTCGGCCAGCCCGCGCGACGGAGTGAGCAGGACGGTCTGGGAGTCGGGCCCGTGCTCGGCCTGCGACAGCAGGTCGGCGGCCACGAATGCCGGAACGGCCGTCGAATCGGCCATGACGAGCACTTCGGAAGGCCCGGCCGGCATATCGATCGCAACGGAAGACGAGGCGACCTGCTGCTTGGCAGCCGTGACGTACTGGTTGCCCGGTCCGAAAATCTTGTCTACGCGCGGGATGCTCTGCGTGCCGTAAGCCATCGCTCCGATCGCCTGCGCGCCGCCTGCCTTGAATATGCGCCGGACGCCTGCGATCGACGCCGCATACAGCACGGCGGGGGCTACGCTTCCGTCTTTCTGCGGAGGGGTGCACAGCACGATCTGTTCGCAGCCGGCTACGCGGGCCGGAACGGCCAGCATCAGCACGGTCGAGAACAACGGAGCCGATCCGCCCGGCACGTAGAGCCCGACCCGTCGGATCGGCACGGCCCGCTGGAGACACCGCACGCCGGGAGCCGTTTCCAAATCGACCGTCCGAGGCCGCTGGGCGGCATGGAACCGTTCGATATGCTCGGCCGCCGTCGCGATGGCACGTTTGAGTTCGGGCGAGACGGCCGCTTCGGCCCGTTCGATCTCTTCGGGCGCGACCTCGAGCGAGTCGAGCGCGACCGAGTCGATCTCGGCGGTCAGATCGAGCACGGCCCGGTCGCCTCCGGCGCGGACCCGTTCGAGTATGGCCGCCACCCGCTCGCCGATGACCGGCGCGTCGATCTGCGGACGGCGGAGCAGATCGGCCCACTCGCTTTTTGGGGGATTCACCGTAATTCGCATCAGCGTATCATTTTTTCGAGCGACAGCACCAGAATATCCTCGGCCCCGATCGCCTTGAGTTGTTCGATTTTGCTCCACAGCTCGCGTTCGTTGATTACGACGTGCATCGAGCTCCAGCCCTCCTGCGCCAGCGGCAGGATCGTCGGACTTTTCATGCCGGGCAGAATGCGCACGGCCTCGGGTATCTTCGCGTGAGGCAGGTTCATCAGCACGTACTTCAGGCCCCGGCTGCGCTCGACGGCCTCGATTCGGAACAGCAGCTGCGAGAGGATCTGCCGCTTGTCGTCGCTCAGCGCACGGCCGCCTATGAGCACCGCTTCCGAGAAGAGTACCTGCTCGACCTCCTTCAACCCGTTGGTGACGAGCGTGCCGCCCGAGCTGACGATGTCGAAAATCGCGTCGGCCATGCCGACCGACGGGGCGATTTCGACCGAACCGGCGATTTCATGGATTTCGGCCGCTATGCCTTTCTCCCGGAAGAAGCGCGACAGGATGACCGGATAGGACGTGGCGACGCGTTTGCCTTCGAAGTACGACAGACCGTTGTAAGGCTCCGTCTTTGGGACGGCCAGCGACAGCCGGCACTTACCGAATCCGAGCCGGTGGACGATTTCCACGTCGAAACCTTTCTCCTCGACTTCGTTCAGGCCGACGACTCCCAGATCGGCCACGCCCATCGACACGGCCTGAGGAATGTCGTCGTCGCGCAGGTAGAGCACTTCCAGAGGGAAGCCGTCGCTGCGCGCGAGCAGCTTGCGCTTGCTGTCCTCGATCGATACGCCCGCCTCGGCGAGCAGTCCGATACTCTCTTCGTTGAGCCTTCCTTTGGCTTGAATCGCTATTCTCAGCATATCCTTTTCGTTTGATTCGTTCGCGAATAAAAAAGCGAGGCACCGTTTTCGGTAAGCCTCGCCGTATGAGTTGAATCTCGCTTCGCGTTCAGACAGACGCCATCGGCCTACCGGTGCTTCCGGGAGCGGTGATGGTGGTGATGAAAGCGGCTATTGAGAATCATGTTTTCGACTTCTGACAGTGACAAAGGTAGGGTAAAAAAGTAAAAAACCAAGCGATTGTCGGATATTTAACAAAAAACGCTCTTTTTGCATATCCGACAATCGCTCGGTTTTTCATTCGGATTCTCCGTATCCCCGCTCGGGAAGGGCGTCGCGTTCCGTCCGCCTTTTATGGAAAGAAGGCTCTCCTACGATTCCCGGAGCGGATGCGGGTTTATTCCCCTGCTTCCGAATAGCGCAGCAGCAACGAGCCCGGCGCCTCGGCGATCTGCAGGTCGATGCCCTCGGCCAGCTCCGCGCCCGAGCGGGTCGTGACCGTTCCGTCGTTGTCGTTCAGCACTCGGTAGGTCTTCGCCGGATCGACGCCCCGCAACCGGACGCGGATCGAGCCCTGCTGATTGTCCTTGCGGCGGAAAGCGACGACGATACCGCCCTGGTCCGACGGACGGTGCATCTGGTAGGCGAGCCATGCATTGTCGAAGGTCAGCTCGCGGGCCGTTCCCGTCAGCGGATAGTAATCCTCGTAATAGTAAGGCCGGAGCTCCTTGTATTGGGCGATGATCTGTTGCATGTCGGCGATCGAGCCTTCGAGCACGTTGAGCTTCCAGTTCAGCACGGCGGCGCTGCCGAGAGCCGAGCGGACGCTGTACGGATCGGTCTTGTAAAGACCTGTGCCGTGAATCGGCAGGTAGAAATTCAGTCCGTAGGTATGGCACTGATAGCCGTTCACTTCTCCGTAGCTGTAGTCGGTCCGCCACAGCGGAGCGCTGCGCGACATGGTCTCCAGATCGAGACGCCGTCCGCCTCCCGCGCAGTTGTCGATCAGCAGGCCCGGGAAACGTTCGCGCAGATAGTCCCAGTAGGCGTACAGGCCCTCGACGTGCCGAATTTCGTGGATGCCCACCCGGTCGGGCTCGTCGGCTTCGGCCCAGTAGGGGCTGATATGCATGTTGAAGTCCTGACGATAATAGTCGATGCCGTTTTTCTCGATCAGGTCGCCGATATGCTCGCACATCCAATTGAGCGCTTCGGGGTTGCCCAGATCGAACAGCAGATTGTTCGGATCGTTCGAGCGCTTGAGCAGCCATTCGGGATGTTCCTCCGCGATCCGGCTGCCTACGGCGACGCGTTCGGGTTCGAACCATACCATGAACTTGGCGCCGGCTTCGTGCGCGGCTTCCGACAGCGGCTTCAGTCCGTTCGGGAAACGCTTCTCGTCCACCTCCCATGTGCCTACCGTGTTATACCAGTTTTTCCCCGTGAAGTCGGGGCCTCCGCATCCCTTGTACCATCCGGCGTCGAGCCAGAAGACTTCGGGCACGATGCCGAACTGGGCGTAGCGCTTGGTCAGCGCGAGGGCGAAATCTTCTGTCAGGCAGCAGTACTCGTTGCAGGGTGCGGGATCGCCCCAGCTGTATCCGCCCGAGAACGGATATTCGGCGAAGCGGCCGTTCAGTTTGGGCGAATGGTGGGCGAGCATGAAACGGCGGAACGTGTTATGGCCGACCATGCGGTCTTCGCCCTGCCAGAACAGCATGCATACGAGCGGCGTGCGGATCGTCTCGTCCGGCAGCAGGTAGAGGTTCATGTTCTTCATGCCCGAGGCCAGCGTCGCGGTGCCGGGCGTCTGCTGCGATACGTCGACGTACCAGTTGCCGGTCCAGCCGACGGCGACGATCGCGCCCCGTCCGTTCGATGCCTCGAGATTCATGAACGGAAATCCGGTATGGTCCGACGAGCGTCCGCCTTCGGGGGTGATATAAACCGATTTGTTCGCTTCCACCGGCGTCGACAGCGGCCAGAAGTCGTCGCGGCCGCCGTTGCTTCCCACGGCATGGTGCAGCGTGAAGGAAGCGTCCTTTCCCGCCTCCATGCCGAAATCGGTGACCTTGACGTCGGTCAGCATGGCGGAGTTGCGCTGCGATGTATTCGTAAAGTACAGCATCCACTCGACGGCGCCGAACTCCTCGAAGCCCGTGACACGGCAGGCTACTTTCAGACCGGTGACGGGATCGGTGTAGGTGAACAGGTATTTGATCGTTCCCGCTTCGTCGCTCGCTCCCTTGCTTGCCGAGTATTTCCACTTGCGGATGAACTGGGCCGACGGCTTGCCGTCGTAGACGAACGAGAAGGGAGGAACGTGTCCCTTGGCGAAAACCGTCTTGATCCAGCGCTCCATGTCCTCGGGAACGGCCATTCGTTGCCGGCTCTGGCTTTTGCCGGCCGAAGGCAGCAGAACGAACAGCGCCACGAGGGCGAGCAGTCCGATGCGTGCCTTTGCATACATTCGATTCATAAATGTTCGGTTAGGGTTAATGATTTCTCCGAGACAAAGTAAGAAGAAAAAACGGACACCTCCAAACGGGCGTGCCGCTTTGCGGCGGTTCGCCGCAGGGGCTATCCGGCGCAGAAAACGATATGCAGTTCGGGGTGCGGAATGATTCTCAGCCCGATGCGCTTTCCTCCGGCCGTTCCTTCGAGCGTTTCCCGGACCGGATCGATCTTCGTGACGCGGATATCGCGGAGCCAGTCGAGTCCGCCGAGTCCCGACCATTTGTAGAGGGCCTCCTTGGCGCACCAGACGATGCCGGCGGACAGGCCGCCCGCGGATTCCAGCAATTTCCGCTCGTCCGGGGCGAGAAACCTTTCCTCCGTCTTCGTGAAGTCGCGGTTCGCCCGTTCGATGTCGAGTCCGCACGGAACGTCGCAGAGCATCAGCGCGGCGTATCCGCCGGCGTGGCTGACGGCGATATGCCTTCCGCTTCGCAGGGCCGGCGCTCCGGACGGCCGATAGAACGTTTCCTCGGCAGGGGCTTCCTCGTGCAACGCGGCATGCCATGCGAGCCATTCGCGGCGACGGCGCTCCGGAGCCAGCGTCCCGGCCCACGCGTTTTCCTGCCCGGTACAAAGCGAGGCGAGACGGGCGGTGTCCTCGTCGATCCGCCACAGCGCGAGCGAGCTGCCGGGCAGGGTATGTCGTAGCGTAACGGGCATAAGCTAAGCGATTGTGCGGCAAAGATAGCGATTCGCCGTGTTTTTTCTCCGAGCTTGCCATGAAAATGCCGGCGGCCCGCTCGGATATCGCGGTGCCGACGATAAGGGGAAATGCGGAATGTCGTTCGCCGGAGGTTGCTTGGGAAGCGATTCCCGCCGGCAGGCGGAAACCGTAAGACTGCGGGTGAACGGCGGACGGCTCGCTGCCGTGGTTTCCCGCGTTTTTCTCGCGGCTTTCGACTCGACCGTCCGGCGGCACGCTTTTGCCGCGTTCGTGCCGCCGCGCTTTCGTGCAGGATCTTTTGCGCCGGCCCGTGGCTTTGCCGGATTCGTGTCGAATCCGGGACGCCGGTTGCCAGAGGCGCTTTTCGCCACGGATTATCGGCCGGAAAAGCAGACCGGGCCGTCAGACGACGGTCCGGTCCGCATTCGCGCATATGGGAAGCGCTCTATTCGCTTTCTTTGGGGACCAGCATGAAGAAGCTGCTGATTTCCTGCTGGTCGATGGCCTGACGGACGTTGAAGCGCTTGACCTGCGGTTCGTAACCGGCCTTGACGACCTTGATCTCGATCTGGACGTCGCGGGAGTTCTCGTAGGTGAGTCCCAGAATGTTGAACGCGCGGGTTTCCTCGTAGGGAGTCGTCATCAGATAGGCTTCGTTCGTGTTTTTGATGACGGCCGGGATGCTGGAGATCACACGGTAGAAAACGCGGGCGCCCTGCGGGTCGGAGTCGATCGCCCAGCGGATAATCGTCTGTTCGAGCGCGGTTTGCCCGGGCGTGTCGCGGCTGACGCTTTTACGGGCCTCGCCCTGCGGGATCGAGGTGTCGGAATAGAGTTTCAGCGCTTCGGCTTGGGTTTTTGCAGCCGATGCTGCCAAAGCGCTCGCCAGTGCCTTGTTGCTCTGCTTGAGGCTCCGTTTCGACGCGCCGCAGGCCGTGAGCAGCAGAGCCGCTAAAACAACGGAAATTCCTTTGAGAATGAGTCTTGAATTCATGGTTATAAGGTAGTTGAGCCTGTCCCTCGGCGGAAATTTCAAACGATGGTTGGACACATAAAAAAACGTGGGACAATATTTTGTTTTCGGTCGCTAAGGTCTTCCACAACCCGTACCCCAAATAACAGAATAAAGCCCACGTCGTTGGACGTGAGCGTCAAACTTTATTCCTTGGGGTCCTGTAAAAGTGGAAGTTTTAGCGACCAGAATAAAAATAACGCTTTTATATGTGTGTACCGGCGCTTTTCGTGCGTAGACGGTACGGTGAAAATCTAACGGTTAGCATGCTGTCATCTATTCATAGGCAATTATCGGATTGGTTTGGATAGGCGAAGATATGAAATTCGTTCGATATTTTTATGTTTTGGCGGACGTTTCGTGTTTGGGGCCGTTGTTTTATGCGTCGGAGGCGGGAGAAGAATCGAAACGGGACGTATGCGGATGATGCTTGCGGCAGGCCGCTTTCGACGAGTCGCGCATGTCGGTTCTGTGAAATCGCCGATTGTCAAGTCCTTCCTGAACCTGTTCCGCAGGGTTCTTTCCCGATGTCTTTCCGTTTCCGGCAGCATGGAGGCGGAACAGGTCGCCGATTCATGGGGCAGGGAGGACGACGGCTTGTCGGAGCCGGCGCGGCTCTGTCGTCGTAGCCCGCTTTCGGCAGGGGAGCTGTTCTTATGATGCTGTGCGAACGAGAATGCGCGACAGAAAACTGCCGCGCATTCTCGTTCGTTCCGGTTTCGGGCCGTTAGTATTCGTTCCAGCTCTTGATCTTGATGTCCTGCTTGTCGAGCTTGCAGAACGCCGTGATAAAGGCGCTCGCCAGTCGAGCGTTCGTGATGAGCGGAATGTTGAAGTCGATCGCGCTGCGGCGAATCGTGTAGTCGTTGCTGAGCTCGGTCTTCGACAGGTTCTTCGGGATATTGACCACCAGATCGATCTTCTTCTCCTTGATGTAGGTCAGCGTGTTGGGCTGCTCGCTCTGGTCGGGCCAGTGGAGCACCGTCGCGTGCACGCCGTTCGTTTCCAAGAACTGGGCCGTGCCTTTGGTCGCGAAGATGTTGTAGCCCTTCTCCTGAAGCGCTTTGGCGGCCGACAGCATGTCCATCTTCGAGCGCGAGTCGCCGGTCGACAGCAGGATGTTCTTCTTCGGGATCGCATAGCCTACGGACATCATCGACTTGAGAATCGCCTCGTGGAAGTTCTCGCCGATGCAGCCCACCTCGCCGGTAGACGCCATTTCGACGCCCAGCACCGGGTCGGCCTTCTGCAGCCGCGAGAACGAGAACTGCGGCGCCTTGATGCCGACGTAGTCGAGCTCGAAGGCCGACTTGTGCGGCACGTCGGGCTCGATGCCGAGCATGATCTTCGTCGCTATGTCGATGAAGTTCACCTTCAGTACCTTCGACACGAACGGGAAGCTGCGCGACGCGCGCAGGTTGCACTCGATGACCTTGATCTCGTTGTCCTTGGCCATCAGCTGCATGTTGAACGGGCCCGATATGTTGAGCATGCGGGCTACCTCGCGGGCGATCTTCTTGATGCGCCGCATCGTCTCGACATACATCTTCTGCGGCGGGAATACCATCGTCGCGTCGCCCGAGTGGACGCCTGCGAACTCAACGTGCTCGGAAATGGCGTAGATCAACACCTCGCCGCCGCGGGCCACCGCGTCGATCTCGATCTCCTTGGCGTTCTCGATAAACTCCGTGACGACGACCGGATACTGTTTCGACACGTTGGTCGCCAGCGTCAGGAAGTGCTCCAGCTCGGAGCGGTTCGACACGACGTTCATCGCCGCGCCCGAGAGTACGTAGCTCGGACGGATCAGCACGGGGAATCCCACCTCGTCGACGAAACGGTAGATATCGTCCATCGTCGTGAGTTCCCGCCAGCGGGGCTGGTCGACGCCGATCTCGTCGAGCATGGCCGAGAACTTGTGCCGGTCCTCGGCATGGTCGATGTCGGTGGCCGAGGTGCCCAGAATCGGCACGTGCTGCGACTGAAGGCGCATGGCCAGGTTATTGGGTATCTGTCCGCCGGTCGAGACGATCACGCCTCGCGGAATCTCCAGATCGGTGATGTCCAGCACCCGCTCGAGCGTCAGCTCGTCGAAGTAGAGCCGGTCGCAGATGTCGTAGTCGGTCGAGACCGTCTCGGGATTGTAGTTGATCATCACCGAGCGAAGTCCCTGCTGGCGGATCGTGTTCAGCGCGCTGACGCTGCACCAGTCGAACTCGACCGAACTTCCGATGCGGTAGGCTCCCGACCCGAGCACGATGACCGAGCGGTTGTCGTGCGGAAAGTCGATGTCGTGCGCCGAGGCGCTGTAGGTGACGTACAGGTAGTTCGTCATGGCCGGGTACTCGGCCGCCAGCGTGTCGATCTGCTTGACGTAGGGCGTGATGCCGCGCATTTTGCGGTAGCTCCGGATCGCGAGCATGTCGGCGTCGATGCTCTTGGCCGTGCTCTTGGCTACCGTGCGGGCGAGCTGGAAATCCGAGAAGCCGCGCTGTTTGGCCTCGAGCAGCAGCTCGTCGGGCACATGGGTGATGTTGTTGTGCTGCTCCAGCTCGTTCTCGATCCGGATGATGTTCTGCAACTTCTCGAGGAACCAGCGGTCGATCTTCGTCAGCTCGTGGATGCGCTCGACGGTGTACCCGTTCTTCAGCGCGTGCGCGATGACGAAGATGCGCTTGTCGGTCGGATGGGTGAGCGCGGCGTCGATGTCGTCGACCTCGAACTCCTTGTTCGCGACGAAGCCGTGCATGCCCTGTCCGATCATCCGCAGTCCCTTCTGGATCACTTCCTCGAAGTTACGGCCGATGGCCATCACCTCGCCGACGGACTTCATGCTCGATCCCAGCTCGCGCGAGACGCCTTTGAACTTGCCCAGGTCCCAGCGCGGTATCTTGCAGACGATATAGTCGAGCGCCGGCTCGAAGCAGGCCGTCGTGCTCTTGGTCACGTTGTTCTTCAGCTCGTGCAGACCGTAGCCGAGGCCGAGCTTCGCGGCTATGAACGCGAGCGGGTAGCCGGTGGCCTTGGACGCCAGCGCCGACGAGCGGCTCAGACGCGCGTTGACTTCGATCACGCGGTAGTCCTCCGAGTTCGGGTCGAGGGCGTACTGCACGTTGCACTCGCCGATCACGCCGATGTGGCGGATGATCTTGATCGCCAGCTCGCGCAGCTTGTGGTACTCGGAGTTCGACAGCGTCTGCGACGGGGCGACGACGATGCTCTCGCCGGTGTGGATGCCCAGCGGGTCGAAGTTCTCCATGTTGCAGACCGTGATGCAGTTGTCGTAGCGGTCGCGCACGACCTCGTACTCGACCTCCTTCCAGCCCTTGAGCGACTTTTCGACGAGTATCTGCGGCGAGTACGAGAACGCCTTGTTCGCCAGCGCGTCCAGCTCCTCGTCGTTGTCGCAGAAGCCCGACCCGAGTCCGCCGAGCGTATAGGCCGCGCGGATAATGATCGGGTAGCCCAGTTCGTGCGCGACGCGCTTGGCCTCGGCCACCGACGTGACGGCCTCGCTCTTGATCGTCTTCACGTCGATCTCGTCGAGTTTCTCGACGAACTTCTCCCGGTCCTCCGTGTCGATGATCGCCTGTACGGGCGTGCCCATTACCTGCACGCCGTATTTTTCGAGCACGCCGCTGCGGTAGAGCTGTACGCCGCAGTTCAGGGCCGTCTGGCCGCCGAACGCGAGCAGGATGCCCTGCGGGCGCTCCTTCTCGATTACCTTCTCGACGTACTCGGGCGTGACGGGCAGGAAATAAACCTTGTCGGCGATGTTCTCCGAAGTTTGGATCGTAGCGATGTTCGGGTTGATGAGCACCGTGTAGACGCCTTCCTCCTTGAGCGCCTTGAGCGCTTGAGAGCCCGAGTAGTCGAATTCCCCGGCCTCGCCGATCTTAAGCGCTCCCGACCCGAGCAGGATCACTTTCTCTACCTTGTTTATTTTCTGCATTTCTCGATGTTTTGGATAAAGTCGTCAAACAGGAATTCGGTATCGACCGGACCGCCCGAAGCCTCGGGGTGGAACTGTACGGAGAAAAACGGCTTCGTCCGGTGCCGGATGCCTTCGCTCGTCCCGTCGTTGAGGTTCACGAAGTAAGGCTCCCAGCCCTCGTCGAGCGTCGTCGTATCGACGGCGAAGCCGTGGTTCTGGGACGTGATGACGGCCCGGTCCGTGCCCACCATCAGCGCCGGCTGGTTGTGGCTCCGATGACCGTACTTGAGCTTGAAGGTCGTCGCTCCGGCCGCGATCGACAACAATTGGTTGCCCAGACAGATGCCGAAGATGGGTTTGCCCAGCGCGATCGCCTTGCGGATGTTGGCGATCGTCGCCCCGCACTGCTGCGGGTCGCCGGGGCCGTTCGACAGCATCACGCCGTCGTAGTCGATCTGCGTGAAGTCGTAGTCCCAAGGCACGCGGATCACCGTCGCGTTCCGCTTCGTCAGGCAGCGCACGATGTTGTATTTGCAGCCGCAGTCGACCAGTACGATCCGGTACTTCCCGTTCCCGTACGTTTCGACCTGTTTCGTGCTGACGAGCGCCGCCAGGTTCTCCTTGTTCGGATCGACGAACTCCGCGGGCTCGGGCGAGCCTTCGATCACGAGCTTGCCGAGCATGACGCCCCGCTCGCGGATGATCTTCGTGATCCGGCGCGTGTCCACGCCCCAAATGCCCGGCACGCCGTTGTCCTTGAGCCACTGTCCGAGGCTTTCGCTCGCGTTCCAGTGGCTGTGCTCGAACGAATAGTCGGAGACGACCAGAGCGCGGATGTGGATACGGTCCGATTCGAAAAAGCGCAGCAAACCGTCCTGCTCCGTAAACTGCGGAACTCCGTAGTTGCCGATCAGCGGATAGGTCGACACGAGGATCTGACCGCTGTACGACGGGTCGGTCAGGCTTTCGGGATAACCGGTCATGGCTGTGTTGAAGACGACTTCGCCCGAAACGGACGTTTCGGCGCCGAAGGAGTACCCTTCGAATTGAGTGCCGTCCTCGAGGATCAGACGGGCGGTTTTTTTGTCAGACATTATCTATCAGTAAGTTATGGATTGTCTTCCCTTGCTGAAACTGTCTTCTGGCTCAGAATAGTTTCTGAGTCGCAAAGGTACGGATAGATTTTCGATTGTGCAAGCCGGCGCGGGAAAGTTTTCGGGGATCGTCGCCGGTATGCCGCGCGGGTCCGTCGTATCCGTCGGGACCTTGCGGTAGGAGTTGGGGGCGAGATTCGGCATGCCCGAGACTTGTTTCCTGCGGGGAAACGTTTCCGGTGCGATGCCCTATGGTCGGAAAGCGGCATGCGTTTTCGTATCCGGGTATCGGAGCCGACCGGCGGTTTGGGGATTCGGTCCGTCTTGTCTATCTTTGTCGGACCGCACCGGCGTTCGGGGCGGGATAATCCGATTGCCGTGATCAAGTCCGAAATAGCCTTCGTGCGCTCGCTCTCCTCGAAAAAGGAGCGTGCCGCTTCCGGCCTGTTCGTGGCCGAGGGGGAGAAGCTCGTAGGCGAGATGCTCGCCTCGGAATTCCGCGTGCGCAAGATTTTCCGTTGCGGCGAGGAAGACCGGAGCGAGGCGGGGAGCGTCGATACCGAACACGTGTCGCCCAAGGAGATGGAGCGAATCAGCGCGCTGAAGACGCCGACGCCGGTGCTGGCTCTGGTCGAGCTGCCCCGCTATCGGTTGTCTGCCGGCACGGGGACGGACGATCTGGCGCTCGCGCTCGACGGAGTGCAGGACCCCGGCAATCTGGGAACGATCGTCCGGCTGGCCGACTGGTTCGGCATTCGCGACATCGTCTGCTCGGAAAACACCGCCGATTGTTTCGGACCGAAAGCCGTTCAGGCTACGATGGGGGCCATTGCCCGCGTGCGGGTGCACTATACGGCGCTGGAACCGTTCCTTACCCGTGCGGCGGAGCGGGGAACGCCTGTGTACGGGACGTTTCTGGAGGGGGAGGATATTTACCGGGCCGGGCTTTCCGCCGGCGGCATCGTCGTGATGGGCAGCGAAGGAAACGGCATCTCCTCCGGGACGGCCCGCTGCGTGACCCGGCGCCTTTTCATACCGCCCTATCCGGGAGCGGCGCCCACGTCCGAGTCGCTGAACGTGGCGATGGCCACGGCGGTCGTAGCGGCCGAGTTCCGGCGCCGCATCCGCTGACGGGCCGGCTCCTTTAGAACAGCAGCTCGATCCGGCTGGCGAACAGGATACCGATCACTACGGGGATGACGAACCGGATCAGGAACCGGACGACCGGGAAGACGCGGGTCCCGTATTTCAGTCCGCTGGTCATTTCGTCGCGCAGCTTTCGGGGCGATAGCACCCAGCCTGCGAACAGCACGATGAACAGACCGCCCAGCGGCATCATCAGGTTCGACGACAGGCTGTCGCACAGATCGAACAGATTTTTTCCTCCGATAGTCAGGACCGAACCGGGCATCATCGACAGCGCGCTGAGCGATCCGGTCGCGGCTACGGTACAGGCCGTGCAGACGATGGCTTTCGACCGCGTGATGCGCATTTCTTCCGACAGGTAGGCGATGATGACTTCGAGCAGCGAGACCGACGAGGTGATTGCGGCCAAGAACAGCAGGACGAAAAATACGACCGAGATCACATAGCCCCCGCTCATCCGGGCGAAAACGTTCGGCAGCGTCAAAAAAACCAGCTCCGGACCCGAGGTGGGCGAGATGCCGAATGAGAAGACGGCGGGGAAAATGGCCAGTCCCGAAAGGACGGCCACCGTAATGTCCGACAGCGAGACCATCGCCCCGATGCGGAACATATTCTCGTTCTTGCGCAGATAGGAGCCGTAAGTGATCATGCAGCCCATGCCGAGGCTCATCGAGAAGAAGGATTGTCCGAGGGCTTCCAGTACGGTCGTTCCGGTGATCTTGCTGAAGTCGGGCTTCAGCAGAAAGTCGATCCCCTGGCGCGCGCCGTCGAGCGTCAGCGCATTGAGAGCCATGCCGAACAACAGCAGAAACAGCATCGGCATCAGGATTTTATTGTACCGTTCGATTCCCTTTTCGATTCCCGAGTAGACGATGAAAGCCGAAGCCGCGATGAATACGAGCGTCCATGCGATCGGTCGCCAGCCGCTGGCGACGAAGCCGTCGAACGCCGCCGCCACCTGCTCGGGCGTGCGATCGTGGAAGCGGTTCAGCACCGATTCCTTGAGAAACTCGAGCGACCAGCCGGCGATCACGCAGTAGAACGACAGAATGATGAAAGCGCAGAGAATGCCCATGTAGCCCACCCATTTCCATTTCGTGCCCGGGGCCAGTTTGCTGAACGCGCGCATCGAGTTGCGTTTGGTCGAACGGCCCAGACTGAATTCCGACAGCATGATCGGAATGGAAATCAGAAAGCTGATCGTCAGATAGATCAAAATGAAGGCCGCCCCGCCGTTCTCGCCGGCCACGTACGGGAAGCGCCAGATGTTGCCCAGTCCGATAACCGAGCCTCCGACGGCGGCGATCGTGCCGAAGCGGCTCGCGAATGATCCTCTTTTCATAAGTGCGGTGCAGATTCGGTTCGGACATGCCGAACGGGAGTTTTGCAAAGATAGAAAAATTGTGCCGTTTCTTTCCGCGATGCGTGCCGTGAAATGACCGGGGCCGGCGCATTGCGGATTTCGGCGTGGTCTGCATGCCCGGTCTGTGCCGGTTTTTTCCCGGCGCCGTTTTTCGCGTCGGATGTTTTCCATGAGTCGGGCGGCGTTCCGTCCGGACGACGGGACGCGGAATTGACGATTGTTTGCTAACTTTGCGCCATGGGCACGGGAAAAATCGTCGAGCTGCTGGCTCCGGCCAAGGACTACGCTCACGGATGCGCCGCGATCGACTGCGGAGCCGATGCGCTGTATGTCGGCGCGCCGGCTTTCGGCGCGCGGGCCGGCGCGGCCGTGCCGGTCGACGAGATCGGCCGGCTGTGCGATTACGCCCACCGTTTCGGGGCCAAGGTCTTCGTCACGATGAACACGCTCGTCTACGAGAGCGAGCTGTCCGAGGCCGAGCGGATCGCCCGCGACATGTACAGGGCCGGAGCCGACGCGCTGATCGTGCAGGATGCCGCTTTTCTGCGTATGGATCTGCCTCCGATCGAGTTGCACGCCTCGACGCAGATGTTCAATATGGACCCGGTCCGCGCCCGCTTCTGGTACGAGGCGGGCTTTACGAGGCTGATCGTGGAACGGGCGGCCTCGCTCGACGAAATGCGGCGGATCGCCGGGGCCGCGCCCGGCCTCGAGATCGAAGCGTTCGTGCATGGGGCGATCTGCGTTTGCTACAGCGGCCGCTGCTTCATGAGCCGTTCGATGGGGCCCCGCAGCGGCAACCGGGGCGATTGCTCGCAGGCGTGCCGGCTGCCGTACGAACTGCTCGACGGCCGGATGCGTTCGCAGGGGCGGGCCCGGCACTGGCTTTCGGTACGCGATCTGAACCTATCGGACCGGCTCGAGGAGATGATCGACGCCGGAGTCGGCTCCTTCAAGATCGAGGGGCGGCTGAAGGATATGGCCTATGTGCGCAACGTCGTGGGATGGTACCGTAGCCGGCTGGATGAAATATTCTTCCGGCGGCCGGATTTGAAACGGGCCTCGCAGGGGAGCGTCGCGCTCGATTTCGAGCCCGATCCCGCCAAGAGCTTCTCGCGCGGCTCGACGCATTATTTCCTGGACGGACCGGCGGCCGGGGTCGCTTCGCTCGATACGCCCAAGTCGCTCGGCGAGGCGGTCGGGACGGTCGTCTCGGCGGGTCGGGAGTGGTTCGGGATGAGCGGAAAGATCGCGCTTGCCCCCGGCGACGGCATCTGTTTCGCGGACGAGACGGGCGAGTTGAGGGGGACCTATGTCAACCGGACGGAGGACGGCCGCGTCTATCCGAACCGCATGGACGGAATCGGGTGCGGGACGGCGATTTTCCGCAATTACGACCGTCGTTTTTCGGGGGCGCTGGAGCGCAGCCGTTCCCGTCGGACGCTGCCTGTCGAGGCGGCCGTCGAAGCGACTCGGAACCGGATATCGGTGACGTTCTCGGACGGTTCGTCGCAGGCGACGGCCTCGCGCGATGGCCGTTTCGACGAAGCGCTCGATCCGTTGCGGGCCGAACGGACGGTCCGGGCGCAGACGGCCAAGACCGGCGACACGAGCTATGAAGTATGCCGGATCGAGGTGCGCTGGGACATGCCTCGCTTCGTGCCCGTTTCTTTGCTGAACGAGCTGAGGCGCGAGGCGCTTTCGCGGCTCGATGCCGGGCGGGCGGCATGTTATGTCCGCCGGTCCCGCCGGGAGGAGAATCTTCGGGCTCTTTTCCCGGATACGGAGCTTTCCGCCGAGGAAAACGTCGTCAATTCGCTGGCCGCCGGCTTCTACCGCGAGCACGGTGTGCGTCGGATCGAGCCGGGGTTCGACGCGGGCCCGATTCCCGAGGGTTGCCGCGTCATGCGGACGCGCTATTGCCTGAGACGGGAGACGGGGCAGTGCCTCCGGAAGAACCCGGCCTATCGGGGACGCCTTTTTCTGGCGTCCGGGCGGCATGTGTACGAGCTGCTGTTCGATTGCGCCCGCTGCGAAATGAGCGTCGTATATCGGGGCGAGCGCGGAGAGCCGGCGCGGGAAGAAGGTGCCCGAAGGGAGCGGAAGCCCGGACGGTCCCGGCGATGATCGGGGCGCAGGGTCTCGCGCAGGACGACCCGAGGCATGGCGGCAGAGGACGGTTTGATCCGGACGGGTCGTTTCGGGGGGAAAGTCTCGGAAAGTCGGCCATAGCTTCGCTTCGGTCCCTCGGAACGGGAAAGGCCCGAAATGTTTTATGAAGTGAAACGAAGCATAGCAATCAAGGATTATGGAAAGCGATAAGACTCCGTCCGGGGACGGAATGCGGTCCGAGCTGTTGTCCGCTTCCGGCTGGAAGGACTACGAGCTGCTGGACAGCGGCCGTTTCGAGAAACTCGAGCGTTTCGGACGCTACGTCCTCGCGCGCCCCGAGCCTCAGGCCGTTTGGGACCGCTCGCTCAGCGAGGACGAGTGGAGGGCACGGGCCGACGCCGTGTTCCGTCGTGACGGCCGCAGCGGCGAGCGAGGCGAGTGGACGCTTCGCGCGGGCATGCCCGACCGTTGGTTTGTGGAATACGGAGGAGGAATGAGCCTGAAATTCCGCATGGGGCTTACCTCGTTCAAGCATGTGGGGCTTTTCCCCGAGCAGGCCGAGAACTGGGAGTTCATTTTCCGCGAAGTCCGCCGGCTGGGCGCCGGAGCGCGCGTGCTGAACCTGTTCGCCTATACGGGCGGAGCGTCGCTGGCCGCCCGGGCGGCCGGTGCCGACGTAACGCACGTCGATTCGGTCAAACCGGTGGTGAGTTGGGCCCGGGAGAATATGGAGGCTTCGGGCATGGACGGAATCCGGTGGATCGTGGAGGATGCGCTGAAGTTCGTCCGCCGCGAAGCGAGGCGGGGCCGCCGCTACGACGGCATCGTGCTCGATCCGCCGGCTTACGGCCGGGGAGCGGCCGGCGAGAAATGGGTTCTCGAGGAGCATATCAACGAGATGCTGAGCCTCTGCGGCGAGCTGCTCGCCGCGCGGGGCAGCTTCCTCGTGCTGAACCTTTACTCGATGGGACTCTCCGCACTGCTGGCCCGGACGGCGGTCCGGCAGCTCGTCGGCGAGTGCTCTTCGGAGCAGTTCGGCGAGCTCTACTTCTCCGATCCTTTCGGCAAGTCGCTTCCGCTGGGAGTCTATTACCGGATGTCGAGGCTGTGACGCCCGGTCTTTCGTTTTCCGCGCGGGCTTCGGCTTGCACGCAGGCTTGCGGGTCCGAAACCGGCGGGAGCGGGACGGCGGAAACCGCGGTGATATGCCGAGAAGGGATGTGCCGGAATGCAGGCGGCCAATCTTGCGACGATTATGTGTTTTATGTACCGACTACGACCGGACCTTGTATGTATGCCGTCCGGTTCGGGCGGACCCTGTCCAAACGGAGTCTCGACAGATCGATTCGAAGTCGTGGCAACCGGAACCGACATAGGTACTATGGAGTATATAATTAGCGAATCTTGTTTATATTGTCGAAATCGGTTATGGGGGGAATGGATCGTCATATAGTGATCCGGGAATACGAGCCGGCCGATAAGGAAGCCGTCTTGAGCCTGATCCGGGCCAATACGCCCGAGTATTTCGCACCGGAGGAGGAGGCCGACCTGAGCCGGTATCTCGACTGCGAGAGGGAGTGGTTCTACGTCCTGCTTTTCGGCGGAAAGATCGTCGGTTGCGGCGGAATCAACCTGGCGGACGAGCGAACGACGGGAAAAATCAGTTGGGATATCCTGCATCCCGAGTATCAGGGCCGATCGCTGGGAACCCGGTTGCTCGGATTCCGGATCGAAAAGCTCGGGTCGCTCGGCGGCATCCGGAGGATCACGGTCAGAACCTCGCAACTGGCTTTCGGATTCTACCGGAAGCAGGGCTTCGTGCTCAAGGAGGTGAAAAAGGATTATTGGGCCGAGGGATTCGACCTGTATGCCATGGAGTACGAAGGCTGGAAATGACAGTTGCGAATGTCCGTTTTCTTATGTTTCGGCTGGCCGTATCCCTAAAGCTATGTCTCGCCCTTTTTCTTTGCGGGAGGGAGTTGGCCGTTGCTTTAGGTCCGAGATATGCGGCTGCCGTAGCCGGAACATTCGGAAACACGACTCGCCGGTTTGTGCGGAGACGTCCCTGTGAGTACATTTATGAGAGAATTTTCCTGTCTGGACCGGGGCCGGAGAACGAGCGTATCGAGGGCTTCAGATTTGCTGCTCGGCCTCGCTCCTTCTTTTCTTCCACAGTTGCCAGCTGTTGATGACGTTCTGCCACACGACGTAGGCGGCTGGGCCGACCGAGGCGATCGGCAGCAGGTAGGTTTGCGCCATCCAGATCGCCAGCACGGTGTTTTTCTGTCCCAGTCCCTGTGCGCCGGAGATTTTCAGGTCGTATTTGCGTCCGATGCGGCGTCCGATAACGAATTGGCATACGCATGCGACGAGCGAGGCGCCGGCCAGCAGCAACTCGTCTCCGTACCGGGATGAGTCTTGTCGGATCAGGAACGAAGTCGTGTTGCCCATGACGATCGTCAGCGATACGGCCCACAGGTAGAACGAGATCGACTGCCTTTGCCTCAGTGCCCGGTGCGCCCGAGGCCAGAAGCGTTGCAGGGCCAGTGCGGCGACGAACGGCAGGATCAGTAGCGGAATCATCTGCCGTCCGATGCGTAGCAGCGAGTCGAGGAGAGGCAGCGAGACCTGTGAGCCGACGAACGAGAAGACGACCGGGGAGATCAGCGCGACGACCATGTTGCTCAGCAGGCAGTAGGTCGCCAGCGACGCGACGCTGCCGCCCAGCATGCCCGTTACCACGGCCGCTGACGTGGCGGTCGGGGCCAGCACGCAGATGAAAGTGCCCTGAGCCAGCAGCGGGTCGATCGGGGCGAGCGCGAGGTAGAGACCCAGTCCGCCGGCGATCTGGACGAGCAGCAGTCGGACATGGAGCGGAGCGATGCGCAGCTCGCCGAGCGACAGCTTGCAGTAGGGAACCAGCAGCATCAGGAAAATCAGGTAGGGAGTCAGAAAGGCCAGCGATGCGAAAAACGAGTGGAAAACGCCGCCGACGATCATGGCGATCGGCAGCATCCAGTTTTTGAACTGTTGCAATACCACATGGTTCAGGTATTCTACCACTTGTCGGCCCTCCTGATGTTTCTGACGGGGCAAAGTAACGGAGTTCTCCCGTCAATTCAAAAGGCTTTCTGAAAATTTCTGCGGACGGCTCCGGACGTATCCGGATCGATTCGCGGTTGCCGGCACGGTCCGTCTTCCGGTTTTTTCGCCGCCGGCCGGCTGTCCCGATTTCGGAAGATGCTGCCGTCGGGGCGTACAAGGACGACGTTATACCTCTTTCCATATCCGACCGTCAGGGGTAGAGGGGTATCATTACAGAGAAAGGGGGGTGGGTTTGCCATGTCTCGGAGGGGAGCGCGGTCCGTCAAATGATGCGGAAAGCCTCGGCTACCGGGTCGCGCGACCCGGTAGCTGAGGAAATCCTGTTTCGGGACCTTCGGAATGTTCCTTGCGGGGCGAGAATGGTCTGGCGAATAGGACGACCTGCTGCTTGTCTGTTCCGAGGAAGATCCCCCGCGACGAAAGGCAGGCCTCGCAGTCGGCGGATCGCCCGATCCGGTCGTTTCGGACGAGCGGAAGGAACGCTTTCCGGAGCGATTCTATTTCAGGAATCCGTCTATCCCGGCGCCGAACAGCGCGAAGTCGTACCTGACCGGATCGGAAGCGTCGAGCGTCCGGAGCGAGGCGGTGATCTCCTCGACGGCCTTCCAGTCGTTCTGCTTTCGGGCGAGCAGTCCGAGTGCGCGGCCCATATGGCCCGTATGCACGTCGAGCGGCAGATAGAGCGCTGCCGGGGGAATCGACTTCCACAGTCCGAAGTCTACGCCCCGTCCGTCGTCGCGAACCATCCATTTGAGATACATGCACAAACGCTTGCACGAGGCGCCCCGGTCGATCGACGAGAGGTGCTTCTCGGCTCTCGGGCGGTGATCCGCGCTCCAGAAAGCCGTGCGGAAGCGCGACAGCACGGTCCGCAGGTCGCCCGTTTCGGCGTATTCCCGCTCGAAATAGCCGCCCAGCGAGCCGTCGCGCAGGCAGATGCCGCGCAAGGCGCCGATAAAATCGATGCAGTCGCCCCCGTTGAATGTTCTGTGGACGAAGTCGAGCAGCGGCAGCAGCTCGTTCCTCGATGCGTTCATCGTGAAGTCGTAAGGGGAGCGGTCCATCAGCTCCATCAGTTTCCGTCCGTTGCGGACGATCGAGCGGCGGTTGCCCCAGGCTATCGTCGCGGCGAGGAAGCCGGCGATCTCGATATCCTCCCGGCGCGTGAAGCCGTGCGGGACGGAGATCGGGTCGTCTTCGATGAATCCGGGCGTGTCGTAGCGCTCGTACAGCTCGTCGAGCAGCTCGCGGATCGGTTCGGGTATCATATCCGGGGAGGGCTTGCCGTCAACGGACGATCTGTCCGTCGACCATTTCGATCTTTCGGTCCGACATGGCGGCCAGCTGTCCGTCGTGCGTCACGATGACGACGGTCTGGCCCAGCGTGTCCCGCAGCGTGAAGAACAGCCGGTGAATCTCCTCCCTGTTTTTCGTGTCGAGGTTGCCCGACGGCTCGTCGGCCAGCAGCACGGCCGGGGAGTTGATCAGCGCGCGGGCAATGGCCACCCGCTGCTGCTCGCCTCCCGACAGCTCGGCCGGCTTGTGCGACGAGCGGTGCTCCATACCGAGCATTTCGAGCAGCTCGGCCGCGCGCTTCTCGACCTCGCGCCGGTCGCGGCCGCCTATATAACCCGGTATGCAGACGTTTTCCAGCGCCGTGAACTCGGGCAGCAGATGGTGGAACTGGAAAACGAAGCCGATTTTCGTATTGCGGAAGCGCGAGAGCTGCCGGTCCGAAAGGGCGTGCACCGCCTCTCCGTCGATCTCGATCTCGCCCGAGTTCGGGCGGCTCAGCGTGCCCAGAATTTGCAGCAGCGTCGTCTTGCCTGCACCGCTCGGGCCGACGATCGAGACGACCTCGCCCCGTTCGACGAGCAGGTCGATTCCCTTGAGCACTTCGAGCGTGCCGAAACTCTTGCGTATCTCCTTGGTTCGTATCATGCTATCGGTCATTGGATTGTTCGTACCGTTCGTACAGCGCGACGATTTGCGCCGCCTCGCGCGTGTCGTGCACGCGCAGGATCGATGCGCCCTGACGCAGGCATTCCCAGTGCAGCGCCGTCGTGCCTGCGAGGGCGTCGTCCGGCGTCGTGTCGAGCGTCTTGTATATCATCGACTTGCGGGATATGCCGGCCAGAACCGGATAGCCCAGTTCGCCCAGCCGGTGCATTTCGCCCAGCAGGCGGAAGTTCTGCTCCACGGTTTTCGAAAAGCCGAAGCCCGGGTCGAGCACGATCTGCGTCACGCCCTCGCCGCGCAGCCAGCCGATCTTTTCGACGAAGTAGGCGAGCACTTCCCCGGTCAGATCGTCGTAGCGGGTCATCGTCTGCATCGTCTGCGGCGTGCCGCGCATGTGCATCGCGATCAGCGGGACGCCGTGCCTCGCCGCGACGGCGGCGATCGCCGGGTCCGCCGTTCCGGCCGTTATGTCGTTGACTATGCACGGCCCGAAGCGTTCGATCGCGCCTTCGGCTACTTCGGAACGGAACGTATCGATCGATACGGGCGTGTCGGGACATCGGCGGCGGATTGTTTCCAATGCGAGCGTGACGCGGCGCAGTTCCTCGTCGGGCGTCACGTCGTCGGCGCCCGGCCGGGACGAATAGCCGCCCACGTCGAGAATGGCCGCGCCGTCGGCGACTGCCCGCTCCGCCCTGCGCGCGACATCGTCGGCCCGGGGCGTGCGGCTGCCCTCGTAGAATGAGTCGGGCGTCGCGTTGATGATCGTCATTACGACGGGACGGCTCAAGTCGATGCTATGTTTTCCTACGGTCAGTTTCATAAGGTGCTTTCGTTAGTTTCGGGACCGCTCTCTGCGGGCGGGTGCCGGGGCGTTTAGTCAGCGCAGCCGGCAGAATATCCCGTGCAGTTCCAGAATTTTCGGCAGGACGGGTTCCTCGTCGCCGGAGCGGATCACGTAATCGGCGCGGGCGATCCGCTCGGCTTCGTCGATCTGGGCGGCCATGCGCGCGCGGACCGCTTCCGGGGCGACGCCGTCGCGCAGGCAGGTACGGCGGATCCGCTCGGGCTCGGGAGCCGTGACCGTCACGACTTTGTCCATCTGCCGGTAAGCGCCGCTCTCGAACAGAATAGCGGCCTCCTCGATTACGTAGGGTCCTTGCTGGCGTTCGGCCCAGCGGGCGAAGTCCTCGGCTACGGCAGGGTGTACGACGGCATTGAGGCGCTCGCGCAGCGTCCCGTCCGAGAAAATGCGTCCGGCCACGTATTTCCGGTTCAGTCCGTCGGCGTCATACGCTCCGTCGCCGAACAGCCCGCTTACAGCGGCTTTCAGGGCGACGTCCTCGTTCATCAGCCGGCGCGCCCGGGAGTCGGAGTCGTAGACGGGTACGCCCAACTGCGCGAATGCGCGGCACACGGTGCTTTTCCCGCTGCCTATCCCTCCGGTTATGCCGATCTTAATCATGCTCTTGCTGAGGAAATTCGATCTCGACGGGCGACTCGACCGAAAGGATTTTCAGGTCGGATATGTGGGAGGAGATGATGTTCTGAAGCGTGAAGGGCGCGATGTCGTAAACGCCGGCCTGACGCGCCGACGGCGTGACGGCCACATTGTCCGACGAGATATCCACGCCGTTGCGCCGGGGCGCGATCTTGTGCTTGAGAATCTGATAGCCTACCCCTTCGACGTTGCACCGGACCGAGTAGAGCGTGCTGTCGATGCGGACCGGAATCTGGATGTCCGTCGTGTAGACATAGCTGAGCTTGGTGATATACCACAGGCAAAGCGATAGGGCCAGCAGCATGAAGAAGACCGGGTTGCTGAGTCTCCGGACCGTCACCTTGACGTACAGCTTGAATTTATGCAGACGCATATCTTTCCCGAGATAGTTTCATGCAAAGTAAAGGATTTTTTTCATCAAAACGAAAATACGGGCAGGGAAGTGCCGGAGCCGACCGGAGCGTCCTTCGCGTGCCGGATATTTCCTATTTGTTCGACCGGGAGAAATATCCGGTTGTGTACGGTACTTGCGGCAGGGCGACGGATTCTCGGACTTTGCCGTTACGGACATGCCGGCCGGAAACGAGGAGGTCTCCTCGGCGGTCCGGTCGCTCCGGCGGTTTCCCGTTTCCCGGGTGTTCGGGGAGACGGTTCGGTATGGAGAGAAATATATGGGAATGAAAAGCGCGGCAAGTCTCCAAAGACCTGCCGCGCGCAGAATGGTTCGGACCGGCAGCGGACGGTCCCTTTCGGTTCGGACCCTCCGCAGGGAACCGTAGCCGCTACTTGCCCGTTACGCTTTTGGGCGTTTCCTCGGGCTTTTCGGCCGCGTACTTTTTGTTGAGTCCCTCGAGGATGATCTGAGTCAGATCCAGCGACGGATCGGCGTTCAGCACCGGGCCCGTCGTGCTCGAGCTGAGGATCATCTTGTAGCGGTAGTCGCTGTTGAACTCTTTGAGGTACTCGGTAATGCTGTAATGGATACGGTTCAGCATCACCTGTTCTTCCTCAGCCAGTTCGGACATCACTTGGTCGCGGTGCTGCATGAAGCTCTGCTGTTTCTTGTTCAGGTTCTCCTCGATCGACTGGGCCTGAGAGCGGGTTACCAGCCCTTTCTGTATCTTGTCCTGATAGTCGCGCACGTCGTTCTCGAGACTGCGGCCCTTGGAAGTCAACTCCGTATCGGCCTTTTTGGCCTTCTGCTCGTAGGCGGCCCTCAGGTCGATGTACATGTCGTATCGGCTGACGAGCGAGTCGATGTTGAAATAGGCTATGTCTCCGCCCGCTGCGACGGTCGATTGGCTGCTGTCGGCTCCGGTTACGGTCCCGCCTGCCGTCGAGGCGCTGTTTTTGTTGTTGCAGGCAGCCAGAAGAAGTGCGGCTGATACGGCGATCAAGATTCTTTTCATGTTCGGTTGTTGTGGTTTATTGAAATCTCCGGGACGCCGCCGTTTCCGCTGCCGAAAGGCCGGCGCACGACCGTCCCCGGTTTATTGTTGTGCAAATATATAAATATTTCCTTTTGTTTGACTAATTTTGCCTTAAAATAGGAAAGGATTATGTATGAGTACATAACGGGTCGGGTCGAGACGCTCTCGCCGACGGCGGCCGTTCTGGAGGCCGGAGGTATAGGCTATTGGCTGAACATATCGCTGCAGACTTTTTCGCAGATAGGCGATCGGGCCGAGGTCCGGCTGTACACGCATTTCGTCGTGCGCGAGGATGCGCAGGTGCTTTACGGCTTTTTCAGCCGGGAAGAGCGCGACATTTTTCGGGCGCTGCTGGGCGTGTCGGGCGTCGGAGGCAATACGGCCCGCATGATTCTTTCCGCCTTCACGGCCGACGAGGTACGGACGATCATCGCCGCCGGACAGGCCGACGTGCTCAAGAGCGTCAAAGGACTCGGTATCAAAACGGCCCAAAAGATCATCGTCGAGCTGAGGGACAAGATCGGAGCCGTCTGCCCGGCGAACGAGGCGCTGCCGCTGCGGCAGGCGGCCGACGGAACGTTCGACGAGGCGCTTTCGGCCCTGACGATGCTCGGTTTTGCCCGGCAGGCCAGCGAGAAGGTGCTCCGCGCGCTGCGGAAAGAGATGCCTGCGGCTACGGTCGAGGAGCTCGTGAGACAAGCGCTCAAGCGCCTGTAAGGAACTTTGTCGGATGCGTCGCGCGGGTAAATTTGACCCGATTGTTGCAAGTTTATGCCATTTTATTCTATTTTTGTTGCCGAATTTGAAAGGGACAGGCCGCTAAGGTACGGGAAATGACCGGTATGACGGCCGGAAGAGAGGGCCGGGACAAGGGTTTTTCGCATGACCCCGAAACGCATTTAAATCGAAATCGTATGGATCTGTATCTTGCCATCGTTGTCATCATGCTGGTTCTGGCCGTGGCCGGGCTGGTCGTCGGTGTTTCCAACGACGCGGTGAATTTTCTCAATTCGGCCTTAGGCTCCAAAGCGGCGCCCCGCTATGTGATCATGACCGTCGCGTCGGTCGGCATCATCGTCGGGGCCATTACCTCCAGCGGTATGATGGAGGTCGCGCGCAGCGGCGTGTTCCATCCGCAGATGTTCACGTTCGCCGAGGTGATGCTGCTGTTTCTGGCGGTGATGTTCACGAACGTGATTCTGCTCGACCTGTTCAATACGCTGGGCATGCCGACGTCGACGACCGTTTCGCTCGTGTTCGGCCTGCTGGGCGCGGCGGTAGGCATCTGCGTATTCAAGCTCTCGAGCGGCTCGGTCGTGACGATGCCCGACGGCGATCCGGCCTCGATGGCCGACATGATCAACACGGGCAATGCGATGGCGATCATCGGTGGAATCCTGATCTCGGTGGCGATCGCTTTCGTGTGCGGAACGGTCGTCATGTACGTTACCCGGCTTATCTTCTCTTTCCGCTACCAGAAGAAGCTGCGCACCGTCGGCGCGCTATGGTGCGGGATCGCGCTGACGGCCATTTCCTATTTCGCCGTCTTCAAAGGACTCAAAGGCACTTCGGTCATTCCCGCGCATGCGATGGCGTGGATGGAGCACCATACGCTGGCTATGCTGGCAGCTATGGTAGCAGGCTGGAGTCTGCTGATGTCGTTGCTGAGTCTTCTGAAAATCAATATACTGCGATTGACCGTGTTGGCCGGGACCTTTTCGCTCGCGCTTGCCTTCGCGGGTAACGACCTGGTGAACTTCATCGGCGTTTTCGTAGCCGGAGTGGACGCTTACGACGTGGCGAAGACGACCGGCGACAGCTCGATGCTGATGGGCAGCCTGAACGATCCGGTTGTCGCTAATATGCTGATTCTGTTCCTCTCGGGACTCGTTATGGTCGTCACGCTGTGGTTTTCCAAGAAAGCCCGCGCGGTTTCCGATACGGAAATCAACCTGGCACGTCAGGACGTCGGCGTCGAGCGGTTCGGTTCGACTTCCATTTCACGCGCGATCGTTCGCAGCGCGCTGAATGTCAATAGGAACTACGAGAAATACACGCCCGACCGCATTCAGCGTTTCGTCGCCAGCCGATTCGTGCCGGTGCTCAACCGCAAGGACAAGGCTCCGTTCGACCTGATCCGGGCGACGGTCAATCTGACGGTGGCCTCGATTCTGATCTCGTCGGCTACTTCGTTGCAGTTGCCGCTCTCGACGACCTATGTGACATTCATGGTCGCGATGGGCAGCTCGCTGTCCGACCGGGCTTGGGGCCGCGAAAGCGCCGTATATCGGATTACAGGCGTGCTGACGGTGATCGCGGGTTGGTTTTTCACGGCTCTGGTCGCCTTTACGATCGCGTTTGTCGTAGCGGCGGCTCTGGTTTGGGGCGGTACGATCGCGCTGGTCGTGCTGACCGTGCTGTGCGCCTACCTGCTGTTCGAGAGCACCGTGCTCCATAACCGCAAGCTGAAGAAGGACGCTGCCAAGGAGGCCGAAATGAAGGCGCTCTCGGACGAGGGATCGATCGTCGACCGCTGCATCCGCGAGGTAACGGACACGATGAGCAAGGTGACGACGATTTACAATCAGACGCTGATCGGCTTGTTCAACGAAGACCGCAAACTGCTCAAGCAGATGGTGCGCGAATCGGAAGCCCTTTATCAGGCGGCTCACGAGCGCAAGCACGAGGTGCTTCCGACGCTGCTCGAGTTGCAGGAGAATTATGTCGAGACGGGGCATTATTATGTGCAGATCGTCGATTATCTCGACGAGGTCGCCAAGGCGCTGGTCCACATCACGCGGCCGAGCTTTGACCATATCAACAACAACCACGAGGGATTCCGCGTCGATCAGTTGGAGGATCTGAAGAGGGTCAACGAGCAGGTCAGCACGATCTATACGAAAATCAACGAGATGCTTCGGACGAACCGTTTCGAGCAGCTCGACGAGATTCTGCGCCTGAGGGACGAGCTGTTCGATACGCTGGCCGCGGCGATCAAGAGCCAGATCAAGCGCGTGAAGGCCAAGGCTTCGACCACGCGAAGCAGCATACTCTACCTGACGATCATCAACGAAACCAAGACGATGGTGCTGCAAAGCCGGAATCTGCTCAAATCGCAGAAATATTTCCTCAGCAAGTCGTAGTTGCCGGGGAAAGTCGGTATCGTACGAAAGCCGGGCGGCAAGCCCGGCTTTTTTCGTGGGATTTTCGTGCCCGGGGCAATATTTTTGATTATTCGCAGTTTAATAGGCAAGCGCGCGGGTTCGTTTGGTTTTGGATGAAAAAAAATGTAGATTTGTACGCTAAAACGGGGATATTGAAGCGGTTTACTCAAATAGTGCTGATCTCGGCCGGATCTCTTGCGCTCGCCTGCGCCAAGGAGGACGATGCCGTGACCTCGCAACGGTCCGCGATCGAGAGCTTTCTCGATTCGAGAGGCTGGGAGTATGCCGAAGCCTCGGGCGTATACCGCTACACGATCAACGCCGACCGGCCGGAGTACGAGAGCGAACCGCAGATCGCCTACGGTGACTCGGTCGTTTTCGATTTCGCCGCTTATCTCTTTTCGGGCTCGGTGAGCGCGACGGAAGTGCCCTATTATACGAATATCCGTTCGTTGGTCGAAGGAGATACCGTGCTGAATACGGAGTATTGGAGCTTCGAACCTCAGCGGGTCGTGCTCGGAGCGACGCCGATGATCCGGGGACTTACTTACGGGTTGCAAGGCGCCCGCGAGAGCGACTCGCTTCAGTTGTTCGTCACCTCGGATCTGGCTTACGGCAGCGGGAATACGGGCGTCGTGGACGGCGATCAGGCGACGAGATGGTTTGTCTATATCGAAAAAGTGATTAAGAATGAATAGAGCAGTTCGCATTGCATGGGCCGTGTCGATCGTCGCGATCGTGGCCGCTTCCTGTGCCAAGGAGCCTTCGGATAATCTGGGCGAGAAGCAGATGGCCGCTTTCGACGCATGGGTGGGCCTGTACGGCGACGGCGCGGAGAAGCAGCCTTCGGGCATTTACATCAAGAAACTGCACTCCGCCTCGGGAGTAATCAAGCCCCCGGTCGAGTACGACTGGATACAGCTGAACTATACCGGCCGGATCATGGTCGACGGCGACGTGTTCGTCACGCGCGACAGCGCGGTAGCCGTCGAGCAGGGTACTTTCGAGTACTTTACGCACTATGTGCCCCAAATGATTCAGTTCTACGAGGACGGCGACCTGCCTCAGGGCGTGTACGACGCCGTGGGTACGATGAACGAGGGGGATCGCGTCCGGGTATACGTTCCTTATACGCTCGCTTACGGCAACTACGGCCGGTCGTTTACCGGAGGGTATCAGGGGCAGGTATCGAGCGTTCCGGCCCAGACGCCTATCATCATGGATCTGGAGCTGAAGAAGATCATTTCGGACCCGCTTCGGGACGAGAGCAACGAAGTGGCTCAGTATGCGTCCCGTAACTGGGGACAGACCATAGCCGACACGCTGAAGACGGGGCTTTACCGCCGGTCGCTCCGCACGGGGCTCGATACCGCGACGGTCAAGGACGACTCGATAGCTTACGTCTACTATGTGGGGCGTTTTATGGACGGATTCGTCTTCGACACGAATATCGCCGATACGGCGCGCAAGTACCACATCTACGATAACAGCAGCTCGTCCAAGTACGACTCGCTCGTGGTGTCGCTCAAGTCGGAGGATACGTCGGTAGTCCGCGGCTTCTATGAGGCCATCAAGGGAATGAGGTACGGGGAGACGGCCGAAGCCCTTTTCACTTCTACGTACGGCTACGGCAGCACCGGTCAGGCCGGGACCTCCACCACCACCGAGATACCTCCCTATGCTCCTTTGATGTTCACGATCGAGGTGATTCCGCTTAACGGGGACGGTACGGCCCAGCACCCGTACAATATCACGGCGGTCAAGGGCCTTCCGCAGGAGGAGAGCGACGTGTGGATCACCGGTTATATCGTCGGCGTGGTCGACGGCACGAGCGTGGAGGAGAACGCCCAGTACGCCCAGACCGTTTCGGTCAAGACCAATATTCTGCTCTCCGACAAGCGCACGGCCAAGAAAGCCAGCGAGGTGATCGCCGTAGAGTTGCCCGAAGGCCCGATCCGCGATGCGTTGAATCTGGCCGACAATAAGCTGAACTATCGGGTCAAGATCGCCCTGAAAGGCAATATTCGTCCTTATTTGGGCCAAAGAGGCATGACGGGCGTGACTCAGTACGTGAAATAATTTTTTCGGTCGATATTTGAAAGGGGGAGAGCTTCGGCTCTCCCCCGATTATTTTGTCTCTGTGGCGATTTTTCGTACCTTTCCGCCTCGATTGCAAGACGATGGCCAACGACTATTTCGCTTTCAAACGGTTCACCGTCCGTCAGCCCCGCTCGGCGATGAGGGTGGGCACCGACGGCGTGCTGCTCGGCGCATGGTGCGATTCGGCGCCGGCGGGCGGGCGGATGCTCGACGTCGGTACGGGAACGGGAGTGATCGCGCTGATTCTGGCCCAGCGCAATCCGTCGGCCCGGATCGACGCCGTCGAGATCGACGAGGGGAGCTGTCTCGATGCCGAGGGCAATTTCGCCGCGTCGCCTTGGGCCGGCCGGCTGACTCTTTACCGTCGTCCGTTCGCCGATTTCGCGGCCGGATGCACGGTCCGGTACGATCGGATCGTGTCGAATCCTCCCTATTTCGTCGCATCGCTCAAATCGCCCGATCCGGCCCGCACGGCAGCGCGGCATGCGGAGTCCCTGTCCTATGCCGATCTGGCCGCAGGGGCTGCGCGGCTGCTCGTTCCCTCCGGACGGTTGTCGGTAATCTTGCCTGCCGAGACCGCATGCGACTTTGCGGCATCGGCTTCGAACGAGGGATTGTACCAGGTGCGCGCACTGGCCGTGCATACGGTTCCGGGCGGTCCCGTCAGGCGGCTGTGCGCGGAGTTTTCCCCCCGGCGGCAGGATTTGCAGGAGGAGACGCTCGTGATCGAAGCCGAAGACCGCCGAGGGTACAGTGCCCGTTACAAAGAGCTGACGGGCGATTTTTACCTGAAGATGTAAGTCTCTTTTTGGAAAAATAGTATAACTTTGTTTGGTTCGGTGTCCCGAGGAGGATGCCGACGGACATAAACTAAAAGGATGATTATGAGAAAGCTGATGATTTCGGTGCTGGCGGGTTCCCTGACTGTTGCGGGCGCGTCGGCTCAAGTGAAAGCTTACAAGCCGTCCAAGCCGATGGAGGGGAATACGGTGGCCTATGCGTTGCCCCGCTCGGTGGTTCGCGTGCAGGTCGTTGCCGAAAGGGAAAGCGTGCGAGTGGGCCCGTATGCCCGCTTCGCTCAGAAACTTCTGGGCGTGATGGCTCCGCTCGCGGACAAAGACATCTACACGATTCAGAGCGCGACGCTCTGCGCGGCTCAGGAAGCCGATCCGGCCGAAGTGTATGCGTTGGACAATCCCGACAAGAGCCCGCTGAGAATTTACGACGTGACTCCGGAAGGGTTCGTAGCGGCGTCCGCTGCCGGCCAGAAGCCTCTGCCTCCTGCATGGGACTGCGCGGGTCCGCTTCGCGGGCCTGTTCCCGACCGTTGCGAGGCGGTGTCTTATCTGGACAGCGATACCTCGTTCGTCAAGGTGTCGGTCGATCGGCTGAGCCTCGTCGAGAAAAGTCCCGAGTCGATGGCGCAGGATGCCGCCAATGCGATCTTCTCGTTGCGGCGCCATCGGATCGATCTGGTGACGGGCGAGGCGGGCGAGAACGTGTTCGGCGCGGGCCTGAAGGCTGCGCTTGAAGAGATCGACCGGCTGGAGCAGGAGTATCTGTCGCTGTTTCTGGGCAAGCAGTTCCGTCAAAGAATCGTCCGGGAATTCAGCGTCGTGCCGTCGAAGGACGAGCCGGCGACGGTCGTCTGCCGTTTTTCTGATACCGCCGGCTTGCTGTCCGCGGACGATCTGTCGGGTCGGCCCGTCCTGCTGGAGCTCGCTCCCGAGAACAAGGCACAGAGCTTGGCTCCGGAGCGTCGCGCTTCGAAGGATTCGCGCAGCACGATTCTTTACCGCGTGGCCGACATGGTGAATTGCCGGCTGATGGACGGCAATCGCGAAATCGCGCAGAGCCGTCTGCCTTTGTATCAGTTCGGGCAGGTGATCGAGTTGCCCGTGACGTCGGTCAAATAGCCGGGACATGGACGATACCCAGCGAATGATCGGTCTGTTGCGCCGGCTGAAGGTGGAAATGAACGGGGCTGTCGTCGATGCCATGCGCAGCCGGGGTCTCGACTATCCGCTCAGCTACGGCGTTTCCGTGCCGACGATCAGGGAGATCGCGAAAGCGTACGCTCCGGCGCATGCTTTCGCCTTGTTTCTTTTCAGGCAGCAGGTTCGGGAGCTGAAGCTCGCGGCCGCCTTTATCGACGACCCTTCGGAAGTGACTGCCGCTCAGATGCGGGAGTGGGCGGACGGTCTGACCAATACCGAGTTGGTCGAACAGGTCGTCAGCGCGCTGTTCCGCCATGCGCCCGATGCTCCGGATATGGCTTTGGAATGGATGGGCTCGCCGGAGCCGATGAAGCGGTATGCCGGCTTGCTGACGGCTGCGTCGGCTATCCGCGCGGAAAAGAACCGCGCATGGGCCGACCGTTTTTTCGAACAGGCAGACCGGATCGCCCGGCGAGGCGATTTGGAGAGTTTTGTCGGCCGGGGGCTGGTGATGCTGATGCGCTCGCTGGCGACCGTCTCGCCCTCTTTGTGCGAACGGGTGAAGCTTTGGGAGCAGCTGTGTGCGGCTTCGGCGGACGGAACGCTTCGCGAAGTCGCCGGAGAGCTGCAATGGCAGTTGGAGTATATGGAGGGCGGCTCGGACTGACGTCGGCGGAAGCGAGGACCGTTTATAGACAGGCGCAACGGATCGTCCGATCCGTTGCGTTTTTCGTTCGGAGAAACGCGCGGCGGAAGTGCGACCGGCGATCGTTCCGGGCGGCGGGGTCCGTTCGGCTTGCCGGCTCGGCGATGTCGGACGCTCCCCATGTCGGCCGATGAAAAGCCCGGCCGGCCGTTGTGGAACGGTATGTGCATCGTTACGGCACGAAGAGGAAGGTTGCCGGGGCTGTCGTGGATGCGGTCGGACGAGCCTATTCTTTTCCGAGTTTCCGGATTCTGTCCTGCAGTTTTTGCAGTCCGCAGCGGGCGAGCGGGGTTTGGGAGAACAGCCGGTCGAACTGGGCCCGATTCAGAGCGAGCCATTGCTCGGCGTTCATTCGCTCCAGTTCGGGCACGGGACGGAAAGCCTCGTTCGAGGCGATCGGGGCCCGGCGGTTGTGCGGACAGGCCCGTTGGCACAGGTCGCAGCCGAAAATCCATCCGTGCAGCTCGCCTTCGTCTCCTTCGCCGCGTTCGATGGTCCGGCGCGAGATGCAGCGGGAAGCGTCGATTCTCCGTCCGGGCAGAATGGCTCCGGCAGGACACGCGTCGATGCAGCGGTGGCAGTTTCCGCAGCCGTCGGGCACGGTCGGCCGGCCGGCGTCGAGCTCGGCCGTCGTGACGATTTCGCCCAGCAGCACGAACGATCCCAAACGGGGATGGATCAGGAGCGAGTTCCGTCCGATCCAGCCGAGTCCGGCCTCGGCGGCCCATGCCTTCTCGACGATCGGGGCCGTATCGGTGAAAGCGCGTCCTTCGGAATCCGGGTACAGTTCGCGCACGAGGACGAGCAGTTCGGCGAGCTTCTCGCGGAGCGTCAGGTGATAGTCGCGCGAGTGAGCGTATGAGGCTATGCGAGACGGTATGTCGCCTTCGGAGAGCGGACGATGGTAGCTGACCGCGCAGACGATGACCGACCGCGCGCCTTCGACCAGCAGCGACGGATCGAACCGCTTGGCGACGTGGCGCCGCAAGTAACTCAACGAACCGTCGTAGCCGCGCTCGAGCCACTCCTCGAAAGTCTCCCGCTGGCTGTTCAGCGGATGGCATCGGGCTACGGCGCAATCGTCGAATCCGAGTTGCGAGGCGTGCCGCAGTATCCGTTCGGTTGCGTTCATGAGACAAAGGTCGGAAAAATCGGATATAAAAATAAAAAGAATTAACTTTGCGTTCGTAGAACAGGCGTTACAGCGATTCCAAAAGATCAGACATGACGTTCAATACACTTCGGGAACTGTATCTGCACAGTATCGAAACGTACGGTTCCAATCGATGTTCTTCACTGTACGGCGGAGAAAGGCTGACGTATGACGATTTCGCCCGTCGGGTGGATGCCCTGACCGAGACGTTCGTTGCTGCCGGGCTCGGCGCGGGCGATAAGGTGGCTCTGCTGAGCAACAATATGCCCAACTGGGGCGTAGTCTATTTCACGGCCGCGATCCATGGCCTGGTGATCGTTCCTATTTTGCCCGACTTCTCGGGTCCGGAGATCGACCGGATCATCCTGCACAGCGAAGCCAAGGCGCTCGTCGCGTCCGACAAGCTCTATACGAAAGTGTCCAAGGAGGTGATCGCCGAGCAGGACCTGCTGGTCGTGCGTTCGAAGAACCTGGGCGTGATCTCGCATCGGAAAGCTGCCGCGCGGGGCGTCGTTTCCGTTCCTCGGAGCGAAGATCTGGCCGCTATCATCTATACTTCGGGCACGACGTCCGAGCCTAAGGGCGTGATGCTCTCGCACGGCAATCTGTGCAGCGAACTGGCTATGGTCAGCGTGCTTCAGCCGGTCTATCCGACCGATATTTTCCTGTCGATCCTTCCGCTTTCGCATACGTTCGAGTGCTCACTGGGCATGTTGTTGCCGTTCATGTGGGGTGCGCAGGTCGTTTACCTCGACAAGGCTCCCACGGCGTCGGTCCTGCTTCCGGTCCTCCGGGTCGTCCGTCCGACGATCATGCTTAGCGTTCCGCTCATCATCGAGAAAATCTATAAGAACAAAGTTCTTCCGCAACTTTCGGCGAACCGCCTGATGCGCTGGCTTTACGATCGCGAGTGGGGACGCAAATGGCTGCACCGGATCGCCGGCAAGAAGCTGATGAGGCTGTTCGGCGGCCGGATACGATTTTTCGGTATCGGCGGTGCGAAACTCGATCCCCGCGTCGAACAATTTCTTTTCGAGGGCAAGTTCCCTTATGCGATCGGCTACGGACTGACCGAGACGGCGCCCGTGCTGGCCGGCGTCAATCCGACCATGGTGCGCCACCAGTCGACCGGACCGATGCTGCAAGGCATCGAGGCCCGGCTCGACAACGTGAATCCTCTTTCGGGCGAGGGCGAGATCGTCGTCAAGGGACCGAACGTGATGATGGGCTATTACAAGAATCCCGAAGCGACGGCCGACTCGTTCACCGAGGACGGCTGGTTCCGTACCAAGGACCTCGGCGTATTCGACGCCGACGGATATCTGTACATCAAAGGGCGGCTTTCTAACATGATCCTCGGTCCGAGCGGCGAGAACATCTATCCCGAGGAGATCGAGAACGTGCTCAACGGCCACGCGTTGGTCAACGATTCGCTGGTTCAGGAGGACGATATGGGCAAGCTCGTGGCGATCGTCTATTTCAACCGCGAGGAGCTCGAGCGCAAGTATCAGACGGTCAAGGAGAAGCTCGGCGCTCGGATGGAGGAAATCAAGAAGGAGTTGCTGCACTATGTCAATTCCAAGGTAAACCGTTTCTCGCGCATTTCGGTGGTCGTCGAGAACCAGGAGGGCTTCGAGAAAACGCCCACGCACAAGATCAAGCGTTTCCTGTACAGCAAGAAGCATGAAAGCGGGAAATGACCGGTAAGGAACCTTTGCGGATGGGTCGGGCATCCGTTGAGACTGTTGCATACGAAAGCTTCGCGCTACCATGCGCGAAGCTTTTTGTTTCGAAGCGGCCGACAGCGGAGTACGGCGTACCGTTGTACTGAAGGGTCCTTGCAATGACAAAACGTCCGGAAGGGACGTGCGGGCGGATTCTCTGCTTCGTGGTGCTCGCCGCGTGGCACGACCGGAGGGCGGTGCGCTTTTCTGTGCTGCGGTTGGTGCGTATTTTCTCCCTTGCTTGTCACGATCCGGACGAGTCGCTCCGGCTTTTCCGGGAAATGTTATTAAAATAATTACCCCAGGCTGAAAATTTTGTTAAATTTGCCATGGTCAGTCCGTTCCGTTTGATGAAGCGGGATGTCGCCGTCTTAGAGATTGATAGGATTTTTAAAACCCAAAATTTAAATGCTTATGAAAAATCTTTGTACCAGTGTCGTTTTGTTTTTATTGTTCCTTGGCAGCGTGTTCGTTTCCTGCAAGGATGACAATACGCCGGGAGGTCCCTTGCCCGGTGAGGATTCCGTTCGCCTCGTGCAGTCGGCCGTTCCGGATACGGTTTCGTGGAATGGAGGAGTTTTCGGTCTGACTGTCGATACCGAAAACGAATCGTGGCAGTTGAAAGTCACTTCCGATGCTGACCCTACCGGCGTCGTGTCGCAGTACGAGGAAAAGAAGGTGACCGTCGAGATACCCCAATATTTGGGAGAGGAGGTACAGGACGTCACGATTCTTCTGCTGAGTAAGGACGAATGGGTGGAGGTTTGCCATGCCAAGCAGCAGCCTGGTTCGGTCCGGATCGGCGAAGCCGTTTGGGCTAAGGGCAATCTGACCCTGAAATCGCAGCCGGCGGCTCTGTCGGAGCAGTTGCTTCCGACGAACTGGTCGTTCGTCGCTGCGGCCGAATCCGACCCCGGCCTCTATTTCAAGCATCGGAGTACGTATGGCATACTGTCGGACGGGGATGCTTACAGTGGGACCGCGTATGATCCGAGTCCGTCGGCGATCGCTTTGGCCGATATTCCCGCCGGTAACGGCGATCCGTGCGCCCAGCTTGCTCCGGCCGGCCGGTGGAGATTACCCTCGATGGGCGAGCTGGAGGAGTTGGCCTCGTATTGCGAAGACGGAGTGAAAACGGTGGACGGCATGGCGTGCCGCGTATTCGACGGAGGGAAACTGTTGATGCCGCTGGCCGGAGCCTGCGATACGCTGGGAAGCATCGGGTTCAAGCAGACCAACGGAGGATACTGGGGCAGCGGCGAGGACGTGGAGGGTCACGGCTCGGTCATGATGCTCGGGACCGACGATTTTTACGTGTTCGTGCATTACAACCTGACCGGCTCGTTGGCTTCAGTGCGCTGCGTGCGCAACGAGGGCGGAGCGCACTATGTGTCTCATACTCCGACCGAGCCGCAGACTTACGAGGGTTTCGAACTGACGGTCACCTGCCAGAGCGAGCTCGACGAGTTCGAGGTGATGGTCGCCTGCGAGGAGGAGCAGTTCGTTGAGAAGGCCGGCAAGGACCGTCTGACCGTTTCGTTCGACATTCCGGCCAACGACGGCACGGAGGATCGTGTCTATAAAATTTACGTGAACGACGACTACACGGGTCAGAGCGTTACGCAGACTTATAAGGCCGGGTATGCTTTGTACGTGTCGCATTCGCCCGAAGGACCTGTTCCGGGCGATGCGTTCGACTTGACCGTCACTTGCAAGAGCGATATGGACGAGTTTCCCGTTGCGCTTCGGGGCGAGGGCGTCGATCTGACGCAAACGGGATCGAAATCCGATCCGGAGGTGACTTTCTCCGTACCGGCCAATACGGGCGCCGAGGCCCGCGAGTTGAAAATATTCGTCGGCGGGGCCGATTGCGGAAAAAGCGTCGTTCAGCAGTCCAAGTATACCGACGTCGCGGTCGGCCAGACGACATGGGCCCGGGGCAATGTCGTGCTCGAGGGCGGCCAGTTCGCGATCGGCGCACCGACGGACTACGGCCTGTATTTCAAGTTCAACAGCACGTACGGTATGCCGTACGATCCCGGAGCGGCTTATTATCAGGGCACGGCCTATAATCCGAACCCGGTCACGATAGGCTGGAAGGATATGGCGGCCGACGCCGGCGGCGATCCCTGTCGGTTGGTGGCCCCGGCCGATACATGGCGCCTGCCGACGCGGTCCGAGATCGAGGCGCTGAACGGTACGGCGGGCGATTCCCTGACGCTGAACGGCGTGCTCGGGCAGTCTTATGCCGGAGGTGCGCTGTTCGTTCCGACGGCGGGTATCCTTTACGACAATACGGGAGCGGGACTGGCCGAGTACCGGGGGCAGGGCGAGTTCGGCTATATCTGGTCGAGCACGAGAATCTATTCGATGTGTTTCGAGGAAGAGGTATGCGAGGTCTATCCCGTCGGGGAAAACTACGCTCTCTCAGTGCGTTGCGTGAAAAACGTGAACTATGCGTTCTATGTTTCCCATACGCCCTCGACCGTCCAGACATCCGACGCTTTCGATCTGACGGTTACGTGCAAGAGCGACTTGGCCGAGTTCCCGGTTCAGGTCAGGGGCGGCGACGTGGACCTGACGGTCGATGCGTCGAAAACCTCGCCGACGGCCCGGTTCTCTATTCCGGCAAATGAGACCGATGCCGACCGCGAGCTGAAGATCTACGTCAATGGCATTTACACGGGCAAGAGTGTCCGGCAGGCGAAGAAAGAGAGCGGAGAACCGGAGGCTCTGCAATGGGCCGAGGGTAACATCGTGCTTAAGGACGGTCAGTTCGCGGTCGGTGCTCCGACCGATCTGGGGCTGCTGTTCAAATTCAGGAGCGTGTACGGCGTTTCGTCCGATGGTACGGAGTACGGTGGGACGGCTTACATGCCTTCCGAAACGACGGTCGCATGGGAAGACATTCCGTATAACGAGGGCGATCCGTGCGCCCTGGTGGCTCCGACCGGTACGTGGCGTCTGCCGACCAAGGCCGAGTATGTCGAGCTGATCAAGACTTACGAGGTAACGACGATCGACGGTGTGGCCGGTATGAATCTGGGCCCCGATGCGATTTTCTTCCCTGCGGCCGGCTATCGCAAGGCGGCCGACGGCTCGCTTGCGGCTCAGGGCCGTTATTGGACCGGTGACGAAGCGAGCGGGGAGAAAGGATCTTTCCTCGGTTTTGCCACTACGGCCGTTGCCAAACCCAATGCGAATATGAATTTCCCGCAGCAGAACGCGTTTTCGGTGCGTTGCGTGAGAGGAGGAAAGTAATCCGGGCTGTTCTTCGCCGACGGTTCGGGAATGTTCCGACATGAAAAGGCCGCTCCGGGTTTCCGGGGCGGCCTTCTGCTTTGCCGCGCTCCTGTACGGCTTCGAACAGAGCGTCCGACAGGACCGGGCGCGTGCGGAACGGTATTCCGCCGTAACGACCGCAGGAAAAGGCCGCTTGTGGCAAAACGGCGAACGCCCCGACACGGAGCGCGAAGATTCGCTCCGGGATTCGGTTGGATGCACGGGAGAAATGCGTACCTTTGGGCGATTTTTCGCCGGGCTCCCGCCGGAGGCTGGATTCTGCCGCTTCCGGAACGGGGACGAGCGTACGGCGACGGACGAACCGTTAAGAACGATTTTTCGATGGATCGGGACAGAAGCCGGGCTGCGACCGGCATCACATTCGGCATTCTGTGGGCTCTGAGCGTGGCGCACCTTTTCAACGATACGCTGCAGTCGGTCATTGCGGCCATCTATCCGATGCTGAAGCACGACCTGACGCTCAGTTTCGCCCAGATCGGGCTCATCACGCTGATTTATCAACTGGCCGGTTCGGTCTTTCAGCCGTTGGCCGGACTCTATTTCGACAAGCGCCCGTCGGCGTGGGCTCTGCCTGCGGGCATGGCCGTCACGATGTTCGGGCTGTTGGGGCTGGCCTATGCCTCCTCTTTCGCGGGCGTACTGGCCATGACGGCGCTGACGGGTATCGGCTCGTCGGTATTCCATCCCGAAGCCTCGCGCCTCACTTCGCTCGCCTCGGGCGGACATCGGGGGCTGGCTCAGTCGCTGTTTCAGGTGGGCGGCAATCTGGGCTATGCGTTGGGGCCGCTTTTGGTGGCCGTTCTGGTCGCGCCGTACGGACGTGCGCATTTTGCCTGGTTCGCCGTCTTCGCGCTGGTTGCCGTGGCGATCATGGTGCCGATCAGCCGTTGGTACAAGCGTTCGTTTCTCGATGCGCCGGCGACGGACGAAGCGGAAACCGTCCGGGCCGGTATGCCTCTGTCGTTGCGCAGGACCGTATGGGCGATCGCCGTGCTGCTCGTACTGATCTTCTCCAAGTACATGTACATGGCGGCGCTGACCAACTATTATACGTTTTACCTGATCCACAAGTTCGGCGTTACGATCGGCCAGTCGCAGATCCTGTTGTTCGTCTTTTTGGCCGCAACGGCTTTCGGAACGATGCTCGGCGGCCCGGCCGGCGACCGGTTCGGCCGCAAGTATGTGATCTGGGCGTCGATTCTGGGAACGGCACCCTTTTCGCTCGCCATGCCCCATGTCGACAGTCTGGTCGCAACGGTCGTGCTGAGCTTCTGCGCCGGGCTGATGCTTTCATCGGCGTTTCCTGCCATTCTGGTCTACGCTCAGGAATTGCTGCCCTACCAGTTGGGACTGGTTTCCGGCCTGTTCTTCGGTTTCGCTTTCGGCGTGGCCGGAATCGGGGCGGCGGTTCTCGGCGATCTGGCCGACAGTCGCGGAATCGATTTCATCTACAACCTGTCCGGCTTTATGCCGCTGATCGGGCTGGCGGCGTGGTTCCTTCCCAATCTGAAAAAATAGGGCCGGGAGTGCGGAGTACGGATATGCGTCCCGAGACGGTCCGTCCGACGTCTCTTCCCTGATCGGAGCCGGAAAGGTGTCCGCCCTGCCGCAAGGATCGACGGACTTGCCGTAGCATAGTCCCGGTCGGGAGGAACGGTTTGTATCCGCTTCGTGCGCCGGGTCGATGCTCCGAGCCTGCGGAAGTGCGCGATTCGCTGCGGAATTGCTATCTTTGCGGTAAACGTTTACCGATGCGCGAAATATCCGAAAGAGAGCGGGAGCGCTACCAGCGCAATTTGTTGGTGGACGGCTTCGGCGAGCAGGGGCAGTCGAGGCTGCTCGAAAGCCGGGTGACGGTCGTCGGGGCCGGCGGGCTCGGCTCGGCCGTACTGAACTATCTCGTGGCGGCCGGGGTGGGGCATATCCGGATCGTCGAGAGCGATACGGTGTCGCCGAGCAATCTGCAGCGCCAAGTGTTGTACACGACTGCCGAGATCGGGGCGCTGAAAGCCGAGGCTGCGGCCGCGCGTCTTTCGCGGCTGAATCCCGGCTGCCGCTTGGAAATCGTCGCCGAGCGGTTGACGGCCGCCAATGCTTCCGAGCGGTTGCACGGCTCGGAGGCAGTGGTCGACTGTACCGATAACTATGCCGCGCGCTATGTGATCGACGACTATTGCGCCTCGGCCGGCGTGCCGATGGTATACGGAACGGCCGAGCAGGCAGGGGGACAGGTATCGGTGTTCCACGCTCGCGGGGCGGGCGGCTACCGGTCGCTCTATCCCGAGGAGCCACCTCAGAAGGAGATTGTCGGAGTGCTTTCGCCCGTGGTGGGCGTGATCGGGTCCTTGCAGGCCCTCGAGACGGTCAAGCTCTTATCCGGCTTCGGAGAGACGCTGGCGGGGCGCTTGCTCGTGCTCGACGGGCGGACGATGCGGGTGAGTATCTTTGAAATTTGACGTCATGGAGTTCGATTTGGCCGAACAGCGCGCCGGCGCGCGCGAGCAGTTGCGCATCGCCGACCTGATGTCGCTTGCGCCGGGCGGCGACCGCGTGCTCGAGATCGGGGCGAGGGATTGCTATCTGTCCCGACGCCTGACCGCTCTTTACGGGGAGGTCACGGCGCTCGATCTGCGGAAACCCGAGATCGACGAGCCGGGAATCGTGCCCGTACAGGGCGACGTGACGGCCCTCGATTTCGCCGACGGGTCGTTCGATACGGTGTTCTGCACCGAGGTATTGGAGCATGTGCCGCCGCAGAAACTGAGGCAAGCCTGCGGCGAGATTGCGCGGGTTGCTTCCCGCTGGGCCTTGATCGGCGTGCCTTATCGTCAGGACCTGCGCGCGAACCGGACGCGTTGCGCGCGCTGCGGGGCCGTCAATCCGACGACCGGTCACCTGAGCCGTTTCGACCGGGGGAGGCTCGAGGAGCTTTTCCCGGGTATGGAGGTCCGCGACGCCCGGCTCGTCGGGCGGGGGCAGGCCGTGACCAATCCGCTGTCGGTCTTCCTTTACCGTCTTTGCGGGTATCCGTACGGCAGCTACGCCCAGGAGGAAGGGTGCGTGCATTGCGGGGCGAAGCTCGTCCGTCCGGAGATCGGGCCGTTGAAATGGGCCGTCTGCTTTCCGGCCCGCGCGCTGAACCGGATTCAATACCTGCTCTATGGTCGCCGCCGGCCGCTGTGGATACACGTTCTGTTCGAGAAGAAGGACCGGACGCAATAGCCCCTGTTTTTCGGATTCATAAAGAACCGGCCGGCGACATATTCGGTTCGCGATACGCATCCTTTCGGGGGAACCGGTGCGGACGGAACGGTTTGCCGGAAGCGGCGAACGACTCAGAACTGGGGCTGCGACAGCCCCGGCACGGTTGACTTATATGACCGTAATATGCCGCCGGCCTGCGAATCGTTCCCGGGGCCGATTATTTTCGGAATGCGGATCGGTTCGTTCCGATCCAGCTTCCGCAGGCACGATAAAATGCCGGAAGGCGTAGGACGAAATCCTCACCGACCGCCTTCCGGCATGGTTCCTTATGCGGATCGGCCCGTTCCCGCATCCGCTTATCGGAAGTCCTCAGACGTGTGTGCCTCGGACGCTACTTCTCCAGTCCGATCTGCTTTTCGAGGTACTCTCCGATGCCGTGTTCCATCGAATGGCGGTGGTAGTCGGCTATGTGGCCGGCCCAGTCGTTGTCGGTCCGGTCGCCGGTCCGGCTGCGGTTGAACTCGGCGACTTGCCGGTCGTACGTCTCCAGCAGCGGAGCCAGCTTCTCATCGGGCATGTAGCGGCCCTCGTGCACGACGGCTTCCACGGGCAGCTTCGGCTTCAGGTCGGGCATCTCCCGCGGATAGCCGATCGTCAGTCCGCAGACGATCGATACGCCTTCGGGCAGGCCCAGCATGTCCGATATGCGGCGCGGATCGGCCGTGCGGACATAGCCCACGCAGCAGCAGCCCAGTCCGAGCGATTCGGCGGCCGTCACGGCGCTCATCATCGCCATCGAGGCGTCGATCACGCCGACCGTGTAGCCGTCGATCGTGCTCTCGAACGGAGGCGTCCGCATGCCTTTGGCGGCGGCCGCCACGCGGAGCTTGTGATAGTCGAGGCAGAAAACCAGCAGGATAGCCGAGGTCTTGATCTGCTTCTGGCCGGTGATTTCGTACAATTCCTCCTTGACTGTCTGGTCCGTCACGGCGATGACCGAGAACTGCTGGCCGTTGTAGCTGGTCGGCGTGTTGCGGATCGCCGCGTAGATCAGGTCGAGCTTTTCCCGCTCGACGGGTTGCCGCTCGTACCGCCGGATCGACCGGCGCCCGAGCAGCGTGTCTTCGACGCTTTTCATAAGTATGGTTCGTTTGTCGTATTCGTTCCCGAAGATACCTATTTTTCCGAAGCTTCGAGCAATAGCTGCCTTATTTTTTCAGGACCTTCGAATCCGGTCCGCTGATATGCGACCTTCCCCTCCTGGTCTATCAGCAGATAGGAAGGTACGCCGTTGAATCCGAACTTTTCCCGCAACGCGGCGGCGGTTTCCTGGTCCAGCCGGTAGTGTTCGCCCGGTATGCCGGGAATCAGGTTGTGCCACGCCTCGAGCGGCGAGGATTCGCTGGCCAGATAGAGGTAGACGATGCCCCGGCCGTCGAGCTCTTTCTTGATCGGCTCGGTGGCTTCCATGGCCCGGCGGCAAGGACCGCACCAGGTTTCCCATACGTCGACGAAAACGACTTTTCCCCGGTAGGCTTCCCAAATCGCCTCGATCGTTTGCTCGGGCGTGTCGCGGACCGGCGTCGGGCGGATCGCGAATCCCGTTTTTTTCTTGTTCTCCGCGATCAGCGAGTCGATCCGCCGCTGGCGTGCGAGCACTTCGCGCGCGAATGCCCGGTTGCTGAAAAGCGTATCGAGCGACTGCGCCTGAGCGTCCGTCAGCGGGACACCGTTGTTGATCCGGCCGATCATGTCCCGAAAGCGCTTCAGGTCGTAAAGTATTCCGCGGTCGGAGCCGATCAGACGCACGGTCGCCGGATCGTTCAGGATAGAGTCGGGGTGGAACGAGCGGTTTTGCGGTCCCGGATGCTGCGTTTGCGGATGGGTCGCGATCAGATACAGCGTGAAGTCATTGAGCGCATCGAGGGCCGTCGTGCCGGCTGCGAGCATCGTTTCGTCGTTGACCGGATAGTCGTTCACGAAATCGTAATAGGCCGGGTCGGGTTTCTCGATTTCGATGTCGAGCGGCTGACTCCGGTCCCAGAGCTCGTTCACCGTGCGGTAGGCGTGTTCCATCATCGTGGAGTAATTGAGCAGATCGGTCAGCGTTTCGGCACGAACGGTCTTCTCGGCGATCTCCCGGCTGCGGGGACAGAACTCCTTCAGCGTGTCGATCTGGGCGAGACGGCGTGCCGATTCTTCCGTAACGTATTGTTTGTACTGCTCGGGCCGCATGCCGTGAATCCGGGTCAGGCGGTCGAAGTGGTAGCCGATGTGGAGGGTGCCCGTTCGGATCTGGATTTTTTGCAATCGGGCCAGTTCCTCGTTCACGCGACCGAGTTCTCCGTAGTATGCGACAGGGGAAGTCTGCGGATGCAGTTCCTTGAATACCGATGTTTTACGGTATACTGCTCCCAGATCGATCTCCAGCGCGGTCTCCCGCCCGGGCTCGGCATAGAACGGAAGGGTGACGAATCCGGGCAGAAAGAGCATCCCGCGTATCGGCGTGAGGATGTTCAGCCCCGTTTCGAACGATCCGTCCTCCCGGACGGGCACGGAGAGTTCGGTCGCTCCGTCCCCGACGATCGGAGAGTAGAACGCGATTTCGATCCGGTCGAAAAAGCGGGGATCGTAGCCCGTAATCGCTCCTGCGATCCGGGCCGGGCTGTCGCTGACGACGGGTGCGGTGAAATTTTCCGTCAGCGGGGCGGCTTTCTTGTATTTTTTTGCGAGAGCCGAACGGCCCGGCTTCGCTTTTTTGCCCGTCAGGTCGATGTCGTATATTTTGAAGCAGTCGGGGCAGTCGCTTTCGATCAGGTCGATCTTCGCTGTTTTCGGATCGACGGGAGGAAAGCTCAGCGAGAAGTCGTGCCGTCCCGTCTCGGGCATGTAGAACTCGGTGTCGAGCGGCATGCCGTCGGCCGAGCGGACTGTCAGCTTTTCGCCTTCGGCGCCTGTGCGGATATAGGTTTCCGAGCTGATTCGTATCCAGTTGTGAGGTCGGAAATAGGCTTGGATGTAGACGGTCGTCGATTCGGGCGCGAGCTCGATCCGCTCGATTTCGAGCGTGCCCGAGTTACGGAATGCGAACGGAGGTTCGACGACGGTGCGCGGTTGCCGGGCGTACAGTCCCGAGACAAGGCTCGAGAGCAGTAGCAGGACGAGCGATTTTTTCATAAAAGAGGGTTTAGGATTGGCTTGGTACCCAAAGATAGCGAAAAAATGTCCGGTCGGTCCGACCGGACGTAAAAATCTTTCTTCCTGGTAGTTGTATGTTTGATCGGCCGGGTACGGGACAGCGGCTCGGCCGGTGCGAATCTCTTATCGCGATCATGGGTTTTGGCGTGCCGGCATCGCTTCTTGCTTGCCGTTATCGGTGAGCCGCCATGACATTGCCCGAACGGAAGAAGCCGTTCCGGTCCGGATCGTCCGAGACGTCGTATGGCCGTTCTGTGCGGTAAGGTGTATGACCGCTTTCCGCAAACCGTTACCGGTAGAGGAAGCGGGCGACAGGACCGGACGTAAGGGGCGGTCGGGGAAGGCGTACATTAGGGCGTGTCGGGGGCGGCATGTGTCGGAATGAGGCGGCTGTCGTACGGTGACGGCCGGAAGCGGGCGTGTCCCCTCTCCGGCCCGGCGGTGGGGGAACGGGCGGATTGCCGCGATTATATACTTTGAATTCGTGCCGGCATCGATCCCCGATTTCTGTCGTGCGAGAACGGCCAAGCCTCCGTCCGGACGGGAGAGACCGTCCGGACGGAGGCGCCGAAACAGGTATGGGGCCGAGAGGGTACGGTGAAGCATATGATCGCCCGGATCGCCTTACTTCCGCACCCAGACGGCCAGCTTGCCGCCCGGCACCGTGAAAGTCGCCCGACCGTCGTCGCCGATCGTGGTTTCCTCGGCGACGCAGCCGGTTATCTCTCGCCACCGCTCGCCCCGGCGCTCCTTGCCGACGAACATCGTCTTTTCGCCATCTTCGCCGTTCGAGACAAGCAGGGCCAGCCCCGAGCCGGGGTGTTCGGCGTCGCCGCGACGAACGAAACCCGCCGTATTCGGATGGTCGAAGTAGTTGTCCTGTTCGCCATAGGCATACTTTCGTCTCGCGTCGAGCAGAATGTCCAGAACCGCTCTGTGCGGAGACTGTTCGCCGCCGATTCCGTAATAGTCTCCGTAGAAAATGCACGGGTAGCCCTCTTTCATCAGCAGAATCATGCCGTAAGCCAACGGTTTGAACCAGTCCTTGATCTGGGATTCGAGCGAGCTCCCCCTCTGGGAGTCGTGGTTATCCACGAACGTTACGGCGTTGGCAGGGTAGCGCTCCACGAGCGATCCTTCGGTAAATCCCGTCAGATCGAAGTCGCGCCCTTTCTGCGAGGCATGATACATTTTGTAGTGCAGCGGCACGTCGAACAGGTCGATTTCGCGCCCGACAACGTTCAGATAGGCTTCCAGCGAGTCGAAATCGCCGTTCCAATACTCTCCGACCGCGTAGAACGTGCTTTCGCGGCTGGCGCGGACGGTTTCCAGAAACTGTTTGACGAACGTGTCGCGCATATGCTTGATCGCGTCGAGGCGGACGCCGTCGAGGTTCAGTTCCTTGGCCACCCACATACCCCAGTGCAACAGGTTGTGAATGACTTCCGGATGATCCAGATCCAGATCGTTTCCCAGCAGGTAGTCGTAGTTGCCGTTTTCGGAGTCTACCCCTTCGCTCCACTGCTTGCCCTCGCCGAGTATGCGGAATATCTTGTCGATATGCTCGTTGTCGGGGCCCTGACTGGTGCCCGAGAAGTGATACCAGTGGTACTTGAAGTCGGAGTACTTGTCGCCGCGTCCCTTGAAATCGTAACCGGTGTACGCCTCGATCTCGTGCGGCTCGCCCACCGGCTCGTTCCGGTTCGAAGGATCGACCTGCTGAGCCATGAACTTTTCGGGATAGTCCCCTCCGCACTTATGGTTCATCACGGCGTCGAGGTAGACTTGCACTCCGTGCTTGTGCAGCTCGTCGATGGCCTCGACGAGTTCTTGCTTCGTTCCGTATTTGGTTCGGACCGTATTTTTCTGGTCGAACTCTCCCAAATCGTACAGATCGTATGTCGCGTAGCCCTCGTCCTGCTGCTCGTCCGCTTTGTATGCGGGCGGAATCCATACGGCCGTCACGCCTGTTTCGTGCAGGTGCTTGGCATCCTGTTTCAGTTTTTTCCAAAGGTTGCCGTCGTTGGGCAGATTCCATTCGAAATATTGCATCATGACTCCGTTTCTCATAATTCGATTTTTTTGTTTTTTGGATATTCCGCGTTATGGCGTTCCGCGCGGGACGGCGCGGGTTTCGTTCGCTGCGCGTGGTACGGAATCTTTCAATTTTCATGCAAAACGGATTTCCCCCTTTCGTGGAGCGGGCACATCCTTTTATCCGGCCGCTGTCCGGACGGCGGATCGTGAGGAAACGCCAATGCGTTCGGTCGGTATCGGCTTCGGGGGCTGATGTTTCCGTGAAAGAGGCCGGTTCGGGTAGCGTGCGGATGCACGGATGCACGGATGCGGAATGCAGGCGTAAAGAGGCCGCCTGCGTCCGGTCATGGATCGAGTTAGGAGTCGCGCGGATATAACGGATATAAGAAAGCCAGGAGAAACGGCGTACGCCGTTTCTCCTGGCTTTCTCGTGCAGTATACCTGCCGCCGTTACATCTGCTTGCCGGTCAGACTTTGCCAAACGAGAGCCGATGCGCCGAGCACGGCCGCGTTCTTGCCGTCGATGCCCGACGGAAGCAGCTTCACCTTGTTGCGGAAAACGGGCATCATGTGCATTTCCATATATTTCTTCGTCGGCTCGAAAATGTATTTGCCGGCCTTGGCCAGTCCGCCGAACAGGAAGATCGCCTCGGGGCTGGTGATCGTCACGGCGTCGGCCAGCGCATGCCCGAGCAGCATGCCCGTATACTCGTAGGCTTCGATGGCGAGCGGATCGCCGTTGAGGGCCGCTTTGGTAATCATTTCGGCCGTCAGGTCGTTGAACGTGATGTGGCGGAACTCGCTCTCTTCCATGCTGTCTGCCATCAGCTTGAATATCGTCCGCTTGATGCCGGTCGCCGAGACGTAGGTTTCCAGACACCCCTTGCGGCCGCAGCCGCAGACGCGGCCGGTGTGGCTGACCGTAACGTGCCCCAGCTCACCGGCGAATCCGGTATATCCGTAGATCAGTTGGCCGTTGGCCACGAAGCCGCTGCCCAGACCGGTCCCGAGCGTGACGACCAGAAAGTCCTTCATGCCTTTCGCTCCGCCGTAGATCATTTCGCCTACGGCCGCGGCGTTCGCATCGTTGGTCAGAATGACGGGCAGGGTGGGGAAGAAGCGCTTCATCTTTTCGACCACGCTGATCGGTCCCTTCCACGGCAGATTGGGCGCGTTCTCGATCGTCCCCCGGTAGTAGTTGCCGTTCGGGGCCCCGATACCCACGCCCACGAGCTCGACCTCGTCGCCGGCGGCTTTGAGCAGGTTCTGGATGCCGATATACAGTTCCTCGATATACAGGTCCGAGTCCGGATAATTGCGCGTGGGAAATACGCCCTCGCTGAGAATATGGCCCTGGTCGTCCACTAATCCGTAGACGGAGTTCGTCCCTCCGATATCTACGCCGACTGCTACTTTTTTCATTGGATGCGTTGTTATTAAATTATTTTAATTTGGTTGCGTTTTCAAATATAGGAAAAAAAACGTCCGGTATGGCATCCGACGCACAAAAAACATCTATTCCGCCGGCCGCCGAGGAAGATTCCGGGGGCCGGCGAGGACCGGACATGCTTCCCCATGCGAATATTTGGACCGATGGCTGCCCGCATTGCGTAAAGATTTGCTAACTTTGCACTTTCCGGTTTTAACGAGACAAATATTTCGGGATATGTACTCTTTCAATGAATTGCAGGGGATCTTCGAGCAGGAGCTCCGGTCGATGAAATGGCCGCGCGAGCCGCGCCTGCTGTACGAGCCGATCGCCTATTCGCTCGAGGAGGGCGGCAAGCGGATTCGGCCGGTCGCCCTGCTGATGGCCTGCTCGGCTTTCCGCGGAGGGATCGACGCTGCGAAGCCGGCCGCGATGGCCATAGAGGTTTTCCATAATTTCACGTTGCTGCACGACGACATCATGGACCGTTCGGACATGCGTCGGGGCAAGCCTGCCGTGCATACGCGCTGGAACGACAATGTGGCGATTCTTTCGGGCGATGCGATGATGATCTGGGCCTACCGTCTGCTTTCGCAGTGCGACGAGGCCGTGTTGCCGCAGCTGCTCGCCGTGTTTACGGACGTGGCCGTCGGGGTCTGCGAGGGACAGCAGTACGATATGGATTTCGAGAGCCGCGACGACGTGACCGTCGAGGAGTACCTGCGGATGATCGAACTGAAGACGGCCGTTCTGCTGGCCGGCGCGCTGAAGATCGGCGCGCTGTGCGGCGGGGCCGAGCCGGTGCAGGCCGAGTTGCTGTACCGTTTCGGCATCGACCTAGGAATGGCTTTCCAGCTTCAGGACGATCTGCTCGACACGTATGGCGATCCGGCGGTGTTCGGAAAGCCCGTGGGAGGCGATATTCTGGTAGGCAAGAAAACCTATTTGCTGACCACCGCGCTGAAGGCTGCCGACGCTTCGACCCGCGCGAGGCTGCTTGCTTTGCTGCACGACGCGGAGATGGCCTCCGGCGAGAAGATCGCCGCCGTCCGTGCCGTGTACGACTCGCTGGCGGTCCGTCAGACGACGGAGCGCGTCGTCGCTTCTTATTTCGACGAAGCGCGACAGGTGCTTCGCAGTCTTCGTCTTTCCGAGGAGCGCCTCGCGCCGCTACGGGAGCTTTCCGACATGTTGTTGAACCGCAGAAAGTAACCGGGCGATGACTGTCAAGCGGAGCGATGTGGAGATCATGGCCCCGGTGGGGTGCTACGAGTCGTTGGCCGCCGCCGTTCAGGCCGGGGCCGATTCGATCTATTTCGGCGTCGAGCAGCTCAACATGCGGGCGCGTTCGTCGTTCAACTTTACGCTCGATGACCTGTCGCGCATCGTCTCGGAGGCCGGAAGGCACGGGATCAAGACTTACCTGACCGTCAATACGATCCTCTACGACGAGGATTTGCCCGAGATGCGCCGGATCATGGACCGGGCCCGGAGCGAGGGGGTCGACGCCGTGATCGCGTCGGATCAGGCCGCCATTTTCTACGCCCGCAGCATCGGGCTGGAGGTGCACATATCCACTCAGCTCAATCTGTCGAATATCGAGACCGTCGCCTTTTACGCGCAGTACGCCGATGTCGTCGTGCTGGCACGCGAGTTGAGCCTCGCTCAGGTGCGCGCGATTGCCGACGGCATCCGCTCGCGCGATCTGCGGGGGCCCAAGGGCGAGCCGCTCCGTATCGAGATGTTCGCGCACGGGGCGCTCTGCATGGCCGTCTCGGGCAAGTGCTACCTGAGCCTGCACGAGTCGGCGCATTCGGCCAACCGGGGAAGCTGTCGCCAGATATGCCGCCGCGCCTATACGGTCCGGGACCGCGAGAGCGGCGAGGAGCTGGTCGTCGACAACAAATATATCATGTCGCCCAAAGACCTCTGCACGGTCGACTTTCTGGACCGGTTTCTCGATGCGGGCGTTCGCGTGCTGAAGATCGAGGGGCGCGCCCGCTCGGCCGACTATGTGAAGCGGGTCGTCGAGTGTTACGACGAGGCGTTGCGGGCGATCGAGGAGGGGACGTACACGCCCGAACGGGCGGAGCAATGGAAGGAGAGGCTTCGGACCGTCTTCAACCGGGGATTCTGGGGCGGCTATTACATGGGAGCCCGGGCCGGCGAGTGGAGCCGGACTTACGGATCGTCGGCTACCGTACGCAAGGTGTACGTGGGCAAGGTGACGAACTATTTCGCCCGCATCGGCGTCATCGAACTGCAGGTCGAGGCGGCTCCGCTGTCGGTCGGCGAGCCGGTCTTTCTGACCGGCGAGACGACCGGTGTCGTCGAGTTCGTCGTCGAGGAGATCCGTGTGGCGTTGAAACCCGTGCAGGAGGCTCCGCAGGGCGTTCTTTGCTCGATCAAGGTTCCGACGCTGATCCGCCGGGGCGACAAACTCTTCAAAACGGTTCCCTCCGACGAGAAGGCCGACAGGAACAGGTAAGCGTAAAAACGACTGCAAGTGGAACGGCAACCGGAAAAGAAAAGCCCGCTGGGCAAGATCAAGCTCAGCAATGCCATATATCCGATCCTGATCGGGCTGGGCGTCGTGGGCTATATGTTGTGGCGCGACTTCGACCCGGCCGTTTTCGCAGGCATTTCGTTCACATGGCATACCGCGTTCTGGCTGCTGATGGCCGTGCTGTTCATGTTCGGCCGCGATCTGGGCTATATGATCCGCATACGCGTGCTGAGCGGGGGCAGCCTGAACTGGCGGCAGGCTTTTCGCGTCATCATGCTGTGGGAGTTCACGTCGGCCATTACGCCTTCGGCCGTCGGCGGGACGAGCGTCGCGATCCTGTACGTCCACAAGGAGGGGATCAGCGTCGGACGAAGTTCGGCCATCGTCATGCTGACGTCGTTTCTCGACGAGGTCTATTTCATCGTGATGTTTCCGTTGCTCATGCTGATCGTCGGCCGGGCGGAGCTTTTCGATGTCTCCGGGGCCGTTACGCGGGGGCTGATGAGCATCGCGCTGGCCGGGTACTTTCTGAAGCTGGCTTACGTGCTGGTTCTTTCCTACGGCCTGTTCGTCAATCCTCGCGGGTTGAAATGGTTGATTCTGAAAATATTCCGGATACGCTTTCTCCGGAGATGGTATCATGCGGCGGGTCGGACCGGCAGCGACATCGTCCGTTCGTCCCATGAGCTGCGGCGGGCCGGGTGGGGATTCTGGCTCAAGGCCGGATCGTCGACCTTTCTGTCATGGAGCTCGCGCTATCTGGTGGCCAACGCGCTGATCATGGCCTTTTTCTCGGTCAGCGATCAGTTTCTGCTCTTCGCGCGCCAGCTCGTCATGTGGATCATGATGCTGATCATGCCGACTCCGGGAGGCAGCGGTTTCGCCGAATATGTCTTCAGTACCTATTGCCGCGATCTGATCGTCGTGCCGCAGGCCATGCAACTGGGGGCCGCAACGCTGATCGCGCTGCTGTGGCGCGGCGTGACCTATTATCCTTACCTGGCCATAGGGGCCATAATCTTTCCGCGCTGGATCAAACGCAAGTTCGGCAAAAAGAATCCGTCGGCCGTCGCCGGGTAGGGCTTCCGTTTCAGGCGGCATGTCCGTCCTGTCGTCGCGCCGTTTCCCGAATTGTCGCAGGATGGTCTTTCGCTTTGTCCCCCGCTTGGAAACGGATCGGAAAGAGACCTTCGGATTCCTTACGATTTTCCGGAAATTGTCGGGATTTCCGCAGTTGCCGAAACGTTTCCCGACCGTATCCATACTTATCCGGCAGGATCCGTTTTTTGTCTGTCCGGAGTCGGGCGGAACATCGTGAAGCGCCCGGTCCGGTCAGGTTTTCGGCCGGCGTACCCTTTGCCGGCGAAAAATTTCGGGGATGCGTCTGCCGACGAGTTATTCGCCGGCTGTGGCGGACGTCCGCTGTCTTTGGGCGAGTAGGGCCTCGGCCGTCAGCATATCGACCGGCGTCGTGATCTTGATGTTTTCGTACGAGCCCTCGCATAGGTAGACCGGTTGTCCGGCGGCTTCGACGACGCTCGCATCGTCGGTGAACCGTTCGTCGAACGGTCGGGCGTACGCGTTCCGCAGGATGTCGGCACGGAATACTTGGGGGGTCTGAACGATCCGGTAAAGGCTCCGGTCGACGATCCGGCTGCCGTCGCGGTCGATACGCCGCATCGAGTCGATCGGTCTGACGACCGGAATGACCGCTCCGTAAGTCCGTGCGTCTTCCGTCGCGCGCTCGATGATTTCGCGGCTTACCAGCGGCCGTACGCCGTCGTGCACGGCGATCAGCTCGGCCTCGCCGGCGTGCCTGAGCCCGTTGGAAACCGACTCGAATCGGTTCGCTCCGCCGGTGCAGACGATATGCGGGACGGCAAAACCGTGCCGGCGGCACAGCTTGTTCCAATATTCGATATGGCTTGACGGCAGGACGACGACGATCCGGCTCTGCGGCAGCGCGTCGGCGAACCGTTGCACGGTGTGCATCAGCACCGGGCGGCCGTCGAGCGGAAGGAACTGCTTGGGCAGCCGGGCCCCCATGCGGGCACCGCTGCCTCCGGCCACGATGATGACCGCTATGCTATCGGTTGCGTTTTTCATCGATGTATGCTCGGGTGACGCGTTTCAGCGTTTCGTGCAGCGGAGTGTATCGGAAGCCGGTCGTCCGCGATATCAGTTCGCCGCAGTGGCGCGAGCGGCTGGAGGCGTTCTCGACTACCGACGGCGATAACAGATACTCTCGCCCGGTCATGCGGCTGATTCTCTCGTCCAGCTTCGACGCCATGCGAAGCGCCGGTTTCCCGATCGGGATACTCGGCGCAGGGCGTCCCGCCGCTCGGGCGACGATGCCGAAAAAATCGCGGAAAGAGAGGCTGTCCGCCGAGAGGATGAACCGGCTCCCGGCCGTTTCCGGTCTTTGCGCCAGCAGGACCATGGCCCGGGCGACATCCCTGACGTCGACGTAGCTTTTGACGCCCCGGGTATAGAAAAAGCCTCCGCGCGCGCCGAAAGCGATCAGCAGCGAGCTGCCGCTGGTCCAGTTCCCTTCGCCGATGACGATGGCCGGGTTGACGATGACTGCTTTCAGTCCCTGTGCGATGCCGCGCCGCACGATGTTCTCCGCATAGATCTTGCTGATCGCGTAGGCCGACTTTCCGACCGGACTGTCGAGCGTGCACGACTCGGTGACGGGTTCTCCCTCGTGTCGGGGTTCTCCCAGCGTAGCAATCGAACTGCAATGCACGAGCAGTCCGACTCCGCATTCGAGACAACTGTTGACTATGTGGGTCGTGATTTCCGTATTCGACGAGACGATGTCGTCCGCCCGTTCCGGATCGAACGAGACCTGAGCCGCGCAGTGGAACAGGACTTGCGTGCCTCGGACGGCCTCCCGCAACGTGTGCGGATTGTTCAGCGCGGTCTGCCGGAACTCGATCCGGTCGTAACGGTCGGCCACGCCCATGCGTCGCAACGTAGCTTTCAGCAGATCCGTCTTGCCGGCGTTGCGGACGATCAGGCGGACCGAGCAACCCTCGCGGAGCAGCTCGGCCGTCAGATGGCTTCCCACGAGTCCCGTGCCTCCCGTGACCGCTATCGTTTTATCTTTCAGACTGTCCAATGCGTTCGGTTTTAGTTCGGTCTTCCCAAACAATCTTTTTGCCGAAACCGAGCCGGTTGTCGGTCAGTTTCATGAAATCGGGCCGGATCGTCCATAATTCCAGCTTGACTGCGGCCGCGTACGGAAACCGTCCGAGATAGACTTTCCGTACGGAAGGAAGCGTCTCCGCTTCCGCCGGCATCATCGTGCCGCGTATCTGAAGTCCCTGCACTTTGCCTACGACGCGGGTTTCCAGTACGACGGAGGCCGCGATGCGCGGATTCTGCCGCGCCTGCCTCGCATGCAGCGTTTCGTCCGACGAGGTGACCGCGAACAGGTTCCGCTGCGGATCGTACGCATAGAACAGGTTGCAGCAGTGCGGCATGCCGTCCGCGACGGTAGACAGCGTCAGCACGTGGTGCCGGGCGATGAAATCCGTTATCCTTCGGTCGATCATTTTTGCGGGACGCTGTCGGTTTTCGCGGTTCGCGCGGCGGTATCGGGCGTCTGCTCGAAAGTGGTGACCCTCAGGCTGTCGGCCAGTCTGCCTTGCAACTCGGCCAGTATCCTGTCCTTGATGTCCGTGAAAGCCGCTCGGTTGGCTTCGCGGATCGGCTCCGCCGGTTCGGTCGGGACTTTCAGCGGGTCGATCGGCGTACCGTTGCGCCAGAGCCGGAAATCCAAGTGCGGACCTGTCGACAGCCCGGTCGAGCCTACGTAGCCGATGAGCTGCCCCTGCCTTACGCGCGTTCCCTTGGCGATCCCTTTCGCATATCCTTTCAAGTGCAAGTAGCCTGAAACGAGCGATCCGCTGTTATGTTTGATCTTGAGCGTGTTTCCTCCTCCTCCGGCATATCCTTTGAAAATAACGACTCCGTCGCCTACCGCTACGACGGGCGTCCCGGACGGCGCGGCGTAGTCGACCCCGTGATGCGGACGCCGGATGCGCAGAATCGGATGCATGCGCCCGTTCGAGAAGCGCGAGCTGATCCGGCTATACTTGAGCGGCGCCTTGAGCAGGTTCTTGCGCAGGCTGTTGCCCTGCTCGTCCCAGTAGCTCAGTTTGCCGTCCTGCACGAACGGAACGGCATAGTATGTCTTGCCTCCGTGCTCGAAACGGGCGCCCCAGATCGTGCCGTGGCCCACCTCGGTCGAGTCGACGAACTGCTGGTCGTAAATGATCGTGAAATTGTCGCCCTTTTGCAGGCCGAAGAAGTCGATGCTCCATGCGTAGATCTCCGACAGTTCCATAGCCAGATTCGGGCTCATTCCGTTGTCGATCATGCAGTTCCAGAGCGAGCTCTCGATCGTGGCGGTTTTCATCCGCCGCTCGACGGTCACTTCCTTCGCGTTCTTGCGGACGTCGACCGAGTCGCCGCTCAGATCGACGATCAGGTAGTCGGTCGCCGTCGGCTCGTAGACGAAATAGGCGAGCCGGGACGTCGAGTCTTTCTCGCGGAATACGGTGAAAGGCTTGCCGAACCGGATATTCTTGAGACTGAAGACCGGTTCGGCCGCTTTGGCGATCCGGTCGATGGTGCCGGCTCCGACTCCGTACCGGGCCAGAATCTGGCCGGCCGTCTCTCCCTCCCTGACAATACCTTGCTCGATGTCGTACCGTTGCTTGTCGATGCCGAACAGCAGCTCGACCGTTTCTTCCTCGGCCGCTTCTTCGGCCGGCAGTGCGTGCGATTCGTTCCGGCCGCACAGACAGACGATCAGAACGACGGCAATGACCGCGACCGCTATCGCAGCCGCTATGATAATCCACTTCCTTTTCATTGCCGTAAAATTACGCTTCGTATCGCAAACCGGCAAGGTTGTTTGGCCCGATTTGTTGTGATTTTATTAACAATTGCCGGAGAGCTTCTGCGATGTCGTCGCCTCGCAAAGGAAATGTTCCGGAGTGCTTCGTATCGTCGGCCGGCCCGCCGTCCGTCCGTATGAAAAGGCGAAGGCGGGCGTTTCTCGCGGAACGGAGGTTTGCTGGCCGACGCCTTTCGGGCGCTATAGCTCGTTGATCGTCGTCCGGATGCGGCACAGCCGTTCGAGAAGTCCCTCGAGCCGTTCGAGCGCGAGCATATTCGCTCCGTCGCTTTTGGCGACCGACGGATCGGGATGCGTCTCGATGAAAATCCCGTCGGCCCCCGCCGCAATCGACGCGCGGCCGATCGTTTCGATCATCGCAGGCTGGCCTCCGGTGACTCCGCTGCCCTGATTGGGCTGCTGAAGCGAGTGCGTAATGTCCATGACGACCGGATAGCCCAGCGTCTGCATCGAGGGAATGCTGCGCATGTCCACGATCAGATCGTGATAACCGAACATTGTGCCCCGGTCCGTAAGCAGGATATTCGGGTTGCCCGCGTCGCGTACTTTGCCGGCTGCGAAAGCCATCGCTTCGGGCGAGAGGAACTGCCCTTTCTTGATGTTGACCGCCTTGCCGGTCTTGGCCGCCGCTACGAGCAGATCGGTCTGGCGGCACAGGAAGGCGGGTATCTGGAGCACGTCGACGTATTCGGCGGCCATGGCGGCCTCTTCCGGATTGTGGATGTCGGTCACTACCGGTACGCCGAATTCTTTTCGGATCGCGCCCAGCATGCGCAGCGCCTCCAGATCGCCGATGCCGCTGAACGAGTCGATCCGCGAGCGGTTGGCCTTGCGGTACGACGCTTTGAATATATAAGGTATCCGCAACCGCTCGGTGATCCGGCAGGCCGTTTCGGCCACTTGCCGGAGCATCGTCTCGTTCTCGACGACGCACGGGCCGGCCATCAGCAGGAACATCCCGCTGTCGAGATGCCGCAGGTTGGGAATATGGCTCAGAATTTCTCGGGTATTCATGGCTCGGAAAGTTTTTTGACCGAGTAAAAGTAGCTATTTCCTTCCGATTTGGCAAATGTTGTCCGAGGGCCGGTTTCCCCTCGCGCGGGCGGCCGTGCCGCAGGCATGGCGCGGGCTCCGTGTTCCGGTACTGTCGCTTTTGTTCCTGCCGGGAGACGGCGTGCCGGGGGCGGTTCCGTCCGGGGAAGGCTGTGTCCGGCTCGTTTTCAGGAGTGGTCCCGACTGCGCGGCCGGAAACGAGTCGGCGGACGTTCGCGGCATCGCGCGAGCAAGACCGTTTCCCCGGCCGGAATACGCATGGCCGGTCCAAACGGGTTGCCCCCGCCGTGCGGAAATCGCGAAGTCGCTTTCCTGCGATCCGGCGGCGCGGCCGGTCGTCGCGCGAAAGCTTCTGCCGGCAGGTTCGGAAAGCAGCTTTTGTAATCAGTATTTTCCTTTCCACAGCGTGCGGATCCGCTCGGCGATCTGCCGCTCCTTGGGATTGTCGTCCGGTGTGTAGAAACGATGGCCTTCCAATCCTTCGGGCATGAACTCCTGATCGGCGAAGTGGCCTTCGAAATCGTGCGCGTACCGGTAGTCCTTGCCGTAGCCCAGCTCTTTCATCAGCGACGTGGGCGCATTGCGGATATGCAGCGGGACCGGGCGGTTCGTCGTGTCGCGCCGGACTTGAGCCAGAGCCGCGTCGATCGCCATGTAGGCCGAGTTGCTTTTGGGACTCGTAGCCAGGTAGATCGTCGTTTCGGCCAGCGTGATGCGAGCTTCGGGCATGCCGATCTTGTGCACCGTGTCGAAGCAGGCGTTGGCGAGCAACAGCCCGTTCGGATTGGCCAGCCCGATGTCTTCCGAGGCGAGGATTACGAGCCGCCGCGCGATGAACTTCGGGTCCTCGCCTCCGGCGAGCATGCGGGCCAGATAATAGATCGCCGCGTTCGGATCGCTGCCGCGCACCGACTTGATGAAGGCCGAGATCACGTCGTAATGCTGCTCGCCGTTCTTGTCGTACAGGGCGATGTTCTGTTGCAGGCATTCGGTGATGCTACGGTCGCTGATGACGATCTCGCCTTCGGTGGCGTTGCTGAGAATGTCGATGATGTTCAGTAGTTTGCGCGCGTCCCCGCCGCTGAAGCGAAACAGGGCGGCCGTTTGCTCGACCCGGACCTTGCGCTCCTGCAGGACCGTGTCGGTCGCTATGGCCCGGTCCAGAAGCTTTTGCAGGTCGCTCTCCTCCATCGCCTTGAGCACGTAGACCTGACAGCGCGACAGCAGCGGCGAGATCACCTCGAACGACGGGTTCTCGGTCGTCGCGCCGACGAGCGTGACGATCCCCTGCTCGACGGCTCCGAGCAGCGAGTCCTGCTGCGACTTGTTGAAACGGTGGATCTCGTCGATGAACAGGAACGGGGCCGGCGTGTTGAAGAAGCGGTTCTTGCGGGCCTGCTCGATCACTTCGCGCACGTCCTTGACGCCGGCGTTGATCGCCGAGAGCGTGAACATTTTCCGGTCGAGCGCGGTCGCCACGAGCCGCGCGAGCGTCGTCTTGCCGACGCCCGGAGGGCCCCACAGAATGAACGAAGGAACGTTGCCCGTCTCCAGAAAGCGTCGGAAAACGCCGTCCGGACCGACCAGATGCTCCTGACCGATGTATTCGTCCAGCGTCCGGGGACGCAGGCGTTCCGCGAGCGGGATGTTGGTTTGCATGCGAAAAAGAATTACCTTTACAAAGATAATCGATTTATCGCAGAATGCGGAAGGGAGATCGGCTTTGAAACGAATCGGAATACTTTCGGATACGCACGGCACGTTCGACGCGCCGTTGCGCGACTTTTTCGCCGATGTCGACGAGTTGTGGCATGCCGGCGACTTCGGAGGAATCGAAACGGCCGACGCGATCGCGGCCTTCAAGCCGCTGCGTGGCGTTTGCGGCAATATCGACGGGGGAGCGGTGCGTCTGGCTTATCCGCGCTGGCAGCTTTTCGACTGCGAGGAGGTGCGCGTGGCGATGACTCACATCGGAGGATATCCCGGCCGCTACGAGCGGGGCGTCGAGGCGCAGCTGCGCCTGCGCCGGCCGAAGATATTCGTCAGCGGACATTCGCATATTTTGAAGGTGATTTACGACCGGCGCAACGACTGGCTTCACATCAATCCGGGCGCTGCGGGGCTGAGTGGCTTTCACCAGGTTAGGACGGCCGTGCGTCTGACGATCGACGGAGCGGATATCCGCGATCTGGAAGTCGGCGAGTGGCCCCGGCGGCTGAAACTATAATAAAGCGTCTTCGCGCGGCGTTATCTTTCCAGAAAAATCAAATGAGGAAAACGCCATGCAAATTAAGCAAACGAAGAAACTGGAGTCGGTCCTTCTGGGAGGATGCTATGAGGCGCGTCGCCGCAGCAGTTCGGAAGTGACGACGGATCACCTCTTTCTCGCGATACTTAAGCAGGAGGAAAGCCATGCCTCCCATGTGCTGCGGAAACTGCTCAAAAACTGGGAGATCGATCAGATCAAGACGCGCCTCGAGCGCGAGCTCGGACCTGTCGTCGCGCAAGACGGCCAGAGGCAGGCTCTCCGACAGACGATCGCTATCAACGGCGAATCGATGCTGCGCCAAATCATTTCCGATGCGGGCAAGGGCTGCGTCGTGGAACACATGCTCAACACGGGACATCTGCTGAGGGCGATTCTCGACGACCGCAGCTCGATCAGCTCGCGGATACTGGCTTTGTACAACGTGACCGGCGAGACGGCGGCTCCTTTCCTGAAGGACCTGCCTCCCAACGAGGACTATTACGAGAATATGCGCCTTCTGTCGCTGCTGGGCGACGACGAGGGCGAGCATCCCGAGCGGCTCTTCTCCGGCGTGATGCGTATCGGCGCTCCGGCCGGCGACAAGCCCAAGGATAGCATGCTCGACCAGTTCGGAGTCGATCTGACGCGCTGCGCCGCCGAGGGCAAGCTCGATCCGGTGATCGGCCGCGAGGCCGAGATCGAGCGGGTGATCCAGATTCTGGGCCGCCGCAAAAAGAACAATCCGGTGCTGATCGGCGAGGCGGGCGTCGGCAAGTCGGCTATCGTCGAGGGGCTGGCGCTGCGCATCGTTCAGAAGAGCGTGCCCCACGTGCTGCTTCACAAGCGGATTTTTTCGCTCGACGTGTCGTCGCTGGTGGCCGGAACGAAATACCGGGGACAGTTCGAGGAGCGTATCAACGCGCTGCTCAAGGAATTGTCGGGCAGCGACGTGATTCTGTTCATCGACGAAATTCATACGATCGTCGGGGCCGGAAGCACGCAGGGATCGCTCGACACGGCCAATATACTGAAGCCCGCCCTGGCACGGGGCGAGTTGCAGTGCATCGGCGCGACGACGATGAACGAATACCGTGAGAACATCGAGGCCGACAGCGCGCTGGAGCGCCGTTTTCAGAAGATCGTCGTCGAGCAGCCTTCGGCCGAGCAGACGCTGCATATGCTGCGCAACATCCGCAGCCAGTACGAGTCGCACCATTGCGTGCGCTATACGGACGAGGCGCTTTCGGCCTGCGTCGGCCTGACCCGCCGCTATGTGACCGACCGGTTCTTTCCCGACAAGGCCATCGACGTGATGGACGAGGCCGGAAGCCGTGCCCGGGCGTTCGACGCTCAGGTCCCCGAGTCGCTGAAACTCCTCGAGCAGGAGATCGAGCAGGCGGCCGGGGAGAAGAACCGGGCGATCAAGATGCAGAACTACGAGCTGGCGGCCACGCTCCGCAACCGCGAGGGGACCTTGCGGCTGAGGCTGCAGGAGGTCGAGAAGCAGTGGCGGGAAAATATGGCCCGCAGTCCGATCGAGGTCGGCGAAACGGCTATCCGCGAGGTGATCGCCTCGATGACCGGCATCCCGCTGTCGCGCATTTCCGGCGACGAGCAGGCTCGCCTGCTCGACATGGAGAAGCATCTGGGCGGCGTCGTGATCGGGCAGGACGAGGCCGTGCGCAAGGTGACCCGTGCGATCCGCCGCAGCCGGGCCGGACTCAAGGATGCCAACCGTCCGATCGGGGTGTTCATGTTCGTCGGTCCGACCGGCGTCGGCAAGACCCATGTGGCCAAGGAGCTGGCCAAGTATCTGTTCGATACCGAGGAAGCGCTGCTGCGCGTCGATATGAGCGAGTATTCCGAGAAGCACAACGTGAGCCGGCTGATCGGCTCGCCTCCGGGCTATGTCGGCTACGGCGAGGGAGGCCAGCTGACCGAGAAGGTCCGTCGTCGCCCCTATTGCGTGCTGCTGTTCGACGAGATCGAGAAGGCGCATCCCGACGTCTTCAACCTGATGCTGCAGATTTTCGACGAGGGTCAGCTGACCGACGGCCTCGGCCGCCGGGTGGATTTCCGCAATACGATCATCATCATGACGTCGAACGTCGGCTCTCGCGAGGCTACTCAGCGCGCCCAGAGCGTCGGATACAACACGGCCTCGAAACCGGCCATGCAGGCGCTCAATCGCGAGGCGGCCTATCGCAAGAATCTGGAGCGCAGCTTCGCTCCCGAGTTCATCAACCGCATCGACGATATCGTGACATTCGGGACGCTTTCCGACACGGACGTGCTGCGTATCGTCGAGCTGGAACTGGGGTGCTTGAGCCGCCGCGTGAGCGAGCTGGGCTACTCCCTCGACGCGAGCGACGAGGCCAAGCGCCTGCTTGTGAAGCAAGGTTACGAGCCCGCCTACGGCGTCCGCTCGCTGCGCCGGACGATTCTCGACCGGGTCGAGGAGCCTCTGTCGGAACTGATCGTTGCGGGCGCCGTGCATGCGGGCGACCGGGTTACGGTTTGTGCGGACGGGGACCGGATCGAGCTGTCCGTCGCGCCGGCCGACTCGCCTACTCATCTCGCCTCGTAGTCGGCGGTTATCCGTTTTCGCTTCGGCGGTCCTTTCAAGGGCCGCCGAAGCTTTTTTCGCGGGGCCGTCGCAGAAGGGCGGCGACCGCCGGTTCGCCCGGTCCCGTCTCGCACGTCGTGCCGGACTCGGCTCCCGGTCGTTTCCCCCGGAAGGGAAACCGTATCCGTTTGGTTTTCGGCTCAGTCCGGGCCTTGCGGTTCCTGCTTGCCCGTCATCGCTGTCCGGAGCGGGGCTAAGGACGAGGGAGCGTTTCGTTCCGGCGGAGGTCCTGACTCCGGCATGCCACCTGCCGATTTTCTTCGTATTTCTGTCCGACGGTCGGTTCGGCGTCTCGGGAATTTGCGGCACAACGGGATTCGGGTTATCTTTGCGCTTCTATGGAACGTTTCGCTTGGAAAGGAAAACTCCGGAATTGGTTGCCGCAATACCGGGAGAACCTGACGCTGGCCGTGCCGGTGATGCTGTCGCAGGTCGGGCAGGTCGTCGTGCAGCTGGCCGACAACGCGATGGTCGGCCGGTTGGGCGCGCTGCCGCTGGCCGGCGTGTCGTTCGGCGGAGCCGTGTTCGTCATCTTCATGTTCTGGGGCATGGGCGTTTCGCTGGGGCTGACGCCGTTGGTCGGCGAGGCGTACGCCAAGCGCGATCTGCGCGGCGCGGCCGCTCTGTTTCAGAATTCGCTCGTGCTGTATGCCGCGACCGGAATCGTCCTGCTGGCGCTGCTGCTGGGGCTGGAGGCTCTGATGGACCGGATGGGGCAGGCGCCCGAGGTCGTCGCTCAGGCGAGGCCCTATTTCCGTTATCTGTCGTGGTCGATCGTGCCGTTCATGATGTACTGTGCTTTCAAGCAGTTTCTGGAAGGCGTGGGCAATACGAGTGCGGCGATGGTAGTCATGCTGACTTCTAACGCGATCAACATAGGGTTCAACTATCTGCTGATCTACGGCAAGTGCGGGTTCCCCGAAATGGGCGCGGCGGGCGCCGGTCTGGCGACGCTGATCTCGCGGATCTGCATGCCGCTGATGATGCTGGCCTATTTTCTGCGCGACGTCTCGTTCCGGCGTTACCTGCGTTTTTTCACCTGGGCGGCGCAGGGCTGGAGGCGGACCCGGCAACTGCTGTCGGTGGGTCTGCCCATATCGGTGCAGATGGTGCTCGAGGTGTCGGCCTTCGCGCTGTCGTCGATCATGATGGGATGGATCGGAGCGGTCGAGCTGGCCGCGCACCAGATCGTCGTTACGTTCGGCAATTTCGCCTTTATGGCGATGGTGGGCATATCCTCCGCGACGACGATTCTGGTCAGTCACCGTTTCGGCCGCGGCGATCTGGACGGTCTGACCCGCGCCGCGACCGCTTCGTGCCATCTGGCGCTGATGACCAATTTCCTCACGATGTGCTGCTTTATCGGGCTGCGACACTGGATTCCGCTGCTTTTCACCTCCGACACGGCCGTCGCGGCGGTTGCCGCGCAGCTTTTCATCATGGCCGGGCTCTATCAGTTCTCGGACGGTTTGCAAGTCGTGCTGCTCGGCGTGCTGAGGGGGATGCAGGACGTGAAAATCGTGATGCGGTACGCTTTCGTGTCGTACATCGTCATCAATCTGCCGGTCGGCTATCTCTGCGCGTTCACGCTCGGCATGGGGGCTCCGGGGCTGTGGGTCGGGTTTATCTTCGGTCTCGGCGTGGCCGCGCTTCTCTACTGGCGGCGCTATCGCCGGCTGATCCGCCGGATACGGGCCGAGGTCGGATAGACCGTGTTTTTTCGTTGCGCGACTCGGCGGAGCGGTCGGTCGGGTTCGTTTCAGAGGCGATTCCGGCGGAAAATTGTAGTCCGGCTGCGCTTTCCTGCCGTTTCTGCCGGGGTGGAGGTCCGGGTCGTCCGCGTGCCATCGGTCTCGGCGGGGGGCTATCTTCGGACCGTACCGCACCGGTCTGCGTAGACGACGTCCTTTAGCAGTCCCCTATACCGGGAGTTGTTCGGCCGGGCTGCCGGTGACAGGGGCGGAGCCGATTTCCGGTTTTGAGCGAACTGCGGTCCCGATACGTTTTCGTTGCGCTCCATGCGGGACGCACGTCTATACAATCCGTACGCGGACGCGAATCCGCTGGTTTTCGTCCGGAGACGGAGCGGATTCGGCCTATGCTCCCGAGTTGGCCCGGATGAAGTCCGAAAGCGTGATCTTTTTCCGTGTGGCCGGAGTTCCGATCCGCTCGACTTGCGTCTCGATCATCAATGGCTCCCGTCCGAGCACCAGCCGGTCGAGAAAAATGCCGATTTCGGCACGGTTCCGGTCCATCGGCCGTACGGCCATCTCGTGAGCCGCGCCGCTGACCGAATAGAAATAGAACGGCGTGTTCATCCGGCGGAATTGCCTGCTCAGATAGAACGATCCGTAAAGGGCCGCGCCGCCCGTGCCGATGCTGTCGTAAGGAACGTTACAGTCCGCATCGCCGTGAAATAGCTGGATCGGGGCGGGTTTTTCCCGCCAGACCGGACCGGAGGAGCTTTTCTCCAAAACGGCTCCTGCGAAGGCGATGATGCCTGCATAGCGGAAGCCTTCGGGCAGGCGGCGGCTCAGCGCCGAGCCCGTGCATCGTTCGTATTCGCCCTGCAGGACCGTAATCGCCCCGGCGCTCGATCCGCTGGCTACGACGGCCGAGGGGTCGAGGCCCCATGCCCGGGCCTGTCCGACGATGAAGGACGTGGCGTCGTACAGATCCTCGACGGCCATATCGACCGCTGCGAAGAACCGTTCGGCGAGCGCTTCGGGCGTATCGGCCGGGTCGGGGCGGCTTCCGGCCGTCTCGCGCAGTCCGAGCCGATAGTCGATCGATATGACGGCATACCCCTTGCGTGCGAAATATTCGAAATAGGGAACATAGGCCGGATTGTCGCGCTCGCCGCCGACGAACCCGCCTCCGAAAGCGAATATCAGACAGGGCGCGTTCGTTTCCCGGGACGCTTCGGCCACATAGCGGTCCATGTAGAGGCTGTCCGTTCCCTTGACGGCATAGAGCCAGGTCGTCTTGTCGACTCCGGTCTCTCGGGCCTGAGCCGTCAGGACGACCGGTATCATCGACGCAATCAATGCCATGGCGCCGATCGTCCGTCCGTTTTTCTTGCTTCGATTCATCTTCCGTATAGTTTTGTGTTTCCGGTTGTATGTTTTCCCGTACCGGCTCTCGGGTTCTCCTTGTTTCCTGCCTCCCGATATGAAGCTTCCTGCGGCCGAGGGAATTTGGAATAAGGGTCTGACCCGATGCGTGTCCTGTGATTGCCGTCCGCGGCCGGCGGATATGAAAAACTCCGGTTGCGACCGCGTCTGGGATATTGAAATATATAATTCCTCCATGTTTACCGAGCCCCATATCCGGTATGACGGATTACCGCCCAAAAACGATGCCGGCGTTCGGTATGCTGAGCGGTTTCTCCGTTTTCGCGCCGCTCGCATGCCGGTGAGAATGCGTGTCGGCCGAAAGGCCGATGGCACGAGCCCCGCAGTTTCCTACTCTCCGGGGGCGTGCCGCTCCCTTCCGCTTCCTTACTCTGTTCCGTTGCCCTTCGCGCTCGTCCGCTCCGTCCGGGCTGTGGCGACAAGGCGATGAGGCTCTCGTTTGCGACCGAATCCTGCCCGGTATCGCGCTATTCGGACCGGGAGCCTTCCCTTCGAAAGGGGAAGGCGGATTCGCTCGTGCCTGACGACGGGCCCGTTTCGGTTCCGTCCGCCCGTCGGTCGCAAAGTCCGGATCGTCCTGCCGGTCGGAGGTATTCGGGTATAGAAGACCGACGTCTTACTCGGCCGAGTCTTGCGCCGCTTGTTCCTGCGCGCCGTACATGACGGGCCGGATGTCGTAACTCTCTCCTTCGACGACGGCCTCGGTCGCAGGGAAAATATTCCTCGCCTCGTTTACGAGCACTTCGACGTCCGGATAGCGGGACGAGAAATGGCCGATCAGCAGCTTTCCTGCGCCGGCCTTCAGCGCGGCCTTCGCGGCTTGGGCGGCGGTCGAGTGTCCTGTTTTCCGGGCCATGGCCTTGTCCGGGTCGGCGAATGTCGCCTCGTGGTACAGCAGGTCGACTCCTCGGACGAGCTCCGCCGCCCGGGGCGAGTAGAGCGTGTCGCTCAGGTAGGCGTAGCTCCGGCGCCGGTATGGAACGTAGGTCAGTTCGGCGTTCGGGACGACTGTCCCGTCGTCCAGTAGTACGTCCTCGCCCCGCTTGGCGGCCCGGCATTGGGCGATTCCCAGACCGTAGAGCCCGACGGCTTCCTTGCGGATGTTCAGGGGCGGGGTCTTTTCGCGGAACAGGAATCCGGCCGCCGGCACGCGGTGACGCAGCGGGATCGACCATACCTCCAGCGTTTTGTTTTCGTACAGCAGTCGGTGCGCCCGGGTGTCGATTTCTTCCCACTGTACTTCATAAGGCAGCTTCGAGTCGAAAAAGCTCAGGTGCGAGGCCAGAATCCGGTCGAACGGGCGCGGCGCGAAAATTTTCAGCGGCGTGCGCCGGCCGAGCAGACCGAGCGTCGACATCAGACCGAAAAGTCCGTAGACATGGTCGCCGTGCAGATGCGTTAGGAAGACGACGCCGAGCCGCAGCGGACTGATGCCGCAGCGAAGCAGCCGCGTCTGCGTTCCCTCGCCGCAATCGATCAAAAAAAACTGCTCATGCACGTTCAGTGCATGAGCAGAGGGATTGCGTTTGAGGGTCGGCATAGCCGAGCTGCTGCCCAGTACGGTGACCCGAAACGTCATGACAGAAGCAGAATTACTCGGCTTTGGCTTCCTCGGCCGCTTTCGGAGCCTTGGCCTGTTCGGCGCTCTCCATCTTGGCCTTCAGCTCGGCCAGCGAAGAGATGTCGCCGAGGGTCGTCTTTTCGACCGAAGCGTTGATCTTCTTCACCGAGTCCTTGGCTGCGTCGTCTGCCTTGCGGCGCTCGGCGCGTTCGGCCTGAGCCTCCTGACGTCTCGTGTCGTCGAACGTACGGGTGTGCGAAACGAGGATGCGCTTGGTGGCTTTCGAGAACTCGATCACCTTGAAGTCGAGCGTTTCGCCCGCCTTAGCCGTCGTGCCGTCCTCCTTGACCAGTTGTTTGGCCGGGGCGAAGCCTTCGACATTGTCGCCCAGCGAGATGATCGCGCCCTTGTCGGTCAGTTCCGACACGGTGCCCTTGTGTACGCTGTCGACGGCGAACTGCTGTTCGAACGCGTTCCACGGGTTGTCCTCGAGTTGCTTGTGGCCGAGGCTCAGGCGGCGGTTGTCCTTATCGATTTCCAGTACGACCACGTCGATGTCGGCTCCGATCTGCGTGAACTCGGCCGGATGCTTGATCTTCTTGGTCCAGCTCAGGTCCGAAATGTGGATCAGGCCGTCGATGCCCTCCTCGATTTCGACGAATACGCCGAAGTTCGTGAAGTTACGCACTTTCGCCGTATGGCGCGAGCCGACGGCATAGCGCTGCTCGATGTCGGCCCAAGGATCGGGCGTGAGCTGCTTGATGCCGAGCGACATCTTGCGGTCCTCGCGGTCGAGCGTCAGGATGACCGCTTCCACCTCGTCGCCGACTTTCATGAACTCCTGAGCCGAACGCAAATGCTGGCTCCACGACATTTCCGAGACATGGATCAGACCCTCGACGCCCGGTGCGATCTCGATGAACGCGCCGTAGTCGGCCATCACGACGACGCGGCCCTTGACCTTGTCGCCTACCTTCAGGTTCGGGTCGAGCGCATCCCACGGGTGCGGGGAGAGCTGCTTCAGACCCAGCGCGATACGTTTTTTCGCATCGTCGAAGTCGAGGATCACGACGTTCAGCTTTTCGTCCAGATGAACGATTTCCTCGGGATGGTTCACGCGGCCCCAACTCAGGTCGGTGATATGGATCAGGCCGTCCACGCCGCCCAGATCGATGAACACGCCGTAGGAGGTGATGTTCTTGACGGTACCCTCGAGAATCTGGCCCTTTTCGAGCTTCGACATGATCTCCTTCTTCTGCGCCTCGAGCTCGGCCTCGATCAGCGCCTTGTGCGACACGACGACGTTGCGGAACTCCTGATTGATCTTCACGACCTTGAACTCCATCGTCTTGTCGACATAGATGTCGTAGTCGCGGATCGGCTTCACGTCGATCTGCGAGCCGGGCAGGAATGCCTCGATGCCGAACACGTCGACGATCATGCCGCCCTTGGTGCGGCACTTGATGTAGCCTTTGATTACCTCGTCCTTCTCGAGCGCCTCGTTCACACGATCCCACGAGCGGAGCTGGCGGGCTTTCTTGTGCGAGAGCACGAGCTGCCCCTTCTTGTCCTCGGCGCTTTCGACGTATACTTCGACCTTCTCGCCTACGGCCAGTTCGGGGTTATATCTGAATTCGCTGATCGGAATGATGCCTTCCGACTTGTAGCCGATGTTGACCACTACTTCGCGCTTGGTGAGCCCGATTACGGTTCCCTCGACCACTTCGCCGACCTGAACGTTCGACAGCGTCTGGTCGTACTTGGCTGCGATTTCCTCCTTCGATTCGCCGTACAGGTTCGAATCGTGCTCGTAGGCTTCCCAGTCGAACGTGTCGAGGTTGACGGGAGCGGCCGCCACCGGCTCGGCGGCTTTCATTTCCGGTTGGTTTTCGTTGTTTGTCGTCATGTTGTTTGTTTTGGCAATTAATGCGTTAGACATTATTTATAGTGCTTGTCCGGTTTCTCGGTCCCGAACTTCCTCGAAGAGCGGCCGGGGCGAGAGGCCCGAAAAAGCGTTGCAAAGGTAATAAATAATTCACATTTAACAACAAAGGCAAGCCGGTTTGCCTCCGCGTCGCGCTATTTTTTGCGGTTTGCGCCGAAAAACGTATCTTTCATACGTTTTCGCCGCCGCTTCGCGTTTTACCGTCGAATCGCGGTCCGCGAGAATCGCCGAAATCAAACCGTCTGAAACCATGAATATGAACGATACCGTAAGAATCGTTTGCGAGAATACGGGCCGCAGCCTGTTCGTCAACCGGGGAACTTCGCTGTTGCAGATTGCCGAGATTCTGTCGCTCGGCGAGCGGGAGGACCGTCCGTTTCTGGCCGCCTATGTCAACAACCGGCTCAAGGAGCTCGACTTCGCCGTCTACTCGCCGGTGAGCATCCGCTACGTCGACATCACGCATTTCGAGGGAATGCGCGTTTATCAGCGCACGTTGTTCTTCGTACTGCAAAAGGCCGTCTACGACCTGTTTCCGGAGCGGAAACTGCATATCAAGCATTCGGTCGCCAAGGGATTCTATTGCGAGATCGAGGGTATGGAGGACCTCTCCGACGAGCAGATCGTCCGGATCAAGGAGCGCATGCGCGCGATCGTCGCTCAGGACTTGCCGATCGTGCGGCAGAAGGTCACCTCGGCCGAAGCCGAGGCGATGTACGAGGCGCTGGGGCTCGACGACAAGATCGCGCTGCTGCGGACCCGGCCGCACCTGTATGTGACCGTGTACAGCATGGCCGATCTGGTGGGCTACTTTTACGGCGCGCTGGCCGTTTCGACGGGATACGTTTCCCGCTTCGACCTGCATCCCTATTACAAAGGGTTCCGCATGGCTCTGCCGCAGCGAACCGATCCGACGAAGCTCGAGGAGCTGGTCCCGCAGGACAAGATGTTCGAGGTGTTCAGCGAGTACACGCGCTGGGTCGACGTGATCGGCGTGGCGAACATCGGCTCGCTGAACGCGCGGATTCTCGAGGGGGGCGGAAGCGACCTGATCCGGATCGCCGAAGCGTTGCATGAGAAGGCGCTGGGCAATCTGGCCGACCGGATTTACGAGAGACATCGGGACGGAGGAGCGCGCATCGTGCTGATTTCGGGCCCTTCGTCGAGCGGCAAGACGACGTTTGCCAAGCGGCTCGGCATCCAGCTCAGCATTCTGGGCATGCGTCCGGTGCTCGTCTCGCTCGACGACTATTTCGTGGACCGGGAGAAGACGCCTCTCGACGAGGACGGGGAGTACGACTACGAGGCGCTCGAAGCGATCGACGTCGGCCGGTTCAACGACGATCTGGCCGCCCTGCTCGCGGGCCGCGAGGTGGGGATGCCGCGCTATAACTTCATTACCGGCAAGAGCGAGCCGAATCACCGGACGCTGCGCATGGACGAGCGCTCGGTGCTTTTGATCGAGGGCATTCACGGCCTGAATCCGAGGCTGACGCCGCAAATCGACGCGGCGATGAAGTTCAAGGTCTACGTCTCGGCCCTGACCTCGATCGCAATGGACGACCTGAACCGGATCGCCACGACCGACAACCGGCTGATCCGGCGTATCGTGCGCGATCACCGTACGCGCGGCAACAGCGCGACCGCTACGCTGCGCCGCTGGGAGAGCGTCCGCCGGGGCGAGGACAAGCATATCTTCCCGAATCAGGAGCAGGCCGACGTGATGTTCAATTCGTCGCTTTTCTACGAGCTGGCCGTTCTGAAAGATTGCGTTTGGCCGCTGCTGCGCGAGGTCCCCGACACGGAGCCCGAGTTCGGCGAGGCGAGGCGCCTGCTGAAGTTTCTGGACCATTTCACCTCGCTCGACGGAAAAGAGATTCCGCCGACGTCCATTCTGCGCGAGTTCATAGGCGGCAGCAGCTTCGAATATTAGAGCGAAGTGTCGGATCGTAACTCGAAAGTTCCGGAATGAACGATTTTTTAAGTCGGAACGGTTGCGTTCGGATAAATTGTTTATTTTTGTGGCTTTAACATACAAAGCATTATGTCACAAGATCAATATGCCGGTCGCCACGTCGGTTCGGACGAAAGGGCGCTTTCGCAGATGCTGTCGGCCATCGGCGTCCGCTCGGTCGACGAACTGATCGGGCAGGTCGTACCCTCGACGATCCGGCTCAAGAAGCCGCTGGCCCTTCCGCGCGAAGGCATGAGCGAATGCGAGTTCGCCGCCCATATCCGCGAGATCGGCCGTAAGAACAAGCTTTACCGCAGCCTAATCGGTATGGGGTATTACGGCACGGCCTCGCCTGCGGTCATCCTGCGCAACGTGTTCGAGAACCCCGCCTGGTATACCTCCTATACGCCCTATCAGGCCGAAATCTCGCAGGGGCGTCTGGAAGCGCTGCTGAATTTCCAGACCGCCGTCGTCTCGATGACGGGCATGGAGGTGAGCAATTGCTCGCTGCTCGACGAGGCGACCGCTACGGCCGAGGCTATGGCGATGATGTTCGCGCTCCGTTCGCGCGAGGCGGTCCGCGAGGGACGCAACGTGCTGTTCGTCGATGAGAATATTTTCCCGCAGACGCTCGACGTGCTGCTGACCCGCAGCGAGCCTTTCGGCATCGAGATCGTCAGCGACCGCTTCGACTGCTACGAGTTCACGGGCAGCGAGTTCGGCGCGATCGTACAGTATCCGGCGGCCGACGGCGAGGTGCGCGACTACGACGATTTCGCTGCGGCGGCCCACAGTCGGGGCGTGCTGGTGACGGCCGTGGCCGACATGCTGAGCCTTGCGCTGCTGAAGGCGCCGGGCGAGTGGGGCGCCGACATCGTGACCGGTTCGACGCAGCGTTTCGGCATTCCGATGGGATTCGGCGGCCCTCATGCGGCCTATTTGGCCACGAAGGACGCTTTCAAGCGAAATATGCCCGGCCGGATCATCGGCGTTTCGGTCGATCGGCTCGGCAACAAAGCGCTGCGCATGGCGCTTCAGATGCGCGAGCAGCACATCAAGCGCGAGCGGGCCACGTCGAATATCTGTACGGCTCAGGCACTGCTGGCTACGATGGCCGGCTTCTTCGCCGTCTATCACGGAGCCGAGGGCATCCGTCGGATCGCCCTGCATGCCCACAGTCATGCCGTCGTCGTGGCCGATATGCTCGAAAAACTGGGCTACGAGCTGAAAACCAAAAACTTCTTCGATACGATCGAGGTGGCTGCCGATGCGGCGAAAGTGCGCGAGGCCGCGCTCGCCCGCCGGCTGAACTTCTTTTATCCCGACGAGGGCCGCGTGCGGCTGTCGTTCGACGAGCTTTCGACGCTTGCCGAGGCGAATGCCGTGATCGCCGCGTTCGCCGAGGCGGCGGGCAAGAAAGCTCCGGCGCTCAAGACGATCGGGGGGCAGGACCGTCTTCCGGTCGGGGTGCGCCGCTCGTCGGCCTATCTGACCGAGCCGGTATTCCGCAACTATCGCAGCGAGACCGAACTGATGCGCTACGTCAAGAAGCTCGAGCGGCGCGACATCTCGCTGGTCGACAGCATGATCTCGCTCGGCTCGTGCACGATGAAGCTGACGCCCGCCGTTGCGATGATGCCTTTGAGCCTGAGTGAGTTCGCTGATATTCACCCGTTCGTTCCGGCCGATCAGGCCGAGGGCTACCGCGAGCTGATCGACGCGCTGTCGAAGGACTTGGCGACGATCACGGGCATGGCGGCCGTGTCGTTGCAGCCCAATTCGGGCGCGTCGGGCGAATATACGGGCCTGATGGTGATCCGAGCCTATTACCAGAGTCGCGGGCAGGGCTATCGGAACGTCGCGCTGATACCTGCCTCGGCTCACGGCACGAATCCCGCCTCGGCCGCGATGGCCGGTATGCGGACGGTGACCGTGGCCTGCGACGAGCGCGGCAACATCGACGTCGACGACCTGAAAGCCAAAGCCACGCAATACGCCAGCGAGCTTTGCTGCATCATGGTTACCTATCCTTCGACGCACGGCGTGTTCGAGAGCCGCATCCGCGAGATCGTCGACATCGTGCACGACAACGGCGGACAGGTCTATATGGACGGTGCGAACATGAACGCTCAGGTCGGACTGACGAACCCGGGATACATAGGGGCCGACGTCTGCCACCTGAACCTGCATAAGACGTTCGCGATTCCGCACGGCGGCGGCGGTCCGGGCGTCGGGCCCATTTGCGTGGCGGCCCACTTGGCCGAGTTCCTGCCGGGGCATAGTCTGGCCGAGACGGGCGGACGCAGCGGCATTACGGCGGTAGCCGCCGCTCCGTTCGGCAGCGCGCTGGTTCTGCCGATCACCTACGGCTATATCAAGATGCTGGGCGAAAGCGGTTTGCGCCGCGCGACCGAGATGGCGATCGTGAATGCCAATTATCTGGCCGCAGCGCTGAAGGACGAATTCGGCATCGTATATACCGGAGAGACGGGGCGCGTCGGACACGAGATGATTCTCGACCTGCGCGATTTCCGCAAACTCTACGGCGTCGAGTGCGCCGATATTGCCCGCCGGCTGATGGACTACGGATTCCATGCCCCGACGCTGTCGTTTCCGGTCCACGAGACGCTGATGATCGAGCCGACCGAGAGCGAGAGCCTCGCCGAGCTCGACCGTTTCGTCGAGTCGCTCGTGGCGATCAAGCGCGAGTGCGAGCAGATACGCGACGGCGAAGCCGACGCCGAAGACAATCCGGTCAAGATGGCTCCCCATACGGCGCAGGAGGCTTGCGCCGATACATGGACTCACCCTTATGGCCGAGAGCGGGCCGTGTTCCCGTTACCGTGGATTCAGGCCAACAAGTTTTTCCCTTACGTGACGAAAATCGATGGCGGATACGGCGACCGCAATCTTTGCTGCACTTGCGGAACGCTGTACGGGGGCGAGTAGGCCGGGGCTCCCGGGGGCGGCCTTTCGCTTTCCGGAAGCGGGGTAGCCGGCAGGTTTGTTTGTTGGAGGGAATACCTTCTGGAATCGGTCGAGTAGAACGGTTTCGTAAAGGGTGTTGAAGTGGGGGTTCGGTTCGCTCGTGAGAAACCGTTTTCCCGGACCGGACCGTTTAGGAGAGGAGATCGGACCCATCGTTTCCATCTCCGGAAGGAGGGGGAATGAGCCGCGACAGCGGTCTCGGCCCGGTTTTAGGAGCTCTGTATACGGGGATTACCCGGAGCGTTTCCCCTTTGCCGGATCGGTCGGGCTGGGGTGGCAGGCATTTCGCCCGAGTCGTTTCCGGTCGCGTTTTTGCAGACGAATCGGGAAAACCGAAGGCGGATTCCGGAGGGAATTCGTATCTTTGCCGCCGGATTGTCCGGATTTAGGAATACGACACTTTATTATTTTGACAGATATGAAAATCGGAGAAAAGACTTTTGTGGCTCTGAGCTACCAGTTGAAAGTCGACGGCGAAGTCGTCGAAACGGTTACGGCCGAGAGCCCGCTGAGGTTCGTATACGGCACCGGCTTCCTGCTGCCGGCTTTTGAAAAGCAGTTGGAGGGATTGGAGCCGGGCGGCGGTTTCGCCTTTCGTCTCGAGCCGGCCGAAGCATACGGCGACGTGGTGGCGGATGCCGTAGTCGAACTGCCCAAGGAGGTGTTCATGATCGAGGGCAAGATCGAGGACGGCCTGCTCGAGGTGGGCAACCAGTTGCCGATGAGCGACAATCAGGGCAACCGGCTGGTCGGCGTCGTGAAGGCGGTCGGCGAGGACAGCGTGACGATGGACTTCAATCATCCGATGGCCGGCAAGGCGCTCGAGTTTACGGGGCAGGTCGTCGAGGTGCGCGAGGCTACGCCCGAGGATATGATGATGGGCCACCATCACGCGGGCGGCTGCGATTGCTGCGGCGACGGCTGTGGCGACGGTTGCGGCGATGGCTGCGACCACGATCACAAGGGCGGCTGCGGTTGCGGCTGTTGAGTTTGGTATGCCGGTTTCTGCCGGACGGCCCGCTTGACGTTTTCGTCAGGCGGGTTTTGTTTTGGCCGCACTGGGCGATAGGCTTGGAGCCTTTGCTACCGAAATATGTGCGACGAGCGATCGGATGGTCGAACAAAATTTCGACCGACGCTATGTGGGAGGGCTTTTATGTGACCGTTGCAGCGATGCCCGCACGGTTCCGGGAAACGGTCGCAGAGTACGCTCGTCCGTCGTGAAAATTACGGGAAGAAACTACCTTGCGGCTTGTCGGGAGCATTCTTACCCGTTTATCGGCGAAAGTGCGGCGGAAAGATACCGAAAGCAAATCGGCCCCGCCTATCGTTTGCGGGGCCGATCGTTTCTGCCTGCGGACTGAAAGTCAGTATTTCCCTATCTGAGTCTTGATATATCCCTTTTCTTTCCAGATCGCCTCGATCTTTTTCAGGCGCTTGCGGAAGTCGGGGTACGACTTTTTCTCCGGAGCGGTCCAGCCGCTTTCGGCGAAGGCGGCGATTCGGGGATAGGTCTGGTAGTAGATTCGTTCGAGCGTCGGGGTATACTCTCCCCACATCTGGCATCCGAGACCGAGGATTTTCTTTTTGTCCTTCTCGGCCAGTCCTTCGGGAATCGGGTCGAACGAATAGGCTTTTTCGAACGGGGTGACTTCGTAGGCATAGTCGACGTACGTGAAGAATCGGTTCGAGTTCACGACGTCGTAACCTTTGGCGATCGCCTTGTTTACCAGCGATACGTCGCCGTCCCAGAACTGGACGATCGTGCCCGGGGCGAGCTGCTCCGACTGGCTGGCCTGAATGCCCTCGCGCACGGTTTCGCCCGTGATCTCGTTCCAGCCGATCATCCGGCATCCTTTCGAGGCGAGGTATTTCGACATCCGGTTGATCGCCCACACCTGCAGGTCGGTGCAAGTGGGCAGACCGTTCTCTTTCATGAACGCCATGATCTCGGGCGAGTTCTTCCAGTGAACGTAGTTGGCCTCGTCGCCGCCGATATGTACAATTTTCGACGGAAACAACCCGATCACCTCGTCGAGAATGTCGTGCAGGAACGCCTCGACCTTCGGATCGGTCACGTCGTACAGGTCGCCCGTCACGGCCTTGCCTTCGCGGCGGCTCGTCGAGCCGATCCACGGATAGGCCAGAATCGAGGCGGAGGCGTGGCCCGGCACTTCGATCTCAGGTATGATCCGGATGCCCCGGTCGGCCGCATAGCGCACTACTTCGCGGATCTCGTCCTGCGTATAGTAAGTGCGTTCCGGATGCAGGCTGTCCCAGCCTTCGGGCGTAATATCCATGTGTGAGAAGTCGCGCTTCGAGCCCCGCTCGGTCAGCAGGGGATACTTCTTGATCTCGATGCGCCATCCCGGATCGTCTACCAGATGCCAGTGGAACGTGTTCAGCTTCAGGCGGGCCATTTCGTCGAGCAGGTCCTTGACGGCCGCCATGCCGTGGAAGTGCCTGCTTTCGTCCAGCATGAACGCGCGCCAAGGGAAGGCCGGGGCGTCGGTAATCACGCAGCTCGGCACGACGACGGTGCCGTTTTCCTGCCGAGCCAGCTGACGCAGGGTCTGCAAGGCGTACAAAAGGCCCTCTTTCGCGTCGGCTCTGGCGACGATCTGCTTCTTGCTGTCGGGCGACTGCACGGCCAGCCGATAGGCCTCGTCGTCGTTGTTCAGCGGCGTCTTATTGAGCCAGAATACCAAATCGGCTTTCTTTCGCTTATCGACGAAAATCGGCGAAAGCCCGGTCTCGCGGAGCGTTTGCTCGACATAATTCCGATCGAGTCCCGCTTGCGGGTCGAGCCAGACCAGCACGGGGTCTTTGTAAACGGCCTGATTCTCGAATGCGACGATTTCGGCCGGTTTGGGAACGATCTCGATTCTTGCGCTCTGGGCTGCGGCGCTGCCCGAGGCCAGCGTCAGGACGGCCAGTAGTGCGATTAACATGTTTTTCATATTCGGGTCGTATTAAATTGTTGCGTAAAATTATGGACGGCGGAGCTTTTCGCGCTCCCGCCGTTTTTCCCGCTTCCGACGGTTATCCGCCGGCTTGCCCGGGCCGGCAGACCGTTCGGATGTTCAGGCGGGGGAGAAAGTGCCGGACATACCGAAACGTACTCGACCGGGAATTCTTACGGCAGGTGCCGAAAGGGAAAAGCCGGGAATGCACGGGCATCGAGTCAAAAACGGACCGGCCGGAGCCGGTCCGTTGACATTTCCGATCGTAAGATATTCCGCCGCGGCGTCTACTCGATCGTCAGCAGCACGTCCCCTTCCAGCACGGAGTCTCCCGTCGCGACTTTGATTTCCTTGACGGTTCCCTCCCGGTCGGAGTCGATGTTGTTCTCCATTTTCATCGCTTCGAGGATCATCAGCCGCTGGCCCGTGCCGACGCGGTCGCCGACGGCGACCTGAATGTCGAGCACGACGCCCGGCAGCGGGCTTTTGACCGCGCCTCCGGCGGCCGGCTTAGCGGCGGGAGCAGGCGCCGTTGCGGTGACGGCCGGAGCGGAAGCCGACTTACCCGCGTCGGAAGCCGCTCCGGCATCGGCGATCTCTACCGAGTAGCTCTGTCCGTTCACCATGACGTCGGCCCGGCCGTTCGACAGGCCGCTTACGACGACATGATAGTCGTTCGAGTTGATTTTCAGTTTGTATTCTTTCATGTTGCGGTTATTCGTTGAGCGTTTCGATTGATTGGATACGGTCCCCGGCCTACCAGCGCCGGTTTCTTTGCGGCAGCTGCGTCATGCCGTAGCTTTTGCAGTTCCATGCCGATACGGGCCTTGAGCGATGCGATACCGTGCCGGCCGCTCTTTTCGGCGCGCTTCCCATTCCGTACAGTTGCAGCGCTACGGCTATGGCCGCTGCGATCTCGTTCTCCGCCGATGCGCTGCGCTTCGGCCCGAACAGTCTGCTGAACAGTCCTTTCATCGTTACAACGGAATGTTGTTGTGCTTTTTGGGCGGGTTGGCCAGACGCTTGTTCGCGAGCGACTCCAGCGCGCGGACGATCCGATAGCGCGTGTTGCGCGGCTCGATCACGTCGTCGATGTAGCCGAACCGGGCGGCCACGTACGGGTTGGCGAACTTATCGCGGTACTCGGCTTCCTTTTGGGCGATGAACTCGGCCTTTTGCTGCTCGTCCTCGATCGCGGCGATCTCCTTCGACAACAGTACCTCGATCGCGCCCTTGGGGCCCATCACGGCGATCTCGGCCGTCGGCCATGCGTAGTTGATGTCGCCGCGCAGATGCTTCGAGCTCATCACGCAGTAGGCGCCGCCGTAGGCTTTGCGCAGGATGACCGTGACCTTCGGAACGGTCGCTTCGCCGTAAGCGAACAACAGCTTGGCGCCGTGGACGATGATGCCGCCGTATTCCTGAGCGGTGCCCGGCAGGAAGCCCGGTACGTCGACGAACGTCACGATCGGAATATTGAACGCGTCGCAGAACCGTACGAAGCGGGCCGCTTTGCGCGAGGCGTTGATGTCGAGCACGCCGGCCAGAAACTTCGGCTGGTTCGCGATGATACCGACGCTCTGTCCGTTGAACCGGGCGAAGCCGGTCACGATGTTCGGCGCGAACTTGGGCTGGCTTTCGAGAAAGTCGCCGTTGTCGACGACGCCCCGGATTACGTCCAGCACGTTATAGGGCTTGTTCGGATTGTCCGGAATGATGTCGTTGAGCACGTCGTCCAGCCGGTCGATCGCATCGGTGCAGTCCACTGCGGGAGCGTCCTCCATGTTGTTCGACGGCAGGAAGCCGAGCAGCTTGCGCAGCGTGGCGATGCCCTCCTCCTCGTTTTCGGAGACGAAATGGGCTACGCCGCTCTTGGCCGCATGGACCGACGCGCCTCCGAGCTGCTCCTGACTCACTTCCTCTCCGGTGACGGTCTTGACGACTTTCGGTCCGGTCACGAACATGTAGCTCGTTCCCTGATTCATCAGAATGAAGTCGGTCAGGGCGGGCGAGTAGACCGCGCCTCCCGCGCACGGACCGAAAATGGCCGAAATCTGCGGGATCACGCCCGAGGCGAGGATATTGCGCTGGAAAATCTCGGTGTAGCCCGACAGACTGTTGACACCTTCCTGAATGCGCGCTCCGCCCGAGTCGTTGATGCCGATGACCGGCGCGCCGTTCTTCATCGCCATGTCCATTACCTTGCATATTTTCGCAGCGAAGGTTTCGGAAAGCGAGCCGCCGAATACCGTGAAGTCCTGCGAGAAGACGTACACCTGCCGTCCGTCGATCGTGCCGCGCCCGGTCACGACGCCGTCGCCGAAATAGGTCTCCTCGCCGAGCCCGAAGTTGTTGCAGCGATGCGTGACGAACATGTCGAATTCCTCGAACGAGCCCTTGTCGAGTAGCATCTCGATGCGTTCCCGGGCGGTCTTCTTGCCTTTCTTATGCTGAGAGTCGATGCGTCTTTGTCCGCCGCCCAGCTTGGCTTGCTCGCGGACCTCCATCAGTTCCTTGATCTTGTTTTGAATGTCGCTCATATCGAAATTTTGGTGTGATTTTAGGTTCGTTTGCCTGTCTGCGGCTCCTCGGCCGGGGTTAGCGGCAGATTTGCTATTTTTCGTTTTTGTCCTCGCAGAGCTCCGTCAGTACGCCGCCGGTCGACTTGGGGTGCAGAAAGGCGATGCTGAGTCCTTCGGCTCCGCCCCTCGGGGCCTTGTCGATCAGCTGGACGCCGGCAGCCTCGCACTCGGAGAGGCGTTCCTCGATGTTTTTCACGGCAAAGGCGACGTGGTGGACGCCTTCGCCCCGCTTTTCGATGAATTTGCCGATCGAGCCGTCCGGGGAGGTCGACTCGAGCAGTTCGATCTTGGTCTGCCCTACCTTGAAGAAAGCGGTCTTTACTTTCTGCGAGGGAACTTCCTCGATGCTGTAGCATTTGGTGCCGAGCATTTTTTCCCAGAACGGAATGGCGGTATCCAGACTCTTGACTGCGATGCCGAGATGTTCGATGTGTGAAACTTCCATGATGAGTTTTCGTTATTTTTAGGTTGGTTTCGTAATCCGATGTTCCGGGTCCGAACCCCGCTTCGGCGGGGAGCGGACCCGATTCTACAAATTTAGGATTTATTCTTTAAAATGCTAAATAATATCATCGGATTTTATCGTTCGCCGTCGCCGTGCCGTGCGTCGGGCGGGCGGCCGGATATTCCGCGCCTGCGGCGAGTAACTTTGCGCCATCGGTTTCGTTTTATGAATAAATAGTTTATATTTGTTTAACGCGAAATCGGATGAGCCTATGGGAAGGTTTTGTTTGGCGGTCGTCGTTCTGCTGTTCTCGGCGGGTTCGTGCCCGGCCCAGAGGCTGGTTGTCGGGGAGAAAGCGCCCGAGCTGAAAGTGGGGGAGTGGCTCTCGCATAAGGACGCTCTGTCCGACTCGTGTCCGACGCTCGTGGAATTTTTCTTTTCCCGTAGCGAGCCGAGCTTGCGTCGTCTGACGGTGCTCGACGGTTTTATACGCGATCATTCCGAACGGCTGAATGTGATTCTGATGGTCCGCGAGAGCCGGGAGCGGCTCGCCGCGGCGCTGGAAGGGAAAGGCTACGCCTTTACTGTGGCGCTCGACGACGGGAACCGGACGTTCGCGGCCTATGGCGTGCAATTTGTTCCTTTCGCCGTGCTGTTCGACGCCCGGGGGCGGGTCGTATGGTTCGGCAACTCGTCGAAGTTCGGCGACGCGGAATTGCAGAGAGAGCTCGGCTGGAACTGAGTCCGGACTTTCCCGTAGCGCGTCGGGCCGGCGGAGCCGGCGCGCGCTTCTGTCCCGGGTAGTGTCTTTCGGCGGCACATACTCGATATCATGCTGCGACATCTTTCGATTCTGGGGTTTTCTCTGTGGGCAGGCTTCCTCTTTTGCGCCCGCTGTTTCGGCGGCGATTCCGTCCGTGCGCCGAAAGACCTGCTCGGCGCCTATTTGCGAAACGGCGATTATGCGTACGATTGGGAACTCGAGCGGAGCGCGCGCGACAGCGGCTGCACGATTCATCGCCTGCGGCTGACCTCGCAGCGGTGGCGGGATCGCGTCTGGAAACACCGGCTTTCGGTGATCGTTCCGGACCGGGTTTCGCATCCGGGCGTACTGCTGTTCCTCTCGGGAGAGGGGGCCGGGGATAGTGCTCCCGTCCGCGATGGAGAGCCGGCCGAGTTTTGGCTGGCATCCGCCGCCAGGCTGGCTGCCGGGTGCGAGGCTGTGGTTGCGTTGCTGGGACAGGTGCCGAACCGGTCCTCGGCGGATAGTCTGAACGCCGGGGCATGGATACGCCGCACGCTGGAGCTGGCCGTCGAAGACGGGGACGACTCGTGGCCGTTGCTTTTCCCGATGACCAAGTGCGTGATCCGCGCGATGGACGCCGTGACCGAGTTCTGCGCCGAAATGCTGGGGCGCAAGGCCGGCGGTTTCGTGGTCGGCGGCGCGGCCGAGCAGGGGTGGGCCGTGTGGCTCGCCGCTTCCCGGGACGAGCGCATGTCGGCGATTTCGCCTTGGTGCGCCGATATGCTGAATGCGGGGCGCCGGGTCTCGGCTTCGTCCGCGCGGCCTTCGGTCGATTCGCCCGGAGACGGGTACGCTTCGGCCTTGCTGCACGGATTGCCCGGAACCGAGCGAGGGCAGTCGCTCGTCGTGTCGGTCGATCCTTATGCCCGCGCGGATTCGCTGCCGATGCCCAAGCTGGTCGTGTCGGGAGCTGCCGCCTCGGCTCGGGAGGTTTCGGAAACAGCCGGTTGCCTCGATTCGCTGCCCGGTATCAACAGGATTCGCTATTTGCCGGGCGCCGGTCGTGACTTGTCGCGGGACTCGGCGGCTTTCGGTGCACTCGGAACGTTTTTCTCCATGTTGCTCGAGGACGAGGAATTTCCGTCCTGCCGGTATTCGGCGCGTCGCAAAGGCGACTCGCTGAGCATCGACCTGTCGTTCGCGCCGGACCGGCTCGTCGGGGCGGAGCGGTGGTATGCCGTCTCGGATACGCTCGACTTCGGCGGTTCGGACTGGCATGCCGAGCCGCTGGCGCTGTCCGGAACCGGCCGGACGACCGTTACGGTCCCGTTCCCTTCCCTCGGGTATGCGGCTTGCTATGTCGATCTGATTTATCGGACGGCCGGCGGTCGGCCCTACCGGTTCTCGACCCGGATTTTCCTTTTCGGCGGGAAACGGGTTTTCTGATACGATGGTCTGGAACGACCGGTTTCCTTTTGTTCTCGGCGAGTTTTTTTCGCAGAGACCGTTGCCTTCGGTTTGTCGGGTTATGGCAAGTTGAGGGAACTTGTCTCTGCGGCCGGCGGTCGGGGAGTGTCCCCGAATCGTAAAGCCGGTAAGTATCCGGAACAATGTCCGGAATCGCGGGGCGCGGGTATGGCCGTTTCCGAGGAGGCGGAACCGGTTCCGGTCGGGCAGTCCCTCCTGTCTGGGCAGGGAAAAGGGCGAGAGCCGGTACGGGTTTGTTAGGACGTCGAAGAGAATGTCGGGAAATGCCGCCGGTCGGGAGAGGCTCTTCACGGCGCTCGCCGAATCGGCCCGGCCGAGCGGGCGGGGAATGGAACGGACCGTACATGTCTCGAGACATGTACGGTCCGTATGCCGATGACTGCCGGCGTCGGGTCAGCTTACGGCCTTGAGCCGGCGGAACTTCTCGTTGTCGATCTTGCTTCGGGCGTAGTCGAGCGTGACGGTGAAGCTCTTTTTCGAGTTCTTGCGGCTCGGCAGCTCGAACATGCTGTCCATCATCACCGCCTCGCAGATCGAGCGCAGGCCGCGCGCGCCGAGACGGTATTCGACCGCCTTGTCGACGATGTAGTCGAGCGCGTCGTCGTCGAACGACAGCGCGATGCCGTCCATTTCGAACAGCTTGACGTACTGGCGGACGATGGCGTTTTTCGGCTCGGTGAGAATCGAGCGCAGGGCCGCGCGGTCGAGCGGTTCGAGGTAGGTGAGCACCGGGATTCGGCCGATCAGCTCGGGAATCAGCCCGAACGACTTCAGGTCCTGCGGCAGCACGTACTGCATGATGTCGTCCGTGTCGACGCGTTCCTTGCGCAGTTGGCCGTAGCCGACGGCCTGTGTGTTGAGCCGCCGGGCGATCTTTTTCTCGATGCCGTCGAAAGCGCCTCCGCAGACGAACAGGATGTTCGTCGTGTCGACCTGGATGAATTTCTGGTCGGGGTGCTTGCGTCCGCCTTGGGGCGGCACGTTGACCACCGTTCCCTCGAGAATCTTGAGCAGGGCCTGCTGTACGCCCTCGCCCGACACGTCGCGCGTGATCGACGGGTTGTCGCCCTTGCGGGCGATCTTGTCGATCTCGTCGATAAAGACGATTCCCCGTTCGGCCAAGGCTACGTCGTAGTCGGCCGCCTGAAGCAGCCGCGAGAGGATGCTCTCGACGTCTTCGCCCACGTAGCCCGCTTCGGTCAGTACGGTCGCGTCGACGATCGTGAACGGGACTTTCAGCAGCTTGGCGATCGTCCGGGCCATCAGCGTCTTGCCCGTACCGGTCGGACCGACCATCAGGATGTTCGACTTGTCGATCTCGATCTGCTTTTCGCCGCTCTGCTCGTGCATCAGCCTCTTGTAGTGGTTGTATACGGCGACGGCCATGTGGCGCTTGGCCTCGTCCTGTCCGATAACGTACTGGTCCAGAAAGGCCTTGATGTCCGCCGGTTTCATCAGTTCCTCGAGCCGGATCGGCTTGGCTTTTTTGCTGTCGAGCGCGGCCTTGCTCTGCTCGAGCAGCGAGTGTCCGTGCTCGATGCACTGGTCGCAGATGCAGGCACCGTCGCTGCCGGCGAACAGAACGCCGACCTCGCTGCGGGGCGACCCGCAGAACGAGCAGCAATCGGTTTCTTTCGTAGTAGTCTTTTTCCCCATAGGATTCGTTATGCGGGGCGTTTCCGGGCCGGGCCCGAAAGGTCCCCTTTGTTTTCAAAAACGGATGTTCGGTCACTTCTTCTTGCGCCCGGCGAGCACCTCGTCGATCAGGCCGTACTCCTTGGCCTCGGGAGCCGTCATCCAGTAGTCTCGGTCGGCGTCCTTCTCGATCTTCGACAGCTTGACGCCCGAGTGGGCCGACAGAATTTCGTACAATTCCTTCTTGGTGCGCAGGATCTGCCGCGCCGTGATTTCGATGTCCGACGCCTGTCCCTCGACGCCGCCCAGCGGCTGATGGATCATCACGCGCGAGTGGGGCAGGGCCGAGCGCTTGCCCGCCGTTCCGGCTGTGAGCAGGACGGCTCCCATGCTGGCCGCCAAACCCGTGCAGATCGTCGCCACGTCGGACGAAATCAACTGCATCGTGTCGTAGATGCCCAGTCCGGCCGATACGGAGCCGCCCGGGGAGTTGATGTAGATCTGGATGTCCTTCTCGGGCTCGGTCGACTCGAGGAACAGCAGCTGCGCTTGGATGATATTCGCCGCGTCGTCGTAGATCGGTACGCCCAGAAAGATGATGCGGTCCATCATCAGCCGCGAGAAGACGTCCATCGTCGCGACGTTCATCTGCCGCTCCTCGATGATCGTCGGCGAAATGTATTCCTGCGTGATCGTGTTGAACCGGTGCAGCTTCAGGCTGCTGATCCCGGCGTGGCCGGCGGCGTATTTCTCGAATTCGCTTTTACCCATAGTTATTCCGTTTTTACTGTTTCGACTCTGTTGACGTTCAAATGCCTGTGACGGCAAGTTTCTAAAGCAAACCCCGAACCAAAAAGCGTCCCGGGAGATTTTCCCCGTTCAGCGTACCGGCGTAACGACCGAAACGACCGCCCGATGGTCGGAAAATTCCGAAGGAACGACCCGAGTCGATTCCAGTCTCCATTTTCCGGCCGGGAAACCGAACAGGTAGTCGAGCCGGATTTCGGGCCCGTCGGCCGGGAAGGTGGGCTGCCGGTCGCACAGCATCTTTCCCGTTCGGGTCATCGTCTCGATTTCCGGAGCGTTCGGTCCGGCGTTGAAATCTCCGCCGAGGAGCGCGGGGAAGCGCAGACTTCCGATTTCCCGGGCGATGAACTCGGCTTGCATCCGACGGCTCTGCGCGCTCAGCGACAGATGGGTCGAGGCGAAAACGATCGTGTCTCCGCCTGCCTCGATCGTGGCGAGCAGCAGCGCCCGGGGTTCCTCGGTCGCGGATGCCTGCGGCAGCATCAGCTTTTGCACGCTGATGTACGGTCCGGCGGTCAGTATGCCGATTCCGTACCACCCTCCGGCATGGGGTATGGTTTTCCCGTAGAGCGGGAACATGCCGGTCCGCAGGCCCAACTCCGTCACGAAGTCTTTGTCGTGCTGGCGCTCGACGCCCGGCCGCCGGGTGCGGCAGTCGATCTCCTGAAGAGCGACCAGATCGGGCCGCTGCGCGCGGATCGCTTCGGCGAGCTCCTCCAGCGAAGCTTTCTCGCCGAAGCGAAGATTGTAAGTCATGATCTTCAGGCTCAGCGAGTCCCCGCCGTGAAGCGTCGCCACGGAACATGCCGCCGTCAGTACGACGCAAAGCAGAATCTCTCGAAGGTATTTCATCGTCCGGATGTTGAGTCGGCAGAAACCGTCTGCAAAGATAGCCTAATTCGCCGGAAAATCTGTTCGGTTTCTCGATAATTCGCTTCGGCCGGGGCCGCGATGCTATTCGACGGCCAGCCAGCCGACATTCCAGCCTTCCAGAGCGGGAATCCGGACGACCGCATCCGTGCCTTCGTACCGGGGACGCAGGATTTCGTCCGGTTGTCCCGCTTTTTTCCAGACGAAAGTGCGTTTCGCCTCCGGCGGACATCCGCGCAGGCGGAGCCGGATCGAATCCTGTTTCGAGATACTGCAGTTGAGCAGCATGACGGAACGCAGGTTCTGCGCCGAGTCGATCCGGGGCACGACGGCGGCCTGAGCCATCGTCTCCATGATCGCCGGAAGCTTCCCGTCCGAAAGCCAGTCGGCGATGCGCAGCAGATTCAGTCTTCCGGCATTGTTGACGTCGGCGCTGAACGAAGGAACGACTGCCGTCCTGCCTCCGTTCCCGGAGATCATGCACTCGACTCCGGCGAGTCCGTAGGGAACCGGAACGTCCGTAAGCAGCGTATCGAGTCTGCGCTGCCGTGCCTGTTCCCATGCCGCCCGGTTGAGCAGGATGCCCCGGGTGCCGAAAAGCCGGGCGGCCTCGTCTCGGGCCAGTCCCTGCACGGCCGAAGCGTCCATGATGAGTGCCGACGAATGGTTCCCGTCGGGGCAGAAGGGCAGGCCGAGTGTCGCCATATCGTAGATCATATCGCCGGATCCCGCAACGCTCCATGCGAAAGAGGGTTCGCCCGCCTCCGTATCGCGCAACGCATGGTCGGGACCGATATAAGGATCGATTCCGCCCGGTTCCGTCCCTCGGTTGAAGGCGACGTATTGCTCGTAGAACGGGCGCCAGGCGCTCAGCGACTTGAAATAGTTGTCCGCATACCACTGCATCGGCTCCGAAGCGGCGCAGATGATCGCGTACGAGAGCTGAGTCGCTCCCATGGCCAGGTAGAACATAGACTCCACGCACAGGCCGTGAGGAGATTTGCCGGTCGCGCGGTGTCTGTATCCTTCCACCTCGGCGGCTATTTCGCGCACGGACGGCTTCAGACGGCGGATCTGGCGGGCCATGTCGTATCCCTTGAGCAGCATGCCTCTGGGGGCGTGGTCGTCGTAGAATCCGTTTCCCGGCCGGGAAGCCGGGGCCAGTCCGGTCTCTTCCTCCAGCGCGTCGAGCGTCGGGTTCCAGTCCCGTCCTTCCATGAGTTCGCGGTGAAAATTGGCATGCTGCAAGCCCATCCGGGTGCCGGGCGAAACCTCGTGGACGGCTCGCGCGACAGTCCGGGCTACCTCGGCGAGGCTCTGCTGGCAGAACGATATCCATTGCCGCCGCAGCCGGCCTTCCCCTTCGTTCCTGTCCAGCGCCTCGACCAGCGTTTCCCGGGTCCAGTGCTCCCCGTGCTGCCGGTTGAACAGGTTGAGGCAGGTATCGCAGAAACAGAGCTGCCGCGCCGGAGCGTGATACGTGACGCGCAAGTCGTCGTCCAGCCATATGCAGGACGGCCGGCATAGCCCGGCGTACAGGGCATAGATTTCTCTGAGGTAGTCGTGGAAAGCCTGCTGGCGGGGACAGCTCGAAGTGACGGTCCGGACATTCCGCGCGTCGACGATATTGCCCCATGTGAGCTCCGGGTGGGGCCGCGCTGCTCCCGATTCGAAATCGTCCCCGTGACCGAGCGTTATTCCCTGTATCGACACGCCGATGCCCGCATTCCGCAGCCGTTCGGCCGCTACGGCCATGGCCCGCGCGGATTCTTTGTGCGCTTCTTTCGAGAAAGTCTCGAATTCCATGCAGAGCCAGACTTCGTCGCAAAAGTCCGGATACTTCTTCAGCGCCTGAAGCAGCTCTTCTCTGAGCGCGCTGTCCTTGTGATGATCGGGCCACAGCCGCACGATCATCTTGAACTCGGGATAGTCCGGGCTGGCCTTCTCCGTCCGGGACCCGCACGCCGTCGACAGTAAGAGGCCCAGCAGGCAGCACGTTCGGGTAAAGAGTCTCCCTGATTTCATGTCGTCGTGGTTTTACGGTTCGTTCCGTCACGAAGTTAGCAAAATAATCCGAATCCTGCCCCGCCGGACGAATTCCATGGCGGATCAATGAAAAAGAGGAGCTTCACGTGAAGCTCCTCTTTTTTTGCGGTTAACGAATGCTCCGGCGCTTACTGCGCTTCCTGAGCCAGCTTTCCGAAGTCGTCGGCGGAAATTTCCTTCTCGACGACGGTGATCTGCGGAGTCACCGCGTCGATGACCTTGCGCTCGAACAGCCTGTCGTAGATTTTGCGGTTTTCCTCCTTGTTGCCCAGAATGCTCTGCGCGTAGTTTTCGAGCGTTTCGTCGTTCACCTGGTTCATGCCGTAATAGGCGAACTGCTGGGCGGCCATCGCTTTGGCCTCGTTCTTGGCTTCCTCGGGAGTCACCTCGAGCTTCATTTCCGACACGAAATGTTTCTGGATCAGGTTCCAGCGCATCATGTCGACGAACTGAGCGAAATCCTTCTCGATCTGTTCCATCGTGAACTTGCCCTCGTTGATCGTGTAGAGCCAGTTCTTCAGGAAAGCCTCCGGCATCACGAGCGCGGCCTTCTTGAGCAGGAACTTGCGCACGTCGATCGAGAAGAGGAATCCGCTCTCGCGCGCGAGGTCGCCCTCGATCTGGCGCGTGACATACTGCTCGAACTCCTCGGCCGTCTTTACGCCGCCGTCCGGGAAAGCCGTCTTGAAAAACTCCTCGTTCAGTTCGGGTTCGGCGAACTTGCGGATCTTCGTGATCGTGAGACGGTAGTTCGGGTCCATACCTTCGAGCTCGGCTTCCTTCACGCCCAGCACGGATGCGCGCTGCGACGGGGTCTTATAGAGCTTCGCGATATCCACATCCATCGTGTCGCCGACCTTCTTGCCGACGAACGGCGCGCGGTCCTCGTCGCTCATGCCGATCAGGCCCACGTAGGCCTCCTCGATCTTCGTGTCGCCCTGTTCGAGCGTCACGTCGAGGGCCTCCTCCTTCTCGACCTTCTCGACATCGACCAGCCTGCCGAACCGGCGCAGGAAGTTGCTGCGGTAGCCTTCGCGCATCTTCTCCTCGACCCGGATCGTGTATTTGGTCACTTTGTCCTTCTTGCTCAGACCGATCTGTACCTCCGGCGCAATGCCTACTTCGAATACGAATTCGTACTCGGTATCGTTGTCGAAGTCCAGCGGCTGCTGTTTTTGGCTCGGAATCATGTCGCCGACCGTCGTGAGCTTTTCCGTCTCGATGTAGTCGAAGCAGGCCTTCGATGCGGTACGGTATGCCTCTTCGGCCACGACTCCCTTGCGGTACATCTTGTTGATGATGCCCATCGGGACCATGCCGGGACGGAAGCCCGGGATATTGGCTTTGCGGCGGTACGTGCGCAGGGACTTGTCCACGGCTTCGTTGTAGTCTGCCTCACCGACGGTCACCTTGAGCAGGGTGGTAAGGTCTTCCAGGTTTTCTCTGACGATATTCATTTAACAGGGTCTTTTAAAGTTTTCTGAACCAAAAACCGAAATGCCTCCGGAGATTTCCCGCCGGAGGCTTCGGGCCGTGCGGATAAAGGGACTCGAACCCCCACGCCGGTTAAGGCACCAGATCCTAAGTCTGGCGCGGCTACCAATTACGCCATATCCGCGAAAAAAGCTGTGCAAAGATAGCTGTTTTTTTATCAGGCTGCAAATCTTGCCGTGAAATTCAGGCGTTGAGCTGAAGGGTCTCCGAAGCCGCTCTCGCACGGTACGGCCGGCGTTCTGTCGCGCATTCGCGGACCGTGCGGGGACCCGGTTTCTGGAGCGTCCCCGATTCCTTCTTCCCGGCGGAGGCTCGTGCGGCCGGAGCGGGCTGCCTGCTACCGGACGGGCTGGCCTTTCGTCGGCAGATCCTGCGGCAGGCGCTTCCTCGCGGTGTCTTCTGGATGTCCGAGACGGACCTCACGGCGGCGCTTCGGCCGGGCAAGCCGACGGATCGTACCGTCCGGATTGCGGACGAATCGGTGCGTCTGCGGGTCGTCCGGCGCATAGACGATCTGCACGCGGTCGCCGCGCTGGAGCGCTCCGCTGCCGGACAGGCCGGACACATCGTTCCGATAAGTCTTGCCGTCGACCGTAAACTCGTACTCGATGCGCGTGATCTGCCTTTGGGTCGGCGCCCGCCGCCGGTTGTGGAAAGTTCTTTCTTCGGTATGCCGCCCGATGACGACGGCCGAGGTCGTGACGCCTTCGCTGTCGAGTTTCCGGGCGATCTGCGCATTCCGGTAGCAGAGGTATCCGATGAGCAGCCCGAAACCGGCGACTGCGGCGGCTGCGATCCGGAGGGCTTTTTTCGTTGAGCGTTTCATCGTGAGAGAATGGGTTTCGGCGTTACCGGATCAGGTAATAGTCCATGTCCAGATCGAGTATCCGGAGCCCGCCGTCGCCCTGCCGGTCCAGAACGATCCGGCTGAAGATCAGTCGGACCGAATCCCTCCGGTACTCGAGCAGCCGGTCCGCCCCGTTTCTCAGAGAGTCGACCGAAATCGTTCCGTGCGGGCTGTACGGCATCTCTTCCAATTGTCCGGCGAGCATATCGCGGAGGCTCAGCCGGAACAGAACGCGGTCGCCTTGCTCGACATACAGCGTGTCGTCGTTCGTGCGATAGAACGTATGCCGGTTGTCGCCGTAACTTTGCAAAGGGTACAGCTTGGAATATCCGGACAGATCGACGGCTTCCGCGCCGCGCTCGAGAGTGACGTCCCCGTCGACCGCGATCGTATCGACCTCCCCTTCCCAGCCGTACTCCACATATTCCCGGAACCGTTCGGGCACGACCTCGTCGAGCAGAGCGCGTTCGGTGCCGATTCCGTACCGGGCCCGCAAATACTCTTCGCCTCGCTCGTCCCGCAGATATTCGAGCGATTCGTACAGGTTGCGGAGGTCTTTTTTCTGCGTACTGTCGGCATGGGTGAGCCTGGCGAGGGTCAGGCGGCCCGTCGGGTCGGCGAGCTCCAGCCTGTCGATCAGTCTGTCGGCCCGGACCGATTGCGAGCGGACGCCGATGTCGGCGGCCGTCATGCCGGGAACGTAGGTGAACAGGGCGAGCAGGGCGGCTCCCGTAACCGTGGCGTACAGGTAGCGTGCCGTGCGTCGGTCGAACTGCATCAGCACGGTCAGCGTCATCACGGTTCCGCAGACGACCAGATAGGCCCGCGCCTCGGTGAAGCCGTACTGGTGCACGCGGTACAGCACGCCGATCCAGAACATCGCGAGCGCCGGCAGGGCGATCGGTCCGAAGCGCCGGTAGTACCAGTCGTAGCGGCGGCGCTGCAACAGCGTCTGGCTCGCCTGCACGACGAGCGCCGTGATCGTGTAGCCGAATACGAGATAGGCTATTCCCCCTTTGGGCAGCGACCAGCCGATCGCGATCTTCGCGAAATAGAGATACAGTATGGCCGTGTAGATCAGCAGGGCGGGAGTGAGAATATAGTTCGACAGCACGTCCAGAAAAGGGCCGGAGGCGAAGCCGTTGCCCTGATCGCGCTCGCTGTCCCGGTTGAGGATCAGGAACAAAACGGGCCAGACGACGAGCAGCGACGCCATAGCCGCGTATTCGGTGAATCCCCGCGAGCAGTCGTCCAGTATGTTGAAGATGTACACGATCGAGAAGAAAATGGCGCAGGAGGCCAGAAAGGCCGCCAGCGCGATCAGCCCGCTCGCGATCGCGTCGGACAGGTAGCGCAGGACCCGTTCGACGAAGCGCGCGTTGTCGCGTTGCCAGCCGCCGGCAAAGACCGTGAGCGCGCTGACGATCAGCGTGACCGGATAGGCGACCGAGTGGACCCAGCCGCCGACGTCGGCCCACAGGAACGGGACGGCGGCCAGCGGCGAAAGACGGTAGGCGATCCGGCTGCGCGGGCTGCGGCACCACCGGTTCGTCAGCAGCGAGAGCGCGAAAAAGATCGGCATCAGCGGCAGGTAATCGGCCATGCCGCTCAGCGCATGTTCCCGGTTCAAAGAGTAAATCGCGAAAAAGTACAGCGCCAGCAGCATTTCGGCCGGGGCTTCCCGGGCGGTCAGGGTCAGCCGCCGGGTCCAAAGTCTGATATTCAGTTTTCTCATTTCGGTCGTGTTATGCGGTATGTCGAACGGTTCGGCTATTTTTTTCCGAAAACTTTGTCAAGATGTTTCATCGGCAGACTTACGTCGAAATAGATTTCGTCGCCCTCGTAATCCGTTGCGCCCGAAATCTCGATCCGGTCGTAATGCTCTTCGACGAGGCTTTGCGAAAGCACGCTCTCGACGCCCAGCGCCTGCATGACGACGTATTCGTCCGCTACGCTCAGCACTCGGAACGCCGTCCGAACGCTGCGTCCGTCGCCGCTTCTGAAAACGGCGTCCAACAGCCCGTCGAATCGGATCGCATACCGATAGGCCTGCTCCGGGGGTACTGCCGCTCGGCCGGCGGCGAGCAGCAGCGTCATATGCCCCTGAAGCGACACGGGCGCTTTGCTCAGAATCCGTTCGCACAGCGCGAACGCCTCCTGCGGCTTGTCCTGTTCGATCAGGGCCATAGCGTCTTCTTCGCCGTAGCCGAGACTGCCGTTGTACCGGTTTTGTGCCGCGAAACCGTAGTATACGGTCGCACACTGGTCGGGAGTCAGCGTCGTATCGCCCGATTCGAAGCGTTCGCAGAGCCGGGCGTACTGCGCCCGGTCCGTTTTCTTCCCCGAGGGGTGGTCGCCGAGGCCGGCCGCCTCGGCGGCGAGCGGTACTGCGAGCCATGCGAACAAGCAAATCGAGCAGATGCGTCTTATCGGTATCATGGTGATAGGTTTCGTTCGGTGTCACGGGACTTCCCGTCCGCTCCGAAGCGGACGATCCGCCGTTCGGGCGATATGTTTTCGTATCCCTATCCGCACCGTTGGGTACTGCGTCGGACGACGGCGGCTCGCTCTCTGCTGTCTCGTTCCTTTTGCCCTGCTGCGGAGCCCCGGCGGTTCTGCCGGACTCCGGCGTTCGCTTTTACCGGTCGAACTCGAGCTCCGCTCCCCGGTGCGTCGTATCGACCCGTCCGTCGGCATAGACGGTCCGTCCGTTGACGAGCGTCCGCACGATGCGGTGCGAGAACGCGGTACCTTCCAGAGGCGACCAGCCGCACTTGTACAGGATGTTTTCTTTCGATACGGTCCATGGATCTGCGGGCCGGACGAGCACGATATCGGCGAAATGGCCCGTTCGCAGGAAGCCCCGGTCGCGGACGCCGAACAGCCGGGCCGGCGCGTGGCACATTTTCTCGACGATCGTTTCTACGGGCAATACGCCCTGCGCGCTCAGTTCGAGCATCATCGGCAGCGAGTGCTGTACGAGGGGACCGCCCGACGGAGCGCTCGCATAGGGGCGTTCCTTCTCTTCGAGCGTGTGGGGCGCATGGTCCGTCGCTACGACGTCGACCGCTCCGTCGAGCAGCCCGGCCCGGAGCGCGTCGCGGTCGGCAGCGGTCTTGACGGCCGGATTCCATTTGATCAGGTTGCCTTTTCGGGCATAGTCGGCATCGCTGAACCAAAGGTGATGCACGCAGACTTCGCAGGTGATGCGCTTTTGTTCGAGCGGCTTGTCGCGGTCGAACAGGCTCAACTCGCGGGCCGTGCTCAGATGAAGCACGTGGAGCCTTCCTCCGTAGCGCTCGGCCAGCGAAACCGCCTTTTCGGAGCTTCGCAGGCAGGCTTCTGCCGAACGGATCAGCGGATGCATCGCCGCAGTCAGGCCCGACTCGCCGTACAGAGTTCTGAAACGTTCCATGTCGGCCCGTACGGTCGGCTCGTCCTCGCAGTGCGCGGCGATCGGCACGGGCGACTCGGCGAACAGGGCGCGGAGCGCACGCTCGTCGTCGACGAGCATGTTGCCGGTCGACGAGCCCATGAAGAGCTTGACGCCGCAGACCCGCTTCGGGTCGAGGCGACGGATCTGCTCGATATTGTCGTTCGTCGCGCCGAGGTAGAACGAGTAGTTGACCACCGAGGTTTCGGCCGCACGTTCGAGCTTTTCTTCCAGCAGAGCGTTCGTTACGGTGGGCGGCTTGACGTTGGGCATGTCCATGTAGGAGGTCACTCCTCCCGCCGCCGCCGCGATCGATTCGCTGTGCAGATCGCCCTTGTAGGTCAGACCCGGCTCGCGGAAGTGCACTTGGTCGTCGATCACGCCGGGCAGCACGTACATTCCTTCCGCGTCGATCGTCTCGCCGTCGAACTCGGGACGGGGATAGTCGCCCCGTCCGGTCCGCGCGATGCGTTCGTTCTCGACGACGATCCAGCCCCGGTAGCTCTCTCCCTCGTTGACGATCGTCCCGCCCCGGATCAGCAAGCCGCTCATCATGCGCGCGGTTTGATCGTGCGGAAACGCAGCTTCAGTACGCCGAAGAACGCCTCGCGGAAGATGCCGCCGCTCATTTTCGACGCGCCCTGCGTCCGCTCGGTGAAGATAATCGGCACTTCCTTGATCCGGAAGCCGAGCTTCCATGCCGTGTATTTCATCTCGACCTGAAAGCCGTAGCCCTTCATCTCGACGGCATCCATATCCATCGTGCGGAGCAGCTTCGCGCTGTAGCAGACGAATCCGGCCGTCGCGTCGCGGACCGGCATGCCCGTTACCGCGCGGACGTAGGCCGACGCGTAGTACGACATCAGAACCCGCTTCATCGGCCAGTTCACGACGTTCACGCCGGTCACGTAGCGCGAGCCGATCACCAGGTCGGCTCCCTCGGCGGCGGCCGCCGACAGCCGGATCAGGTCGTCCGGGTTGTGCGAGAAGTCGCAGTCCATCTCGAAGACATAGTCGTAGCCGTGCTCCAGCGCCCAGCGGAATCCGGTCAGGTAGGCGGTTCCGAGCCCCAGCTTGCCCTGACGCTCGATCAGGTGCAGCGATTCGGGATACGCTTTCTGCCGCTCCCTGACGATCTCCGCCGTGCCGTCGGGCGAACCGTCGTCGATAACCAGCAGGTCGAATTTTTCGGGAAGCGAGAAGACCTTGTCGATCATCGGACGGATGTTGTCCAGTTCGTTGTAGGTCGGGATGATAACCAGATTCCTCATAGCCAACAGATGTATTTTGAAACAAATGTACTAATTTTGGCGAAATCTGGTATGTGATCCGATTAAAAATATGCCGTTCGACCTTTCTCTCGTTCTCACTCCGAAGCAGGCTTCGGACGTGAAGCACTATCTTCCGCTGATCGCCCGCGACCTGGGGGTGGATTCGTCGCGCGTCTCGCTGGTGCGCGTCGTGCGGCGTTCGATCGACGCGCGGCGCCGTCCCGTCCGGGTCAATCTGGGCGTCGAGGTGTACGTCGACTATGAGCGGGAGCCCGACCCGGTGCGGTTCGACTATCCGTTCGTCGGGGGACGGACGCCCGTGGTGGTGGTCGGGTCGGGTCCGGCGGGGCTGTTCGCCGCATTGCGGCTGATCGAGCGCGGGTTGCGGCCCGTCGTGCTCGAGCGCGGCAAGGACGTCTCGGCCCGTAAGCGCGACATCGCTCGGATCAATCGCAACGGCGAGGTCGATCCCGACAGCAACTACGCTTTCGGCGAGGGCGGGGCCGGGACTTATTCCGACGGCAAGCTGTATACCCGCTCCAAAAAGCGGGGCGACTACCGCAAGGCGCTCGAGGTGCTTCGCTTTCACGGCGCCGACGAGTCGATTCTCTACGACGCTCATCCGCATATCGGGACCGACCGCCTTCCCCGCATCATCGCGTCGATCCGCCGGACGATCGAGCAGGCCGGGGGCGAGTTCGTCTTCGGGGCCCGTGCGACCGGCCTGCGCGTCCGGGAGGACCGTGTCGAGGGCGTGCTGCTCGGCGATACGCTCGTCGAAGGGGCGGCCGTCGTGCTGGCTGCCGGCCATTCGGCCCGGGACGTCTACGAGATGCTCGACCGCTGCGGCGTCGAGCTCGAGGCGAAGGCTTTCGCTATGGGCGTGCGCGTCGAGCATCCTCAGCGGCTGATCGACGCGGCGCAGTACCATATGCCGGAGCGAGGCGAGTATTTGCCCGCCGCGTCCTACTCGCTGGTGGAGCAGGTGGGGGGACGGGGCGTCTACTCGTTCTGCATGTGCCCGGGCGGGTTTATCGTGCCGGCCATGACCGGCGGCGGCGAATCGGTCGTCAACGGCATGTCGCCGTCGGGACGCAACTCGGTCTTCGCCAACTCGGGTATCGTGACCGAGGTGCGCCTGTCGGATTTCGAGCATCTGCGTTCCGAACACGGCCCTTTGGCCGGGCTGCGGTTCCAGCAGCAGCTCGAACGGCTGGCCTACGAGCAGGTCGGAGACCGTCAGGTCGCTCCGGCCCAGCGGCTGTCGGATTTCGTGGCCGGCCGTCGCAGCGGCTCGCTGCCCCGTTGCTCTTACGTGCCCGGCGTCGCGCCGACCCGGGTGGACCGCTGGCTTCCGGAGTTCATGTCCGCCGCGTTGCGCGGTGGCTTCGTCTCGTTCGGGCGCAAGATACGGGGGTTCGTGACCGATCAGGCGCTCGTCGTAGGCGTCGAGTCCCGTACGTCGTCGCCCGTGCGCATTCCGCGCGATCCGCTGACGCTGATGCACCCCCGCGTGCAGGGCTTGTTCCCCGCCGGCGAGGGCGCGGGCTACGCGGGCGGCATCGTCTCGGCGGCGATCGACGGCGAGCGCTGCGCCGACCGCGCGGCCGATTGGATAGCCGGGTAGGCTGCTTCCGGCCGATGCCGTCCGTCTCTTTGTTGTCGGCCGGTCCGTCGGAGACTGTGCGGTATTGTTACTAACAAGGAAAAATAATATGGGTCAATACAAATCAATATGCAATCCTAATAATAGAGCTTACAACACTTTTACGGAGTTGTGGCTTCACAATAGATAAACAAGAACTTAAAGATTGGTATTTCAATGAGTTTGAGATTGTGATGAAAGAAAAGAGATTACAACTTCCAATGATAGATATAGAAGGTGTAGAACAACATAGCGACAATATGTATTGTCGCAAATGTCATTGGTCTGTTGTAAAACTAATAATGAATTGACATAATAAAATGTTAGTAACAAGTGGCTTACTCTCCCTAAAAGTTGGGTTAGCCACCGAACATTATCGGCTTACGAAGGATTGTCCGTCGGAACCGGCTCGGACGGGGCCGGTTTTATTCCCGTTCGACGAAATAGTCGTAGACGATTCGTGAAATGCCGGCGATCGTCGTATCGTTCGTGCGGTCGTCCTCGAAGGAGTTTGCGACCGGCACGGCCATGTAGTACGTCGTGCCGTCGGGCAGCCGGACGAACGCCAGATCGTTGTCGGCCGCCGTCATGCCCTCGGCGCTTCGCAGCGAGCTGCCGGTCTTGTCGCCCGCGACGACGTCTCCGGGGAGCACGCTGCGGATTCGGCGGATCCCGGTCCGCGAGGCGATCATGGCTTCCTCGACGAGTTTTCTCCGTTCGGCCGGCAATAGGCCGGCCCGTATCGAGTCGCTCCAGCATCCGGACGGCCGCTTCGGCCGTCGTGCGGTTGAGATACTGGTTCTCGAACCGCTCGTGCATGGTTTGCTCCGTCGCTGCGATCGTAACGCCCCGGATACCCTGCCGCCGGACATAGCGATCGACGGCCTCGGGTCCTCCCGCTGCGGCCAGCAGAATGTCGCACGCATTGTTGTCGCTGACGATCAGTGCGTAGCGGATCAGGTCGCGGACCGCCAGAGTGCCTCCCTGCGGAATGGAATCCCTCAGCGGACTGTGCGTGTCCCGAGGCAGCCGGCTCTCCCCGAAGGAGAGGAGACTGTCCGGCGACAGGCCGGACCCGCCCGCGGGGTCCAGCACGGCCAGCGCCTGATAGAATTTGAAGACGCTCATCGTGGGCAGCTCGGCTTTCTCCTCGATACTGGCGATCATCCGGCCGTCGTTCAGTACGGCGACGGCTACCGTCGCCTGCCTGTCCCGGAGGAAAGTCCGGATGCTTTTTTCGAGCGCGCGGTCGCGGGCGGACATGTCTGCTGCGGCGAGCGACAAACAGCCCAGACAGACGATTCGCTTTATGGTGTGGGCTATCATATGATACGTATCTTTACGGTTCGGCTGCAACGCCCTTTTTCGGCCCGTGCGGCCGGAATGGCGATTGCGCGGGCCGGAAAGGGAAAGCTCGCGGCCCGGCGGGGTCGCGAGCTGTGACGGGCGATATGTCGTTTCTCCGGAATCATGCCGTACTTTTGGCGGGGACGATTCTCGAAGCGTTTTGAGCACAATAATAACAAAAGGAGTTCGGCATATCGCTCCTTCTGTCGTCCTTCGGCCGGCTTCCCGAAATGCGGGCGAGCCGGCCGGCGGTGGATATACGACCGGAAGAATGCGATGTTGTGTGTCCAGGGCGCGTTTACAGCGGATAGTCCTCGAATGCGTACAGGGCGGTCGACAGGTAGCGTTCGCCCGTGTCGGGCAGCAGCGCGACGATCAGCTTGCCGGCATTTTCGGGCTCTTCGGCAAGACGGGTCGCCGCGCAGACCGCCGCTCCCGACGAAATGCCGACGAGTAGCCCTTCGTCGCGCGCCAGCTCGCGGCCGGTGCGGATCGCGTCGTCTCCGGCTACGGTAACGATCCGGTCGACTACGCTGCGGTCGAACGTTTCGGGAACGAATCCCGCGCCGATGCCCTGAATCTTGTGGGGCCCCGCTTGGCCCCCCGACAGTACCGGCGACTCGGCCGGCTCGACGGCCACGATCCGTACGGACGGTTTCAGTTCCTTGAGCCGGGCGCCGACGCCGCTGACCGTGCCTCCCGTACCGACGCCGGCCACGAACAGGTCGATCCGTCCGTCCGTGTCGCGCCAGATTTCCTCGGCCGTCGTCCTTCTGTGCACGGCCGGATTGGCCGGATTGGCGAACTGCTGGAGAATGACCGCGCCCGGCGTACCGTCGCGCAGTTGCTCCGCCTTGGCGATAGCCCCTGTCATGCCTTCGGCTCCGGGCGTCAGCACGATGCGGGCTCCGAGGGCCGCGAGCAGGTTGCGCCGCTCGACGCTCATCGTGTCGGGCATCGTCAGCGTCACGCGGTATCCTTTGGACGCTCCGACAAGCGCCAGCCCGACCCCCGTATTGCCGCTCGTGGGCTCGATGATCTCGGCCCCGGGCTTCAGAATGCCCCTTCGCTCGGCGTCTTCGATCATCGCCAGCGCGATGCGGTCCTTGACGCTTCCTCCCGGGTTGAAATATTCCAACTTGGCGATCAACGTCGCCTTCAGGCCGTGCTCACGGCTGTAGTTCGACAGTTCCAGCAACGGCGTGCCGCCGATCAGATCCGTCAGATGCTTGGCTATTTTGCTCATATCGGTAGATTTTAAATCGTGTTTCGCAAAGATGCGGCCGAAACTTCCGCCCGCTTCGGGGATACCATCGCCCGTTCTGTCTTCCTTCCCATTCGTCTCTACCTTCCCGTCCGCCCGGCCCTTCCTTTTTGACAGCCGTCGCAGGCGCTTCCCGTTCGCTTCTTCGTGCGAGGCACTTTCGGGACCTGCGGATGCGATGCCCGTCCGGCCTGCGTCTATTTGTTCCGGTCCGAAAAGAGCCATTTGAGCATTTGCAGCAGGATCAGCACCGAGGCGGCGATCAGAATGAAACGTCCGTAGGCGTTTCCCTTGTCGAACACCATCAGCAGCGCCGAACCGATGAACAGCCCGACCAGTACGATCACGTAGGCTATCCGCCGGCTGATCGCCTTGATCGTCCGGACGAACAGCGCGTTGTCGTCGAGCCGGATGTCGTGCTTGATCTTGCCCTCTTTGAGTTTGTAGAGTATCTCGCTCGCGTCGTCCGGGAAGCTGCGGATAAAACCGACGTAGCTCGACAGCGTATCGTACAGCATGCCGGCGATTTTGCGCGGCGCGTATTTTTCCTTGACGATCTGCTTGGCATAAGGGAGAATGATCGGCGCGAGCGAAAGCTGCGGGTCGAGCGTCGCGGCGAATTTCTCGAGCGTAGCGAGCGCCTTGATCAGCATGAAGATGCCCGAGGGAATCTGCAGCTGGTATTTGACGATCACGTCGATGCACGCCTGCATCGCTCCGGCGAAGTTCACCGTCTCGATCGGCACTCCCGTGTACTGCATCATCATCTGGTGTATTTCGAATCGCAGCTCTTCCTCGCGCTCGAAGAATTTTTTGCCGCAGAGCGTGATCAGGGCCTTCGAGATCGTATCGCCGTTGCGGCGGGCGAAGCCGATAGCGAAATCCGACAGGAAGTTCAAGTCGCGCGGCGTCAGCGCGCCGACCATGCCGAAATCGATCATCGCGATTACGTTGCCCGGCATGATGAAGATGTTGCCGGCGTGCGGGTCGGCGTGGAAGAATCCGTGCCTCAGAATCATCGTCAGCAGCATGTCGGCTCCGTTGACGGCGATCCGGTGCGTGTCGAGCCCGGCCGCCCGCAGCGCGGGCGGATCGTCGGGAGCGATGCCCCGGATACGTTCCATTACGAGCAGTCTTTTCGTGCAGTATCGGCTGTATACCAACGGAATATGCACGGTCGGATCGTCCTTGAACATCGTCTGGAACCGGTAAATGTTCGAGGCTTCGAGCGTGTAGTCGAGCTCCTTGAGGATCGTTGCCGAAAACTCGTCGATCAGTCCGACGATATTCACGGCCGCCAGTTCGGGATAGCGCTTGGCGAAGCTGCGCGCCAGATGCTTGAGCAGGTAAATGTCGAGCTTGATCTTGTTCTCGATATACGGACGCCGGATCTTGACGATCACTTCGTCTCCCGAGCGGAGCCTTCCCTCGTAGACTTGTCCGATCGACGCGGCGGCCAGCGGCGTCGTATTGAACTCGGAGAATATTTCGTCGATCGGGGCGCCCAGCTCTTTCTCGATCAGCGAAAGCGCGTAGTCGTTGTCGAACGGCAACGCGCGCGATTGCAGTTTCTTGAGTTCGATGCGGAATTTCTCGGAGACCATGTCGGGCCGGTCGGCCAGTATTTGGCCGAACTTGACGAACGTGGGGCCCAGGTCCTCGATCGTCATCCGGATGCGCTCGGGCGTCGTGTGCACCGTCTTCTGCACTTTCCTTCTGCGGCGCCGCGAGAAACGGGTGTGGGAAAACAGCTCGCCGAGCGAGTGCTTGGTCAGAATGCCCAGAATCTGCAAGGCGCGGCGAAACTGGAGGATGGATATGTAGACGTTCACTATTTTCATGGCTTTCTCTCGTTCAGGGTTCGGTTCAGTTCCTCGAGCGTCCGGTTCAGCCGGTCGATCCGGTCGATCAGCTCTCCGTATTCGGCCGGGCGCTTTTCCCTGCCGGATTCCCGTTGGGAGGAACGTGCGAACGCCTGCCTCAGCAGCAGTTCGTCCCGGAGCGCCTCGACGGCGGCCAGAACGCCTTCGGCCAGCCGCTCGCCGTAGCGGGGATCGGCGCTCGTTTTACGGGCGATGACTTCCGAAACCTTGTCTACGAACGCTTCCCGTTCAGTCAGCCCGACCGTCAGGGCCAGTCGCAACAGCCTGTTGTAGATTTCCTTCATGACGGATGGAATATCGGTTGTGCAATAATACGTATTTTTCGTTGCTTTTCTTCGTTTTGCGCGGTTATTTGTCTCGAAGGCGTCGGGCCGTGCTCCGGAGCGGGTCGTCGGGAAGCGTTTCCTGCGCTCGGGATGTTTCGCCACGGAGGCTCGTGCGAAAGACGGGCGAATGTTCAAAAAGCGTGCTGTACGTTCGGTCGTGGGCCGCGATCCGTCCCGAACGTTTCGCGCGGAGCTTTCCGGACAGGGCCTCCGCTTTCCGACGCGCGTTCTTTCGCTTGGCAGGGGAATTCTGCCGGCGGATCGGATTTTGCCGGGGCATTCCCGGTTTTCTTTGTATCGATACGCGGAGACGGGACGTCGGTTCGTTCACAAAACAAAATCCCTCTTGCGCATGGCGCAAGAGGGATTTTCATCCTCGATTCGGTAATCGTCCGGCTCATCTACGACAGAGGAGTCACCGAGACGTACGATCTGTTCTTTTCCTTTTTCTTGAAGGTAACCACTCCGTCTACCAGAGCGTACAGCGTGTGGTCCTTGCCCATGCCAACGTTCTCGCCCGCATTGTGCACGGTACCTCTCTGGCGAACCAGAATATTGCCCGCTTTGGCAACCTGACCGCCGAAAAGTTTCACGCCGAGACGCTTGCTTTCGGATTCCCGACCGTTCTTGGAGCTACCTACCCCTTTTTTGTGTGCCATGGTAATTTGGTTTTAAACGTTAAGCCTTGATTTCGTCGATTTGAATCTGAGTCAAGCACTGCCGATGGCCGTTCTTGACCTGATAGCCTTTCCTTCTCTTCTTCTTGAAGACGATTACCTTGTCGTCCTTCAGGTGTTTGAGAATGGTTGCGCTGACTGCGGCCCCTTCCACTACAGGTGTGCCGACCTTGACCTGACCGTCGTTGTCCGTGAGCAGGATTTTGTCGAAGCTCAGCGAGGAACCTTCATCCCCCGCGAGACGGTGAACATAGAGCTTCCGACCCTTTTCAACCTTGAATTGTTGACCTGCGATTTCTACGATTGCGTACATTAATATTAATGTTGAATTAATTCGTTGTACAGATTGGACCGCAAAGATAGCAAGGTTTTTCCGAAAAAGCAAAGTCCGGCTCCCATTATTTCGCCGTTCCGTCGGGAATCGGGCCTGTTCGTCTTGTATTCTCGGGAGGTGCGGAGCCGGAAGCCGGTTTCGCAAGCGGCCCTTTCCCCTTACGGTCGAGACCTCCGGCGCAACGGACCGTGCCTTGTGCGTCGAATAAAAGAGCTGACCGGCGGATCGGTCGCGGTCGGAACACCCCGTTCGGGAGCCGCTGCCGGCCGTTCCGCATGCCGCCGCGCCGCGCAAAATTTGAGGAAGTCGGAATAAAAGCGTACATTAGACAAATTTTTCGAGGACGATTTCGGGAAAATATTATGTATATTGTCAATACTTCGTTCATGGTGGAGCCGTCGGTGCACGACCGCTGGCTGAAGTTCGTTACGGAAAAGTACATCCCCGCGCTCCGCGCACGCGGTTTCGGAAAGGTCGTTTTCACCCGGGTGCTGTCGGTCGATGCGGAGGATCATTTCACTTATTCGCTTCAGGTGAATGCGGACGATATGGAGGCTTACCGCCTCATAGTCGACGAGCTGTTCGCCGAGTACGCGGCGACGGCCGGGGCGCTGTTCGGACAACGGGTGCTGTGGTTCAATTCACTGATGAAACGGGTCGAGTATTAAAGCGATGGAAGCAAGAAAGATAATCGGTTCGGCCGTCCTGGCCGCATGGGCGCTGATCCTGTCGGCGGGAACGGCGGCGGGACAGTACAAGTCGAAGATCGACGTATTGAAAGGAGAGAAATGGTGGGGGGTGTTCGTGACCGGCGAACAGATGATGCCCCTCGAAAAACCGTTCCCGCAGACCGACCTGTCGACATGGGTCAAGAGTCAAGCGACCCCTTTCCTCGTTTCGAGCAGGGGACGCTATATATGGAGCCGCGAGCCGTTTAAGATCGAGTTCACGGGAAGCGGCTTTCTGATCGACTCGCCGGTCGAGCAGGTCGAGGCCGTGACGGGCGGCAAGACGCTTCGGGAGGCTTATCTGGTATGTTGTCACCGCAATTTTCCGCCGAAGGAGGGTAACGGCGTTCCGGCCGAAGGATTCTTTACCGCTCCTCTGTACGATATGACCGGCGAGATTCCTTTCGGTGCTACGGCCGGACAGATTCGCGATTTCGCGGAAAGCCTGCTCGCGTCCGGTTATCCCTCCGGCACGCTGGTCGTACCGAGCGGCTGGCAGCAAACCATCGGCAGCTTTACGCCCAGTTGGAACGAGTACGGCGATTTCGCGGCGCTCGCTCGCGAGCTTCACGAGCGGGGATTCCGCGTGCTGCTGACCGTCACTCCGTTCGTCAGCGGCGACGGCCCGATATTCAGAGCCTATCGCAACAGCGGAGCTTTCGTCCGGATGTCGGACGGCAGGGCCGCTATCGCCGAATGGGCCGGCGGGTACAGCGCTTTCTACGATATTACCGACCCGCAGGTCTTCGACATGCTGCGCGACCGGCTGACCGCATTGCAGGACAGTTGCGGGGTCGACGGGTTCGTGTTCGACTGCGAGGCGGCGTTGCCCTATGCCCGGTTTTCGCGGGAAGGGACGGCCGAGTACCTGAAAAAGTGGAGCGAATTGGGGCTCGGGTTCGGTTACAGCCTCTACACGATCAGCCGGACGAGGGGAATGGCGCCCTATGTCAGCGATTTGCAGATGGACGCCCGCCTCGACTGGGCTTTTCTTCCGCAGGCCGTTTCCAATCTGATTTCGGCCAATCTGCTCGGTTTTCCTTACAGTACGGTCCGGGCCGATCCGGCGCAGCCGGCCGATTCGGCTGGTGTCGACCAGAAGCTGCTGCTACGCTACATGCAGTTGGCCTCTCTGCTTCCCGTTTCTGCGATCGGGATGGCTCCGTGGCGGATAACCGATCCTCAGATTGCCCGGCAGTGCCGTGACGCGCTGGAGATACGCGGAAAGCTCGGCGGGTATTATGCCGCTTTGGCGGCGGAGTCTTCGCGCACGGCCGAACCGTTGGTCCGTCACATGGAGTACGAGTTTCCCCGTAACGGGTTCACCGATTGCAACGACCAGTTCATGATCGGGTCGAAGTATCTGGTCGCGCCGCTGCTGGGCGAAAGCGACACGCGGACCGTGCGTTTCCCCCGGGGCGTCTGGATCGGACCTCAAGGCGAGCGGTTCAAGGGACCGTTGGTGACGACGGTGACCTCCCGCGACGGCGAGCTGCTGATTTTCGAGTCGGCCAAGTAGACCGGGAACGGAATTTTTGCTCACACTATAAACGACTGCATTATGCTGAACAAGGAGCAGACCGATTTTCTGCTGGTGAACGCCTACAACGCGGCGGTGCGTGCGGGCGCCCGCATCATCGATATCTATACGGGCGACGCGGATTACGGCGTCGACCTGAAAAGCGATCATACGCCGATCACCATAGCCGACCGCGAGTCGCACGAGCTGATCAAGAACTATCTGAGTCAGACGCGCATTCCGCTGCTGAGCGAGGAAGGGCGCGACTTGCTGTACGAGGAACGCCGTAACTGGGATTTGTTTTGGATGGTCGATCCGTTGGACGGAACCAAGGAGTTTCTCAAGGGAAACGGCGAATTTACGGTCAATATCGCGCTGATGTGCGATAACGAACCCTACATAGGAATCATCTACGTCCCTTACATCCGGCGAATCTATTTCGCTCAGCGGGGCGTCGGATCCTATCTGAAGACGGACGTGCGGCCCGACGGCGAGGCATCGTTCGACCTTACGGGCCTGTGGAGCGACTCGGTGCGTCTGCCGCTGCGAGAGTGCGCCAACGAGCCGATACGCATCGCCGTCAGCCGTTCGCACAATACGGACGAGACGTTCGAGCACGTAGCGCGGATCAAGTCCGTGCATCCCGACGCCGAAGTCATCGAACAGGGGAGCTCGTACAAGTTCTGCCTGCTGGCGGAGGGGGCCGTCGAGGTCTACGTCCGCACGTCGAATACCTACGAGTGGGACACGGCGGCCGGCGAGGTGATTCTCTCCGAGGCCGGCGGCGTGGTCGAGCCTTTCGGCGGAGGAACCGGCATGCAGTACAACAAAACCTCGCTGCACAATCCCTATTTCGTCTGCCGAAGTAAATTTTTCCGCTGATCCGGCTAAAAAACGGATGCCGGCGGCTTCTCCTCCGGCAAACTTTCGTAACTTTGCGACGAAACCTTGATTACGATGATTATGAACAACAAGAAGAAAGTGGCTCTGGTCGCGCACGACAACATGAAGCGGGACCTGGCCGAGTGGGTCGATTGGAACTGGGAGGTTTTGCTGAAGCATCATCTGATTTGTACCGGAACGACCGGCAAGATGGTCGAGAAAACGCTGAGGGATCGTCGCGGCCGCGAGTTTCGGGAGGACGACGTGGACATTACGCTGCTCAAGTCGGGTCCGCTCGGAGGCGATCAGCAGCTCGGGGCGCTGATCGCCGAGGGACAGGTCGAGGCGCTGATCTTCTTTTGGGACCCGATGCAGGCGCAGCCGCACGACGTGGACGTCAAAGCGCTTCTGCGGATCGCCACGCTGTATAACGTGCCCACGGCTATCGACCGTTCGTCGGCCGACTTTCTGATCTCGTCGCCCCTGTTCGGCAGCGATTACACGCCCGTAGTAAAGGATTACAAGAGTTACGTCGAGCGCACGCTGAACGGCTGAGTTCCGTAACCGACACGATTCGCAGCGACAATCCCGGCTTCGGGCTTGTCGTTGTTTTATAAAGAAGGGACCTGTCTGCGTGTATGCGGACTTCGGGTTAGAGGTAGCCGTCTGCCCTCGTTCGTAGGCGTATCGGGTGCGTCGCCGGACGGCGAATGGCGGGAGGGGCTGCGGATTATGCGGCCGGTCCGGGTAAATTTTTCTGCCGGCCGTTTGGAGCGCGGCATGCCCATGACAGTCTCATATGTCGGTTCGGGAACGGTTCGTCGTAAGACGGAGAGGCGGTCGTTGAACCGACAGAGCCGAAAAACGGGAACCATGAATACGAAAGCGGAAATACAGACCATGCTGGCGGCCTATACGGCCCGGTATCCGGACGAGCGCGCCGCGATGGAGCCGTTCGTCCGTTATGTCGCCTCGTTCGACGCGCCGGCGTTGTACGACCGGAAGAATTTCGTCGGTCACCTGACCGCCGGCGCGCTGATCGTCAGCCGGCAGACCGGATGCGTGCTGCTGCTCAAGCATAAGCAGCTCGGCAAGTGGCTTCAGCCCGGCGGCCATGTGGAAGCCTCCGACGCTTCGGTGCTCGATGCCGCTTTCCGGGAGGCGCGCGAGGAGACGGGGATCGGTCGGGACCGGCTGGAGCTGCTCGCGCCGAGCGGCTCCTTGCTGCCGGTTCCGGCCGATGCGGACGGGCATTACATTCCGCCCTGCCCGAGCAAGGGCGAGGACGAACATCGGCATTTCGACATGCGCTTCGTTTTCCTGTTCGACGGCGATCCTCGGGTCGTGATCGACCGGGCCGAGTCGGACGGCTTCCGCTGGGTTACGCTCGACGAATTGGCCTCGATGCCCGATTTCCGGCGGATCGCGCCGAAGATCCGGGCCGCCTTGTCCGAGCGGGGAATCGCCTTTTAGCCTCTTGCAGGCCCCGCCGGGCCCGCTCGCACGGACGGGACGATCGGGAATGGCTCGGCCGGCCGCGTCTCGTCGGGGAAGGTTCGGCCGCGTACCGGTTTCCGTTTCTTTTTGAACAGGCAGACCGGGCTGTTTCCGTGGAATCTGTTCCTATCTCGAATCGATAGTCATCGAATGTCGCAGGGCTTTGAAAACGATTTCGCCCGGGTGAACAGGCAGAACGGCGTGGTCCGCCGGGCGGAGGCTTCTTATTTTTGGCAGAGCGTGCCGATACGTTCGCTCGGAAATCGTATGTCGCCGTTCCATCCCTGTCGAATTGCCAGAGGCCCCTTCCGTAATCGGGAAGCCGTTTTCCCTGTTTGACTTGACGGAAGAGGGAGTCAGTCCTGTCAGCCTGCGCTTTTTCCTCTTCATATGTTTCTTGTTTCTGAATGCCTCGCTTGCGGAATTCCGCTGACAATGTGATGATCGGCAGGTAGGAGCCGCGCCTGAGTGGCAGGTACTCCTTCGTTCCGCTTCGTCGCGACGGACCATGTTATGCGGGATCGCTTTGCGAAGAAAACCCGATTATATACTTTGATACACCAGCCGTTTTAGGAGGTGTTTTCGGCTCATACTTCCCGGCGGATGGACACCCTCTGACGTATAGCCGACTGGAAAATGTTTGTACTTGACACATTCGGTATATTAATGTATATAATCGGTCTTGCTTTTTATGCGCCGGTCGGCTCGCTTCGTGCGGTAATCCGTTTGCCGGCGGGTGATCGCAGGATGCAGCTTTCTGGACCGGACTGACGTAGTCCCGATTATGCGTCGGATCGCGCCGGACGTCGTCTTTTGCCTGTCTCCCGTCGTTTTTGCCGGTTCACTTCGGTCCGGCCGATCGCCCGAGAGGGAGCTCGAGAAAAAGGGAGAGAGACCTGCACGGTCTCTCTCCCGAATGTATCTGCAGCGACCGGGCGCGCTATTTCGCATAGCTGATCGAGCGCGTCTCGCGGATCACCGTGATCTTGACCTGACCGGGGTAAGTCATCTCGTCCTGAATCTTCTTGGCGATGTCGTGCGACAGGCTGTCGGCCTGCTGGTCGGAGATCTTCTCGCTGCCGACGATCACCCGCAGTTCGCGGCCGGCCTGAATGGCATAGGTTTTCATCACGCCGGGGTAGGAGAGGGCCATTTCCTCCATCTCCTTGAGGCGCTTGATGTACGATTCGACGACCTCGCGGCGGGCTCCCGGCCGAGCTCCCGAAATCGCGTCGCAAACCTGAACGATCGGCGAGATGAGGTTCGTCATTTCGATCTCGTCGTGGTGCGCTCCGATCGCGTTGGTTACTTCGGCCTTTTCCTTGAACTTTTCGGCCAGTTTCATGCCGATGATCGCGTGCGGCAGCTCCGGCTCGTCGTCGGGAACCTTGCCTATGTCGTGCAGCAGTCCGGCGCGCCGGGCCAGCTTGGCGTTCAGACCGAGCTCGGCGGCCATGATGCCGCACAGGTTGGCTACCTCGCGCGAGTGCTGGAGCAGGTTCTGTCCGTAGGAAGAGCGGTATTTCATTTTGCCGATGAGCCGGATCAGCTCGGGGTGCAGTCCGTGTATGCCCAGATCGATCGTCGTCCGCTTGCCGGCCTCGATGATCTCTTCCTCGATCTGCTTCTGCACCTTGGCTACGACCTCTTCGATACGCGCCGGGTGGATGCGTCCGTCGGTCACGAGCTGGTGCAGCGCGAGCCGGGCGATTTCGCGGCGAACGGGATCGAAGCCCGACAGGATGATCGCTTCGGGCGTGTCGTCGACGATGATCTCGATGCCGGTGGCTGCCTCCAGCGCCCGGATATTACGGCCTTCGCGGCCGATAATGCGGCCCTTCACCTCGTCGCTGTCGATATTGAAGACCGTGACCGAGTTTTCGATCGCCGCCTCGGTAGCCACGCGCTGAATCGTCTGCACGACGATTTTCTTGGCCTCTTTGCCGGCGGTCATCTTGGCCTCTTCCATGACTTCGTTGACGTAGGTCATCGCTTCGGTCTTGGCCTCGGCCTTCATGTTTTCGATCAGGATGTTCTTCGCTTCCTCGCTGCTCAGTCCGCCGATCTGCTCGAGCCGGACGTTCTGCTCTTTGATCTTGCGGTCGAGCTCCTCCTTGCGCCGCTCGACGCCCTGAAGCTGCGCGTCGAGGTGCTCGCGGGCCGCGTTGACCTCCTTGGTCTTCTTCGAGAGCTCCTCCTGCTGGGCGAGCAGGTTGCTTTCGATCTGCTTGGCGCGCTGCTCGCTCTGCGCTATTTTCTGGTTCCGCTCGTTGACCGCGCGGTCGTGTTCGCTCTTGAGCTGAATGAACTTTTCCTTGGCTTGGAGAATCCTCTCCTTCTTGATCATTTCTCCTTCGGCCTCCGCCTCCTTGATGATCTTCTCGCCCCGTTTCCTGACGACCTTCGAAGCGATCTTCGAGGCGGCATAGCCGGCGACGGCCGAGGTGACGAGCGTTATGATTACAATTGTTAGCACATCCATAGTTCGTTAAAGTTATTTGTTCGTATAAAAAGTCTGTCGTTAGCGTAAAAAAATACCCGCATGGGGTTCCTCTTCTCTTGTTTGACGAATCTCCGTTCCGTCATGTGTGGGGCTGCCGTAAATCGCAAACTTCCAACGTTCCTCCGGGGGGGAGGAAACTTTCCCCGAAGGGAAAGGTAAGGCCTGTTTTTGAGCTACCGAGCTTGACCCCAATCGATCATAGTGTTGAGTTTCGCAAAGCTTAAAAGGAATCCATGCGGGTTTTGCTTCCTTGGCGTATGTAAAGAACCTCTCGCTCTGTTGTCCGTAAGAACGCGGAGCTACTCCTTTATGTCGTTCAGGTAACCGTCGATCCGTCGTTCGATTTCCTGCAGACGGACCGCTTGGTCGGTCATTTCCCCTTTCATTTCGAGATCGACCTTGTCTGCCGCCACCTGTAAGGCCGCCATGGCCAGATAATCCTCGGGCTCGGCCATGAACCTCGTTTTGTAGGCGGCGATCAGCGAGTTGATGTCCCGGGCGGCGCGGCGGTACTTTTCCTCCTCGGCCTGAGGAATCGTCATCGGGTATTCCTTGCCCGCCAGCCTGACCGATATTCTTCTTGTCGCTGCCATCTCGAAATATCTTCCCTTCCCTTGCCGGGAAGAGGTTTGATCTATTTGTTCATCAGGGCGATGCAGCCGTCAATTTCCCGCAAAAGCCTGTTGACGCGCAATCGTGCCGTCCGCCTGTCGGTGCGGCTCGTGAGAAAGCCTCCGGCGGTTTCCAGCGTTTTAATCCGTTTTTCCAGAAGACGGATGCGATTCTCGGCTTCCCGCTTTTGCCGCAGAAGCCTGTCTCGCTCGGTGGTCAGGCCGAGAGCTTCGCTCCTCAGCCTGCGGTTGTCGTCGAGGACTCGGTCTATTTTCTTCCCCAGCGATTCGACAAGCTTTGTACGGTCGTCCATATCTCTTTTGAACGGAATTAAAATTACCCATTCAAAAGTAATCTTTTTTATTGAAATACCAAAAACCTTGCCGCTATATTTCGTCGCAAATCGTGGCGTACAGGTCGTAATCGTCTGCCTGAGTTATTCTTACGGTGCACATGGTGCCCGGGGCGAGCTCCTGCGGCGTACGGATCAGTATTTCGGTATCGACCTCCGGCGAGTCGAATTGCGACCGCGCGACGAGCAGTCCGTCTTCCCGGCCGTCGACGATTACGCGCTCGGTCGTGCCGAGACGCTGCATGTTGAGTTCGCGGGAGATGCCGTTCTGGAGTTCCATGAGCCGCTCGACGCGCAGCCTTTTGGTCTTTTCGGGTACGTTGTCCGACAGGCGCTGCGCCGAATAGGTCCCCTCTTCTTCCGAGTAGGCGAAAACGCCCAGCCGCTCGAAACGGACCCGCCCGACGAACTCCATGAGCTCGGCGAAGTCGGCCTCGCTTTCGTCCGGATAGCCCGTGAGCAGCGTGGTCCTTAGCGCGATGCCGGGAATCTCGCTTCGTAGCTTGTCGATCAGCGCGTAGGTCTGCGCCCGGTCGATTCCCCGCCGCATGCTGCGGAGCTGGCTGTCGCTGATGTGCTGGAAAGGGATGTCGAGGTACTTGCATATCTTCGGCTCGTCGCGCATCGCGTCGATCGCGTCCTGCGGGAACGAAGCAGGGTAGGCATAGTGCAGCCGGATCCATTCGATGCCGTCGATGCGGCACAGCCGGCGCAGCAGCTCGCCGAGCTTCCGCTCGCCGTACAGGTCGAGCCCGTAATAGGTCGTGTCCTGCGCGATGACGATCAGCTCCCGGGTTCCTCCGGCCGCGAGCTTTTCCGCCTCGGCGACCAGAGCGTCCATCGGGACCGATACGTGCCGGCCCCGGATCAGCGGGATCGCGCAGTAGCCGCACCGGCGGTCGCAGCCTTCCGAGATTTTCAGATAGGCGTAATGCCGGGGAGTCGTCAGCATCCGCTCTCCCGCGAGATGTTCGCGCCATTGTCCGCCGACCGCGGCGACTACGTCGGCCATATCCCGCACGCCGAAGTAGTCGTCCACTTCCGGAATCTCCGGCCGCAGCTCTTCCTTGTAGCGTTCCGACAGGCATCCCATCACGAACAGGCGCTCGATTTCTCCCCGGTTCTTGGCCGCGACGAAGGAAAGGATCGTGTCGATCGACTCCTGCTTCGCGTCGCCGATGAATCCGCAGGTATTGACGACGACGATTTTCGCGTCGGTCGAATCCGAGTCGTACACGACTTCGAAGCGGTCGTGCCGCAGCTGGGCCATCAGGTGCTCCGAGTCGACCCTGTTTTTGGCGCATCCGAGCGTGACGACGTTGATCTTGCGTTTCATGGGTTGGTCTTTGTTCGCTGCAAAAATAGCTAAAAGTTTGCAAGGCGCCCGCGCGGGGCGAGCGGTACGGGCGGTTTTTCCGGGCGCGTGCCGACGCGTTTCGCTTTCCCGAGCCGTGCTTTCGGTCTTCGGGATTCTCCGGGTTTACCGTATTTTAGTGTGCATTTTTCGGATAATCAGGTTTGTAGACGGAAATGCCGTTCCGCGCGACGGCAGAGAGACCGCGAAAATTATTGTTTTTCGTACGACTATTTTTATTATTTTTGGCGTATGTAAGAAGCACGAAACTTACCCGAATATACCGTAATTAAAAAACAAAGCCATGTTGAGTGAAAAAATGGAGAAAGCGTTGAACGCTCAGATCAATGCGGAGTTTTGGTCCGCTTACCTCTATCTGTCGATGTCGGTTCACTTTTCCGCCAAGGGAATGAAGGGCGTGGCCAACTGGTTCGCCGTTCAGTTCAAGGAGGAGCAGGATCATGCTCAGATTTTCGTCGATTACGTGCTCGCGCGCGGCGGCCGTGTGACGCTCGCCCCGATCGCCGAGGTTCCCTGCGAGTGGGAATCGCCGCTGGCCGCTTTCGAGGCGACGCTCGTCCATGAGAAGAAAGTGACCGCCATGATCGACGCGCTGTGCCGTCAGGCCGAGGCCGACAAGGATTTCGCTACGGCCAACAAGCTGGTCTGGTTCGTCGACGAGCAGGTCGAGGAGGAACAGAACGCTCAGGATATCATCGACTCGCTGAAAATGGTCGACGACAGCAAGATGGGCCTCTATATGATCGACAAGGAGCTGGCCGCCCGCGTATACACGGCTCCTTCTATCGCCGGCGCATAATCGTCCGGGCGAAACGGAAATCGGCGGATCGTCTTCACGGACGATCCGCTTTTTTTCGATGCGAGGTGCAGCAGCCGACTCCGTCCTGCGTATTATGATTGAAAGCGCGTTTCCGACATGAAGGTTTTTCTTTCCGATATAGACAGCCTCTACGACCGGTATTCCGGGCGGCTGTTCCATACGAGCCTGAGGATCGTCGGCGATCGGACGGAGGCCGAGCAGATCATGCACGACACGCTGCTCAAGTGGTTACGCCGAAGTCCTGCCGGGCCGGTGCCCGGTGCGACGCCCGATTCCGCTTCGGACGGCAGAATCGAGGCTTGGCTCGTCAAGGTCTGCGTCCGGGCCTCGATCGACGCGATCCGCAGACGCAGAACCCTGCGGAGGCTTTTCCCGGAAAGGAGCCTTGCGGAGCGCATACCCGACGAGGCGGAGACGGAGGCCGGTTGGAGCGGCCTGCTGGGCGACTCCCAGGGCGAGGCGACCGAGAAGGTCGAGCGCATACGCCGGGGGATGAGCCGGCTGCCTGCCGGTTACCGGGCGGTGCTCTCGCTGCTGCTGTTCGAGGGGTACGATTACGAGGAGGCGGCCGAAATCACGGGACTGAAAGCCTCGTCCGTGCGTTCCCAATATGTCCGGGCCAAAGCCCGGTTGCTGGAAATACTGAAAAAGGATGGATAATTTGCGCGAGTTTGTCAAGAAGAACCGGGCGGCATTCGACACGGAACCGCTCGACGAGGGGCATCGCGGGCGTTTCGCGGCGAAGCTCGCCCGCGGAACCGAACGAGGGGCTTCCGTATTGCTTCGGCGCTTTTGGGCGGCGGGTTGCGCCGCCGCGGTTGTGCTCGGACTGTTGTGGCTGCGCACGGGACATAGCCAGGGAGACCCGGTCCGGCGTGTGATCGCCGCGTACAAGCGCGATATGGATTCCCTGAACCGGGAGATTACGGCGTTCTGCCTGCGCACCGGAGCGGATACGTCCCAGATCAACCGTACGATTCGGATAATCGACTGCGAGGCGGTTCCGCTGTACGAGCAGTTGCCCGACGAGCTGGACGATGCCGAGAAAGTACGGATACTGAGACGCTATTTCGGACTGAAAGTCAATGCGGTCAAGCAGTTGAGGGCGCAGATCGCCGACGAGCAGTAGAGAACGAAAAACGATAAGACGATGAGAAACTGGTTTGTGGCATTCCTTGCGGCGCTATGGCTGCTGCCTTCCGGAGCGGCTCCGGTTACGAAAAAGATCGAGGTGTCCGGTTTCACGGGCGTCGTGGCCGGCGGCATCTACGACGTGACGCTGATCCGTGCCGACGTCTGCTCGGCCGAGGTGACCTGCGAGGCCGATATGGCCGACGATCTGCGGATCGTGGTGAAACAGGGGCGTCTCGTGCTGGAGATCGATCAGTCGGGCTGGTCTTCCGCCGAACGCAAGAAATTTTCCGACCTCCGCCCGAAGGCGGTCGTTCGACTTCCCGTGCTGAGCTATTTGGAGATCGGCGGCGCATGCCGCATGGAGACATCGGGCCGGTTCGATGCCGGAGAACGTTTCGACGGGCGTATCAGCGGCGCGGCTTCGTTGTCGGAGCTGTGTGTCGGAGGAGAGTCCGGGAATTGGGATATCAGCGGCGCGGCTTCGGTCCGGATCGACGGGAAGTTCGACGAATCGCTCTATGTGGTATCGGGGGCAGCCCGGGCTATCGTCTCGGAGACCGGCGTGAGCGTGCGGGCCGAGACGATCGGAGCCGCCTCGTTACGGTTAAACATATCCGATGCTTCTTATTCCTATGTCGGGGCGACGGGAGCTCCCTCCGTAACGGTTACCGGGCGGACGGGTAGTCTGACGATTGAGAGCAGCGGAGCCGGTCGCGTAAATACTGCCGCATTGAACGCCCGTCGGGCGCGGGTTGGTTGTACTGGCGCCTGCTCGGTCGATCTGAACGTGTCCGGCGAGCTCGACGTCAGCGTGACCGGCGCCTCGCGGGTAACCTATTCGGGCGATGCGAGGATCGTTTCGCAGTCCGTGAGCCGAGCAAGCTCGCTCAGGAAACGATAAGAAGCCTTGCGGCGACCGTTTCGAATATTCATCCCTAAAAAACGATACGATGAGAAAATGGCTTTTGCTCGCGGCGTTCGGCCTGCTTATGCAGCCCGCGTCCGCAACGACGGTGACGAAAAAGATCGACGTGCCGGAATTCACGGGAATCGTGGCCGGCAGCGTGTACGACGTGACGCTGATCCGTTCGGACGGTTGTTCGGTCGAGGTATCTTACGATACGCGGTTCGAGGATTGCGTCCGCGTGTTCGTTTCGGGCGGAAACCTGATGCTGGAGTTCGTGCAGCCGGACCGCGGTCGCAAAAACAGTTCGTTCGATATGAAGGACGTGAAGTTGTCGGCTGTCGTCCGGATGCCGGAGCTGACGTATCTGAGGCTTTCGGGCGCTTCGAAGCTGACGACCGGCGACGAGTTCGACGCCGGAGCGCGTTTCGACGGCGCGTTGAGCGGGGCGTCTTCCGCCCGCGGGCTGAGCGTGAGCGCCGGACGGGGCGAGCTGAAGCTGAGCGGCGCTTCGTCGGCCGATCTGAAGGCTCACTTCGACGAGGCTTTTTTGATGCAGTTGTCCGGGGCGTCCAACGCGTCGGTCGATGTGCGGAGCGATGACGTGCGGATGACGTGCAGCGGCGCGTCGAATGTCAAAGTCGGGGTGCGCGATGCCGGACATACGGGCGTCCGTTTGTCGGGGGCTTCGCAGGCGACGGTTTCGGGCGAAACGGTCGATCTGAATGTCGAATGCTCGGGGGCCGCGCGTTCGGACGCAACCGCGCTGACGGTGCAGCATGCGAGCGTTTCCTGCTCGGGTGCGGGCTCGGCCGACGTGGAGGTAACCGGCGAGCTGAGCGTCGTCGCGACCGGCGGGTCGAGCGTCGTTTACGGAGGCGATGCGGCGATCGTTTCGCAATCGGTCGGCCGGGGCGCCTCGCTCAGGAAGCGATAGGGAATTTGCATTCCGATCTTCACGATCTGTTTTGTCGCCGCCGCGATACGGGAAACGACATGCCCCGTATCGCGGCGGTTTTGAGCGGTGCTCGTCGAGGCGGGCCCGGGCTGCGGGGGAAAAGGCGCGGGCGAGTCGGCCGAGGGTAGTCGGGCCGTATGGCCGGGCTTCCGACGTACACGAGTTATTTCGGCCGCATGATCGCGCGGGATTTCTGCGCGATTCCGGCTGCGGACGGTATGTTCGGGATATGCGGCCCCGTGCGCGGACGTTTACGGCGGCGGAGCGGATTCAGGGTGGCGATAGGATTGTCGGACGACGGCGGGACTGGCTTCCGGAGAAAGTTTTTTCCCGCTCCGTACGGTTGCCGGTCGACCGACCGGCATGCCGCGCCTGCGGTCTGCCTCGGACCGGGACGGAAATATTCCCGGCCGAGTGTTCTGCGGAAGCGGGTAGCTACTTTCCGAACAAACTGTCGACGAACTCCTTGCGGTCGAAAGCCTGCAACTGGTCGATCCCTTCGCCCACGCCGATGAAACGGACGGGTATCTTGAACTGGTCGCTGATGCCGATCACGACGCCGCCCTTGGCCGTACCGTCGAGCTTCGTGATGGCGAGCGAGGTGACCTGCGTCGCTTGGGTGAACTGCTTGGCCTGCTCGAAAGCGTTCTGGCCCGTCGAACCGTCCAGCACGAGCATCACGTCGTGCGGAGCGCCGGGAATCACTTTGGCCATGACGTTGCGGATCTTGGTCAGCTCGTTCATCAGTCCGATCTTGTTGTGCAGCCGGCCGGCCGTGTCGATCAGCACGACGTCCGCGCCGTTCGCTACGGCGCTGCGCAGCGTGTCGAAAGCGACCGATGCGGGGTCGGAGCCCATGTCCTGCCGGATCATCGTCGCGCCGGCCCGCTCGGCCCAGACGGCCAGCTGGTCGATCGCAGCAGCCCGGAACGTGTCCGCCGCGCCGATGTAGACTTTTTGGCCCGCCTGCCGGAGCTTCGATGCGAGCTTGCCGATCGTCGTGGTCTTGCCGGCTCCGTTGACGCCTACCACCATCACGACGTAGGGCATCCCGTCCTTTTTTCCGTAGTCGAATCCCTGCTCGCCCTCGAGACGGTTCTCCTCGAGCAGGGCGGTGATTTCGCTGCGGAGAATGCCGTTCAGCTCGGCCGTATTCATGTACTTGTCCTCGGCCACGCGCTTTTCGATCCGTTCGATGATGCGCAGCGTCGTGTCGACGCCTACGTCGGAGGTGATCAACACCTCCTCCAGGTTGTCGAGCACTTCGTCGTCGACCTTCGATTTGCCTGCGACCGCGCGGGCCAGTTTCGAGAAAACGCCCTCCTTGGTCTTTTCGAGACCCTTGTTCAAGTCCTCCTTGTTTTCCTTTTTGGAGAAAAAGTTGAAAATTCCCATATCGCGTGTTGCTTTGTTTACTCGGTTTTCAGGATCTGTCGTCGGCGCCTTTCGGCTGTACGGGGCGGCAACGTCGGACTGCGCTTGGCAAGCTGTTGTCCGGCGCCTTGTTGCTCGTCCGGCGCTCTCGGCATCCGCTGTCGTGGCTCGGAACGGTTTTCTGCCTTGGGGCTTGGTTCGGTCGGAGCTCTGCGCTTTCCCGTACTCTGCATCTCCCCGAACTCGCGCGACTCGGGGTGGCGTATCTGCTTCCCCCCTACGAAGCGTCTTTTCGTTCCGGAGATACCGCACCGTCAAAAATACAAAAAGCTTCTTAAAACTTAAGAAGCTTTTTGTAATAAGACGGCGATTCGGCTATTTCTTGGCCGCGAAGAAATCCTTTACCTGCTCGTTGGGAACGACCTCGGTCTTGAAGGCGTATGCGCCGGTCTTGTCGGATTTCACCATCTTAATACACTTCGTGAATGCTTTACCGGTTCCGGTTTTCAGCGTTGCGACTACTTTCTTTGCCATGGTTCAAGCCTATTTAATTTCTCGGTGAATGGTTACCCGCTTGAGAATCGGATTGTACTTCTTGCGCTCCATTCTGTCGGGCGTGTTTTTCTTGTTCTTGGTCGTGATGTACCGCGACATGCCGGGCAGACCGCTTTCCTTCTGTTCCGTGCATTCGAGAATCACCTGGACCCGATTGCCTTTCTTTGCCATTTCGGTTTCTGTTTAGGGATTAATACAGCGATTTGGGAGCGGCGGCCTCTTTGAGAGCTGCTGCCAAACCTTTCTTGTTGATGGTTTTCATGCCGTGGGCAGTCACCTTGAGCGTGATCCAGCGGCCTTCCTCCTCGTTCCAGAAGCGTTTCGTCTTCAGGTTCGGATTGAAACGCCTCTTGGACTTCTTGTTCGAGTGCGACACGTTGTTGCCCACCTGTGCCGTCTTACCCGTGATTTCACAAATTTTCATAAGACAAGTTTCTTTTAAACATTGTACTCCAAAAGGAACGGCAAATTTAGCGATTATTCTCCGAATAAAAAAATCCTCAGGCAAAAAGTCGTCTGCTGCCGGTGTGTCGGAAAGAACGCTGAAAAACCGGCCGTCTTATCGGCCGAAAAAGTGGGACGTTGTAGGGTTGCTTGTCGGCTATGTCGCGGAAAATGCTTATTTTCGTCTGACCGAACCTAAACCGAACCGATAAATGAAGCGATTTGTTTTATCCTTGCTGGCGGCCGTACTGACGATTCCGGTCGTCCGGGCGGAAGTCCGACCGCGCGGGCCGTTCGAGGACGGCAGGTTGCCGCTGGTCCCTTATCCGGCCGAGGTATGTCTCGGCGAACGCGATTTCGATCTCGGCGAGCGACTGACCGTCCGGATATGCTCCGGCGACGAAGAAGACTTTTTCGCCGCCTCGACGCTGACCGATGAGCTGATCGGCGTTCGGACGGATGTGAAAGAGTCGCGCTCGGGCATCGAGCGCTCCGTGACGCTGACACGGCCGGGCCTGTGCCGTGCGGCCGACGAGATGTCCGATTTGTACGACGCGGTGGTGCGCGACGACGACCGGGGATATGCGGTCAACACGGCGCTGTACGACCTGGTTATGCCCTATGCCAGCCGCCTCGGCTCGCTCAGGGATATGACCAAGGAACTCAAACTGTTTCATCGGGACCTGTGGCATGCGGAGAACCGTCCGATCCACTGGGACGTCGTAGCGGTCCGCTACGACCGCATGTTGCTGGAATGGGAAACGCAGTACGACCGGATCCAGCTCGATTTGCAGCAGCAGGCGCGTACCGGCATGCACCTGCCTCGGGAGCAGGTGGGCTTCCGATTCGATCGGCCGAAGCCGTAAACGGACGGATGTTCGGTCCGGACAGCGCAGGCGGGTAAGTCTGCGCTGTCCGGGTTTCGGGGTGAGCCGTCGGGCAGAAGCGGTACGGGAGAGAGCTTGAAGAAGCTGCGCACCCCTGCCGCGTTACTTCCCATGCGCGTGACCTATGCCGGATGGTACGGCCGTTGCGCTGTACCTTGGCTGCCCGCGCTTTCAGTACCGGATCGTACCGAGTCCGTGATCGGGCGCTCCGCACAGGCGAAGGCGGAGCAGGTTGATCGCGTGCGACGAGGCACGCTCGATGTTCTGGCTGCGCAGCGATCCGAACGTCATCCGGAGCGAGAAGGTGCCCTCGGGGCCCGATACGGCCATCCAGACCGTGCCGACCGGCTTGTCGGGCGTGCCGCCCGAAGGCCCTGCGACGCCGGTCGTGGCGATGCCGTACACGGAGCCTGTCGCCCGGCGGACGCCCTCGGCCATTTGCTCGGCGACGGGACGGCTGACGGCTCCGAAGCGCTCCAGATCGCCCCCGTTTACGCCGAGCAACGAGCGCTTCACGTCGTTCGAGTATGCTACCACGCCGCCCCGGAAGTAGTCCGAGGCGCCGGGCAGGGCCGTGAAGCGGCGGGCGATGTTGCCGCCCGTGCACGACTCGGCCGTTGCGACGGTCGCCCCGCGAGCGCGGAGCAGGTCCCCCGTTATGCTCTCGAGCGAGACGTCCCCGTATCCGACGATGCTGTAGGGGATGATTCGCTCCAACTGTTCGAATTGCCTGCCGATTTCCCGCTCGGCCTCTTCCCGGTCGATCTCGTAGGCCGACAGGCGCAGGCGGATGCACAGCGCGCTGGGCAGGTAGGCCAGATGCAGGTAGCCGGGCAGCGCGCTTTCCCAGCCGGCGATCGTCTCGGCCAGTATCGACTCGGCCATGCCGAACGTAATGGCCGTCCGGTGCACGATGGCCCGGAAGCGGAAATGCTCGCAAAGGCGCGGCAGCACCTGCTCGTCGACGAGCGCTTTCATCTCGAACGGGACGCCGGGCAGCGAGACGAGCACGCGGCCGTCGCGCTCGAACCACATGCCGGGAGCCGTTCCGCAGCGGTTCGGCAGCACGACGCAGCCTTCGGGCACGAGCGCTTGAGCCTGATTCAGCTCGTTGAAATCGATATGCCGCAGCTCGGTCATCCTGCGTACCTGCTCGTAGACGGCTTCGTCGCGCACGAGCGCCATGCCGAACATGCGTGCGAGCGTATGTTTCGTGATGTCGTCTTTCGTCGGGCCGAGGCCGCCGGTGCAGATCACGACGTCGGAGCGCTTCAGCGCCTCGCCGACGGCCTGCTCTATGTGCCGGGCCGTATCGGAGACCGACGTGATCCGGTGGATTCGTATGCCCGCCGCGTTGAGCTTCTCGCCCAGCCAGGCCGAGTTCGTGTCGACGATCTGTCCGATCAGGATTTCGTCGCCTATGGTGATGATTTCTGCCTGCATAAGTGCCTGATGATTATGTTACGGAAACGGCGCGCATTCGAGCAGAGCTTTGTGCGGGTGTCCGGTCGCGTGCCTTCCGTGTCGTATGCTGCGGCAAAGGTACGCTCTTGTTTCGGAATAGCCAAGCTCTCGCGGGCCGCTTCCGCCTTTTGTCCCCTGAAGAGCGGCAGGGATGCCGGCGCGTCGTGCCCTGCGTACCTCGTCGAGGCTCTTTTGAAAAAAACGAGCCCGGCGGCGTGTTCCGGGAATCAAAGTTGTATTACTTTTGCCGCCGGAAAAATAAGGGGACCGTATGAAAAAGAGTCTTGTCGCGCTGGCTTTCGGAACGCTCGCGCTCGGCATAGCCGAGTTCGTCATGATGGCGATTTTGCCTTATGTCGCCGGAGACTTGCATGTGAGCATAGCGACTGCCGGGCATCTGATTTCCGCCTATGCGCTCGGCGTGTGCGTCGGGGCCCCGGCGCTGATTTTCGCGCGTCGGCTTCCGCTCAAGCGGATTTTGCTGATATTGGTATGCCTGATGATCGCGGGCAATCTGTGCGCTGCGGTTGCGCCCGGCTACGGCGTGCTGATGTTGGCGCGCTTCGTTTCGGGACTGCCTCACGGAGCCTATTTCGGCGTGGGCTCGATCGTTGCCGAGAAGCTGGCCGACAAGGGAAAAGGCGCCGAGGCCGTGTCGATCATGATCGCGGGCATGACGGTCGCCAACCTGTTCGGCGTGCCGCTCGGCACGACGCTCAGCGAGGCGCTGTCCTGGCGGGCTACTTTCCTGCTGGTGGGCTGTTGGGGGTTGGTCGTGCTGCTGTTCGTCTGGCGTTGGGTGCCGCAGGTCGGCGGTTTGCCCGATACCGGCTTCAAGGGGCAATTCCGTTTCTTTCGCAAAAAGGCGCCCTGGCTGTTACTCGGAGCGACGCTGTTGGGCAACGGAGGCGTATTCTGCTGGTACAGCTATATCAATCCGCTGCTGACTCGCGTTGCGGGTTTCCCGGCGGCCGGCGTTTCGGCGCTGATGGTGCTGGCCGGATTCGGCATGTTCGCAGGCAACTTGGCCGGCGGCCGCCTGTCGGACCGCTATACGCCGGGGCGGGTGGCCGCTTGGGCGCAGGGGACTATTTGCGTTGCCCTGCTGCTGACCTTTTTCTGCGCTCGGGTTACATGGCTTGCCGTCGCGCTGATGTGCGTCTGCACGACCGGGCTGTTCGCGGTGTCGAGTCCTCAGCAGCTCCTGCTGCTGCGCCATTCCGAGGGCGGCGAGCTGCTCGGGGCGGCCAGCGTCCAAGTGGCGTTCAACCTGGGCAATGCGATCGGAGCCTATTGCGGCGGCTTGCCGCTGGAAGCCGGTCTGGGATACGAGTATCCGGCTTTGATCGGCGCTCCGTTCGCGCTGGCCGGCTTCGTGTTGCTTACGGTCTTCTATCGTCGGTACGAGCCTTCGGGCCGCCGGCCGCTACGGCATGCGTAATCCTCTCCGTATGGTTGCGGAACGATTTGTCGCCCCGCCTTCCGAAACGGCGGGGCGGATCGGAAAGCGGGAAAGGCGTTCGACGGCTTGTCCGGACGCGGTCTGTTCTTACTCGCCGGCGTTGTCGGCCCGTTGCTCTCCGACCGACCGTTTGTCGGCTTCGAGGCGGAGCCGCTTGCAGATGCGTTTGACGAAAGCCGGGCCGTTGTAGATGAAGCCGGTATAGACCTGTATCAGATCGGCGCCTGCGTCGAGCATGGCTACCGCGTCGTCCTCGGTCATGATGCCGCCGACGCCGATGATCGGGAAACGGCCTTCGGTCTTTTCGTGAATGTAGCGAACCGTTTCGAGCGAGCGCCGGGTCAGGGGAGCTCCGCTCACTCCTCCGTTGCCGATGTCGGCCAGCGTGCGGGAATCGGTCGCCAATCCTTCGCGGCTGGTAGTGGTGTTGGTCGCTACGATGCCGTCGATTCCGCCCTCTTGCATCAGGGCGATCACGTCGTCGAGCTGGGCGGTCGTCAGGTCGGGGGAGATCTTGAGCAGGATCGGACGGTACTGGTTCTGTCCGCGCCGGAAGTCGAGCAGCCCGCGCAGGATTTCCTTCAGCGTCTCCTTGTCTTGCAGATGGGTCAGGTTGCGGACGTTGGGACAGCTGACGTTGATGACGAAATAGTCGACGTACTGGTAGAGCGACCGGAACAGCTTCAGATAGTCGGCCGGGGCCGATTCGTTCGGAGTCGCCGTGTTCTTGCCCAGGCTTGCGCCGATTACCTGACGGCGCTTGCGGTGGCGGAGATTGCGCACGGCATTCTCCATGCCCCGGTTGTTGAAGCCCATCCGGTTGATCAGCGCCTCGTCGAGCGGCAGGCGGAAAAGCCGCGGCCGCGGATTGCCCGGCTGTCCCTTGGGCGTGACGGTCCCCACTTCGGTAAAACCGAAGCCCAGCGACAGCAGCTCGTCGTATACCTCGGCGTCCTTGTCGAATCCGGCGGCGATGCCGACCGGGTTCGGGAATTTGATGCCGAACACCTCGCGCTCGAGCGACGGATGCCGGACCGTAAAACAGGTCCGGAGCAGTTGCCGCGCTCCCGGAACGTAATGCACGACCCGCAGCATCACCACGACGATACGGTGTATCAGCTCGGGCGAAAGCTCGAACAGCAGCGGACGTATGACTTTTTTATACATGGGGCGGCTGTGAAATAAGTTTGCGCAAAGGTATGAATTATTTCCCAATAAAGCGTTTCCCGTCTTGGCGCCGGTTCCTCGCGTAAGATTTCTGCGGGCCGCGAGCTGCCGGCGGACCTTAAGGGAGTTTCAGCGGTCCTGCCTGCGGCGGAAAAGGCCGTTGCGGCGCGGCGGAGTCCGTCAGAAGAATTCGTTTCGGTAGCGGTAATTGTTACGCATCGTCTCGAACAGTTCGGGGTGCGCCCTGAGCCGGGAAGTTTCGGCCTCGATGTCGAAGTAGCGGGGCATCGCGCTGCTCATCCGCTCCCATCCGATCGACGGGTCGGGCTTGCCGGGCGTTACCTGCGGCGGGTACCAGTCGTCGAGCGGCATCGAGTAGTGTCTGCTGACGGCGCGGACCGCAGCGGCCGTTCCGGCGGCTTTGCCCTGAACGGTATAGCCGGCGATGTGGGGCGTGGCCAGCGAGGCCAGTCCGAGCAGGTCGCGGCTGATGTGCGGTTCGTCGTTCCATGTGTCGATCACGGCGTGCGACAGCCGGCCCGAGCGGCGGGCCTCGATCAGGTCCTCGTCGACGACGATCCCGCCCCGCGAGGTGTTGACGAACACGGCGCCGGGCTTCATCGATGCGAAAAAGCTCGCGTCGGCCATGGCTTTCGTCGGGTAGTCGCCGTTGACGCTCAGCGGCACGTGGCATGTGACGATGTCGCATTGGGGCAGCATTTCGTTCAGTTCCGTGTAGTCGCCTGCCGGGTCCTGCTTCGCTTTGGGCGGGTCGCAGCGCAGCACCCGGAATCCGAAGTGCTCGCCGTATTGGGCGATGAGCGATCCGACGCTTCCGACCCCTACGACGCCGAGCGTCCTGCCGGCGGGAGTCCAGCCGTCGCGCCGGGCCAGCGCTGCGAGCGCGGCCATCACGTATTGCAGTACGCCCCGGGCGTTGCATCCCGCCGCCGTCCGGATTTCGATCCGGTGTTCGCGGCAGTACGGAGAGTCGATGTGGTCGTGCCCGATCGTGGCCGTGGCGATCAGCCTGACCGGGGTCCCGTCGAGCAGGCGTCCGTCGCAGCGGGTGCGGGTGCGGATAATCAGCGCGTCGGCGCGCAAGGCGTCGGCGTGCGAGATTTCGCTTCCCTTGAGGTACTCCATGTCGGCATAGGGTTCCAGTACGCCTTTCAGGAACGGAATGTCGCAGTCGGCAATGATATGGGGTTTGTCGGTCATCTCCTGAGCGCTCTGCATTTATCGTGCCCGCAAAGGTAGCAATAACTTCCGAAACTTGTTTGCCCCGGGAGCGTTTCTGCGGGCTCGCGCTCCTTAGGCGTTCCGGATGGGCGGCGCATGGGAAGATGGCCGGAAGATCGAGGCCGGTTTCGGAGTGCGCGGTGATCGGGCCTGCGGCGTGCTCCCGCTACGGAATATCCGGATTGAAGAACACCGTTTCGTTCGCCGGATTTGCAGTGAAAAACCCCGCCGCGAAAGCTCGCGGCGGGGTCACCCAACTTAATGTAATGATTATGAAAAAAATTCCCCGACCCCGTTATCGCAACGCTATCGGAAATCTGTCTATAGAACGGAACGGAGCGCCGTCGTATTGTACGCTCCGGAAACGAATCGGCGGCGCGGCCGCGTTCCGGCTGAGGATCGGGCCGGGGAATCGGGAGTAGGACGGATCGTTTATCTTTGCTAACTTTGCCTTGCCGGCGGCCCGGCGCGAAACGACGGGTTTCGGGCCGCTGCCGGATCAGAAGCGACGATTATGGAAGAGAAAAAAACGGCCCGTATCCCGGACGGTTTCGATCCGAACGGTCCGGGCATAGCCAACGGCAACTATTTCGGATTGCCCTTTGCGCCGGAGGAATCCTCTCTGGTGCTGATTCCCGTGCCGTGGGACGTCACCGTGTCCTACCGCGAAGGGACGGCGCTCGGTCCCGGGGCGATACTGGACGCGTCCTTGCAGGTCGACTTGTACGACGTGCATTGTCCGGGTGTATGGAAACGGGGGATTGGCACGGCCGAACTGGACGATACATGGCCGCTGCGCAGCCGGATGCTGCGCGAAGAGGCGCGTCGCGTGATCGAGCATTGGGAGACGGGCGGATCGCCCGACAGCGAATCGCTGCGCCGGCGGCTGAGGCGCGTCAACGAAGGGGCGGAGAGGCTCGAGGCCGAAGTGTACGCCGAGGCCAGCCGCTGGCTGGATGCCGGCAAGACGGTGGGCGTGGTCGGCGGGGAGCACAGCGTGCCGCTCGGGCTGATCCGGGCCGTCGCCGAGAGGCATCCGGGGCTCGGCATTCTGCACGTCGACGCGCATGCCGACCTGAGGGAAGCCTACGAGGGCTTCGTGCGCTCGCACGCCTCGATTATGTTCAACGCGCTGCGCGAGGCTCTGTCTCTTGCGTCGCTCGTGCAGGTCGGCGTCCGGGACTTCTGCGACGAGGAGGCCCGTCTGGCGGCGGACGATCCGCGCGTGACGATGTTCGACGGACCGGGGCTGTCGGCCTCGAAGTTCGCCGGCGAAAGCTGGCATTCCCTCTGCGAACGGATCGTCGCCCGGTTGCCGCAGCAAGTGTACGTGAGCTTCGACATCGACGGCCTGACCCCGCAGTATTGCCCCCATACGGGAACGCCCGTGCCCGGAGGGCTGACTTTCGACGAGGCGGTCTATCTGTTGTCGCGCGTCGCGGCGTCCGGGCGCCGGATCGTCGGGTTCGACTTGTGCGAAGTGGCTCCGGCTCCTTCCGGAGATGACGAGTGGGACGCCAACGTGGGAGCGAGAATGCTGTACAAGCTCTGCCTGTTCGCGCTGTCGTCGGAGTGACGGGCGTCTTATGGTAGGGCGGTGCGGTCGGCCGGATGCGGAGCGTTGAGGTCCGGATCGTTCGGGGGCGGGCGGCATTCGTACGATAACAGTATCTGTGGAACGCCTTTTGCGTGGCGGAAGGCCTGAGCGCCGGCTCGCATGGTGCGAGAACCGGAATATACCGGAGCGATGACCAGAGCATTCGATTTCAGGCATAAGCGCAATTTCTACAACCGCCTTGCCCGGCTACGGAAATTTGTCCGCAGCCCGTGGGCCGGAGGCGTGGTGCTGATCTTGTTTACGGTGCTGGCGCTCGTGCTGGCCAATCTTCCGTGGACCGCGTCCGCTTATCACCATCTGCTCGAAGCCCGTCTGCGGATCGGTTTCGACGGTTTCTCCCTCGACGAGCCGCTCGAGGCGTGGGTCAACGACGGGCTGATGGCCGTTTTCTTCTTTTACGTCGGGCTGGAGATCAAACGGGAAGTGATCGCCGGCCGTCTGTCGGGCCTCCGGCAGGCCGCGCTTCCTTTGGCCGCTGCGCTGGGCGGTATGGTCTTTCCCGCGCTGATCTACTTCGCGATCAATCCGTCGGGGCCGTATGCCGTGGGATGGGGCGTGCCGACGGCGACGGACATCGCCTTCGCGCTCGGCGTGCTGTCGCTGTTCGGTCCCCGCGTGCCCGTTTCGCTGAAAGTGTTCCTGACGGCGCTGGCCGTCGTCGACGATCTGGGGGCGATCGTGCTGATCGCCGTTTTCTATTCGACGGGGATCGATTACGGCCTGCTGGCGGCGGCCGGAGGGGTATTCGCCCTGCTGCTCGTGCTGAACCGGCTGAATGTCTACCGGATGTGCCTGTACCTGATTCCGAGTATCCTGCTGTGGGTGCTTTTCCTTCATTCGGGCGTCCATGCGACGATTGCGGGCGTGCTGATCGCGATGACGATTCCTGCGACGCCTCGCTATTCCAAGCGCTATTTCGGCTACAAGAGCCGTCATTGCATGGACGACTTCCGCCGGCACGACCGGGAGGGGGCCGAGGTGTTGTCCAACCGCGCGCAGATGGAGGACCTGGAGCGGCTGAGCCGGGTGGCCCTCCAGTCGATCAGTCCGTCTCAGCGGCTGGAGCACGGGCTGCATCATACGGTCGCGTTTTTCATCATGCCGGTCTTTGCGCTGGCGAATGCCGGCGTGACGGTAGACGGGCTGGGCGATTTGCGGGTGCTGGCTTCCGGACAGGGACTGGGCGTTTTTCTGGGCCTGGTGCTCGGCAAGCCGCTGGGCATTTTCCTGTTGAGCCGTCTGTGCGTGCGGCTCGGATGGGGAGCGCTGCCCGAAGGGGCTACGTGGCGCGGCCTGCTGGCCGTCTCGTGTCTGGGCGGAATCGGGTTCACGATGTCGATTTTCATCAATACGCTGGCTTTCGGCGATCCGGTCTACGTGGCGTCGGGAAAGATCGCCGTGCTGGCGGCGTCGTTCTCCGCGATCGGAGTCAGCTTGTTGGGCATGAGGTTTCTGATGAGGGGAAAAGCTTTGGAGACGGAGTAAAATAATTCGATGTTTTTTTTCGAATATGCAGTATTATTCACTTAATTTGCTTATGTTTGCATTCCCGCCGCGAAGTCGGAAGGCGCGCGGGTACGCGGAAGCGAGAAACAATTCAATTCAAATAATGATTGGTTAAGAAAATGAAAAAGTTACTTATTTTAGGCGGCGCGGCAGCTCTCGTGTTCAGCTCGTGCGGCACCAAGGGAGGAAATCTCAAGAACGTAACCGACACGCTGGCCTATACGATGGGCATGGAGCTCGGCGAGTACGTCAAGAACATGGACAGCGTCATGGAGATGAAGTTCGATCTGGCTACCGTCGTCGCTGCGATGAAAGACGTAGCCAAGGGCGACACTTCGGTGATGACCCGTCAGCAGGCCATGGACTTCATTCAGGAGTATTACATGGTGCGCAAGCCGCGTATCGACAGCGCGGCCAACGCGGACTTCCTGGCTCAGGTCGAGAAGGATAACAAGAATGTGAAGAAAACCGAGTCCGGTCTGCTGTACGAGATCGTACGCGAGGGCGAGGGTGCGAAGCCCGATTCGGCCGACAATGTATTCGTGGCCTACAAGTTGTCCGACCGCAAGGGCAATGTCATCGAGGATCGTGCCGCCGAAGGCGACACGACCAAGCTGAATATGGCCCGCGTGATTCCCGGATGGGCCGAGGGCCTGAAGATGATCGGCAAAGGCGGCAAGATCAAGTTGTGGGTGCCTTCCAATCTGGGATACGGCAGCCGTCCGATGGGCCGTCGCATTCCGGCCAATTCGGTTCTCGTTTTCGACGTGGACTTGCTTGACATTCAGCCGGTAGAGGCTAAGAAATAGTCCGGCAGGCGGAAAACGACTGTCGGAAGGCTTTCCTCCGGAATAGCCTATCGAAAACTGCAACAGATCGAGAAATCGATCTGTTGCTTTTTTGTGCGGTTTGGGGGATCGCCCGTCCGGCGACGATTCCGTCCGTCGGCAGCGATGCTCGCAAAGAGAACGATGAAAAGTCTCCGGATTCGGTCCTGTCTTTTCCCTTCCTGACGACTGTCAGGCGCATATAGTGAAAGCTCCGTCCGCAGGAAACGTTGACCTTGCCGTTCTCCCGTACCCTTGTCTTTTCCGTTGAGCTTTCGTTCGGCGGTTTTCTGTGCGTTGCAGTTTGTTTTTTGTTCGATTGCGATCGCTTCCCCTGCTGCCGGTTAAGTTTCTGCAATGCGTTTCTCGCTTGTCGTTTCCCGTTGCCGAGTTGCGAAACGGGCTGCCGGAATCGTTCCGACAGCCCTTACTCGGATTCGATTTATATGTTCGTTAAATCGTTGGTTTACAACTGCAAAAATATAAAAACGACGATAAAAAACAAAAAATCGGCGTATCTATAGGTTTTTTAGGCTCATGAGGAAATCTTCCTCCGCTTCATACGGAGCTTTGATCGCGTCACTTGTAAAAACGAAGGAATAAATAGGATACCCGTATGCCTTTTGCAGTCATACCGGACTGTATTCCAACGTGTTTATCCGCCGCAATAGGCGGACGAGAAGACGACAACGTTAAAATGACGCCGAATGAAAAAATGTCTGTTATTATGGCTCGCGTTCGTGCTTGCCGCGAGCAACGTGCAAGCTCAGAAAGCGGTGGACTCGATGCGGGTTTTCTACCGTCGGGGCTTTCATGACGTCGATCCGTCGTTCCGGGATAACCGCGCGCGGCTGGATCGTTTCCTGAATTCGGTCGACAGGGCGCTGAAAGAGAACCGCGTCGGAAAGATCGTTATCCGCTCGTATGCCTCCCCCGACGGGACGGCGAAAGCCAACGAGCGGCTGTCGGAGCGCCGGGCGGAGGAGCTCAAAGCCTACCTTGTCCGCGAGGGAAACGTTCCTGCTGCGCTGGTCGAGCACCATGCCGAGGGCATCGCATGGGGGATGCTTCGGGAACGGATCGCCGCTTCCGACGTTTCCTACCGCAGCGAGGTGCTGGATATTCTCGATCGTACGCCCGTATGGATATACGACGCCGAGGGCAAGATCGTCGACGGGCGGAAAAAGCGGCTGATGGATTTGCAGGGGGGAGAGCCTTACCGACACATGCTGGAACATTTTTTTCCCGATTTGCGCAACAGCAGCAATACCGCTCTCTATCTGTGCGTCGAGGCGAAAGGCCCCGAGAAAGAACCGCAGCGGACGGTGTCCGGCATATCCGGAAACGGCGAGGCTCCTCGGCTCGATGCGACCGGCTCGGCCGACGGTTCGGTCTCCCATGCGACGGCGCTGCCTACCGAGTCGCCCATGGAGAGAATTTCCGGTCCGGTTCATCCGTTTCCTAAGCACGTCATCGGACTGCATGCGGGATACTGCGCTTCGTGGATTGCCTCTTACGGGCTCTCCTCTTCGACGAGACCGGGTTACGAGGCGGGCGTGACCTATCGGGTCGGGCTGAGCCGGCGGTTGCCGTTTTATTTTCGGACGGGGTTGATTTTCATCGGCAAGGGATACGAGATCAACGGATTCGACGACAGCCGTACCGCGATGAATTACTTGCAGATTCCCGTGGGCATTGACTATGCCGTTTCCTTGGGCAGGCGATGGGCCGTCGTACCCGGGGCGGGACTCTATTATGCCGTCGGCGTGGGCGGCAAGCGCGAAATCGGTCGGGAGGCGGTGTCCGTTTTCGGAAGTCAGGGCGGATTCTCGCGTCACGACATGGGATTCTCGTGCGGCGTGGACTTGGCGTTCAGTCGCTTCAGCCTCGGAGTCGCTTACGAAGCCGGACTGATCGATATTGACAAGTCCGACACAGTGTACGGGAACGACAGCCGGATGATCGGATACAAAAACGTCAGGAACCGCTGCTTCCTGATCAGGATGGGCGTTAATTTCTAAATTCGGAGAGCGTGATGAAAAAGATAGTAACCCTTTTGATTTTCGGCCTGATGTCCTTGGCGTCCTGCACGGAGTACGACGAAGTGGCCATGTGGAACAAGAACGAGGATATGGGCTCGCGTCTGGCCGCGCTGGAGAGGCTGTGCGATCGGATGAATACCAACATCGCCTCGTTGCAGCGGATCGTCGAAGCGTTGCAGGCCAATGACTACGTGACCGGCGTGGCTCCCGTCGTGGAGAACGGCGAGACGATCGGCTACACGATCTCTTTCAGCCGGAGCGGTCCCGTTACGATCTATCACGGGAAGGATGGACAGAGCGGAGCGACTCCCGTGATCGGCGTGAAACAGGACACGGACGGCCTTTACTATTGGACGCTCGACGGCGAGTGGCTGGAGGACAGTCGCGGCGACCGGGTCGTGGCGCAGGGGCCGGCGGGTCGGTCTGCCTACGAGTTGGCCGTGGAGAACGGTTACCGGGGCACGCTCGAGGAGTGGCTGGCTTCGCTCAGCGGCAATAACGGTTTGTCTGCCTATGAGCTGGCCGTGGAAAACGGCTATCGGGGAACGGAAGAAGAATGGCTCGCCTCGCTCAAGGGTAATACCGGCCAGAACGGTCGGTCTGCCTACGAGTTGGCCGTGGAGAACGGTTACCGGGGCACGCTCGAGGAGTGGCTGGCCTCGCTCAACGGCAACAACGGCCTGTCTGCCTATGAGCTGGCCGTGGAAAACGGTTATCGGGGTACGGAAGAGGAATGGCTTGCCTCTCTGAAAGGGACCGCCGGCGATAAGGGCGACGACGGAAACACGCCGAAGCTGAAGATCGAGAACGGCTACTGGTACGTTTCCTACGGAGACGACGACTGGGTACGGTTGGGCCAGGCTACGGGGGAGGACGGACGGCCCGGTCAGGACGGCGATTCGATGTTCAGCGACATCGACGTTTCCGATCCGGACTTTGTTGTTCTGACGCTGGCCGAGACCGGGGAACGGATCAGATTGCCGCGCTACCGGGAGAAGTTCGACCTGCTGTTCGAAAAATCGGATACGGAAAAGGTGAAGGAGATGGAGATTGCCTGCGGGGCGGGAGAAACGGCCGAAGTTCGTTACGAGCTGACGCCTGCCGAAGCGCAGGTCGCCATCGAGTGCATTTCGCACAGCGCTTACAAGGTCTCCGTGGATGAGGGCGACAGGAGAATCCTCGTCTCTGCGCCGGACGATCCGGCGGCGGTCGCCGATCCGCGGAGCGAGATTCTGGTTTTCGCATCCGACGATGAGCGCACCATCATGCGCAAGCTGGTCGTAAAGCAAGCGAAGTATATTCGCTACCGGGCGACCGAGCAGTTGCGCGTGACGAACGAGTCTTTCCCCGGCGATCCGTATTTCCGGGGCAAGGAATGCGAGTTTATCGACGGGCTGAGTTCCTATGATCCGGTTACCGGAGAGGGGAAGTGGGGCTATACGGGCACGGTAACGCAAGTGGAGCCCGGCGCTTTTGGCGGAGAGACCGCGCTGCAAAGCCTGACCTTGCCCGAGGGGATCGAGTATATAGGAAGCAATGCGTTCAATAACAGCGGGCTGGAGGAGATCGTCCTGCCGGAAACGCTCGTCGAGATCGACCAGTTCGCATTTTCCAAGACCCGGCTGACCGAAGTCGTCATTCCCGGGAGCGTGGAGCTGTTGGGCGCTTCGGCGTTCGAGGGGAAAAGCAACGGCGGCTCGCCGCTGGAGAAGGTCGTTTTCGAGGGAAATAAAATCCGGGAATTGGAGTTGAGGACTTTCTCCTATTGCGATCGTCTGAAAGAGATCGCCCTGCCCGAGGGGCTGGAATCGATCGGATACAACGCGTTCGACGGTTGCAGCGCGCTGGAGAGGATCGATATACCTGCCAGCGTGACTTACGTCGGCGAGGCCGCCTTCGTTTATTGTACCGGCCTGAAAGAAGCGGTCATAGGCGACGGTGTCGCCGAGATTGCAAAGCGGGCGTTCGCCGAGTGCACGGCGTTGAAGAGGGTCGTCATCGGCCGGGGCATCCGGCGTATCGGCGACATGGCGTTCAATACGAGAAGCAGTTGGGACCAGATGACGCTGGAGTCGGTTACCGTATTGTTCGACGATATTTCCTCCGGCGATTTTCCCGTGCTGGAGAGCGGGCAGCGGGGCGTGTTCCCGAAGCCCGGCGGATGGGACCCGGTGTCCTACAAAATCTATGTTCCTCAGGGGACCGGAGCGGTTTATCGGGCAAAGTGGGCCGATTACAGTTCCCTCATACAGGAGAAATGATACGGCCGGCAGCTCTCGGGGCAAGCCTTCGGGCACGGTCCCGTTCCGGCCGATCTTTTCCGAACCGTGCAGGAACGCTCTTTCCTGCACGGTCCGTTTTTTACCACGGAAGAGCCCCGACCGCGCGGCGCGGAACGGGGGCCGAAGGGCATGGCGTTTTGTGTGCGGGCGGGCGAAAAGCTATTTGACGATGACGGACGATACGATCCGGATGCCCGAGGCCTCGTTGATCGCGTCCATCAGCGCGGAACGCCGCATGAATACCTCGTTGCGCGCCACCGACGAACTGAGATGAACGAACAGGCGTCCGCCCGTCCGAAGCTCGATTTTCGTCGTATAGGAGGCGATGACGTTTCCCACCAGAACGGGCCACAGGTCGGGAATTTTCGCCTCGGCGATCTTGCGGGCGATGACGGGCGTGGAGCTGAAAAAGTCGTTCAGCGCGTCGCCTATGCGTACGGGGTCCCTGCGCCTCATGATTCCTCCACGATTCCTCCGGATACCCGGAACAGCTTGTACGCGCACCCGCTTTCGCGCAATATGCCTTCGAGCCGCGTTTGGTTGCAGTCCGTAATCAGTATTTGGCCGAACCGCTTGTCGGCTACGATGCGGATCAGCTCGCCGACCCGTTGCAGGTCGAGCTTGTCGAATATGTCGTCCAGCAGCAGGATCGGCCGGGAGCCGCACCGGGCGGCCACGATGTCGTACTGCGCCAGCTTCAGCGCGACCAGAAACGACTTCTGCTGTCCCTGCGAGCCGTATTTGCGCAGCGGGTAGTCGCCTATGCTCATCAGCATGTCGTCGCGGTGTACGCCCCCGGAAGTGAACTGGTTGATCCGGTCCCGCTGGGCCGTCTCGCGCAGGATCCGGTCCATCGGACGCTCGTTGAGCTCCGAGCGGTAGCCGAGGCCGACCCGCTCGCGGTCGCCCGACAGCGCCGCGTAATACCTGGCCACGACGGGAGCGAGTTCCGAGACGAGCTCCTTCCGCTTTTGCCAAAGCGTCGCGGCGAGCGGGCAAAGTTGCGCGTCGAAGACCTCGATCAGCTCCTCGAATCCGGGCGACTGCTGCCGTTTGAGCAGCTTGTTGCGCTCGGCCAGCAGCCGGTTGTACCGCACCAGCGTCGAGAGATATTCGCGGTCGAGCTGGGAGATGAAGCTGTTGAGGTATTTGCGGCGCTCCTCGCCCGACTCGTTGATCAGCGCCGTGTCGGACGGCGTGACCAAAACCAGCGGAATCAGGCCGATGTGGTCCGACAGCTTCTCGTACTCCTTGCCGTTGCGGCAAAGCTTCTTCTGACCCCCCTTCTTGAACGAGCATACGATACGCTCGGTGCGATCTGTCGCAGGCTCGCCGTAGCGACCGTCCACGAGGAACGCCTCGCTGCCGTGCCGCACGCACTGGGTGTCGGACAGGCCGAAAGCGCTCTTGCACATCGAAAGGTAGTGGACCGCGTCGAGCAGATTCGTCTTGCCGGTCCCGTTGTCGCCGACCATGCAGTTGATCTGCGGCGAGAGCTCGATCTGGGCCTCGCCGACGTTCTTGAAGTCGATCAGGGAAAGTCGCTGAAGGTACATGTGGGGACAGAAAGTGTTGCCGGGGGAAATCCGCCCGCGATCGCGATCAAAGGTAGGCATTTTTTCGGCAACGTCCAAGGCCAGTCCTTGCTTCGGAGCGGCCGGGGGCCGTCGTTCTCCGACGGCGGAAGAACGGGGCGGGCGGAAGAGCCGGCGTCTAAAAATAACGACAAAAAGGGGCGGAATAGTTTTATATTCGCCAAAAAAAGTTACTTTTGCATTTCAGTATGTCTTTCACTTTAATTTTCTGAAGCAATTATGACGGAGAAACACAAATCGCAGACCGAGGATCCCGAAGTGGCTATTCAGTCGGCTATCGGCCGGGTCGAGGGTTTTATCATGAACAACGGCCGCTCGTTGCTTACGGCGCTGATCGTGGTGGTCGTGGTGGTCGGCGGTTTTTTCGGATATAAGTACCTGATCTCCGGTCCGCGTGCCGAAAAGGCGGCGGCCATGATGTTCGTAGCCGAGCAGCAGTTCGCCGTCGACTCGTTCGCGCTGGCGCTCAACGGCGACGGCAACTTCGCCGGGTTCCTCGAGGTGATCGACCGCTACGGCTCGACCGACGAGGGCAATCTGGCGCGTCACTATGCCGGAATTTGCTATCTGAGGCTGGGCGAGTATCAGCAGGCGCTCGATTACCTGAAGGAATATTCCGCCTCGACCAAGTCGGTTCCCGAGGCGCTTTTGGCCGCGCAGAACTGCGGCCTGCAGGGCGATGCTTACGCGCAGTTGGAGAATTACGCCGAGGCGGTCCGGATGTACGAGAAGGCCGTTGCTGCGAGCGACAACTCGCTTTCGGCACCCTACTATCTGAAAAAGGCGGGAGGCGTGTACGAGAAGCTCGGCGATTACGCCAAGGCCCTGGCTGCCTACGAGAGGATCAGCGACGACTATCCCGCCAGCATGGAGGCGCGCGACATACAGAAGTATATCGGGCGTATCCAGCAGCAGATGTAAGGCCGACGCGCCTTGCGATCATTTTGATAATCCGAAGGTTGCGGCCGCAAGGCGGCAACCTTTTTTATGAAAAGCGATATGGCAACAATACACAGAAATCTCTCCCGGCTCGACCCGCAGCTGCCGTCGGCGGCCGACATGAAGTTCGGAATCGTCGTTTCCCAGTGGAATCCGCAGATTACCGGCGCTCTGCTCGAAGGGGCCGTCCGTACGCTGCGCGCGGCGGGTTGCGAGGAGCAGAATATCATCGTCAAGGAAGTTCCCGGAACATTCGAACTGGCGCTCGGAGCCCAGTATTTCGCCGAGTATACCGATGTGGACGGCGTGATCGTGCTGGGCTGCGTCATTCAGGGAGAAACCCGTCATTTCGACTATGTGTGTCAGGGCGTGACGCAGGGCGTGACCCAGCTGATGCTATCGTCGAACATGCCGGTGGCTTTCGGCGTGCTGACGACCGAGAATCTGCAGCAGGCGATCGACCGGGCCGGGGGCAAGTACGGCAACAAGGGCGACGAGGCCGCTATGGCGGCGATCCGCATGGTCGCCCTGCAGATCGAAATGGCACCTGACGAGAGAGAAGACGACCGCAAGAAAGTCAATTGAGGTTCCGTAAGGAATTGCGACGGACGTCCGAATAGAGTTCGCCGTCGAGCAGTCCGGCTGTTCGACGGCGAACTCGTTATGTGCAGGCGACCGGACGTTCCGCGAGGCTTTACGGGGGGGCGGTTCGAGTGCAGACGATCCGGCGGAACCGCGTTTGCCGGGCCGGCTTGTTGCGCGTTTTTCTGCCGTTGCGGCATCGGCCGGCTGTGACGATGCGGTCCGTGAAAGGTGCGGACGATCTGTCCGTTATACTTGCTTTTTATGGGGAATTTACTATTTTTGTTCACGAAGCCGCCCGTTTTTCGATCCGGTTTCGGACGAGGGGCCTGCGCATCCGTTTACGTTTTTTAAATTTCGTGCTATGAAGCGTTTGTTATGTGTTTTCTGCTTGATGGCGGCCTGCCTGGCGCTCGTTTGCTGTACCGAGGATCGGACCGGGGGAGGCGAGCCGCTTCCGGCGCCCGCTCCCGAAAACTTGACTGCTCAAGAGGGGGACGGACAGGTCGCTCTGCGCTGGACGGAACCCGTAAGCGACGGTTTGTTGGAGTACGATGTCCGCTGGAATCCGGGCGGAGGGCAGAGGACGATGCACGTCGGGTTCAACTATCTGGTCGTCGACGGACTGGCCAACGGAACCGAATACGCTTTTTCCGTGACCGCCGTGTATGCCGACGGCCGGCGCTCGGATTCCGTCTCGGTCAAGGCCGTTCCGCATGTCGGACCTTGGCCCGAGGAGGGTGTGAACGGGACCTATATCAACAACGGGATCGTTCAGCTCGGCGTCGATATGGATCGCGGCGGAGCCGTTTTCCATTTTTCCGAAGTGAATACGAAGCGCAATCTGCTCAATCATGCCGACGAGGGCCGGTTTATCCAACAGTCTTATTACGGGGAGGCCGACGGCAGCGATTGGAACGGCCAGAGTTGGGTATGGAATCCGATTCAGGGCGGGGGATGTCGCGGAGAGAAAGCCCGGGTTATTTCTCAGGAGATTACCGAGAACAGTATTCGCGTCGTCTCGACGCCCGTTCATTGGGCGACCGGCGAGGCCGTGACGGACTGCGAGATGGAAGAGCGCATCACGCTCGACGGCCGGATCGCCCGCATTCATTATACGTTCCGCAACACCGGGCCCGGGGCGACCGATCATCCGGCTACCAGTCAGGAGATGCCGGCCGTTTTCGTCGATTATGCCCTGAAGAATCTGGTCTACTACGACGGTTCCTCGCCCTGGACCGGAGGTCCGCTGCGCAGGGACGTGCCGGGCTGGCCGAACGAGGAGCGGACGCGGACCGAACATTGGGCCGCTTATGTCGACGACAGCGACTGGGGCATAGGCGTGTATACGCCGGGCACGCCGCTCTCGACGACTTATCGTTTCGACGGGCCTTCCGGGCCGACCGGAGGCGGATGTTCCTATTTCGCCCCGATCCGTAACTTCGCCGTCGCGAAGGGGCTGGTGCTTGAGTACGACGTTTATCTGTATATAGGGACGGTAGAGGAGATTCGCAGCGCGTTCGATGCGATACGGACCGACGGCTGGGAAATCGACGACAGCGGTTTTCCTGAAGGTTATCTCTACGTGAAGGAGAGCAGCGGAGTCGCGGTCGAGGAGCTCGAATCGTCGCCGTCGGAGGGCTACACCTACCGCTGGACCGCGACAAGCGGCGAGGCGTCGGTGACTACGCAGCGCATAGCTGCCGCTATACCCGGTCCGGTGCTGACCTTCATGTACAAGAGCGATCGGGACGTGCCTCTTTCGGTCGTTCTCGACGAAGATTCGCAGACTCCGGTCCGGATCGAGCCGCTGACCGCTTCTTCCGACTGGCGCCTCTACGAATTCGATATGGGGCAGGCGGTCGAGCAGTGCGGATGGGGCAGTATCGGCTCGCGCATGCAGCTGTTGCTGGGCGGAGGTGCCGGTGCCGTGTTGGAGATAAAGCAGTTGCATATGCGGGAGCGAAACGCCCATGAAAACGAGCTGGCTTCGGCTCTGTTCATCGAGCTGCAGGAGCCCCGGTCCGATCTCGAACGGTTCGAGGATTTGACGGATTATTTCAGTTACGAAACCGGGTTCGCCTATCTGTTGCAGGCTGAAAAGGGCGGCGTCGATCCGTATATTCATACGGCGGTCAGGAGTCGGGCGATCGCTTCGGACGAAAACTATCTTTCTTTTGAATACAAATGCGAAAAAGGCGGTACCGTAGAGCTTTTTCTCAAGATAATTGCCGGAGGATCGATCCCGGGGCTTTCGTTCCCTGCGGCTTCCGATTGGACTCCTATTACGTTCGATCTGAGCGAGGGAAAGGCGTCCGTGCTGGAAAAGTTTCCCGATGCGTGTAGCGCTGGAGGCCGGATGCGGTTCGACATCGATGGAACGGACGGGGCCCCGCTGTACATTCGGGCTATCCGTATTCATAGATAGTCCGTTCTTTCGGCGATTTGCGACCGAATGGCTCGGGAGGCTGAACTTCGGGTGGGGTAGGCAGATGCCTTCGGACGAGATCGAGACGGGTTTCCGGCCGTAGCGAAAGTCCGTCTCGATGTACGGAGACAGCCCGGTCGTATCGTGCATGGTTTCCCGGAACGGGTCGAACGGTCGCAACATGCTTGGCGACAGTCGTGTCCGGATCGTTACGGGGCTATGCTGTGCCGGATACATAAGAACCGGCCTTTCCTTATTCGTGCCGGACTAAGGCGGAGCGGCGCGAATCCTCTTCCGGCAGGAGAATGTGCCGGCATAGGATAACAATCGGAATGCCGGACCTTGGCTATATGTAGGCTTTAGGAGGCATGCCTTCGCGGGCATTGTCCGGGCAGTGTTCCGGTCCGCCGGTACGATGCAGGGAAAGCGCGGGCGCGTGACGGTATCCGTTGCAGCATAATTACGCCTTTTCTGCAGGGAAAGCTTCGGAGGGATGCTTATTCTGCAAGGCGGATAGGATCGGAAGGCTTCGGCAGACTCGGCCGCACGGCTTTGGGAGCGGCCGTAGACTGTTGCCGTTTAGCGGCCGAGCAGTTTTTCCTGCCATTGCTCCTCGCGGAAGCCTACCAGTACGAAGTCGGGGCCGACGAGCAACGGTCGCTTGACGAGCTTCCCTTCCGTCGCAAGCAGAGCGATCAGCTCCCCGTCCGACGCTTTGGCGACTTTTTCTTTCAGATTCAGTTCCTTGTAGCGCTGTCCGCTCGTGTTGAAGAATTTGCGTGCCGGCAGCCCGCTCGTGGCGATCCACTGCGACAGTTCGTCGCGTCCGGGGTTCGACAGGACTATGTCGCGGGATTCGGCTTCCACGCCGTGCTCGGCGAGCCAGCGGGCCGCTTTGCGACAGGTGCCGCAGGCGGGGTAGTGCAAGAACAGGTATTTCATGGCATGCGGTTTTGTACGATGCAAAGATACGTTTTTCCTCGTACGGAAAACCGCGCTTTCGCTCGGAGATTTCGGCGCTTCCCGAAAAAACGGCGGCCGGAGCGTCCCCCGATGCGAGCGGAGAGCGCCCCGGCCGGCGTCGGCCGAGTCCGAGGCTATCGGATCATTTTGTCGATCGTTCTTTTCAGAGCCGCGATGTCGTGCTGGTACGAGAGGATGTCCTCCTCGTGATCGAGCTCGTCTTCGAGTATCTCGACGGCTATTTTGGCGGTCGTATAGTCGATGCCGCTCGTGAAGTCGGCGATGTCCTGGTAGCGCTTGATCGCGCAGCGCTCGCTGCGGAGGTTCTGCTCGAGGATCGTTTCGATGTACGGATCGCTGGGAACTTCGTACCGGCAGCGCGCCATTCGGGTCCACTCGTCGGGACTCAGCACGGGCGTCCCGCCGAGCTGAATGATGCGCGTAATCAGTTTTCCCGCATGCTCGAGCTCCTCGTCGGCATGCTCGAGCAGCTCCGACTCGATCTCGCTGCGCATCGGGCCCTCCATGACGCGGGCCCCGACCCAGTATTGGTAATAGGCGAGCCATTCTTCGGCCAGCGCCTGGTTCAGCATTTCGGTCAGTTTTTGTACGTCGAGGTTCAGAACCTCCGCAGTCTCCTGTTTCATCGTCTTGCGTTTTTTAGTGGAAAATGTATGCGTGGATTATTGCAAAGACTGTGCTAAACAGCAAAAACGGCACATGGATACGGAACTGACGTCGCCTCCGTAGGTTTCCGGCTCTTTCATCCTCGTTTCGGAGCCGGAAGGTCGGGCCTCGTACGATCCGGTTTATTCCGGAAGCGGCGGAATCCGGCTTCATTGGAACGCTTTTTTCTTGTTCGGAGCGACGAAGGCTGACGGAGAAGGCCGACAAAGGACGGAAATTTCTGCCTATTCCCTGAACCGGTAAAGCTGGTCTCGCAGCCGGGGCATAAAACCCGCCTCGCGGATCGCGCGGCGGATGCCTTCGGCATCGAGCCGGTTGCGGGCTCCGGCCGACGAGACGACGTTTTCCTCGATCATGATCGAGCCCATGTCGTCGGCTCCTCCGTGCAGGGCGATCTGAGCCGTCTGCTTGCCTACGGTGAGCCAGGATGCCTGTATGTGGCGGATATCGGAGAGTACGATGCGGCTCAGCGCGATGATGCGCAGGTATTCGAGCGGAGAGAAGAAGGCGTCGACGCCTTCCTTTTCGAGCCGGGTTCCGCTGCTGCGGAAAATCCACGGGATGAAGGCGACGAATCCGTACCGGCCGGGAGGGCATTCGGCCTGCAGGTCGCGGATCTTGATCAGGTGCTCGACGCGCTGGCGCGGCGTCTCGACGTGGCCGTACATCATCGTGGCCGACGTGGGCAGTCCGAGTCGGTGGGCCGTGCGCATGACCGACAGCCAGCGGTCGGCGTCGGGCTTTCCGGGCGATATGGCCCGCCGCACGCCGTTATCGAGAATCTCGGCCCCGGCTCCAGGCAGCGAATCGAGGCCGGCGTCCATCAGCCGGCGCAGCGTCGTCTCGTCGTCGAGCGAGCTGATGCGGGCGATGTGGGCGACCTCGGGCGCGCCGAGAGCGTGCAGCTTCAGCGTGGGATAAAGCCTCTTGAGCTCGCGGAACAGGTTCTCGTAAAAGTCGATGCCGAGCTTGGGATGCAGTCCGCCCTGCAGCAGCAACTGGTCGCCCCCCAGAGCGAGCGTCTCGTCGATTTTCCGCACGTACTGGTCGATCGTCGTCACATAGGCCCTTTCCCGGTCGTGCGGCTTGCAGTGGAAATTGCAGAACTTGCAGCCCGAGATGCAGACGTTCGTAATATTGACGTTGCGGTCGATCTGCCATGTGACCGTGCGGCCCGGCACGTGCTTTTGCCTCAGCTCCCATGCCAGCGACATCAGTTCGTCCAGCGGCCCCGATTCATAAAGGACGAGGGCTTCGTCGGCGGTCAGGAAATCGAGAGCGAGGGCTTTGCGGTAGATTTTTTCCATATCTATCGGTATGCAGCGGGTCGGGGTACAATAAAACCGTTCCTCGCCCGAGGAACGGTTTTATTGCGGTCGGTTCGGACTTATTCCAAGTGAATCGATTCGGTCGGGCAGACGTCGGCGCAGGTTCCGCACTCGGTGCAGACGCTGGGATCGATCTTGTAAACGTCTCCTGCGGAGATCGCTTCAACCGGACATTCGTCGATACAAGTACCGCATGCGGTGCAGGTATCTTCGCTGATTTTGTAAGCCATTTTCTTCTGTTTTAAGTTTTGTAAAGAAATTACGATGCAAATATATAATTATTATTCTTTCCGGTCAAAAAAAGGCGGGCCGTTTTGAGCGGAAGAGGTGCGTGCGGGACGAGCCGCGCGGCCTCTGTTTCGTGAGATGAAATACTCGCCGGGAAATTCCGGCCGGAGGATACCGTCTCGTCTCCCGTACGGCAGGAATCGGCAGGCGTCGCGGACGATTCCGACAGCGTTCCTCTGCGGTTCCGGAATCGCAGAGGGTCAGTGTCCGGGCATCCCGCCGTCCCGGACCGAAAGCGCTTCGCCGGTCAGCGTGGCCGACGTACAGCCGGTGATGCGGACCGTCACGTATTCTCCGGCCCGGTGGGTGCCTCGGTCGAATACGACGACCTTGTTCTGCGACGTGCGGCCGAACAGCTGGTCGTCGCGCCGCTTGGAGACTCCTTCGACGAGCACCTCGAACGTGCGGCCCACGTCGCGGCGGTTGCTTTCGAGCGACAGCTCGTTCTGCAGCTCGATGATTTGCGTCAGCCGCGCCGTCTTCACGTTTTCGGGCACGTCGTCGGCCATGTGCCTCGCGGCTTTCGTATTCGGCCGCTCCGAGTATTTGAACATGAAGGCGAACTCGTAGCCCACCTCGCGCATCAGCGACAGCGTGTCGCGGTGCTCCTGCTCGGTCTCGGTGCAGAATCCCGCGATCAGGTCGGTCGAGATCGCGCAGTCGGGCAGGATACGTCGGATCGCCCCGATCCGGCCGAGGTACCACTCGCGCGTGTACTTGCGGTTCATCAGTTCCAGTATCCGGGAGTTGCCCGACTGGGCGGGCAGATGAATGGCGCGGCAGATGTTCGGATGTCTGGCCATCGCGTGGAGCAGTTCGTCGCTCAGGTCCTTGGGGTGGGAGGTCGAGAAGCGCACCCGCAACAGCGGATCGACGGAAGCCACTTGCTCGAGCAGGCCCGCGAAATCGGTCGTTTCCCCGTCGCGCTCCCAGCGGTACGAGTTGACGTTTTGGCCGAGCAGCGTCACCTCGCGGTAGCCCGCGCCGAACAGTTCTCCTACCTCGCGCATGATCGACTGCGGGTCGCGCGAACGCTCGGCTCCCCGGGTGTAGGGCACCACGCAGTACGAGCACATGTTGTTACACCCGCGCATGATCGACACGAAAGCGCTGACGCCGTTGCGGTCGAGCCGCACGGGCGAGATCTCGGCATAGGTTTCCTCCTGCGACAGCAGCACGTTGACCGACCGGGCTCCGTCGCGCGCTTGCCGGAGGAGGCGGGGCAGGTCGCGGTAGGCGTCCGGTCCCGCCACGACGTCGACCGGACTGTCGCCCTCGAGCAGTCGCTCCTTGAGCCGCTCGGCCATGCAACCCAGTATGCCGATCCGTACGCCGGGCTTTTTTCTCTTGAAAGGGCCCAGTTCGCGCAGCCGGGACCGAATGCGTTGTTCCGCGTTGTCGCGGATCGAGCAGGTGTTCAGCAGAATCACGTCGGCTTCTTCGACGCGCTCGGTGTAACGGTAGCCTTCGTCTTGGAGGATCGACAGCACGACTTCGCTGTCGCCCGCGTTCATCTGGCAGCCGTAAGTTTCGATATAGAGCTTGCTGCCGTCGCCCGCGAGCGGACGGAGCGAGCGGAGATTCTCTGGGCGGAATTCCATCGGGTCGTCGTCATTTTTTTTCGGGGAACGCCTTGAAGCCGTCCCCGTAGGTTTCGTATGCGTCCACGATCACGACGAACGACGCCGGATCGATCTGGTGAATCATGTTCTGGAGCATCGACACCTCGTTGCGGCTCACCACCAGAAAGATCATGTCGCGCTGCTGGGCGGTATACATGCCGGTGGACTTGATATAGGTTCCTCCCCGGTCCATCTTGTCGAGGATGAATTCCCGGATTTCGTCCTGACGGTCGGATATGATGAAAAGCAGCTTGTCGTAGCTGGGGCCGTCGATGATGTAGTCGATGATCCGCGACGACACAAAGATAGTGATTAGCGAGTAGAGCGGCAAACGCCAGTCGCCCAAAACGACCATACCGAAGACGATGATGCACGAGTCGACGAGCAGGATGGCCCGCGAAAAGCGCATCCGCGTGTAGCGCGTCAGCAGCATGGCGATGATGTCGGTTCCGCCCGAAGTGGCATGCCCCTTGATGATCAGGCCCGTACCGCAGCCCAGAAACACGCCGCCGAAGATGCAGACCAGAAACATGTCCTGCGAAAGGTTCATGTTGCCTCCGAACATCGTGGCCGGGTTTTCCCCTATGAGGTAGGTCATGCCGTTCATGACTACCGGAATCAGCAGGGCCGAGCAGACCGTCTTGACGCCGAACATCCGGCCGAACACTTTCAGTCCGATCAGCAGCAGCGGAATGTCGAGCATCAGACCGAACGTTCCGACCTGAACCGAGGGTACGAGCGCGTGCAGCACGATACCGGTGCCGTACACGCCTCCGGGAACGACCCGGTACGGGTTCATGAACAGCACGAAGCCGGCCGACAGGATCACGCTGCCCAGAATGACGCAGAACCACGAGCTCAGCGATTGCCGGGCAAGCAGCTTGTCGTAGAATTTCGATACCATTTCCATGTGGATTCGGAATAATTAACAAAAGTAGTCAATTTTGTTAAAACCGAAAACAAGTTCCGGCGAAAGAGCTATCTTTGCATAACTTTGCGCTACAAACGGAACGTTTTATGGCTTTGAACGTATTTCTCATTCTGGTGGCCTATGTGCTGGGGTCGATTCCGAGCGCCGTATGGATCGGCAAGCGTTTTTACGGCATCGACGTCCGGGAACATGGCAGCCGCAACGCCGGGGCGACCAATACGCTCCGGGTGTTGGGCGCGCGGGCCGCGCTGCCGGTTTTCGCAATCGATATACTGAAGGGCTTCGCTGCCGTCATGCTGGCGCACTTGTCCGGCTACGAGGCCGGCAGCAGCCAGATGTTCAACCTGAAGATAGCGCTTGTGGCCGCCGCCGTGGCGGGGCACATTCTGCCGCTGTTTGCCGATTTCCGCGGAGGCAAGGGAGTCGCCACGCTGGCCGGAGCCGTGCTGGCCGTATATCCGGGTGCCGTTCTGCTCTGCCTGGTCGTTTTCGCCGTCGTTTTCGGATTGACGCACTACGTGTCGCTCGGCTCGATGAGCGCCGGGGTAGCGTTTCCGATATTCATCCTGATTCTGAAGCGGCAGCCTCCGGTTTCGCTCGTGGTGTTCGGTTGCGTGATCGCCCTGCTGCTGCTGTTTACGCATCGCAAGAATATTCGCCGCTTGCTGACTCGCTGCGAGTCGAAGACCTACCTGTTCAAGCATAAGGGCTGATCGGCGCCTGTTGCGGCTGTCCGCGTTTCTGGGGTCGGTCGGAGCTCGTTCCCTGCCTGCTGCCGGGCGGGCATATGCCGTTCCCGGGCGTCGGCAATTTTGCGTATGCCGGCGTGCTTGGGCGATTATCCGGCCTTTCGTTCATCCCGGTATGGAATGTCGGTCTGCATCCGCTGCGACTGCCGGTAGTGGCTGCGGCGGATACTCTTTCGGCCCCGGCGGGTAGCCCTCGTCCGGGATACGGCATGGCCGTTGCGGCCTGCGCTTTCCTGCTACGATATGCTCAGTTCCTCGATCGGCTGCTGCTGGATTGTGTCGAGAGGGTGAGCCTGATACCCGATCCGCGCGAAGTCGATTTTCTTCAGGTCGATGCAGCGGATCGAGTTGTTGTACGACGTTTTGTAGTAGAGTCTGCGGTTCGCCAGATCGATCGCCGAGGTCCACTGCGTCGCGCTCGGTATGTCGGGAGCATGGCCTTCGGGGTGCTCGATTCCGATCGGAATGTCGAAGTTGTTCAGAATATGGAAGCTCTGCAATACCGCGTCGAGTCCCGTCCCGCATGCCGGGGCGGTCGCTTTGTAGAACGCGATCCGGACGAAACGAGAGGGCGGGGTGACGTCTCCCGGGATACCCAGAAATCCGGAGCCTGCGCCGAAGGGGAATATCCGGACGTTTCCGATCCGTTGCGCTTCGGCGTTTCCCGGATGCAGATTCACGTAATTGTTCAGATTGGTTATCTGCCACGGAAAGTCGGGCGAGTTCGTCAGCACGCCGACTTCGTTGTCGTAGAAGCGGGGCTCGCCGTCGATGAACTCCAGCACGACCTGCTTGCCGGTCGCGTCCGCGATGCGCCAGTGGACGGTCGAGCCGACGGAGGGATCGATCGATACGACCCGTACGGTCTGTGTGGCGGCTTTGACTTCGTCTACGGAGGAGAATTGCGAGAGTATCCACGCGACATACTGGAGATCCGAGAGCGTCCGGTCGTTCCGGGTCGAATCGTAGGCCGGGTATTTGCCGTAATGGGGGAAGTAGAACAGTCCGGCCGACAGTCCGGCTTCGTTGATTCCCTCGGCGATGAATTCTTCCCGGACGATCGTCAGTCCGACCGCCCCGTATTTTGCGCGGAACGACAAACCGTTGGCTCCGGTAGGCGTGTATGAGACGGTTTCGTGCTGCCGGGGAATGACGACATAGCCGCTGGGCAGCGGGCTCTCGCCCCATTCGATCGTGCGTGCCGTGACGAAGGCCCCGTCCCGGGCCGTGAAGGAGATGCCGGTGCATGCCAGCGCGGGCGCCGTGCCGTTCAGCAGCAGTGCTGCCCAAAGGAATGTTCTTTTCATGTTTTTATTCGCTAAGTGTCGGTGAGAGGAATTGCAAATATGCTGCCGTGTCTGAGCCGGCCGCGTTTCGTGCGGAACCGCATTGAACGACGGTCGGTCCTGTGCCGTCGAAAAACGGCGCGACGCCCGGTTCGTTTGCGTGCCGTCCGTTATGCGTTCGATGGCGTCTGGCGCGGTCCCGCCGGACCGGGTTCGTCCCTCGGGCATGCGAGGCGGGCCCGGGGAAGACGAGTCGGATCGGCTTCCGGCTTAAAAGCCGATCGCCCCGGAAACTCAGCGGCTTTCGGGGCGATCGGAGTGGCTTTCGAGCCTGCTTTACTTGATCGTATCGAAGCGAGTGTAGGGAACCAGCGCGGCCGGAATGCGGATACCCTCGGGCGTCTGGTTGTTCTCGAGCAGCGCGGCTACGATACGCGGCAGCGCGAGCGAGCTGCCGTTGAGCGTGTGGCAGAGCTGCGTCCGCTTGTTCGCGTCGCGGTAGCGGAGTTTGAGCCGGTTGGCTTGGAACGACTCGAAGTTCGACACGGACGAGACTTCGAGCCAGCGCTGCTGGGCGGCCGAGAAGACCTCGAAGTCGTACGTGATGGCCGACGTGAAACTCATGTCGCCGCCGCACAGGCGCAGGATGCGGTACGGAAGCTCCAGCTTCCGTACGATGCTCTCCACATGGGCGATCATCCCGTCGAGCGCTTCGTACGAGCGGTCGGGATGCGCGATCTGCACGATTTCGACCTTGTCGAACTGGTGCAGGCGGTTCAATCCCCGCACGTCCTTGCCGTAGGAGCCGGCCTCGCGCCGGAAGCAGGGGGTATAGGCGGTCATCTTGACCGGAAAGTCCGACTCGCTGAGAATCACGTCGCGGTAGATGTTCGTCACGGGAACTTCGGCCGTCGGGATCAGGTAGAAATTGTCCGCTGTCACGTGGTACATCTGGCCTTCCTTGTCGGGCAACTGGCCGGTTCCGAAGCCCGAGGCTTCGTTGACCATCAGCGGAGGCATGATTTCGGTATATCCTGCCGCCGTGTTGCAGTCGAGAAAGAACGAGATCAGCGCGCGCTGCAGGGCCGATCCCTGTCCCTTGTACACGGGGAAGCCCGCTCCGGTCAGCTTCACGCCCAGCTCGAAATCGATGATGTCGTACTTGCGGGCCAGCTCCCAGTGCGGGAGCGCGTCGGAGGGCAGCTCGGGCGTCGCTCCTCCCGTCCGCACGACGACGTTGTCGGCGGCGGTCAGGCCGTGCGGCACGTCCTTGTTCGGAAAGTTGGGCAACTTGACGATTTCGGCGTTGAGCTCCGCCTCCACGTCGCGCAGCCGCCCGTCGAGCTCTTTGGATGCTTCTTTCAGCGCGGCCGTGCGTGCCTTGGCCGCTTCGGCTTCGTCCTTTTTGCCCTGCTTGAAAAGCATGCCTATTTCTTTCGCTATGGCGTTCTGTTCGGCCAGATTGCCGTCCAGCCGCGCTTGAATCGACTTGCGTTCGTCGTCCAGCTTCTCGATTCGGTCGACGGCCTCGGCGGCGTCTACGCCCTTGACGGCCAGACGCTCGATCGTGTAGGCCCTGTTTTCCCGGATTTGCTTTATCGTCAGCATTATTCGTTAAAATTTTATCGTGTTGTTTCGTTTTTGCGTCTTTTTGCTCGAACCCATTGTACTGACAATCTGTCGGTTGTTCGAGTTTCGCGCAGCGGGCGGGAACTTGTCTCCTCACCGCCGTTTTCGCCGCCGGTGAGGCAAAGATACTAATTTTTCGTACCTTTGTAACCTAAAGGAATGCCTATTTTATGAACGTGAGCAAAAGCGTGTTGACCGTTGCCGCGACGCTTTGCGGCCTGTTGTGCGGCTGCGGCGGTTCGAGTGCCGGAGAACGCAGCGCCCCCGCGGAGAGGGCGACGCGGAAAAATATCTCGCTTATCGAAGGCGTCTCGCCTCTGTATGGCGCGACCGTGCCGCAGGGAAGCGTCCAGCGGATCGGTTTCCGGCTCCGTGCCGGAGCCGAGGCCGACAGCGTCGTGCTCTACATGGGCGAGCGGCGCGTGGCCGCTCTCGACACGGCGGGATACCCGTACGAAGTCTCTGCGGCGCATCCTACCGGAAAGGTCTTGTACAAGGTGGTCGCGTACCGGGAAGGGCGGAGCGACTCGCGCAGCGGGGAGTTCGCCGTGCTGGCCGGCAAGGCGCCCGTGCTGTACGGGCATCGCGTGAGGAATGTCTACCCGCACGACCGGACCGCCTATACGCAAGGCTTGCTCTGGCACGACGGATACCTGTACGAAAGCACGGGACTCGAGGGAGGATCGACGCTTCGTCAGGTCGATCTTACGGACGGGCGGGTCGTACGGAGCGTCCCGCTCGACGACAGTTATTTCGGCGAGGGGCTCGCGCTGCTCGGCGGCAAGCTCTATCAGCTGACGTGGCGCAGCAACAAGGGATTCGTCTACGACTTGAAGACGTTCGAACGCGTCGGCGAGTTCGGTTACGGGGGCGAGGGTTGGGGACTCGCTACGGACGGGACCTCTCTCTATCAGAGCGACGGCACGGAGAAAATCCGCGTGATCGATCCCGAGACGTTCCGTACGGTTCGCACGATCGAAGTCTGTACCGACCGGAGCAGAGTCCCCTATATCAACGAACTGGAGTGGATCGACGGAGAACTTTGGGCCAACGTCTATACGACCGATACGGTGATCCGGATCGATCCGCGTACCGGGGCCGTCGTCGGGGTAATCGATCTGGCGGGGCTGCTCTCTCCCGCCGACGTGACGGCGCAGACCGACGTGCTGAACGGGATCGCCTACGACGCGAAGACCGGACGCATCTTCGTGACGGGCAAGAACTGGAACAAGCTTTTCGAGATCGTGCCCGTCAGACAGTAACGCCGGACCGGGGAACGCTCCGGGTCCGTTCGGGAACGATCAGAACCTTATTTACCGCGCATGTTGAAATTTTCTATATACGATCAGCTCTCGCGCCGCATCCTGGTGCTGGACGGCGGGCTGGGGACGATGATACAGGGCTACGGCCTCGGAGAGGAGGATTATCGGGGCGAGCGCTTCGCCGGCTCGGAGGTGCTGCTCAAGGGGTGCAACGACTTGCTCGTGCTGACCAAGCCCGAGGCGATCCGCAGCATCCATGAGGCCTATTTGCAGGCGGGGGCCGACATCATATCGACCGATTCGTTCAACGCGAACGCCGTGTCGATGGCCGATTACGCGTTGCAGGAGTACGTGTACGAGATCAACCGGGCCGCCGCCGCACTGGCCCGCAGCGAGGCCGACCGCTTCACGCTGCGCAATCCGTCGAAGCCCCGCTTCGTCGCCGGCTCGATGGGCCCGACGAACCGGACGGCCTCCATCTCGCCCGACGTGAACGATCCGGGCTACCGGGCGGTGACTTTCGACGAGCTCGCCGAAGCCTATTACGAGCAGGCGCGGGGCCTCGTCGACGGCGGGGCCGACGTCCTGCTCGTCGAGACCGTGTTCGACACGCTGAACGCGAAGGCGGCCCTGTTTGCGATCGAGCGGCTGCGCGCCGAGCGCGGCGTTCCGATCCCGGTCATGGTTTCGGGGACGATTACCGATGCGAGCGGACGCACGCTTTCGGGGCAGACGATCGAGGCTTTCTATACGTCCGTCTCGCATGCGGGCCTGCTGTCGGTCGGACTCAATTGCGGCTTCGGGGCCGAGCAGATGCAGCCTTACGTGGCCCGGCTCGCCTCCGTGGCCGAATGCGCCGTGTCGGCGCATCCGAATGCCGGGCTCCCGAACGGCTTCGGCGGCTACGACGAGACGCCGCAACGGATGGCCGAGACGATCGACGGCTATCTGCGGGAGGGATTGCTCAATATCGTCGGGGGGTGCTGCGGCACGACGCCCGTCCATATCGCCGAGATCGCCCGCGTGGCGGACGGCCGCGCTCCGCGAAAGGTCCCCGCTCCGTCGCATGTGACGACGCTGAGCGGGCTGGAGACGTTGCGCGTGACGCCCGAGGCCAATTTCGTCAACGTCGGCGAGCGGACCAATGTGGCCGGCTCGGCCAAGTTCGCCGGCATGATTCGCGAGGGGCGCTATGAGGAAGCTCTGTCGGTCGCCCGGCAACAGGTCGAAGGCGGGGCTCAGATTATCGACGTCTGCATGGACGACGGGCTGATCGACGGCGTCGGGGCGATGCGCGATTTTCTGAACCTGCTGATGGCCGAGCCCGACATCGCCCGCGTGCCGGTAATGATCGATTCGTCGAAATGGGAGGTGATCGAGGCCGGGCTCCGCTGCGTGCAGGGCAAGTCGGTCGTCAACTCCATCTCCCTCAAGGAGGGCGAGGCCGAGTTCCTGCGGCGTGCCGCGCTCGTGCGCCGGTACGGCGCGGCGGCCGTCGTGATGCTGTTCGACGAGCGGGGGCAGGCCGATACGTTCGAGCGCAAGATCGAGGTGGCGGGCCGTGCCTACCGTCTGCTGACCGAAGCCGGTTTCCCGCCCGAGGACATCGTTTTCGATCCGAACGTGCTGTCGGTGGCCACCGGTATCGAGCAGCACGACCGCTACGGACTCGATTTCATCCGCGCCTGCGGCTGGATCAAGAAAAACTGTCCTTACGCGAAAGTGAGCGGAGGTGTCAGCAATCTGTCGTTCTCGTTTCGGGGCAACAATACCGTGCGCGAGGCGATGCATTCGGTTTTCCTGTATCATGCGATCGCCGAGGGAATGGACATGGGCATCGTCAACCCGTCGATGTTGCAGGTTTACGACGAGATGCCGAAACCGCTGCTGGAGCTTTGCGAGGACGTCGTGCTGGCCCGCCGGGCGGATGCGACCGAGCGTCTGACGGCCTATGCCCAGCAGATCAAGGATAAGAAGGGAACGGCCGCCGACGACGGCGAACGACTGCGGTGGCGCTCGGGAACGGTGGCCGAACGGCTCGCCCATGCGATGCTGAAAGGTATCGCCGACTATGTGGACGAGGATACCGAGGAGGCTTACCGCGAACTGGGCAATCCGCTCGCCGTGATCGAGGGCCCGCTGATGAGCGGCATGAACCGCGTAGGCGAGTTGTTCGGCGAGGGCAAGATGTTCCTGCCGCAGGTGGTCAAGAGCGCGCGGGTGATGAAGCGGGCCGTCGCCGTACTGACGCCTTACATCGAAGCCGAACGCCGCGAGGGCCGCGCCGCGTCCGCCGGGCGCATGGTGCTGGCTACCGTCAAGGGCGACGTGCACGACATCGGGAAGAACATCGTCTCGGTCGTGCTGGCCTGCAACGGGTATCGGGTGGAAGATCTCGGCGTGATGGTCGAGAGCGAGCGGATCGTCGAGACGGCGGTTCGGCAGCAGGCCGACGTGATCGGACTGAGCGGACTGATTACCCCGTCGCTCGAGGAAATGGCCAAGGTGATCGTGGCGGTCGAGCAAATGGGGCTCCGCATCCCGATTCTGATCGGCGGGGCGACGACCTCCGACCTGCATACGGCCGTCAAGCTCGCGCCGCTGTACAGCGGGCCGGTCATCCATGTGAAGGACGCCTCGGACGACGTGCGGGTGCTCGCCGAGCTCGGGTCGGTCCGGCGCGAGGAGTATCTTCGCTCGGTCCGGGAGCGGCAGCAGCGGCTGCGCGAGGAGTTCGAGCGCAGGGACGCGGGTGCGTACCGCTCGCTCGCGGAAGCGCGCGCCCGCAAGCCGGCGATCGATTGGACCCGGGTGCCCGTGCCGAGGAAAACGGGACGGTATCTGTTCTGCAACTATCCGCTCGAAGAGTTGGTCCCGCTTGTGAACTGGAGCTATTTTTTCAGCGCATGGGGACTTCCCGGGCGCTATCCGGCCCTGTTCGACGATCCGAAGCGGGGCGAGGAGGCGCGGCGGGTATTCGACGATGCGCAGCGGCTGCTGTCGGAGATCGTCGACCGTCGTTTGTTGCGCGCCGACGGCGTGATCGGGCTTTATCCGGCCGCATCGGACGGGGACGATATCGTGTTGTACGCCGACGAGTCGCGGGAACGGGAGCGGATGAGACTGCCGCAACTGCGCAATCAGCAGGCCGACCGCGAGCGGAATTTGTCTTTGGCCGATTTCGTCGCTCCGCTCGGCAGCGGCGTGAAGGACTACGTCGGGGCGTTCGCCGTGACGGCGGGCCTCGGGCTCGAGGAACTGGCCGGCCGCTACCGCTCCGAGGGCGACGACTATCGCGCGATCATGGCCAAGCTGCTCGCCGACCGGCTGACGGAGGCGTTCGCCGAGGCGCTGCATCGCTATGCCCGCGTGACGTTGTGGGGCTACGAGCGGGAAGGGCAGTGGAGCGTCGGGGACTTGCTCGCCGAGAAGTATCAGGGCATCCGTCCCGCTTTCGGCTATCCGTCGGCTCCCGATCATTCGCTCAAGGCCGACGTTTTCGCGCTGATGGATGTCGGGACGGTAACCGGCATGACAATGACCGAATCGTACATGATCGTGCCGGGAGAGGCTGCCTGCGGGCTGATGCTGGGGCATCCCGAGGCACGGAACTTTTCGGTCGGCCGCATCGACTCCGAGCAGCTCGCCTCGTATGCGGCGCGGCGGGGAACGGACCCCGAGAAAATGAGGGTGCTGATTCCGCAGCATCTGATAGATATGTAACCAAGCGAGAAACAATGCACATAACCGACATTTACAACCAAGCCGCCGCCGAGGGACGGGCCCGTTTCTCGGTCGAGCTGTTGCCGCCGCTCAAGGGCGACGGGCCCGGCCGCGTGTTCGAGGCGCTCGATCCGCTCCGGGAATTCGCGCCGGTTTCGGTCAACGTGACATCCCACCGCGAGGACGTGAAATACGTCGAACGCGAGAACGGACTGCTGGAGCGGCACACGGTGCGCCGCCGTCCCGGTACGGTAGGTATCTCGGCCGCCATCATGCGCCGCTACGGCGTCGAGGCGATTCCGCACCTGATCTGCGGCGGACAGTCGCGCTACGATCTGGAGGACGCGCTGATCGACCTCGATTTTCTGGGTATCGACAATGTGCTGGCCCTGCGCGGCGACAATCTGCGCGGCGAGCACTCGTTCCGGGTGCATCCCGACGGGCATGGGCATGCTTGCGAGCTGGTCCGCCAGATCGCCCGGATGAACGAGGGCGTGTTCATCGACGGCGAGGTCGAGGACTGTCACCGGACGAATTTCTGCATAGGCGTGGCCGGCTATCCCGAAAAGCACTGCGAGGCCCCGAATCCGGCCGAGGACATGCGCCGGCTCAAGGAAAAAGTCGACGCGGGGGCCGACTACATCATCACGCAGATGAGCTTCGACAACGCGAGCATACTCGCTTTTATCGAGAATTGCCGCGCGGCGGGTATCGACGTGCCGATCATTCCGGGCATCAAGCCTTTTTCGACGAAGGCGCAGCTCACGATGCTGCCGCAGATATTCCACGTCGATCTGCCCGAGGTGCTGGTCCGCGAGGTCGAGAAGTGCCCGACGAATCGCGAGGTGCGCGAGGTGGGCGTCGAATGGGCCGTAGCGCAGGGGCGCGAGCTGATCGCCGCCGGCGTGCCGATCCTCCACTTCTATACGATGGGCAAGACCGACAATATGGTCAAGATCGCGCAGGCGCTGTTTTAGACGCGGCGTTTGCGAAGTTTTCGTCCGCCGCCGGCTCGGGCTTTCCCGGTTCGCGCGGCACTTGCGGAGCTCCGCGTTTATTTGGGATGGAAGGCGCTTTTGGCATGTCGACGCGGCCGTATATGAGGGCGGAGACAGTCCGTTCGGCGGCCGGTAGCGTGAGCGGGGCGCTTCGGGGTCGGAGTCCGGAGCGAGAGAGGCCGGAGAAGGGCGTATTTATCCGATCCGTCCGGTTCCCGCTCGGGACATTCGGGATGTTTGCGGGCGCGTGTCGTTCGTAAAGAGAAAGGCTCTGTATGCAGGCCGTTCGCGGGGTATCGTTGCTTACCGGAAACCGGCCTTGCCGAAAACGGTGCGGGATTTCGGGAGAAGGGCGGGATGATCGGAACCGATCCGACGGAGTTGGCGAGGAAACGGTTCGGAAGCACCCGACGAGTCGGCGAGCCGTTGGAAAGCGGTCGGGGCCGAAGGTCTCCCGACGGAGGAAAAGGTGCGAGCGCCCCTGTTTCCTGTAGAGAGTGGGTGCGTGGATTGATGTTTCGGCGTGGCGGAACCGGCTGTCGGACCCGCGAATGCGATTTTAATAGTTGCCGTATGGAAACTTATGATTCGATCAAAAAGGCGGCGGAGGCTGTTTCCGGGCAGGTGTTGCTTGCCCGACGGACTCTGCATGCCAATCCCGAGCTGTCGTTCGAGGAGCGGGAGACTTCCCGTTATGTGGCCGATTGCCTGCGGGAGGCGGGCATCGAATTCCGGCCGATAGCCGGAACGGGCGTTCTGGCCCGGATCGAGGGCCGGGGAGACCTCCGCCGTTGCGTCGTGCTGCGTGCCGACATGGATGCGTTGCCGATCGAGGAGAAGACCGGTCTGGAATACGCTTCCCGGAACAAGGGCGTGATGCATGCGTGCGGGCACGACGTCCACACGGCCTGTCTGCTCGGGGCGATGCTCGTGCTGAAGAGGATGAGCGAGCGAATCGAGGGAACGGTGTTCGGGCTTTTCCAGCCCGGCGAGGAGCTTTGCCCGGGCGGAGCGTCGCTCGTGCTGGCCGAGGATCCGTTCCGTGACTACGAGGTCGCGGCTTTCGTAGGCGAACATGTGGCGGCGGAGATTCCGGCCGGCCGTTTCGGCTTCCGCGCGGGGCAGTATATGGCTTCGAGCGACGAGCTGCGCATCACGGTCCGGGGAACCGGGGGACACGGCGCGCTGCCCCATACGCTGACCGATCCGGTCGTTGCGGCGGCCGCGATCGTCACGTCGTTGCAGCAGATCGTCAGCCGCAATGCCGACGGGACGGTTCCGACCGTGCTCTCGATCGGGCGGCTGATTGCCGACGGCGCCACGAACATCATTCCGCCGACGGTGGAAATGGAAGGCACGCTGCGGACGATGGACGAGACGTGGCGCGGGCGCGCGAAACGGCGTGTCGCCGAGATCGCGGCCGGAACGGCGGCCGCATACGGCGTCGAGGCCGAGGTGAAGATATCGGACGGCTATCCGTGCGTCGTGAACGATCCGGCGCTGACAGCGCGCGCTCGGCAGATCGTCGGGCGGCTGTGGGGCGCCGACCGGGTGGAGGAGCTGGCTTTGCGAATGACGGCCGAGGACTTCGGTTCTTACACGAAGCGCTATCCGAGCGTTTTTTTCCGTCTCGGCGTTGCGCGGACGGACGGTCCGACGGGCGGACTGCACACGTCGGTATTCAATCCCGACGAGCGGGCGCTCGACTACGGCGTGGCGACGATGGCCGCGCTGGCGCTCGAACTGGGACGTTGACAGTCGCCTGTCGCTATTCCCGGGATTGCTCGGTTGCCTGAAGGCGCGGGAATCGCGCCGGACGATTCGGTTCGGAGTGCTGCGGACTGCCGTACAGTGGTGTCGCCTGCGCCGAACCGCAAACGATCGTAGGTACGAGCTGCTCGCCGCCGTATACGCCTACTTGTCGGAGTGCGATGTAATCGGTTCCGACGAGGTTTTTCCGTTCCTTTCTCGGATCGTCTCGCTCCCGGTTCGGTGCCGTTTTCTTCTCTTCTTGTGATTTTTACTTGCTCTCGGTCTCCGTCCGAAACAGGATGAACGCTATATGTTGCGAATGTCAGGGCCGATTTTTGGCAGGTCGTTTCCTGCACCTCCCCGTCGATGGAGCGGTTTTTCGTCCTTCGATTCCGTCTCTTTCGTCTTTGCCGATTGCGCAGCAGGTTGGTGCCGGAAAGCGGCCGAGCGGGAGATAGGTTGGAGTTCGGGAACCGTCGACGATGACGTAGAGAGCGGCTGCGTCGGGAAAGCAATGGTATGCTTCCGTGTACCAAGCATGTTCGCCCCCGGAATTTCTATTGTCTGTTGACCGCGACTTGCGGCCACCGGTTATGTATCCGATTAGGCTCCTGCATGAAATTTTCTCCGACAGAGGGGGAAATTAAACCGGAGGCATCGGGTGTTCGCAAGTCGGTACGGTAAACGATATGACCGGGACAGGAAAAACAAGAACCCCGCTCCTTAGGAGCGGGGTTCTGCATAGGCCCTGAGCCTTCGCCCTTGCGGGCGGGCTATGCCTTACTGGACTGTTTTAACGATTTTTTCGAATGCTGCGGGATTGTTCATCGCCAGATCGGCCAGCACCTTGCGGTTGAGCTGGATGCCCTTGGCGTTCACTTTGCCCATGAATTCCGAATAAGTCATGCCGTGGCTGCGGGCTGCGGCGTTGATACGCTGGATCCACAGGCTACGGAATTGGCGTTTCTTGTTCTTGCGATCGCGGTAAGCGTACGTAAGACCCTTTTCGACGGTGTTTTTGGCGACCGTCCATACGTTTCCCCTTGAACCAAAGTTACCTTTGGCAAGTTTTAAAACCTTTTTTCTTCTGGCTCTGGATGCTACTGCATTGACTGACCTTGGCATAATTTAAAAGTTTTACGAGCGGTTAGCGGCACGGTTCTCCCGCGCTCTTCGGGGCTAAATCGCTCTTTGTTTGACTGAAAGCGCGAGGCGGCTCCTCGATTACTTTACGAGCAGCAGCTTCACGTTGGCCTCGTCGGCCTTCGAAATGAGACCCGAGTAAGTCAGGTTCCGTTTCTGCTTGGTGGTTTTCTTGGTCAGGATGTGACTTTTGAAAGCATGCTTTCTCTTGATCTTTCCTGATCCGGTGAAGTCGAAGCGCTTCTTCGCACCGGAATTGGTTTTCATTTTCGGCATTCTGATTCGAATTTAAATGTTAAACAGCCCACAAAGATACGAATTAATCGGGAAACAAACAAAAAGCGGTCCGCCGAACTTTCCCGGGGAAGCTGTGACACACCCTTTATTATGATTGGCATCTCGATAAGGATGATCTTAAAGTTCATAGATTGCCGAGCGGTTTTTCCCTTAGTTCGGGCGTAAGCTCCGTTACCTGTCCCCGCTTAGCCTGCTCGATAGCCTCGCGGATAGCTTGCAGGTTCCGGGGATCGTCAAAAAAGGATCGCCGTTCGGACTGATACCCAACATCGAAACACCTGCCCGAGTATAATATGACATTTAGTCCGTAATGATCGCAATGAGTAATTTTTTCCATAAAATTTGGCAATCATTCTCAGGCAGGTCGGCCCGCAATCCATCGCGTCTAATTGTATGCAATGGGGGAACTTCATTCAATATAAACCAGCTTAAACTTGATTAAGTATTTTTTTACCGACCATTGCTTAGTTGTGTTTTATGTGCAACGAATCATTTTGTACCTTTTTTAAAATTTCGATTGCTTTCTCTAATGCAAGATCTTTGTTTTGTCGTTCACTGGATAACGTTCTGTGAATAACAATATCAGGAACAATTCCCTTGTTAACAAAAAGTTTATTACTATACGGAAATAGCTCACGTAACGTACATATTCGAACGACTCCCCCATCAGGCAAATCGACTAACAAAGGAGCACCGGATGAACCTTCTGTTTCTTCCCCTATGAATATTGGCCTGTCGGGAAGATCATAAATATTGACAAGAAAATCTTCGCATGCAGAAGAGCTAAGCGGCCCAATTAAACAAACAATAGGGCATTCAACAGCGTTTATGTGAATATCTCTTACGATAATTTCCGGATTTTGTTTTTTGTAAGCCTTGCCTAAATAAAAAAGTTCATATTCCTCACGATAATTTCCCTGAGAGCGGGCATAACCATCATTAATTCTGGTTTCATATCCAAAGGAACGAATAGTATCACTTGGATCTATATGCATCTGTAATCGCCAAGCAACATCTGTAACACCACCTCTGTTATAGCGCAAATCTAAGATTAATCCTTCGGGGTTTCTATTGGACAAGTCAAACATAACAGAGTCCAACATGGCAATCATATCTTCTCTAAAGTCCTTTATCGTCAAGCGCGCTATATTTTGACACCATTGGACTGATATCCTTTTCTTGGGGGGATAAATACCCCAAGGTACACTCCAATAATCATCCTCGGCAGTGCTTAGGGTCTCCCAATTGTATTGCAATTTAAAATTCAATATATCTCCTTTTCCCGTTTTTGCTTTACCTTCCAAAAAATGACCGATAGGCCCTTCATGCAATCTCGCCAGTGCAATACGCCGACGTTCGTGTTCCGTGGATGCACATGCCTTTGGAAGACAGTATCGCTCTATGTATTTGGATACAGGCAACCCTTTGATTTCTATGAGTTCGGCACCTAACAACATTGAGTCTATTCCTGCATTCTTTTTCAAGACGGTAAAATAATACTTACCTTCTATTTCCCTGATAGTTCCAGAAATGTCGTTGATATAGTCACTCTTTTTATAACTCCTATCAACTATCCCAGTATGCCCGTCGTTAAATTTTGCCAAAAATAACTCCAGTTCATCATAATACTCGATATCATTCCTCGTCAGTAAAATACGGGTAAGCGTGCTTTGGTATAGAGAGTCTATGTCGAAATTAACTTTGTCTATATTGACGAAGTTATATTTTATTTCAGACCAAATTTTACTTAACCCAAATACTTTATCTTCTGTATTATTGATTTTAGGAAGAGTGCTTATTTGAACGCTGTCAATGAGAATTGGCTGCGAATAAACCATTTGTAACGGATAAAGACAGCTGACAATTGATATAAACAAATAAATGGTTTTCATATTTATCGAAAAGTGATGTTTTTTTTGTGACACTTCCTTAATTCGATTGATAAAGAACAATTATACATGCTCTGGCGATTAAACTTTTTCGATACAAAACACGATTGCCATCATAATATTTAAATTTTATACAAAAAAATACTGCAAGCAGAGGCATTTTGTATTTGTATAAAAACATTAGGGACTTTCCCGTTCGGCAAACCGGCGTTGGGTGCGAAAGGGTAGTTCAGGAGTAGATGCGGAACGAGTCTGTCAAGTGTCATAAGCGTTTGTATTAAATGTAATCTATAAAATGCACAACGCCTCAACCTCCCTCAATCTGTACATTTATGAAATTAAACAATCAAATTTTATTTGCCAAAATATTTGCGCATTAAATGGGATATTTTGTAAACAGGAAGCCGGGTACGGCTGCCCGGCAAGCATAGAAAAGCCCGCTTCCCCGGCCGGTATCGCGTAGCCTGACAGAATGTCAATGACGAGCTTCTGGCAAAGTTATTGAAGGAAAACGATATTCGGAAAAACGAACCAAAACGCTTCTGTATTATGGAAACGATATTCAAACGCTGGTGGCTGTTGCTGCTCAACGGCATCCTGTTCCTGATTCTCGGGGTGATCTCGCTGGCCTATCCGGTCACGGCCCTTTTCTCGGTTGCCGTCTATATCGGTGTCGTCGCCCTCGTGGCGGGCATCGGCTCGATCGTGGTCGCGCTTTCCAATATGCGCATTCGCGGCTGGGGCTGGCGGCTGCTCGAGGGCGTCATCGACGTGATTTTCGGCTTGCTGATGCTCGGCAACCCGCTGCTTTCGGCCGCGATGATTCCGGTGCTGATCGGCATCTGGGTCTTCGTTCGGGGACTGATGTACGTGGCCGACTCTCTGGCATGGCGCCGTCGCGGGTCGGGCGACTGGTCGCGCTACCTGATCGTGGGCATCCTGCTGCTGGTGCTGGGCTTTCTGATGATGGTCGACGACCGTTTCGGTCTGCTGCCGGTGGCCTATCTGCTCGCGTTTATCTTCCTGCTGGTCGGCTTCGGCAGCCTGATCGTGGCCTTCGGCATGCGCCGCGCGGACAGAGAGCTCCGGCGGCAGGAGCGCGATTGAGCGTTTCGGCCGATAGGATTTTCTTATTCGCCTATCCGTATTTCCGATTTGCGATTCCGGCCGGTTTGCGTAATTTTACGCACGGATAAATCCTAAACCACGATTGTCATGGAAGAAAAGATTCTGAAAGCATTGCAGGAAAAGGGCGCCATGCGTCCGGGCGACATCGCCGCCGCCGCCGGCGTCGATAAGGAAGAAGCCGCCAAAGTAATCAAGAAGCTGGCCAAGGAGGGCAAAATCTATTCGCCCAAGCGTTGCTTTTACGATATCCGGAAGTAGCGGCCGCATGGTACGGCTGATGATCTGCCTGTCGGCGCTGCTCTTGGGGGGCGGTGCCGACCTGCTTTCGGCCCGGGGCCGCGAGCTGGTTGCCGGTTCGTACAACATCCGTTGCGACACGCCGGTGGACGGAGACAACGCGTGGCCTTACCGCAAGGAAAGGGTCGAGGCGTTGATCCGTTTTTACGGCTTCGACGTGCTGGGAGTGCAGGAAGCGAAGCCGTCCCAGATGAGCGATCTGCGCGCGATGCCCGGTTTCGCATCGGTGGGTGTGGGCCGCGACGGGGGAGACCGGGGCGAATACTCGGCGATCTTTTATCGCACGGACCGTCTCCGGGTACTCGACAGCGGCACGTTCTGGCTCTCCGAGACGCCCGATACCGTTTCCAAAGGGTGGGATGCGGCCTTGAACCGGATATGCACATGGGCCAAGATGAAGGATCGGCGCACGGGGCGCGTGTTCTATTTTTTCAATACCCATTTCGATCACGTCGGCCGCGAGGCGAGGCTCCGGTCGGCCGAATTGCTTGCCGGGCGTATCCGGGCCGTAGCGGGCGACAAATATCCGGTGCTTTGCACGGGCGATTTCAACGCTCATGCCGAGAGCGAACCGGTCGCCGTGATGAAGACCGTACTGCGCGATGCCCGCGAGGCGTCGCAGACGCCTGCGTACGGACCTCCGTTCAGTTATGCCGGATTCCCCGTTCAGGTTCCCGAGAAGCTCAGGAACCGTACGCCGATCGACTATTTGTTCGTAAGCGGCCGCGTGCGGGTACTGACCTGCGGCTTGCTGTCCGACTCGGACGGGAGGAATCATCCCTCGGACCATTTCCCGCTGCGCGCTGTGATCGTATTCGACTGAGAAAGAAGTCCGGCCGCTTTCGGCAGGCAAGTGTGTCGAAGTGCGAAGACTGCTTGCGGAATGCGTAAGACATTGAATTTCTTTGTGGTTCAATAACGACGTTTTAACCTGTTGCTGTGCCAAGTCCCAATCGTCGGGAGCAAAAGAGAAACCCGTGCTGACGTAACGAGTTTGACGATTAAGGGTAAACCGAATGTGTATCGATGCGCGGTGTCGTTTTTGTATATTTTGTCCTTGCGGCAAATGGCACTTATTTTGATTTCCATTGTTTTACGCTATTCGCAAAATACAAAGCCAATCGTATATCTGTTCTCGCAGGGGTAAACAAAATGGCTTTTTCAAGCTTTCGGGGGACTCTGAAAACAAAAAATCAGCGATCTGTTCATAACAGATCGCTGATTTTCAGAGCTGTTTACGAGACTTGAACTCGTGACCTCTTCCTTACCAAGGAAGTGCTCTACCACTGAGCTAAAACAGCAATGTTTCGTGCCGACTCCCGGACCGGAATCCGAGGTTTGCGGGGACAAAAGTAGCACTTATTTTTTAAATACCAAAACCTGTCCGAATTTAATGCGGAGCAGTCCGGCTATCGCCTGCACGACCGTTCTTTCCCAAGCGGAACGCCGAGTCCGAAATACAGGTTGGCTGCGGAGGCCCTGATCGGGATGAACTGCGGATTCACCTTGGTGAACATATAGTCGCTTCCGATGAAGAAATTGATCCATGAGGGGCTGAAATTCAGCGCGAAGCCGAACGTTTCGAAGGCGCTGTGAATGAACGAGTAGCTGACCGTCGCGGCGAACCAGTCGGTCGGGCGGTAATTGACCGAGGCGGTCAGTTCGGTATAGGCTTTCGGCTTGTAGATGCGGGTGCTGGAGAGCAGGCCGAAGCTGACCCTGTTTCTGGCTACGGCATATTCCGCGCCGAGGTTGATCGTGCTGCGCAGCATGGTCGTGCGGCTCTGCGAGGGGGTCTCCGAGAAATGGAACAGTTCCTGCAGGTTATCGGTCAGGTCGTCCATCTGATCGCCTATCGGGTTGTCCAGCCGATCGTTTCCGATCGGGAGGTCGAATCCGTCGAAATCGAATTCGCCCTGCGCTGCTCCGTTGACTGTCGAGTGCTTGCTCCACCGAATGAATCCGAGGTCGATCACCGCTCCGGAGACCGTCAGGTTATCGAGTATCTTATAGGTCGCTCCCAGATCGATGGCGCTCCCGTAGCCGGCCGCTCCGGGCGAACGGAAGTCGAATCCGTCGATGTATTCCCGGCCGTTTCGGTCGGCGGCGAGCGTCGGACGGAGCCCTTGTACCGATGCGGACATGCGTCCTTGCGAAGTGATCCGCCACGAGTCGCCGTTCATGACGGCGTGCAGGCTGGTGAAATGGATGTCCGCATTGCCGGCTCCGACCAGGAACTTGTATTTCCCGCCGATCGTCCAGCGGTCGTTCAGCGGTCGGGAATATCCGACCGACACGTCTACGTAAGAGTCCGTGTATACGTGCAGTTTCTCGATATCGTAAGTCGTTCCGTCCGGTCCCGAGCCGTACTTCATGAACTCGAAAAGCGACTTGGGCACGTTGCCGCTGACGGTTCCCTTGACTCCGATGCCGATCGTCCAGAAACCGCGTCCGGAGAACCAGCCGGCCGAAACGATCTCGGCTGCGATGTCGGCATTCAACTGGTTATTCGTCTTCAATCCGCGCAGAAAGGATTCGGCGGGAACCGACGGGTCCATAAAGGTTACCAGCCGGCCGTCCTTCTGGTAAAGCAGGTCGCCCAGCGCCACGCCGTTCGAGGCGTACGTAGCCGAAATGGAGCCTGCGGCCGGAATGGAAATGAATCCCCGGGCCGGACGGAGGGCGGGGTTCATCGAGGTCCTCAGCGTGGCCTTGTCCATGAAGTAGGCGGTCCGCAGCTGTTGTGCCGTACCCGTCAGAAAACCGCACGATAGGAAGGCGAACAGTAAAATTTGCTTCATAATCAAGTCGGGAATTTGTAGCCTTGGGGTTTTTTATTCGTCGGTAGAGATGGTAATTCCTCCGCTTTTGCGGAGCTTCAGCGCCAGCTTGGCCTGCTGATCCGGCCGCAGGTGCCGGCCGGCCAGCGCTTCGTCGCAGTAGGCGTCGAGCCGTATGCGGAGGTTTCGGGCGTTCTTCATTTTAGGCATGTCCGCTTCGGTAATGGTGAACGATACGTCGCTGACCGCGCCGTCGGTTCCCTGTCCGCCGCCCTCGACCTTCTGCGGAGAGAAAGCGATCCCGACCGGAACGTCCGCCGCGTCCGTGACGATCAGGTTCATGTCGAAATTCAGCGGCAGGGAGTTGGTCACCTGGCCGTAGATTTCGACCGAGCCGCTGGAGAACAGGTAATCGATCAGATCCGCGTCGAACGCTTCGTCGACCGTCTGGTCGGTCCGCCCGTGAAAGTCGGCGGCGGGAGCGAGCGGGACCTCGACCGTGTAGGCGATCCGGGCGAAAGCGTCTTTCGGATAGAAGCAGGCCCGCGAGTCGGCCGCGCCGGTGTCCGTGCGTACCGCTGTATGGATCGAGACGTGGTCCGGGGAAATCCTGAGCAAGTCGTTGATCGGACATGCCGTGAACGCGTATGACGCGGGAACGTCGCGGTCCGAAGCGCCGAGCCAGATGTCGCTGGCAGCCGTCTGCCCGTATGCGTCGGGGGCATTCACCGCGATGCGGTCGGCTGCGACCGATTCCGTAGCGCCGGAGCGGCTGTTGACCGAGCGCATCGCAAGCGAAGCCTGCAACGGAATGCCGACGTTGGTGTACGTTGTCAGCCGGATGTGCGGATCGGCGAAACTCAGCACGCCGTCTTCGCCGTCGAACAGGTCGTCGAGCCCTTCGGTTTCGATATCGACCGGCTCCGTCGTGATCTTGTCATCGATCAGTCCGTAAATTACTTGGTAATCGGGGGACGAGATTCCTCCTGCGATCCGAAGTCCGGGAATACCCGAGACGGACAGCGAGGCGTTCTTTTTGATCCGCAGCGAGGCGCTGTACACGATCCGGTCGTCGGTCCCGACAACCGCTTTTTGCAGCAGCAGGCGGACGCTTTTCGGCCGGCCGTTCAGCTCGCGCATCGGGATCGTGCAGGAGTATTCGGAATCGGCGAAGTTTCCGTCTTGTCCGGTTTCGGAGGCCATGCGGTATCCTTTCGGAAAAGACGCGCGGAACGCCACCTCCGCGTCCCCGTCGTCGAGACGGAGGTTTTCGACGGAGAGTTTCAGTTCGAGGCGCGACGCTCCGTTGCGGTTGTCGAACAATACGGAGTCGAGTCGGACGATGTTGCTCGTCGCCAGATCGAGTCCGACGGAGGATTCGCCGAGTTCGATCTCGGCATCCTCCGGATAGTCGTAGGGAGAACCTGCCGGGGCAAGCGGAATATCGAGCCGGGATTCCGAAAAGCAGGACTCTCCGATGCCTATTTCGCCGGGCATGTCCACGCCGATCTGGCCGGAGTACCGCGCCACGTAGTTTCCGGCGTCGTCGACCGTAATCTCTTCGTTATCTTCGATATGGACGATATCTCCGGCCGCGATGATTCCCGTTCCGAGCGGCAGGGTCAGCTCGTTGCCGATCGTCACGTCGTCCGTGTCCAGATCGGACAGATCGTATTGCTTGTCGATACACGAATACTGGCCTGCGAAAATTGCGAAGACGGCAATCCTGCAGGCGCATCGGAGCATGTTTACCATGTTGTTCGTAGGTAGCGTTGTACGAAAGAAATACAAAAGGCCGCGATCTGAGGGACAGCGGCCTTTGTCAGAGCGGAAGACGAGGCTCGAACCCGCGACCCTTAGCTTGGAAGGCTAATGCTCTACCAACTGAGCTACTTC